>Ga0256405_10001349_pt1 | contig 67669 bp, 70 predicted proteins | sample RumenRJG_02DNA_FD_189096 | JGI IMG/M metagenome (GOLD analysis project Ga0256405, IMG submission 189096) | Bovine rumen microbial communities from Lethbridge, Alberta, Canada - RJG_02 | ecosystem: Host-associated > Mammals > Digestive system > Stomach > Rumen | place: Canada: Alberta... | reverse complement strand
AAGTTATCCGTTAGGTAACCCTTCACCTGCGAAATCTTACTTGAATATTGAAAAAATAATCAACATTGCACTTGAATCCGGTGCAGATGCCATCCACCCAGGTTACGGATTTTTAGCTGAAAATCCAAAATTTGGTGAAGAATGTGAAAAAAACGGCATAAAACTAATTGGACCAACTGGAGATGTAATTAATAAAATGGGAGATAAAATTACATCAAAAGCATTAATGAAAAAAGCAGGAGTCCCAGTTATTGAAGGAACACCTGAAGGTGTAACTGACATCGAAGAAGCTAAAGAAATTGCGGCACAAATTGGATATCCTGTTATTGTAAAAGCATCAGCAGGTGGTGGAGGAATTGGTATGCGTGCAGTTTACGAAGAAGAAGAACTTGTTCGTGCAATTGAAGCTACACAATCCGTTGCAGCAACAAACTTTGGAGATTCAACAGTATTTATTGAAAAATACCTTGAAAAACCAAGACACATTGAATTCCAATTGCTTGCAGATGAACATGGAAATGTAATTCATGTTGGAGACAGGGAATGTTCCATTCAAAGAAGACATCAAAAACTCCTTGAAGAGGCACCTTCCCCAATTATGACCGAAGAGTTAAGGGAACAAATGGGCGGAAGTGCAGTGCAAGCTGCAGAATATATAGGATACACAAGTGCAGGAACTGTTGAATTCCTATATGACAATGGAGAATACTACTTCCTTGAAATGAACACTCGTATTCAAGTGGAACACCCAATTACTGAATTAGTCACCAACACTGATTTAATCAAAGAGCAAATTAAAATCGCAAATGGTGATGAATTAACCTACAGTCAAGATGACATCCATGTAACCGGTCATGCAATCGAATGCCGTATCAATGCAGAAGACCCACTCAATGATTTCTCACCTAACCCTGGTAAAATTACAGGTTACAGGTCACCTGGTGGTCCTGGAGTACGTTTAGACAGTGGAGTGTACATGAACTATACCATTCCAACATTTTACGACTCAATGATTTCCAAATTAATTACCTATGGAAGAAACAGGAACGATGCAATTAACAAAATGAAAAGAGCATTAAGTGAATATGTTATTTTAGGTGTAAAAACCACTATTCCATTCCATAAGGCAGTACTTAGAAACCCTAATTTCATTTCAGGTGATTTAAACACTCATTTCATTGATACATACAAACAAGGCATTGAAGAAGAAATGGTAAATGTTATTGCAGAAGATTTAGAATATGTAAATAAATTAAAATCAACATTTATGCCAGCGAAAAAGATTGCAGCTATTTCAGCAGCTGTCGGATCATATTTAAATGCTGCAAATAACGAAATGCAAAAAAGATAATATTTCCTTTTGGAGATAATTGATGAAAGATGAGATAGTTAAATTGTTGAAAAGGGAAGGTAAACTTTCTGATGAAACAATTCGTGAAATCGAAGAAGCAAATATCTATGATTTTGCAGATTTAATTAAAGAAATTGGTAAAAACACAAGAGAACATGTCAAATCCTCTGAAATCTCAAAAGATTTGAAGACAAACTACATCGGAAAAAATTTATATGTTTACCATGAGGTAAGCTCAACAAACACAGTTGCTAAATTTTTATCCAAAACCGGTGATGAAAACGGAAGTGTTGTAATCTCCGAAAAGCAAACCGGCGGAAGAGGAAGATCAGGAAAAACATGGGAATCTCCATTGGGAGGAATATGGTTATCCATAATTTTAACTCCTGATGTTGATTACTCAAAAATTCCTCTTATAACATTAACTACTGGAGTTGCTGTTGCTAAAACTCTTGAAAGAATTGGCATTGAAAATCCTGAAATCAAATGGCCCAATGACATTATGATAAACGGCAAGAAAGTCTGCGGCATTTTAACTGAAGCCGTGACAAACTCAAATAAAATAGAAACTGTTATCATAGGCGTGGGCATTGATGCAAATTTAACTATTGAAGATTTCCCAGAAGAATTGCAATCTGAAACAACCACACTTGAAAATGAACTTGGAAGAAAAGGAGATGAAAATCTCCTAATTAAACTATTTTTAGAAGAATTTGAAAAAATTAGCGAACTATTTAACCATGAGGATTATGAAAAAATCCTAAAAGAATGGAGAAAACGATCATATTCCATTGGTAAAATAGTGGAAGTTAGAAAACCATTCAATAAACACTATGACGCTTATGTTCTTGGGATTTCCAAAGAGGGAGCATTAGTTGTTGAAAAAAATGATGGGACTCTAGAAAAGGTTATTTCTGGAGAATGCATCATTAAAAATTAATTTAATGTAATGCTCTTAGCAAAACATTTACCATCAGCTAAAAAAAAACTATTTTTTTACATTCATCTTCATTTTGAATTACATCAACCAACATGTCAAATGAAGAGATAATTTTTTGTGACAAATCGTTTAAATCCAAATTAAATGCATCTCTTGTTGATAAATCAAATCTTAATGTAGCTGATGCTCCAGGCATTCCCACAGCAGGAATTGTGATTATTCCATGATTTTTAAGCAAAATAAGTGACAATACAAAAGCCAAATCATTGTCTGATAAATTATGAGAAACATCAATCTCTTTAGATAAGTCATTAGGGGTTATCATGACTCCTGTAGGTGTCTTTTGAATATGGTCAAATTTCTGGCTCATTAAATCAAACAGCTGATCTTTTCTTTCGAAACTTTTTATCAGATTATCTCCATTGAAATTTTTAATTCCATTTACCATGGCAAGCACAGCAGGTGGCTGGGCTTCCAGTCCAAATTGATTAACCTTAACCTTAATCTCATCAATCAACTCTTTACGTCCTGCCATCAGTCCTCCTCTTGGGCCAGGCATTAATTTATCAGTGCTAGTTATTGCAATATCCGCACCCAAATCACAAGCCTTGGCCTGATTGAACACAACGGTTCTAAGCCTTGCTCCTGATGCATCATCAACCATAACTGGAATATCCATCTCATGAGCCATTTCAATAACTTTCTTAAATTCCCCTTCATCAATTACCTTATGGTCCATTGTGGAACCTGTAATAACAACCAGTGAAGTATTTTCAGGGATTTTAAACTCCTCAAAAACATCTGTTTCAAAGTAATTTGCACCAACAAGATTGCAACTACGAGGAATTGATGGATGAGCAGGCAATTCTGCAAGGTAATGTACCACATTAGTGTCCTTTTTAACTAGTGTCAATATAGTGGCAAGTATTCCGGAAGAAGTCCTGTTCAATGGCAGAACTTTTTCACCACCCATGTGATCTATTCCAACATCCTGAAGGGCATCTTCAAAAATAGCGGGACCAACATAAGTTTCCAAAAGACTTAATTCTGATGGACTTGCAATAAATCCACCAGACAAACCAGTCAAATCAAATAAGAATTCACGCCCTTTATTCTCAACTACGTCCCGAATAACTGATAGGGCATTCTCTCTTTTTTTAACTTCATCTAAAGATGTATTGACTATCATCTAATCAGAATCGTCCAATTGTATTTTATAGTCTTCCAAGAATTCAATGATAGATTTTAATTGTTTTTCAGTGACTTCAACATTGGTGTATTCGTCATCTTCAGGAATTCCATAGAAATAATCAGCAAATAAAACTTTTCCTTCAGGACTTGTAATAATGGTTATACCATCAGTGAGTTTATCAGGATTTTTATTTTGGAATTCAAGCTCTAATGAAATCCCAATTTTTTCGCAAAACTTAGCTTTCTCTTCAGGTTCCCTATTACCTTTTCTAATTTTTGTCATTCTTGATTTTAATTTTTTTTCTGCGAGTTCGTTAATATCAGCCATAAATCACACATCCTCTATAAATATCATTATTAATTAGAATAATTTAAAATATACTATAAATTAATTCATATATAAGTATTATTATTAATCATACAAACTGTTGCCTTCACTATCCATCGCAACTATAAGCGGTCCAAAATCCTTAACCTTAAGATTCCACATCGCTTCAGGCATTCCCAAATCCAACCAGTCAACACTTTCGATCTTTTCGACTGCATCAACATATAATGCAGCACAGCCTCCAGTAGCAACAACATACAATGCCTTATTTCTAATTAAAGCTTCACGAACTGTATCATCCATTCCGCCTTTACCAATGACAATTTTAGGACCCATATCCAATACATCACTTTGATAAGGATTCATTCTCATTGAAGTGGTTGGCCCAATTGCAACCATCTCATAATCATCATCTTTTTTAGCTATAATAGGTCCTGCATGGAAAAGCACAGCACCATCTATGTCCAATGGAGCACCCTGTTCAATAAGGCGCTTATGTGCTTGGTCTCTTGCAGTCAATATATTTCCAGTCAAATATACTACATCACCTGTTTTTAATTCTGTTAAATCTTCATCTTTAATAGGAACATTTAATCTTTTCTCCATTTCCCCACCTTTATAATAATAATCATTTTTTAAAAATAAATTAACTATAACTATATAAAATTTTTTGATTTAATAAATTTAATGGGTGAAATTTAACAAAAAATAATGTTACTTTAATATACTTGCGTGACTAAAACTAATATTAATATGTAGGTCATTATCGATTAGAATTTCATTTAATAAATTTAATATAATTGTTGTGACTAATTTTTATATGATATTAAAGAAAATAGTAGGATAAAATTGTATGTCAAGTATGAGCAGTGTTGCAGGACTATCAAAATATATTAAAACCCTGCCAAAAACAAAATATTCCATTATTGGAATGATTTTAATAAGTTTTTTAATCGGTAGTACTTTTTATTTAATTGATTTAACACCAAGTCAAGGAATTCTCGAAGATTTCATTTGCGGAGGATTGTTTGGCTTTGCGGTTCTTGGAATCAGTTCAATTATGAGTGGAGCCTTAAACCAGCAAGTCATTAGTTCACTTCATGGAATTAACCTAAAAATAAAACATTCAATGTTCTTATCTGGCCTTTCCATGACCATTTTAGGAATATTTGTACTTTTAGGATGCATTGTCTCCAGAATCATTAATGTGGACATATTTATCAATTCAATGTTATTTGCATGTGTTTTAATATACGGATTCAATACACTGGTATTTTGGGCAACATCAAAAGTGAGATTTACAGTAGCCGCCTTGACCGGATTTATTCAACCGGTATTGATTATAGCAATGTACATTTCAATTTCATTCATATTTGTCGATACAAGTTTTATGGGACCTATAATATTCCAAATTATCCTCAAGGCATTAGTTGCATCAATAATATTTGTTTTAGCAATCTATGCATTCATCAAAATTATCGCTTCACCATTTAAGAAAAATTTGGGAATTGGAGTCCTGGATTTGTTAAGTCTATTTATAGCCCATATGAATGAGGGATCAAATTCTCTTGAGGGATTATTTGAAAACATGAGTGAAGCAATTGACACTATTGTTACCTTTGTAAGCTTTAAAAATGAAAATGGAATCAAAGCTCTGTTTATTTCTCCATCAGTTCATCCTGGACCATTGGGAGATTTGGGCGGTTCAAACATGCCTACAATCCTTGCAAACAAATTTGACCATTTCACAATGGTGGCACATGGCCCATCAACACATGACTTTAATCCAATTGCGGTTTCTGAGATTGATAAAATTGAAAATTCACTCAAAAAAGGTTTGAAAAGAGTCGAATACTCTGACAGCGCAAGTAAATTCATAAGATATAACTGTGAGAAAGCAAATATCGGAGTTCAATTTTTCAATGATGGAATGGTAATATTGTCCACATTTGCTCCGGAAGCTGTAGATGATATTGAATTTGGTGTTGGGCTTACAATGATGGCTCAAAGTAGGAACAGATGTAATGTTGAAGATTCCATAATTGTTGATTGTCATAACTCATTTACTCCGGAAAGTGGCGAGGTGCTTCCTGGAAATGCTGAAGTGTTCCAGTTAATTGATGTTATTGATTCAATTGACCCTGATCAAGAAAAATTCGAGGTCAAAGTCGGATGTTCAGCTAATGATATGGGAACTCTTGACAAGCATGAGGGAATTGGTGAAAGCGGTGTCAAAACCATGATTGTCGAGGTTGCAAATCAAAGAACTGCATATGTATTGTTTGATTCCAACAATATGGAAAGAGGATTTAGACAAGAGATAATAGATGCGGTAAGCGATTTGGAAATTGATGAGATTGAAGTGATGACAACTGATACTCATACAGTTAATACGCTTTCAAGAGGATACAATCCAATTGGTATAGCAAAAAGAGAAAAAATTATCGAATATGTTAAAATAACTATTCAGGAAGCAATAGATGATTTAGAAAAAGTAGAAGTAGGAACTGGAACTGAAAAAATTAAAAATCTTAATACATTCGGTCCTAAAAACTCAACAGAATTAATTTCAACAATTAGTTCAGTTGTTGCAGTTAGTAAAATTATAGCTCCAGTTTTATTAATTACATCATTATTTATAGCATTTATATGGATATTCTTTGGGGGATTATAAGTACATTACGAATAATGTGTAAGCAATAATCCATGTAAAGAAAAATGGTGCAATTCCATCCCATAACCATTGGCTGAATCCTGAAATTTCGTCTCCAGCAATTTTTTGAGAAAATTGGCCGACAAAATATAATATGATTACAGCAACGAAAAATGCAAATACGTCATTTTTAAATCCAAACCAACCAGCAGTTAAACCTGCTGAAAGTAAAGATGCAACAAGTCCAGCAATTAAATGAATACTAGTAACTTTGATAGTTGTGTCCATGCATATCCTCCATTAAATTAAATATATTAATATAATTTTAGTGATTATAATATATTAAAGTATTGATTAAAAAGGTGTTTTATAATGAAATCCATGTCCAATGTTGACATTTTTACAATAAGTAATGAATTAAATAATTTATTAAGTGGTGCCAGAGTTGACAAATCATTTCAACCTACCAAAGATATTGTTGTTATGAGATTCCATGTTCCAGGAACTGGAAGAATAGATTTGGTGATGCAATGTGGCTCCAGAATACATACCAGCCAATATCCACTTGAAAATCCTACAAATCCGCCAACATTCCCTATGCTTTTAAGAAAAAGAGTTAAAGGAGCTCATGTCGAAAGCATCAAACAACATAACTTTGATCGTGTAGTTGAAATACGTGTCAAAAAGGATAAATATTATACCATAATTGTTGAATTGTTCGATAAGGGAAACATTATCCTTTTAGATGATGAAAATAATATTATTTTACCTCTTAAAAGAAAACAATTAAGCGCAAGAGACATTAGTTCAAAAAGAGAATACAAATTCCCTGAAGAAAGAGGAATCAATCCAATTAATGCAAGTGAAGATGAATTTAAAAAATTATTCGAAAACCAGGAAAGCGATGTCGTAAGAACACTTGCAATGAATGGTCTTGGAAGCTTATATGCCGAAGAAATCATCAAAAGGGCCAATGACATTGTAGAGCTTGACAAGAATACTCCAAACAATGAGGTTACAGACGAACAATTGTCCGCACTATACTCTGGATTTAAAAATTTGTTTGACAGCTTGACTGAAGGAAACATCAAACCGCAAATTGTTAAAAATGATGCAAAAGAAGACGTTATAGCCTTAGATTTGGTCAAATATGAAGATTTCGAAAAAACATATTATAAAACATTCAATGAAGCCTGCGACGAATTCTACTCAAAAAAAATCAATACGGATATAAAAAATATAAAAGAGTCAGCATGGAATAAAAAGGTAAACAAATTTGAAAAAAGATTACGTTTACAACAAGAAACACTTGATAATTTTTACAAAACCATCGAAGACAGCCAACATAAAGGAGAGGTAATCTATTCTAATTATCCTACAATTGAAAATGTAGTGAATGTTGTAAACCAGGCAAGGAGCAATAACTACTCATTCAAGGATATTGGAAAAACCTTAAAAAAAGCTAAAAAGGAAGGCATGAGTGAAGCTCAAATTTATGAATCAATTGATAAACTGGGAGTATTGACATTAAATATTGATGATACCTCCTTAATAATTGATCCAAAATTAACAATACCGGAAAATGCTGAAAATTATTATGAAAAAGCAAAAAAAGCTAAAAGAAAAACAAAAGGTGCACAGATAGCTATTGAAAATACCAAAAAACAGCTTGAAAAAATCAAAGCTAAAAAAGATGTTGCAATGGAAAACATTGCAGTGCCTAAAAAGAGAGTCAAGAAGAATCTCAAATGGTATGAAAAATTAAGATGGTTTATAAGCTCTGATGGCCATATGGTGATTGGAGGGCGTGATGCAAACAGTAATGAAAGTGTTGTTAAAAAATATTTAGAGCCAAATGACATTTATTTGCATGCAGATATACATGGTGCATCTTCAACAGCAATAAAATTAAATGGTGATGAAATAAATGACAATCTCATTAAAGAATCCGGTGAGTTTGCAGCATCATTTTCATCTGCTTGGTCGTTAGGATACACATCTCAAGACGTATTTTGGGTCCACCCGGACCAAGTTACAAAAACACCAGAATCTGGAGAATTTTTGGCAAAAGGGTCATTTGTAATTAGAGGCCACAGAAATTATATTCGAGGTGCAAGAGTAAAATTGGCAATTGGAATCGTTGATTATGAAGGAAAAAGGATAATGGCAGGTCCAATTGAATCCCTTGAAGCACACTGTGAAAACTTTGTTGTATTAAAACCAGGCTTTACCAAAAAAGAAGCAATCGCTAAAAAGATAATCCATAAAATAAATGAAGATGATATGTTAACACTTGATGACATCATAAGAGTATTGCCATCAGGAAAATGCGACATCGATGAAGAGTATCATCAAAGAAAAAAATATGAAAAAAATTAATCCTGATAGTCTTCAGGATTAAATTCAAAATATTCATTTGGGTTCATGACCACAATGTCAATATTTGGGTTAAACTGACTGACAAAATTAGCAAATATTGCAGGATCTTGTTCTATAGGTGGAAATGTATTATAATGCATTGGAATAACCACTTTTGGATTCATCCACATAGTACCAAGAGCGGCTTCAAATGGACCCATAGTAAATTTATCACCAATAGGAACCATTACCACATCAGGTTTGTAAATTGCACCAATAATATCTTTCATATCACCAAACAATCCTGTATCGCCACAGTGATATATTTTAGTTCCATCCTCAAAGGTTATTAAAAAGCTTGCAGCAGTACCTCCAGGTACAATTTCCTCAACCATATCAATGTCAGAGGAGTGTTTTGCTTCAAGCATTGTAAATTTAATATTTCTGAATATGAAGGAACCTCCAATATTAACACTAATGTTTCTTATACCTTGTTTTGCTAAAAAGAGTGAAATCTCATGGATACATGCAATTGGCGCATTGGTACTATTGGAAATTTCCAAAGCATCGCCAAAATGATCGGAATGACCATGAGTTAATAAAATAATGTCTGGGTTTAATTCTTCAACTGGAACTTCACAACTAGGATTATTGCTGATGAACGGATCGATTAATATTTTAACATCATCGTCACTTATGATTTCAAAAGCAGAATGTCCGAGCCATCTTATTTCCATTAAGCTACACCACCGTTTGCAGCACTCATAAGAATATTTTCATCCAAATTAGAAGCTATGTTCCAAGTTTTTTCAAAATCAGCCCTAATATTTGAAATAGAAGTTCTATCATTATAAATAGCCCCATATTCCATATCATTTTTACCTTCAGAAATAATCATAGCATGTGAATCGTCAGTGATTAAGTTAATTGAATGTACTTTAGGAACTGTTTTAATGTGAACTCCTTGTTTTAAAAGAGATGAAATTAAAAACATGTAAGACATATCAGAAACATCAAATTCGTTTATGATAACTCTTGAGTAGATTGTTGGAACATGTGATAAAAACCTGTCAGACAAGTCATTTAAAGAAGGAATTTCCAACATGATTTCTTTGTTGACATTTACTGCCAAATTATCAAATGCCTCAGCAGATGTCAATACACCATTGTCTGAGAGAACATAACTGTTTAATGATTTTGGAACAGGCAAGCTTTCAGGATGATTAATGTCAATTTTAATATCCCTATTTGCAGCGATTTCAGGAGCCACTTCAGTTTGAATATCCTTAACAGGTTCAATGACCGGTTCCTCTTGAGCCAATGCACGTTGAATTTCATTAGATTTATCAGTAGTCTCTACAACAAACTCTGGAATTTCTTCTGAGAAATAATCATCTTCTCTTCTTTTTGGAGCACGAGTAACCTTCAACGGTTTTCCATAATTAGGAGTAAAAGTAAGTTGCTTGTCAAAATCCACTTCTGTTTCCTGTTGCGGAACAACATTTAAAACAGCTTTTGACTCTGCATCATAATCGTCTTTAAAATAACTTCCGTCAGAATCAGAGAAATCCTCCATTACATATTCCTCATAATCCTGATTTTCATAATCATTGAATTCTTTTCTTACTTTTAACGGTCCATTAGAATTAGATTTATTTGAAGACCTGTCAAAAGCACTTAAAGATGAACCTAAATTTTCTCTAGATTCTAAAAATTCTTTAATCTTATTAGTAGTCCTATCTGCATTAGATTCAACGAAATAACTAATCATAAGAATGATTCCAACAATTGAAATCACCAAACCCACAAATAAAAGGATGTCGATTAAGTTATATACTGCTGTTTCATATGCGATGAGAACACCAATTACAAATAAAATAAAACCTGAAACTAATTTTATTGTATTTCCCACGTTTTCACCCTTATCAATTATTATCACTCTATTATTTAACTATTATTTAATTTATTTAAAACCATTTATAAAGTTAATGGATAAAAAAACAAAAAAACGATGAAAAAAACATTTAAGTAATACTTTTTTAAAAAATAGTAATATTCATATAGTAAAAAATACAACATTATACTGGTGAAAAAAATGAGAAAAATGAAAAAATTCTTCAAAGAAAATTCGGGCCAAGGTGCAGCAGAATACATTCTTCTGTTTGGAGGAGTTATTGTTATTGCATTACTTGCATTAACAATATACAGATCATACATGAACACAAGTGATGTCAGTTTAAAAGCAAAAGATGACATTATAGATGTTAGAAACACCATCCTTGACAACAGAACACATGTATAAACAAAAACTTGACAATAGAGGACAAGGAAGTGCAGAATTAATCCTGATTGTGGGAGGATTGATTATAATCGTGCTTCTAATTGGAAGTTATATGTCTCATATAACTAACCAAACACAAAACAAAATTGAAAATTTGTTAAAAGAAGAAAGAGATTTTTTAATAAATAAAATATGAAAATGGAGAGATCACTCTCTATTTTCCTACTAATAAAGTATTTAAAATTTCATTCCAGGAATCTGAATTGATATTATTTAATTTCATAGATGTTCTGGATAAAATTCTTATATCTTGTGGACATGCAGTCACACAGGCTCCACATAAATTACAGAAGTCCAAATTGGTTACAGACTTGCCATCAACTATTGTAACAGCATTACATGGACATACATCCTGACATGCATGACATGAATCGCCCTTACATATTTTATCATCAGTTTCGACCAATTCCAATTTACCTTCAAACGGTTTGGAAATAGTAATTGCATCAACTGGACAAATTTCTGAACACCATGAACAACTTACACAAGATTCCTCTAAAATAAATGTATTTCCAGTAATTTCAGGAACTATAATTTCATCACTATACATGCAAGTAGAACAAATTTCTTCAATTGCATCTTCAGGACAGACCCTTTTACATATTCCGCAGAAAATACATTTGGACAAGTCCACTTCAATGGAATTATTTAACAAATCATTGCTTGAAGTAGGTATGTTTTTAATGTCAATTGCTCCAGCAGGACACATGTCTGCACAAAAAGAACAATAAATACATTGATCTTTATCGATGGCAATTTCTCCTCTGACCAAATCAATAGCCTTTGGAAGATTTCTTTCAAAAATAATTGAATCTTGAGGACATATCTGATAACACCTACCACAGTAAATGCAATCATCATCACAAACAGAGGATTCGACTTCCCATACCGGATAAGATTTAATGTTTTTAACATTAGTTCCATCAATTGTTAAAGATAATGCATCAAATGGACATGCTACAGAACATAAACCACAGAATACACAAGAATCTGCATTAATAGAAACTAAATCCATCTCGATTAATCCACGAGCAATAGGCACAATAGGTCCCAACCTCAAGGATTCAGTTGGACATACACTAACGCAAATTCCGCAACCAACACAATTTGAATCTTTATAAGATAAATTACGGTGTTCTTCACCACTTCTCTCGATATTAAACATATTATCCCTCACGCTTTGGAGATAGCTTGATTTGGACAATTTTGAATACAAAGATCACAATCATCACAATTTTCAGGAACTATTTTTACATCACCGTCTTCTTCTATGATTGCTCCTTGTTCACAAAGTTTAATACATAATCCTTGTACTGGACAATTTTCAATATGACCACATACGTCCGGATCAATTTTTACTGCCATATAACCACCTCTCAATAAACATAAAAAAAATTTTATGTCAATTAATATTCTATCGAAATGCACATATAAACATATCGATTATTTTCTTATTATTTAATGAAATTCCCTTTTTGATTAATTTCACCACTCCTAATACGAGTGGAAGAAATAGGATTTCCATCATAGGCCAAAACAAAACTAACAACAACAATATCAAGAGGATTCATGCCTTTAGAAATTCTAATCTCATTAATTTTTACAGCAGTAGGTTCAGTCTCTTCACTAACAACAATAGCTTCAAAATCGCCATCATAAATTGTAGTTCCATAGGGGTCTTCCAATGGAACAACTACAAAATTAGATTTGTCTGCAAAAAAAGATTTCAGATTAGACATCCTTTCTTTGCAAGAATCAATATCTCCTTTCAGCCCTCCGAAAGCATCAGAAGTCACTCCAATTTCAATTTCTTTGCCAATATCGAAAGCAGTGGATAATAATTTTTTATGTCCATCATGAAATTTGTCAAAAGTTCCGCCTACAGCCACTTTATTATATTTTTTAGAATTCATAATATTGTCCAAATTAGCTTGTTAGTTAAATGTTTATTTGAACTTGTATAAATTAATAGCTATTAAAAAAAAGAGAAAAATAATTAAAAAAAATAAAAAAATAGATATTTAGAATGAAATACTTGAAGAATAGCTTTCAAGCTTATAAGTATTCGTATTCCAATTACCTATTTTACCTAACGAGTTCCTAGAACTTGTAGCATCCGCAACGGTCCAAGTATTACCAATTAAAACCTGAGCAAAAACATGCCCATATGTATGGCCACTTGTGAAAGTACATTTTGCGTGAACGTATCTAGTTGCAAGACCTGCAGCCCTGAACATTGCAACGGTTAAATGTGCATGATCTACACAGTTACCTGATTTAGTTTTCAATGTGCCTGCAGCACCATACTTAGTATTATAATAGAAACTGTAAGACAGGGTGTCCCTTACATATTTAAAGATTGCATTAGCTTTTTGTTTTTCGGTTTTACAATCTTTTGTCAATTTGGAGACTAACTTCTTAATTTTAGCGTCATTAACTTCACAGTTTTTAGAAGCTGCCAGATAAGCCGCCAGATTACTAATAGTATTCTTAGAGTTTAGACCTCCAACTTTTGTGGAAGAGGAACCTGATACAGATTTTATCGCAACATAAGATGGCATTTTACTATGTTTACCATAGTAAACAAGTACATCTGACATTGCACCAACAATACTTCCATAACCTATAGTTCCGACTTTTGAACTAACAGAATTAGGTAAAATACCATTGGACTCTGCAGATTTAACAACTTTTTGTGCTACACTAAGATAAGCTTTTAAATAACCTAAACTTGAAGTAACTTTAGGTTTATTAGGATTATTTAAAATTTTAATAGGAATATCACTCTTCTTACCTGCTTTTAGATTTACAATAGCTTTAGAAACTAGATATAAATAATCAGCAGTTTTAAATGAGGCATCCCCGACTTTTACTGAAGAAGGCAACTTGGCATTTGTAGCAATATACATCTTAACAGTCTTTGCAGAAGCAATTAACTCTTTAATTGATACCTTGCTTACAGTATAAATTTTTGCTGAACCATGAGCTGACTCATGGCTAAACTCAATGTTATGAGTTCCTTTAGGCAATACACCTAAATTAACTTTTGCAATACCTTTTGAATTGGTTTTAGAAGTTAATACTTTATTGTTAAAAGTAAACTTAATTTCTTTATCTTTAACAGGTTTATTTCTTTCATTAACTAGTTTAACTGAATAAGTTACACTACTTCCTCCAGATGCATAAGCATTTTCAGCAATGAACTTGGTTCCTTTAACGGTAATGTGTTTGGAAACAGGAGCAGACTTATAATATGGGTCTGCAACAATTGTTTTCACGGAATAGTAACCCACTTCAGGGTCAATTTCCAATTTTGCAACACCATCTGAACCAGTTTCATAAAGATAAGAGTTACCTCCAAAAGTGGACCTGACAAATACTCCCTTAAGAAGTTTGCCTGATTTGTCTTTTACAGTTACCTTGTAAACAGCTTTATCATTTGCCTTCATAGTCAAATCTTTGGCTTTTACCTTAGCGACTAATTTTAAAATGATTACCCTATTAGAACCGGAACTGTAATCTTTTAATCCTTTTTTTGAATAGGTATATTTAACCTTATATGTGCCAGGATCAACATTTTTTAATGAAAGTTTGGCAATACCTTTATTATTGGTTTTGCAAGTTGTAATCTTTCCGTTGATTTTTATTTTGACATTCTTATTGGCTAAAACTTTACCTTTGCTATTAGTTAATTTAACCTTAAATTTAGATCCATCATGATAATGCATTACCACAATTGAAGAAGATAATTTAGTGGTAGGATCTGCAACAACTATCTTAGCCTTGCCTGATTTACCCTTTAAATTCTTATTTCCCTTATACTTGTAACTAATCTTATAAGTACCTTTAGCAAGAGAAGGGATAGTTATTTTAGCTTCCCCTTTCGCATTAGTCTTTGAGGTTACTTTTTTATTGTTATAAGTAAAAGTGATTTTCTTATTCTGGATTGGTGCATTATGTTTGGTTTTTAAAACAACCACGAATGAACCTTTTTTCTTGGTATGAACATATGTTTTTTTGTTTTTTGCAGTAAGTTTAGTTTTATCTTTCTTGACTACAATTTTATGTGAAACTGTTTCCTTTGAATAAGGGTTTGTAGCACTAATAGTATATTTACCAACACCCAACTTAATATTAAGAGTAGCAACTCCGTTTTCATTGGTTGTTCTGGTATAAGTTTTTCCATTTACTTTGAAAGAAACTTTAGTGTTTGCTAAAGCAGAATTATCCTTCCAAAATGTCATTTTATATTTAGATGTATATCCATAATATTTAGTTAAATCACTTCCAACTGCTGATGACAAAACTTTAACATTTTTTGAAAGTGATGATGAAGAATACTTATCATTACCTTCATAACTTAATGAAACGGTGTATGTGCCGACTTTTAAGCTATCGGTTTTGATTGTTGCAACACCATTAGCATTAGTAAGTGCAGAATAAGACTTTTTATTCACATTTAAAATCACGTTTTGGTTTGATAAACCTTTGTCATCTTTATCTTTTAAAGTTACATAAAAATATGTTGCAGATGATCCATAATGAGTATCATCCACGCTTAACTCTGTAGATTGTGGACTTGCAGAAATAACGCTTGTTTCAGTTGAACTGTCAGCACTAACTATGTCATTGCTTGAACTAGCAGCAACAACACTATCAGCACTTGAACTCGAAGAACCTAAAGCATTTTCCCCGTCTGCATTATCCTCATCGGAAGTTAATTTTTGTTGATTATTGTTTGATTCAGCACTATTATCTAGAACGTCATCTCCACTATAATCCCCCAAATTGTCATTATGAGAATTAACTATACTAGTTTGTGAGATAGAAACCTCGTTAGAAATTTCTAATTTATTTATTTGAGATAATGAATTAACATCATCCTCTACTAAATTTGAATCTTCTGTATTGTAAACATTAATTGATTCAGTAGCATTAACCACTCCCATAACCAGGAACAAGATCAAAGCAATTGAAATTATTAATGTTTTATTTTTTATCGAAATTTTTCCACCTCTTGGTTCTCATTACGAAAATTTTATAGTAAAATATGATTATACTAAAATATAGTATTTCATAATGAGTGGATAAAGATTATAATTTTATCTTATATAAATGTTTTTAAAAGCCCAATATGAAAAAAACCTATTTAAATTGCTCAAATTAGCCAAAAAAGATTAAAAATTAATATATTACACAAATAAAGAAATAAATATATTAAAATTATCAATAATACTATTTTATTTCCTAAAAGCGGAATAAAAATTGAACAAAACTACAAAAAATAGATTTTAAATTAACTAAAATTTTATAGAAAGAAATACACCATATTAATGAGTTATAGGAAAATTAAACAAAAAATTGTGCAAATTAGAAAAAATGGAAAAAAATAAAAAAATTATATCGAAAAATAAGAAAAAAATTAAGAAATGAAAAAAATTAAAAAAAGTTGATTGAATGATATACGAAAAAAATATATTCAAAAAAGATTTTAAAAAAATAAACATACGCTTCGGATTATGTTATCCCAATGTTTATAGGGCTGCAATGTCATCTTTAGGATATAATTTATTGTATAATTTAATTAATGAACGTGAGGATACTTGGTGTGAGAGAATAATCTATCCCAACATCAAATCTCTTGAATCAAATACTCCTGTCAATCATTTTGATATAATAAGCTTTTCTCTTCAGTTTGAGGAAGATTATTTTAATGTCTTGGAAATCTTGAAAGATACTGGAATTCCACTAAAACGAGAGGAAAGAACTGAAAATGATCCCTTGATTATTGCGGGAGGGCCCTGTGCTACTGCCAATCCTATGCCATTGTCAGATTATATTGATATTTTTATAATTGGAGAAGGGGAAAACACCATTAATGAATTTCTGGACATTTACAACGATTTTCAAAATACCGATTTGAAAAAATTCTTAGAAATTGATGGCGTTTACATTCCTGAATTTGACAACACTGCCAGGATATCAAAAATAGAAAATATGGATGATAATTACCATATAACACGCCCTATAGTAACTAAAAGTGATGATGAAAATTTCAAGAGCGTTTTCAATAATTCCATCATGTTAAACGTCTCAAGAGGGTGCACAAGAGGCTGTAGATTTTGCATGGCAGGCTATTTATATCGTCCAGTTAGAGAAACAAACTGGAAAAAATTAGTCAATATTGCAATCGAAAATCGGGAAAATACTGACCTTAACAAGGTAACGTTAATTGGTGCCGCCGTTTCTGATTATAAAAATTTAGATAAGTTGATTAATGGACTTGAAAATGAAGGTTTTCAAATTTCAACTCCATCCCTTAGGATAGAATCAATTACAAAGGAAACGTTAGAAACATTGAAAAAAAGTGGATTGAAAACAATTACCCTTGCGCCAGAGTCAATCCCCAGACTTAGAAAAGTAATCAATAAGGACATACTAGAAAATAAAATTTTTACAGTAATAAAAAATGCAGTTGAATTGAACTTTAATTTGAAATTCTATTTTTTAATTGGAATACCTGGTGAAAGTAATGATGATATAAAAGAGCTTTGCGAGTATATGAAAAAAATTGCCCATATGCATAATAATCCTAAAAAAGTGAAGTTCAGCATCAATCCTGTAATTCCAAAACCACACACTCCTCTTCAATGGGAACCTTATGATTTTAAAGACATTAAAAAAAAGACCCGATATATTAAAAAGGAAATGAAAAATTATAACATAAAGTGCGAAAGTCCTAAAAAAGGACTAATCCAATATATATTGTCTTGTGGAAATAGTGGCATTGGTGAACTTATTGAAAGATCTTTGACAAAACAAGTTCCACTTAAGGAATGGAGAGAAGCCACTCCCCAATATGAAATTGATGATGTCCTGCCATGGAACAATATTGATGTTGGTTTAAATGAAAAATTTTTAAAAATAGAAAATAAACGATTGAGAAATTTAAAACAGACCCCATGGTGTGAAAAATCACCATGCTACAACTGCGGGTCATGCGAAAAATAATTCCTAGAAAAAATTAAATTTACTATAATAATATATAATATAATAAGTGAGGTAAAAATTATGATTAATCCGGCAAGTAGAACTAAATTAATTGAACTATCACAGATAAGAAAAATGTTTGAAGCAACAAAACCTGGTGCAATAAACTTGGGAATAGGAGAACCAGATTTTAATGTTCCGCAAAACATCAAGGATGCAATGAAAAGATCAATTGACAATAATGAAACACAGTATACTCCAAATAAAGGATACATTGAATTAAGAGAAGAAATTGCTAAAAAATTTAAAAAAGATAATGGAATCAATACTGATCCTGAAAATGTAATTGTAACAGTTGGAGCCAGTGAGTCATTATACATTAGTGCACAGGCATTCATAGAATCCGGAGATGAAGTGATTCTACCTAATCCGAGTTTCCTATTATATGAAGCTGTGCTGAATCTTGCGGGAGGAGACATCATACCGGTTGATTGTAAAATGGAAAATGAATTTAAATTAAAAGCTGAAGATGTTGCAGAAAAAATCACAGATAAAACAAAAGCCATAATATTAAATTCACCATCCAATCCAACAGGAGCAGTAATGGAAAAAGAAGACATCAAAGCGATTGCAGATTTGTCAATGGACAAAGATTTCCTAATTATTTCCGATGAAATATATGAAAAAATAATCTATGATAAAAAGCATTATTCTCCTGCTAAATACAGTGACAATGTTATCACAATCAACGGATTTTCAAAAACCTATGCCATGACAGGATTAAGAGTAGGATACCTGACAGCAAATGAAAATTACACTGAAGAATTATTTAAAGTACATCAAAACAGCATAGCATGTGCCAATTCTACAGCACAAAAAGGAGCATATGAAGCTTTAACAGGACCCCAAGATGAAGTTCACAAAATGGTAAATGAATTTAAAAACAGACGTGACCTGATTGTTTCAAGATTGAATGAAATGGGATATGAAACAGTCAATGCCGAAGGGGCATTCTACGTATTCCCAAAAATTGAAGATGAAAACTTCGTTAAAAAAGCTGCAGATGCAGGTGTTGTGACTGTTACAGGAGAAGCATTCGGATCAAATGGAAAAGGACATGTAAGGATGTCCTATGCTAATTCTTATGAAAATATTGAAAAAGCAATGGATATATTGGAAGAGCGTGTAGTAAATGGATGAATTCAGAAGCAAGGGTGGAAGAAAAGCGGCAACAGTGGCAATTGTCGGAAATTGTATTCTAACCGTTTTAAATATAACCGTTGGAATACTCTCTGGGAGTTACGCATTAGTGTCTGAAGGAGCACATACACTATCAGACGTGGCTACTTCCATTATTGCATACATTGGTTTTGTGATTGGGCAAAAACCAGCTGATGAAGAGCATCCATTAGGACATGGCCGTGCAGAAGCCATAAGCGGATTAATAATAGTCATATTTTTAGCCATAGTTGCATATGAAATAGTCACCGGTGCAATTGATAAAATGATCCATCCAGAATTAATTACTGTACCTGATATTTATGCGGCCATAATGGCAGCACTGGGAATAATAATTAATCTGAGAATCAGCGAATATATAATCTCTATTGGAAAGCAAATAAACAGTCCTGCAATTGTTGCAGATGGAAAACACCAAAAAACTGACATTTTCTCATCAATAGCAGTATTGACAGGAGTAGTTGTTTCAAATATGGGATTTCCAATTTTAGATCCCCTAATTGGATTTGTAATTGGATGTTTAATTATAAAAACTGCTTATGAAATAGGAAAAGAGAATATTGACAATATTATGGGAAAAGTACCCTCAGAAAAATTAATCAAAGAAATTGAAAAAGTGGCAAACGAATCAATCAATACAAACACTGCCCATGACATAAAAGTGGATTATTTGGGAGCTTATGCAACCGTTACCTTACATATTGAACTCGATGGAAACATGAGCCTGAACGAATCTCATAAATTAGCACATACCGTTCAAGAAAAAATCGTTGAAGAAATTCCAATAGTTAAATCAGCAACAGTGCATACTTGTCCATTAGGATTAAAGTACAATCACGAACAAGAAATAGACAAATAAAAATAACAAAGCGCCGGGACGGGGATTTGAACCCCGGAGGTCATAAGACCATTGGATTAGCAGTCCAACGCCGTACCAGGCTGGGCCATCCCGACTAATTAAAAACAGTATAATAAATAATCTGTTTAAACTTATTTATAAACTTAATTATTTATATATAAATGGCATGTTCAAAAGTGGACTAATCTCAAAAATATAAGTGATCTAAAAAATCCAACTCCACCCCGGGATTCTACAAGCATTGCATGTTAACAGTAGAGCTGCTCCCTTCCGGGCCTGACCCATTCCCATATTAGAGATGACTAGTTTTTACCCTCCAGTAAAAACTTCACCACCACCAATCCTGCAGGACGAGGTTTCTATGTTGTTTTTAATAGGCTTATATTCTCTTAAAAAGCCGCCTCTTGAACTTCAACCGCACCAAAGGGGGTGTGTGCTTACAGAGGACCCCTAACCCTCCAGTCTAGCCAACATTATATATGATTTTAATATTATATAAATGTTAGTAAAATCAATCAAAAATAGAAGAAAAAATTACTAGAAATAATTTCTAGAAAAATAAATATTTACAGTAACTAAGTTAAAATTCTTTAAATTATAAAAAAATAAAAAATAAATGGATATATTAAAATATTTCTTGAATGATATCTCCATCAGAAATTATACCCACTAATTTACCATTTTCAACAACAGGAAGTTGATTCAAAATACCTGAAGAAGAACCGCCCTCTTTCATGACATTAATTGCCTTTTCAAGAGTATCTTCAGGAGAAATTGTTACAACTGAAGTAATCATGATTTCTTCAACACTAGTGCCTAATTCATACTTGTCCAATATTAAATTATGACCCACATCAGTTGCGGTAATAATTCCTATTAATTTATCCTCTTCTACCACAGGTAGAGAACTAATTTTGTATTCCATCAATTTTTCAAATGCATTTACAACATCAATATCTGAAGTAGTTGTTATTATCTCAGTAGTCATGATGTCCTTAACTTTCTTGTTCAACATTGTTTATACCACCAAATTTTTCAAGAATATCATCAACCATAATTTCAATGGTTTCGTTAATATCCACATTGTCAATTATACGAGTATCATGAATTTTTGCTTGTTCAACTAAAAATCTTTGGGTTTTGCGGATTGTTCCAAAATTTTCCATATATCTTTCAAGGGACCGTTTAACCCAAGGCTGCCTGCATCTTGAATAAAATCTTTGTTTATGAGCTTCCTCATCGCCTACAATTAAAGTGAACATGATAATATTATTATTTTCAATTAAATCCTTTCTTATAAAACCGGGAACAATATGAACCCCTTCAATAATAGTACTGATACCTTCCTTAACAGATCTCTCAATAATCGCTTCAATACCTACATTAACAACATCAACATGACTGATAAATCCTTCAATTACAGAATCTATCCTAATTGATGGAGTTCTTATACTTTCATAAGCATCAAAACTTGATTTATGAATAACCGGACTCAATTCCTTAGAAACAATTTTTCTCATTACTTCACGAATCATATCAGTACTAATAAGATTTTTCAATCTCAATCTGTTAGCAAGTTCAAAGGCCATGGAAGAAGTCCCAACTCCAGATGCACCTCCAATTAAAATAATCAAAGGTTTTTTAGATGTTCTTAAAGATCTCCAATGTTGATATTTTACAGCAATAGCGGAATCAATAGATTCCAAATGATTTAAAACAACTTCAGCCAATTCCGAATTGGAAATCTCTGAAACATTATTTTTAATCAAATCAGCTTCAATATCACTTGCAATATTATAGGCTCTTTCAGTACCAATATCTGCTACATTAAGTGAACGAGACATGATTCCTTTGGAAAATGGTTCCTTATACATTTTTCCGTCTACATCTCCTGTAACCCATATCATAATATCACATCTAAAATATCTAGATAATTATCTAAAATTAATGTTAAATAAAAGTTGTTATTTGACTTTTTAAAAAAATAAACAAAAATAGAAAAAAAGAAAGAATAAATTAAATTATTCTAATGAGACGATATTTATATCATACTCTGAGCCGTTTTTAACATCAATTAATACAGCTCCATTATCTTTAAGCATACCTGGGTTAGCTACATCAGTAGTTTTTCCAATTTTACTTAATGATTTTGCTTCATGAATATGTCCGCATAAATTGATTTGAGGTTCAAATTCATGTATTGATTTTAAAATTCCCGGACTGCCAACATGTTCCCCATCTTCAACCCTATCAGCCGCAGTGTTGAAAGGAGGTGCATGAGTTACTAAAATCTTAACTTTAGGAACCTCTGAATTGTAAACATAGTCATAATTTGCTAATAAATCATATACCTGCCTATAGATTTTATCGTCATCCATTTCACCAGGAGTGTCGAATGGAGTCGGATTAGATCCTCCAAAACCAAACAGTATCGCATCACCATATGCAATAATATTATTATGAAGACAGAATGCAACATCATTGATAGCATTACAAATTCCATTTGGATCACAATTACCTGGAATTGCAATTACATCCACGCCACAATCTGCAACTTTATTTATGAAAGTTTCAACAAAATCTAAAGGGCCAAAGTCAGTAATATCCCCTAAAATTAAAACTAAATCAATATCATTATTATTTAAATATGAATATAAATTTTCATTTTCTTCGCCGTGAACATCACTAATTGCTAATATTTTAACCATATTACCACCTCATTATTGTTCTAAAAAGAAAGATCCCATTTCTTTCAATCCAATTTTAAGATCTTCTTTATCACCATGTAACTCAACAGTGACATCATCATCAAATTCTATGATAAGACCATGCCATTCTGCAATTTCTTGAACTCTTTCTTCAGCTAAAGGCACTTTTAAGTTGATTCTTCCAGTAGTCAAACCAGGAGGAGCATTAACTAAGAATTTTGACCTAGAATCTGCAAATTCAAATACTTTTTTGCCTTGCATGACTTGCTTTAACAAATCAAGCCAATAATCAACATACTCCTCTCCTTCTTCTTCAGCTATTGTAATAAGAGTCATCTGAATATTATTTAAAGACATTTCTGCTTTTGCCAAACCATTAATCAAATCTGGATGGGTAGGATCTCTTTTATATGAACTAACTGATGACCTGATAATCCCCATCTCAGGGTTAATTCCTTTAGGGATTTCATAACCCCTTTTCATTAAATCTACTAAAAGCTTATTAAGAACTAACCAATTTTGTTCAGCAGGCAAGCTCATAAATGTCCACCTATAATTTTTAAAGTAGTATGATTAATTTTTGCATCGGCTTCTTTTAATTCTTGTTCGATTTCAGCAGTGCTTTCATAAGCATCCAAAAATAATACATGATGAGTAGAAGTACCCGCAATATTTAAAATTGCTATTTCATCACTTTGTTTAAGTTCTCTTTTGTCAATAGTTGCTTTAAATTGAACATAAGGTTCATATTCTTCAGGAAGGTCAGAATATTTGAATATACCATCTAATGTTGCTACAAACATAATTACACCTCTTCTATTATTTTAATTAACTTTATTTAATTACTAGTATATAAACATGATTACGAATTATTCGTAATGATACAAACAAAAAAAATTTTTTATAAAAAAAATAGTTATCAGGTATGATAACTAATCCAAACTGTGTTTTCAGTGCCTAAAAAATAAAAAAAGATAAGGATAAAAATCCTTAAACTTATTTAGCGTTTTCACCTAAAGCTTTTTTAATAGCTGGGGTTGCGTCAATTTTTTGAGCATCGAAAGTTAATTCTTCAGCAGATAATCCCATAGCTAATCCGTATAATTGAGCTAAGTGGAATACTGGTAATGCGAAATCAGTTCCGTATCTTTCGTTTACTTCGATTTGACCTTGGTCAAATTGTAAGTGACAGAAAGGACATACGTTAACGATTGCGTCTACGCCTGCTTCGGTCATGTGATCGAGTTTTTCTTTAGTGAAACTGGTGGTTACATCTAAATCTCTGGATCTTAAACCTCCACCTGCACCACAGCACATCATTTTGTCTTTGTAGTCTACAGATTTAGCACCTGTAATTTCTACAAGGTCATCTAAGATGGATGGGTTTTCTGCGTTTTCTTCAATACCAATAGTTTTGGTAGGTTTTAAGAAGTGGCAACCGTAGTGTACAGCTACGTTTAAGTCTAAAGGTTTTTCGATTAAGGAAGCTAATTTTTCAAATCCAACATCGTCTCTTAAAATTTGAGCGAAGTGTTTTACGTCAATAGTTCCTTTGTATTCTCTACCGATTTCAGCTAAGTTAGCGTTAATTTCAGCTTTTTTCTCTTCGCTTTCTTTTAACATGTGGTTACATTCAAATAATGAACCGAAACATCCGTTACATTCGGTCATAATGTCAGCACCAATGTCTTCAGCAAGAGTTAAGTTACGAGCTGCAATAGTAGCCCAGGTTTCTTCATCAAAAGAACCGAATACACCAGGAGCAGGACAACAAGATGCTCCTTCCATATCAATTAATTTAATGTCTAATGCTTCGAATAATTTTCTGGTAGCTTTTTCAACACCAGGATAACGGTTGTTCATAATACAACCTAAGAAGTATGCAATTTCCATATTATAACTCTCCTCAATTCATTTATTCTTTTAATCCACCGGTTGCTTCATCGTAACCGATCAATTCATCAAATCCGGTAATTTTACAAATTTTTTGTACTTCTTCTAAAGCTTCTGGGTAAGCGTGAGTTGTTGGTGGAATTTCAGGAAGACCAATTTTAGCTCTTAAAGCTTTAGTTGCATCGTTAATAGGTACACCGTGACCAGTGTTCATAACAAATACTCCAGTCATTTTGTGAGGTTTTGCCATGTAACCTGCGTGTGCAGCAATATTACGTGCTTTTTTGATAATTTCTACAATTTTAACACTTCTGAGACATCTTTCTTGGCAAGTGTAACAGGTAGTACACATCCATAAAGCATCATCAGTGATTACTTCTTCTTTTAATCCGAGTAAACATTTTCTGACGATTTGTCTTACTTTGTATGGAGTTCTTCTTCCAGATGGGCAACTACCACTGCATGTACCACATTGGAAACAGTGTTTTACAGTTTCAATACCTGCGTCAATAAATTCAGCAGTGAAATCTGGATCACGGTTACTATCATTTAATAATTCTTTATCAGTCAATAAAGTCATTTTATCTCTCTCTTTATCATTTGTTTTTTCTTCAACTTCCTCAACATCTTCTTCAGGAGCGTCTTCATCTTCTTCAATAGCTTCAGTTTCTTCAGCAACTTCTTCTACTTCTGCAGGAGTTTCAGTTTCTTCAGCAACTTCCACTTCTTCCACAATTTCTTCAGATGAATCTTCAACTGCTTCTTCAGCAGTTTCATCTTCTACAGTTTTGATGTCTTTTTTGAAAGTTAAATTTACATCCCTACCTCCAGAAGCGGTTACAGTTTCTTCTTTAGCAATAGAAACTTCTTTATCCTCTTTGGAAATAGTTACACTTATATTTTTTGAAGATGTAACTTGGGCATCTTCAGATGCGTTTGAAACATCATTGTTGATGCCATTTTCTTCATTGTCTCCTTTAAACAAGGATTTTAGACGATTTATTATAGACATTGAAAACACACCTTGGATAATCATAGGATTATTTCCTCAAATCCATACTAATACTCTTTAAAAGACCATATATAAAGGTTACTAAATTTTTGACATGTGTAACCAAAAAGATTACACCAAATGAAAAATTTATATAAACCTAAAAAACCTAATTATAAAATAATAATCAAAAGGAAGAACCAAATGATAAAAAAATTTGAAATAAAATCACATGACGGACCTGGAAGAGTTGGCAAAATTGAGGGTGAAATCACCCCAAAATTGTTTAACAAAAATGAATTGAAAATCGCACCAAATCAAGGATCTGCACACAATGTCGATAGGGAAATAGCAGAATTCAATGTTAAAGAAACTTTACGACTTGCAAAAGAGAATGTTGAAGAATGCGACATTGCAGTTATTCAAGGCTCAAAATATATTGATTTAAGAATTTCATGCTTAAAACAACTCGAAGAAATAGGATACAATGGATTCATCATAGCAAATGGAGATGCCCTGTTGACCAATCCAAAGGAACTTGTTGAAGTTATAGTTTCACTTAAAAAAGAAGCTCAAAAAAGCAGTTATTTTATTTTCCCATTTGCAGAAGTATCATTCATGCCCATCTTAACATATATGGGCATTGATGGATTTTTAACAGACAGCGCCAACTATTATAGTCATTTAAATGTATTGCAAACACCAACTAAAGCATACGATTTAAATACCTATAAAATATACGAGGACATTTCACAAAAGGAGCTGGAGATAAAAAATATAGAAAACATGGAATTTGTAATTAAGGAAATACAGGCCCACATGAAAAACAGATCATTGAGAAATCTTGTTGAGGAAAGGTCCGGAACAACCCCTCAAAATATTTCAACATTAAAGATTCTGGACAGAAACTATATGGATTACCTGCTTGAATATACACAATTATTCTAATATTTCAAATGAATCAATCATATTCTTGAATTCCCTTTCTGACTCTCCTGAAACATCAAGAGTCCTTAATTCAAAAATTATGATATTTTTCTGTTCGATGAATACATGTGTGTGGATGTCAAAATTAATTTCAGGAGTGTCCATATTGGCATGAAGCTTGATAGCATCCATATTTGCAATCTGAACAAAGTCTGATGCTAAAATCACACCGCCATCATCAGAAATTGCATCTTCCATGAATATCTTATAATCATCCAAATTTGTTGCTGTTGGAAACATCACAGCATTAATTAAATTATCCTGTCCCTTGGATAATGTGGCAATGCAATCCGGATTTGAGAGAATATCCGCCTTTTCAACTTCCCATGAGGAAGGGTATTTGAAAGTGATTTTTCCTGTATTAAATGTTTTCATGAATTTTCCTCATCCTTTGTTGAAACATCAATAGTTTCTGGTGCCTCTTCCAATGTGTCAATATATTTAGAGAATGGTTCTGGAAGTTTTGGCATTACCTCTTTTAGGATTTCAGCAGCATCAAGTTCTAATGCCTGGCCTGAAAGTAAATGATCCACATCAAAGTCAAAATCAAAAGGTTTAAGCAAATCATCTGTAGGAACTCTTAAATTGATTTTCTTTTTATTTAATATCATTTTAAGGGTGCTTGTATTTCTAATTTGCTCGTTCATGTCTTCAACAGTGCTTTTTATGTCATATGCTATAGCTTTATTTTTCTCATTTACATCATGTTTTGCTTTTTCAACAGATTTGTTCAAGTCGGATATCAGCAAAGCATTTCTCCTATTGATATTGTCTCTGGCCTCATCAATTACAACATTGATTGCATTTAAAATTGATTTGTTGAGTTCAACATTATAAGCTAAAATCATCCTGTTTTTATAGTCCAGTTCTTTAAAAATAGCTACTCTTTCATCATTGATTTGCTTATTTTCCTTGTTTAACTCATGAATTTCATCTTTAGCCTTTAGGAGTTCATCCTTATAGTTAACTTCATCCTTTAAAGAGTCCACATCTTCAAAAAATGAGGATTTCAATGTTTGGATTTGATTTTCCAACTCTTTAATCTCAGCATCCTTTGCTTCAATGATATGATAAAATTCATCAAGCCTTTCATCAGAAAACTGATTATCAACCAGTTTTTGATAATCATCCTGTGACAATACTTTTACCAAATCGTCATCTTCAAAAGGATCCTCTTTTTTAAGGCTAACTTGTTTTTGTTTAGATTCCTTTTCAACAGATTTTCCATCTTTATCCTTACTGGTATACTTTTTAGTATACACCCGCACAGTTCTAAATTCATCACTTTCCATTATTGACACCACTCTATATTTATAAGTTTGATTAGTTTTAAGTTAAATAGTTAATCATTATAATAGTTAAAAAAATAAAAAAAGAAAGAAAATAATTTTATTATCCGCTTTCTTTTTCCATCCATAACAACATTGCCTCTTCAATTGCCTTGGAGTACCAACCTGTTTTAAATAACATTTTATTTGAAGCCAATTTGCGAAAATTCAAGTCAATGTCATTATTGATGCTAATTGTAACACGTCTGTTTTTAGTCATAAAATTAGATTGTATAAACTAGTTTATAAATGTAGCAGTCTTCTCTCAGGTCATTTTAACGAATTTTTAGAAATATTGAAATTTCATTAAAACAACCATATTCATACAAGTTTGTTTTAATGATTTAAACGAAAAATAGCTAAGATATTTTTATAATCAAAATCGGGAAATATGCAATACTCGGACCGTTAACTCATCGAATATTTTAAATCAAAATTTCTATTCATCCAAAGGGAGATTTTTACTTTTAACCTTCTTTTTCAAACAATCCAATTCATTAGAAATGATGAATATCTTTTCACCACCAACATATGTTTTATAGCTCCATCCATCACCATATCTAGATATTATATACTCCCCATCAATAACTTCAGGATTTTCAACTATTTGGGGCTCATTTTTAACAATTTGAGCTAGTTGCCCATTGTTTATCTCATTGATTGCTAAGGAAAAACCTCTGAATTTTGGATTGCCTGCCAAACCCTGAATATACCAATCCAAAATAATATTTGGATCAAATCTTAAAATAGAAGCCGCTTTAAAAATAGATTTATGAATCTTGTATTCATTTAAAACCGCAGACAAATATTTTTCAGAATATGTGAAATTAAAATTGTTATTTTTTAATTGTTCCCTGATTAATATGGATTTTAGATGATTACTCCTTTCAAGTAAACTATTTAATACATTTTCTCTATTCATTAACAATAGTTTAAGATTTAAACCTTAATATATTTAAGCAATTAATCCTAAAAATAAGTATACAAGTAAACTAATTTTAGGTGATAAAATGAGTATGAAAAAAATTGTCGTAGCAGGCGGAGGAGTACTCGGAAGCCAAATTGCACTCCAATCATCATACTGCGGGTTTGATGTGACAATTTGGCTTAGAAGCGAAGGATCAATTGAAAGAGCCAAACCTAAACTTGAAAGGTTCAAAAATATCTATATAGATACTTTAGAAGCCATGAAAACCGATGCAAGTGCATATTGCAGAGGATTAACTAAAAAAACCGATTTAAGCGATGAAGAACTCGATGAATTAAAACAAAAAGCACAAGATGCATACGATAACTTGACATTAACAACAAGTTATGAGGAAGCAGCAAACGATGCTGATTTGATAATTGAGGCAATCGCTGAAAATCCAGAGCAAAAAATTGCATTTTACAAAGAACTAGCAAAATATATGGATGAAAAAACAATTTTGGTTACCAACTCTTCAACATTGCTTCCGTCAATGTTTGCTGAATATACCGGAAGACCTGAAAAGTACCTTTCCCTTCATTTTGCAAACACCATATGGCAGAACAATACGGCAGAAGTTATGGGCCATCCTGGAACTGAACAAAAATATTATGATGAGGTTGTTAAATTTGCTGAAGACATTAATATGATTCCATTACAGCTTAAAAAAGAGCAACCGGGTTACATATTAAACTCATTGCTTGTTCCATTCTTGAGTGCAGCTGAATCATTGCTTGCAAATGATGTGGCAGACCATGAAACAATAGACAAAACTTGGATTTTAGCTACAGGTGCACCTGCAGGACCATTCCATATTTTAGATATTGTAGGTCTCACCACTGCATACAATATTATCATCATGAATCCTGAAGCTCAAAATCCAGAAACAACCCCTGGAAAAATTGCAAAAATGCTTAAAGAAAAAATTGATGCTGGTGAAACCGGAATTAATGCAGGAAAAGGATTTTACGAATACTAAAATCCTTTTTATTCTTTTTTTATATTTAAATCAATTGATTTTAAGGTCAAATCATTAAACACGTCCATAAATTTAGGATCCAAATCTTTCAAACCCATTTTTGATTCCCACTCCTCATTTATTTCATACATTATAGGAATGAAATCTTTGCCTTTCTTTGTTAGTTTCAAAATATAATGACGCTTATCTTCATATGATTTTTCACGGGCAATCCAACCTTCCTCTTCTAATTTTTTAACGGCTTTGGTTATGGCACCCTTTGTTAAGTATAACCCCTCAACCAAGTCTTTCTGATTTAACTGCTCACTTTCATGTATCATCAAGATGCATAATGCCTGAATTAAGCTTAAGCCATACTTTAAAAGTTCATCATTAAGATATTTTTTATGATTTTTATGGAAAATAAATAAAATATCCCCTAATCTATTGGATTCATAAAAGCCCATGGTTTTCTCATACTTCATCAAGTATATATTGTTTTTAAGATTATTTATATTTAAAAAAAAACATTGCATACTTAAACAAGAATATTGCTTATGGGACAATAAATTATCCTCTCCACATACTCTCTCGGCAGAAATAGGAAAATCCAGCAATTCTTTTAACCACACAATTTTAAAAAAAATGTTTAGATTCAGTTTAAAAAAATATCCCTACAAATATTTTCAATGAAAAATACACTAAAAATCAACTTTTTTAAAAAAAATTGATGAACAAACTAATAAAAAATTCATTAATTTACTTGAAAAATAAATAAAAACATTTATATATTATAAAAATATAACTAATAAACGATGTGAAGTAATTTTCATATCTTGTGATGAACATCAGTCAACCATTTTATAATCTCCAAAATGATTAGAATATGTTCATGGAAGTAGATAAACACTACTACTTCCTACTCCCCCTTTAATTTTAAAACTCTAAACATCATCAAGAATTTCAGAATCGGCACCGGCAATCTCAACCAGATATTCCGCTTCAACAATATGCAGCTTTGAAGGAATAACAATACAATGAAGCGGGCCGCCAAAGTCAAAATCAATCAAATCAGAAATTTTTCCGGCCTTAACAACCACATCCTTAGAACCGACACGTGCAATGCCCATCGCCAAAGTATCAGGGGTCACCAAACCTTCACGATCCAAATCATCATAAATACTCATCAGATACTCCAAACCTTGATTAACAGTCATGTAACGGTCCTTATGTGCCTGAATATCAAGCAACACCAAAGTGTGCAAGTCCATTTTAAGATTTTCTTCAATAGCTTCATAAGGAGATTTTGGATAAAAATTGTAATCAGGGAAAGGAATTGTTGTTACCTTTCCAAATTTATATCCCTGAAGACCGGATATTGCGGGTGCAGAAGATAAAATTGATGAACCGTGGATTACTTCAAAATCAATTCCTTTTTTGGAGCATTGAACCAAAAAATCACTATGAGTGGTTGCAATTAAAGGATCTCCACCAGTAATTAATGCAACATCCTGTGTTTTGGCCTCTTCAATAAATTTATGTTCCTCTTCCACTTCGCCTCTAACCAAAACCTCAATTTTTTGGCCAATCAATTCCTCTATTGCATCAAAACTTGAACCGAATAATCTTGAAGTGAAAAACTCCGCATAAATTTTATCAACATTTTTTAAACATTCTAATCCTTTAAGAGAAATATCCTTTTCATCAAATAATCCCAATCCCACTAAATAAAACATATTATTATTTATAATAATTAAAACATAAAAAACTTTATGAAATGTGTAAAAGTTCCATTAAAACAATTAAATGATACACGTATAAAATTAATGGAAGAAGGATTAATGAATATGGAATATAGAATCAAAACCGATGCAGAATACGGTTATATTCCCATAAATGATAACGTTAATGATTATGAAATTGTGGATATCGAATTAGATCCTATGAAAAAAGTTCCACATAATTTTTCTGAATTGCTTGAAGGAGAATTGACATCCGAGGAAATTGAAGATTTAAGAACCTCATTTGACACAATAGGAGACATCGTGATTTTGGAAATTCCCGACAATCTTCAAGATAAAAAATTCATAATCGGAGATGCTGCCTTAAAATTCACCAAAAGAAAATCAATTTATATGAAAAAAAGTGCTATAAAAGGAACAACACGAGTACGTGACCTGGAATTTCTAGCAGGTATTGACGATTCTGTAACCATTCACAAAGAGCATGGCTCCCGTTTAAAGCTTGATGTGCGTGAAGTGTATTTTTCACCAAGACTTGCAACTGAAAGGAAACGCGTGATGGAAAGCGTGAAGAATGGTGAAAAAATATTGGACATGTTCTGTGGAATAGGGCCGTTTCCAATCGTGATTGCAAAAAACAAAGACGTTGAGATTACTGCTGTGGACATTAACGAATCCGCAATAAAATATTTAGATGAAAACATCAAATTAAACAAATTGATGGGAAGTATCCAAACTTACTGTGGAGATGTTCGTGAAGTTAGCAAGGCATTTAATTCAAAATTTGACCGCATTATTATGAACCTTCCAGGCCTCGCATATACATTCCTTGATGTTGCCGTTGATTTAATTGAAGATAATGGAATAATTAACTATTATGAATTTTCTGATTCATATGAGCAGGGACAAAAACGAGTGAAAGATGCAGCTAATGAAGTCGGAAAAAAAGCAGAAATAATTAATTGTAGAAAGGTGAAGTCAACTTCCCCTGGAGAATGGCATATTGCCATAGATGCAAAAATAAGTAAAAAATAGAAAAGAAAACCTTTTCTATTTAAAATTGAATTCTGTTACCGGTCCAATCGTCATCATCATTGAACGCATTGAATTTCTTTTCATCTTCAAGATATTGTTCCATATCCCTATATAATTTAACTCTGAATATGTCAGGATAAGCGATATACAACATATCTCCGTTTTCACTGGTTTCTTTTACATAAGTTTCTTCAAATTCAATGATAGAGTCATCCTCTTTATTAAAGTGATGCACTTCATCAGCACATAAAATCTTGAAATGCACAAAATCATCTTTCAATAATTCTTTTACTAAATCCTTAATTAAAGGAGGATAATCTTTACCTTTAGTATTTTTTATCTCCATAATATCTCCTCACCATTTTCAAATACACTTTTCAATCTCTATTGTATTACGAATGTAAATAATAATCAAAAATCTATATTTTGATTGAAATCATGTAGAAATTAATATATAATTTAAATTTTATGATTTAAATAGTTTATAGATTTATTTGAATAATGCTAATCAAATAAAAATTTCAAATAACTATTCTCTAAATTGGATCAATAATTCCCTTTTCAGTGATTATGCCGGTTATTAATTCTTTTGGAGTGATGTCAAAAGCAGGATTTATAACTTCAGTCCCTTCAGGACAAATCCTTGCTCCGCCATAATATCTTACTTCATCCCCATCCCTTTCTTCAATAACTGTATCATAAATATTAATTTCATTATCGAATGTAGAGTATGGTGCAGCTACATAAAATGGAATATTATGATGTTTTGCGGCAAGCGCAACCATGAATGAACCAACCTTATTTACAACACCACCTTTTGCAATCCTATCTGCCCCAATGACAACCTTGTCAATGATTCCTTGAGACATCAAATATCCGGATGCAACATCAGGAATTAACTTAACTGGAATGTTCTCTTGTTGCATTTCCCAAACGCTTAAACTTGCTCCTTGTCCCCGTGGACGAGTTTCATCACAGATTACTTGAATATTTTTACCTGCATCACGTGCAGCTCTAAAAACTCCAAGTGCAGTCCCATAATCCACACATGCTAATGCACCTGCATTACAATGAGTTAAAACAGTGTCCCCATCATCAATGACTTCAGCACCATATTTTCCAATGGCCCTGTTAGTAGCCATGTCCTCTTCATACATTTTAAGTGCTTCTTTTAACGGATCATCACTATTCAATACCCTATCAACTGCCCAAAACAAGTTAACTGCAGTCGGTCTTGCAGCCTTAATCTCATCAGCCGCCTTATCTAAATCAACATTGTCTATATCGGCCAATGCCATACCAAAAGCAGCAGAAACTCCAATAGCAGGAGCTCCACGAACAGTCATATTCTTAATTGCAGTTATAACATCCTGATAATCATCACAATAAACATAAGTTAGCTCATCAGGAAGTTTTCGTTGATCAATAAGTTTTAATTTATTATCTTCCCATTCAAGTGTTTTCATTTTAACACCCAATATTTTAAAAAAAAAGTATAAAAAAATTGAAAGCATAATTAAGTGTTAGTTTCTAATTTTTGTTATGCAAAAATGCATAGAGTATTTATAATTATGCTTCCCGTCTAATTTAATATCCAAAATGGATTGATTAGAGATGTATTTAAAATACATCTAATTAATACTTTTTCAATTATCATTTATAAATATTTATGAAAAACCATAAAATAGATTAGATTTTAGTTAAACCTAAAAATATATTTATGCATTTTCAGTCATTATTGGTACTACTTGCTTTTTACGTGAAACAACACCTTCCAATAACACAGTGTTATCATCTAATTTCACATCGTAAGCCTTTTCAACTAGACCAGCATCCTTACCCAATGCAATTACCTGAGAATTGCTGTTAACAATATCTGTAATCAAAAGCATGAATAAATCGAGATTTTCTTCTTCAATTATCTTATTCATACCTGCTTCCAGATCATCTTTCATTGCCATCACATCAGAAATATCTGCAGTGTTAACTTGATTTACAATGGATTTAACTTCTTTAAAGTCAATTTGTTTAGCATCCAATGATAAAATTTCCTCAATTGAAAAGCTGCTTAAGTCAGTACCTGCCTTAAGCATTTCCAAACCATACTCTTCTGCATCAACATCAGCAATTTCAGCAAGTTTTTCAACAGCTTTGACATCATCGTCAGTTGTGGTAGGGGATTTTAAAAGCAATGTATCTGAAATAATAGCTGACAACATTAATGTAGCAATCTCCTTAGTGATTTCAACATCATTTTCCTCATATAATTTGCAAAGAATTGTTTCAGTACAACCGACCGGTTCAAATCTTAAAAATAATGGATATGAAGTCTCTAAAGCCAACTTATGATGGTCAACTACTTTTAAAATATTTGCATTTTCCAAATTGTCAACGGACTCGGCAGGAGAGTTGTGGTCAACCAATATAACATTAGCATCATCTTCAACACTTTCTAAAAGTTCCGGCGCTTCCATATTAAGATAATTTAAAATAAATTCTGTTTCTTTATTAATATTTCCTAATCTATAAGCTTTAGCATCCTCATTTCCTAACTTATTTTCTAAATTAGCCATTACAATACTGGATGTGATTGTATCACTATCTGGACTTTTATGTCCAAAAACATATGTTTTAACCATGTTATCTTTTTCCTCTTAATTATAAAAATTAACAATAATAATTATCTTTTTCATCAATATTTAATATTACTATAATTGAAAATGAAATCATATGACAACTTTAAAATACAATGGAACATATATTTATTAGTAGTGATTATTATGGCAGGAAATGACTATAGTGGATTACAAGGACTTCAAAATATTTTTAAAAAAGAAGCCGAAGAATCAAATAAAATTACTTTTATTGGATCACCCGGCCTTTGTACACCATTTTCAGAATTTTTAGCCTTTGGAGTGCAGGATAAAGAGACTCATTTTATCCCATTTATTAATATTAATGATTGTCATGAATTTGAATTAAATTCCTGTGGATTAGCTTTGAAAGAGGAAGTTTCAGACCCACATGATTCAGACATCGTTGTTTTAATGGGTGGACTAGCCATGCCTGATTTTAATGTTGACGTTGATCAAGTAAAAAGCTTAACCGAAGAAATCCTAAAAAAAGACGGTAGAATCTTTGGAGTTTGCTTTATGGACATGTTTTCAGAATACGGATGGTTGGAAAAAATTAATTTTGACTGCATAATCGATGGTACATTAATTACCATGATTAAAAAATAATTTAAAAGAATTTTTACAAATTCTTTTTCTAATTTTAAAAATAAATAAAAAGATTTAGTAATGACTTTGAGGAGTCATTCCTAAATGATGGTCTTCACTTTTTTTACCCGGTATTCCATATGCATCAGCCCTGCATTGGGTACATGCTCTAAATACCGGAATGATTTCTTCAACTTGTTCTCTTACGCTTTCCATCATGGAACAGTCCGGACGGGAATAATGTTTCATTTTTGCTAATGGAATCAGAGGTAAAACATTCATTAATGCTGCACCACGTTTTTTAACTTCCTTAGCAATTTCAACAATATGCTCATCGTTTAATCCTGGAATCAGAACAGAATTAACTTTAACGACCATACCATTAGCCGCTGCCTTTTCAACACCATCTAATTGATTTTTAATTAAGATTTTAACTGCATCATATCCTTTGTAAATTTTTCCTTCATATTTGATAAAAGAATAAATATCCACAGCAATATCCGGATCAATCGCATTGATAGTTACTGTAACAGAGTTCACACCAATTTCAGCTAGCTTATCTGCATATTTTGGAAGTAAAAGTCCATTGGTACTCATGCACTTAATTAAATCAGGCTGTTCGGTAGCCAATTTTTCAAAGAATTCAAATGTTTCTTCATTAGCTAATGAGTCACCAGGTCCTGCAACCCCAACAACAGAGATTGGACCATCTGAAGTTACATCATTAATATGATCAATAGCTGCATCAGGTTTCATTACACAACTAGTAACTCCAGGCCTGTCTTCTTCATTATTAATATCTCTTGTACAGAAGTTACAAAAGATATTGCATTTTGGTGCGACCGGTACATGTGCTCTTCCGACTTTGTCATGCATTTTTTCATTAAAACATGGATGTGCTTTTGTTATATGTGCAAATCTTGAACCTTTATGATCATTCATACACTACTCCTCCTTAAATATAACTCCTGTTAATTTGTATTAATACGAACAAATATATAAAGTTTTCTACATTCCCTTGTTCAATTCATCCATGAACTCATGACATTTTTCAATCCATGCATCTTTAATTAACTCATCAGTAGCGACAACCGCCACAATATCCCCAGAAGACAAATCTTTAATGTTTTTAAATCCTTCAGGCAATATTCTAAAGACTGCATCATAAATACGTCTTTGCAAATTGGAATGAGGGTCATCAACAACAATAGATTTTAATTCAGTGAAATCACCATTGATTTCAAGCTGATATCTGTTAGGTTGATAGATTTCATCTCTTGAAAATTGCTTCCATAACTGCTTTAAGATATTTGGAAGATAATTTTCATTGTCAATCAGAATCATTGTAACATCCCTTTGTTTATCATAGGTTAAGTTAGCAACATCCTCTAATCTAACGACATTTGAAGTTTTCCTCATTTTAATAGCTAAGACAAATACCGGATCATCAGGATTAACATAAGCCTTTAAATCATCAACAGATGCTCCAAGAACCAGATCCTGAAAAATCTGTTTAATGATGATTTCATAAACTTCAGCTCCACGCTCATCATAGCATTCAACTAACATCAAATCAATCCTTTAATTATTACTTGTTATCTTGTCTGTGTCCCATTCCAGATACCAAAAGAGCTGCTCCAACAGCACCAATATGTTGTGAGTATTCTGGAACAATAACCTCAATTCCACCGAGAGTTTCACTTACCGCTTCAACGAGACCGGAAATCAAACTGGTTCCACCTACCTGGATTAATGGTTCACGAATATCAATTTCCTGAAGTTGCTGTTCGTAGACTTGTTCAGATACGGAATGACAAGCCGCAGCTGCCACATCCGCTTTGGAACCTCCTGCCGCAAGAGTAGTAACAAGGTCTTGAATACCGAATACAATACAATATGAGTTAAGCATTGCTTTTCTCCAATCACCTTGTACAGCCAATGGACCGAGTTCTGTAATATCCACATCCAAACGGCGTGAAGTCATGTCTAAGAATCTTCCGGATGCTCCTGCACAGATACCACCCATGGTGAAGTTATCTGGAATACCATTGTTTACGGTGATTACCTTGTTGTCCATACCACCTATATCCAATACTGTAGCTTCACCTTTTTGACGATCCGCAAGATATACTGCACCTTTTGCATTAACGGATAATTCTTCTTGGATAAGTTCAGCACCGAATTCCTGACCCATTGTGAACCTACCGTAACCAGTGGTTCCAATTCCATCAAGGTCATCCCAATCATAATCAGTTTCACCAAATGCTTCTGCAGCAGCAGTTTTTGCTGATTCGATAATGTCCTTAGTGGATGTCCAACCAGTACCTATAACCTTATTGTTTTCCATAAGCACCGCTTTTGTAGTGGTTGAACCTGAATCCAGTCCAAGAGTGAGTCCTTCTTGTTTTTCACGAGCAAGAATGTTTCTACGAGTTACAGTAGTAGCTAATGCTTCCATACGGATGAATAACTCATCTGCTTTTGTTCTTTCTGTAAATGAATAGGTTACTACAGGAATACGAGTATTGTTTTGTATAAATCTTCTAACCTCGTTTCTGACTAATGCTGCTTCAGCACATCTGAAACAAGTTGCAATAAATACTGCATCAGGCCTGCATCTGCCTTCAACAATAGCCATTGCCCTTGCAATCATTAATTTTAAACTTGAACTTTGAGCTGAAAAACCGAATTTTTCATAAGACTCGTCAATGTAGTCCAAATCGATTTCAGGAAGAATGATTTCAGCACCAAATTTATTTGCCGCCTTTTCAATTTCTTTTTGAATTCCACTGTATTCAGTTCCACATGAAACTAATGCGATTTTAACCATTATTCTTCCTCCTTATCAGTTTCTTCAAGTGAGTCAATAAAATCATTAATATCATTTACCATTACATATGTCTCATCCTGATTGGTTGGATAAGTAACCTCCAAAACTGGAATATCCTTATTCCTAAGCAAAAATATTGACAATTCATTAGTTCTTGCACAACCAATACAACCGAAGCCATACGGTGCGCCATCAACGATAATGGCCGCTTCAGCTTCATCTATAAGAGGTCCGATAATTGCCATCCTACCACGAACACCTGAAGGAACTTCAATTGCGGCATATTTAAGGCCTTTAATCGGGTCTTCTTCGGTAATGTTCATCGGAGGAGAATCAATCTCGGGATCTTTTATTTTTTGTCTGATTTGTTTTTGTAAAACTAAAGGAGTATGTCCTTTCCTTTCAATTAAATCTGCTAAGATTAATGAGTTTGGAGGATAAATAGCTACTTTCACCATGTTTTTCACCTATTCTTTTTTATCTAAACATTCATTCATGATTTTCTTAAATTCATCAACATCAACTGGTTTTTTAGGCTCTATTTCAACATCTTTACGTTCTTCTAAAGCATTAGCAACAAAACCAAGTATTCTATATTCTTTTTCCATTTGGTGGAAACCTTCCCTTGGACCAAATCTATGGCCTCTGCAACGTCTAGGATCACCTGGAGCAAATCCTCTTTCTTTTGTGAAAATGTGATTCGGGTCAAGTTTTCTGATTTCCTTTATTGCATTATAAACATCTTCACTTTTTCCACTAATCATAGACCCATAACAAGTATTTTTTATTGTAAGTGGCAAATCAAGCATGTGAAATGCTGTAACAATTTCTTGTTCACTTACATGAGCTCCAGGCCCAATAAAAATCATACGAGTAATTACATCAGGATCCCAATCTTCTGTTCCCAAATCAGGACTCATGGTTAGATTCTGTGACATAAATTACATCTCCCTCTTTTAATTTTTCTAGATGATCATAATCTGAAGTGATATCCCCAATTATGTTTGTCGCTTCAAAGCTTTCAGCGGTAGGACCGAATTCCTCATTATCTTCAAAACGAATACCAATTAAACCCACACTTTTTGAGGCCATGTTTGTGATACCAATTTGACCTCTAATTACTTTATCAACAGGGTTGTTTTCCGGAACCAGTCCTTTTGCCAATTTCCCGTCTCCTTCAAAAATAACAATATGCATTCCAGGCACTGCAAAATGAACTTTAAGACTGCCAATAGGATTTTCTAAAAGTCCAGTTAAGAATTTAAAGTATTTTACAGACCTTGGTGCATTATCAGCGAATTTGATTGTGCATAAATCTTCTTTATTGATTGCTTTTGTAATCACTTTGCCTTCTTTTAAAATATCAATTGTATGCTTTGGAGTTTGTTCGATGATTATTGCATCATCGTCTATCAATCCATCAATCATATGTTCAACACCTGCCGCTGATAACATTTCAGTGGCCTCTTTTTGTGTCTTATTAAGTAACATCAATCTTTGTTGTTCCGCTTTAACAGTGATGAAATCATTTTCTTTTGCAATGTCAATGATTTCCATACCGTTTACAATATGACCAACGGTGGTGTGATTTGGAGTTAAAACCCTATTTTCACGATAAATGAACAATTTTCCAACACCAACACCATTATTTCTGACAGTGATTGTTCCCCTATTTCTTAAGGTTGTGTCCTCTTTAGGTTTAATAATGCCTGCAAGATCATAAAAACCAATGAATGATTCACTATCATATGATACCTTGATTCTTCCATCTTTAATAAGTGAAAACAAATGTTCCACACAGACCGGAGAGTCTTCGTCAATATCAAATGAGATGTAAGTGAACAGCTCATTCCCCTCTTCTAGAACGGTGCTTAAATCTGATACAGATGCGCTGTCTGTAGTGGTGCTTCTCTCAATAATAGGCTCAATGCCTGTTACCACATCATCATCGGTTAAATTCTCCAATGTTTTTTTACCACCTATGACACGAGCAAAAATACCCTTATTATATGGAGGCACACTGTAAACATTTTTAGTGTTTTCCTTAAGCATTATCAAATGAGTGGACTCATTACTAAAACTAGATAAACTTAAAACAACATCTCCTTCAAAATACTTAAATTCATCAGAAGTAGGTTCCAAATCAGTCACAATAGGACCAACTGCCACTTCGGTTGAAGTGGACCATCTAACATTCAAATCAACAAAATCGTCATATTGATCTTTCCATACATCAACAAGAGGTTTTGCATCCTCTGATTCGTCTAACTGAATAATTATTGAACCTTTGCTTGTTTTAATTTTATACTTGCTAATATTCTTTTCCAGTTCTTTTTTACCTTTTATTAAGCAAATAATACTTCCTGGAGTATAAGGCGCATTTGTTTCATCAATTACATCCTGAATTGTTGAACCATCAGCGACGTTTACCTCTTCTCCATTAATTTTAATTAACATACAATCTCCAATAAGAATTTTTAATATTATATATATTTGATGTTATCATATAAAATAATTATTTATTTGAATTCAAAAATTATATTAACACAAAATTATAACAATTATATTAATGGAGGGAAATTTATGCAAATAAATAAAAAACATATATTTTCTTTACTTGTAATTTTAATAATATGTGTTGGAGCAATATCTGTTGCAAGCGCATACACCGGAACAGGCTTTTCACATAACATTCCCAGTTCCAAATATTCAGACATGTCAGCATCAGACATTTTAAGCAAATACCACAAGACAGAATGCCATGTTGAAGAAAGTGGAGTATGCACAAAAGTGGTCGATGGAGATACAATATACTTGGATAATGGTGAAAAGGTTCGTTTTGTAGGTGTAAACACTCCTGAAAGAGGAGTTGAAGGATATATCGCTTCCAAAAACTTTGTTCAAAAGTTATGTCTTAATAAAAAAGTAGGAATTGATGTTGATGATTCAAAGCACTCCGACAGGTATGGCCGTACATTAGGAGTGGTTATTGTTGACGGCAAAAACGTTAATGAAATGCTTCTAAAAGAAGGCCTTGCTGAAATCATGTATATGCCTCCAAGTGAATTCTTCCCATATGACTGGGCAAACAGCAATACACCTGTGGCAGACACTCACAGTTCCTCCTCATCTTCAAGCCACACCCCTACAGGCACACAATCCACAAGCTCATCAAGTTCTGCAGATTATATTGGGAATGCAAACACCGGCAAGTTTCATGACGCTTCATGCTCCAGCGTTAAAGATATGTCTGAAGGAAATAAGGTTTTCTTTTCAAGCAGAAATGATGCCATAAGTCAAGGATATGATCCGTGTAAGCGGTGCAATCCTTAACTTCTTTTTTTAATATCTGTCAATATTGGAATACAGCATACCTAAAGAATAATTGCTTATGCTCTCCATTATTGGGATAACAATGCAAATATATATTAAAACTCCAACATAAGGAATTACCATTACAAATGATGAAACCCATGAGATGACAACCATCAGCACCACCATGGTAATCAGCCACTTAATAATATTTACAATTCCAATATTTCGAATATCCCTAATCACTTCATGAACCTTCAAAGCTTCAGACAAACTATCCATGTAAGCAAATCTTGCCTTTGCAAAAAATAACAGAAATTCAAAAATTAGATATGTGAGAAGAATCACAATAAAAATCATTCCAAAGGTTGCAATGAAACTGTGAATCTGCAGTTTCTGTATATGAGTAATTCCGACCGGCCCCAATGTGGATAGAACTACAAAAAATACGATTGTCGGAACCAGCATGTATACTATTCTCAAAATCCATACTCTAATAGAATCATATATGCTGTTGACCAGATTCAGTGATGGAAACATGGCCGATTCCTTTGAACCTTTTTTAACCACACCTACAAAAAATCCCGGCACTATCAATATAAATATGAAAAATGCGACCACACCAATGATGACCATATAGTTATTGTCAAGCAACTTTCCTATGGGAGTAATTGCCATCAATATGAAAAGAACAAAAATAATTGGCAGTTTTGCTATATTTTTAAAAGGATATTTTATTGAATTGAAAACTATTTTTGATAAATCCATACGCCACCTCATCTAAATATAAACACTGGATTTTTTTCTTGATTGAATACCTCTTCCTGTTGACCATCATAATTTAACAGTAAAGAATTGGAATCAGTTACTTCACCAACGACATTGGCCTCAATTGAGTATTTGGCTAAATATTCTTTAATATAATCACATTTTTCCTCGCTGGCTGTGAAAACAAAACCTGAACCGGGATATGATCTGAGCCAATCTAGCCATGACATGTTCTCATTTTTTGGAATGTCCTCAAGATTGACGACCGCCCCCTTATTTGAAGTTTCCAAAAGCATTTCCAAGGTTCCCAAAATTCCAGGATTTGAAATGTCCTTTCCGGATTTTATATAATCATGTTCCGCAAGGTATTGCACGGCAGTAATTTGGTCTTGAACAAGCTGAGCATCCTTATCATAAGTGGTATCCCAGTTTAGGGCAAACATTTCATGAGGCTTTCCGTCAAGGTCAATTGCAACAATCACCTTGTCTCCCTCTTCCGCTGCAAAACTGGTTATGATTTTGTCTTTTTGAGCGATGCCTACAATTGCAACGCCTAACGAATCAACTTCACCATCAGGATGCAAATGACCTCCAACCATTGGCACATTGAATTTTAAACATCCGTCTTTTATTCCATTCAATAAATCTTCATAGATATCATCATTGCTTATTGACATTATGTTAACCATTGCCAAAGGTTTTCCACCCATTGCAGCAATATCATTTACATTAACAAGCACAGAACAGTATCCTGCCCAGTAGGGATTCACATTCATGATATCTCCCCAGATTCCATCTGCAGCAATAAGCATTACCTGATTATTTCCAATGTCAATCGCTGAGGCATCATCACCTATGTCTATTACGACATCCCCTGAAACATTGTATGATTCTTTTAAAAGTGATATTACATTATTTATTGAACTTTTACGTGACACTCCCTTAAATTCCTGAAGTTCACGAACAAGACCTTTAAAATCCAAAGTTACACATCCCGTTTAATTAATATAATTAATTTTGTATTTACAATTAATATTATTTATAATTTCAATGATTTTATTTTTTACCTCATCAATATCTTCAAAATCATAGGATACATGATTATCGTCGAACATTTCCTTTTTAATATTTTGACCGATGACATCATCAAAACCACTTTCAACTTCAAAGATGATAGAATCTTTAACCTTAAATCCATCTTCAACAACCTTGTCCAAATCACCATCAGTTATTCCAATTACAGGTATATCAAATCTGAATAAAATGTCCGAAGAAATCAATGTTGTATCATCACCTACCGTGATAACCAGACTGGAATCCCTGAATTTATAAACATCCTCACCGGCATGGTCAAGGAATGTTACTTTAAAGCTATCAGGCTTTTCGCTTGAAATAACCCTAGGAGTTACTTTAGCATGTCTTAACAGTCCGGTTTTAATAATTGCAGAATCCAAATCAACTTCCCCCAGCTTTTCAAGGCCATGCTGTTTGAGCTGTCCACCCACAATGTCAACAATATGGTTATCTTTTGCAATTAATGTTAACTTGTCAGAATCTGTTTTTCCTATTATGACACTGTTAACCATAATATTCTCGCCGGGACTGACCCCATGGACAATTCTTTGATTCAAACCTGCATCATCAGCTTTAATATGATTTTCATAAACCTCATCCGGAGATACGACATTTAAATTTAATTTTAAAGATAACTCCTCCACAATGTCCAAATCATTATTCCAAGCAATGATGCTGCCGTCATTCTCTCCTGGACGTTCTATTTGAATCACAGGTACGTTATCTTCAGAAATCTTATTAGCATAATGATTATACACCTTATATCCAAACACTTGGCCTGTGACATTTGATTTGCCGTAATTGAGTAAAAATATTAAATCGACTCCATCATCATGAAAAATCTTTAAGGAATCGCTTGGAACCAGCTTGCGGGAAATATCAATAACATTCTCCAAACTTGCATCAATAACTGCAGTCCGACCCATTGTTCCGCCGAGTCTAGTTGACACATCCCCATAATCCTTAAGCAAATCAATTAACTTCAATGCATAACCCGAATCGATAATATTTGGACCATGAACAACAATTCCTATCCTCATTTGTTCACCTTGATTCTTTTTTTAAAAATTTTAGATCCACAAATTTCACAATCATCAAATGGATAATCGTCATCATATTCTTTTTTACATCCTTCGCAAACCTTTTTCCAATTATAAATCCCCTTAATTCCTTCAGTTATTACGCCAGAGTAGGGAATATTCATGATTTTCAAAGTATTTTGAATGGTGTAATCATCACTTATTACCTTAACGTTCCTGCCTTTTTCATGCAACATGTATGCAAGGGAAATTAATTTTTTATCAGGTAAAGATAATCTTAAAATATCACCAGAACCAGATATAATATCATTGACACTAGATATATACTCGGAAGGCACATCTTGTATACTGAGTTTTCCTTCCTCAATTGCCATGTCAAAATTTAATTTTGATTTAAAATCTTTTATTTCTGCACTGATTTCAGGAACTGTGAAATTATTATCGGAAATAATTTTAAATCCATTAATAAAAGCGGACGCATCTAAAATATAACAAACTTCCATAAACTAATATTTAGATTTATAAATTAATAAACTTAGCTTAAGTCAATTTGCAACAAATCATGAAAAACGGAATGATTTTTGAATACATTCGACAAAGAGTTGGGACATATTTGGGAAAGATTTGGGAAACCCTTGGAAAACCTTTGGAATAAGATTTGGAGGAATTTGGTAGACCTTTGGAATAATTTATTTAAATTCGAAGGAGTAAACTAAAATTATCGAGAAATTTATAGAGATTTGAAAAAATTTTTATGAAAAATCTTGGAGGATTGAAAATGAACCTAGACAACGAAATTAATAATGATATAAAATTCCTTGCAAAGTCTGAAATCAGATTGAAAATTTTAAGTGAATTGGATAAGGAACCGAATAACGTTCGAGGAATTGTTAAAAATACAAAGATAACTTACAGTTCCGTTTCAAGCAATATCGGTAAATTACAGGAAAAAAATTACATTACAAAAGAAAATAAAAAATACTACCCAAATCCAATGACCAGAATTTATTTTAAATCAATAATCGATTTTAAAAACAGCGTTGATTTGATAAACAATTTTGATACATTCTGGAACAAACACAATTTAAATCAATTAAGCATTGATTCAATCAAAAGAATCACAGATTTGGAAGAGTCAAAACTGGTTGAAACAACACCTGTTGACATATATAAAACCCATAATGTCATTAAGGATCAAATAATAGATTCAAAAAATATCAAAGCCATATTCCCCTACCTGCATCCGGATTATCCTAACTTAATTGAAGAAGTCCTGAGGAACAACGGAAATGTTGAATTGATCGTTCCCCAAAGCATTTTCAAGGAACTCATGCATCGCATAGATGAGCAAGTGAGAAAATCCGCAACAAAAAGAGGAAAACTAAATGTATATATCTTTAAAAATGAGTTGAATTTATATCTAACCGTTTGTGATAAAACCATGAGTTTAGGACTGTTTAAAAATGATGGAAGCTTTGACCAGAATAGAATTTTAATTTCAAGAGCTGAAAAATCCCTTGACTGGGCAGATGAATTATTCGAACATGTGAAAGGACAGGTGAAAAAATGACTGCTGTAGAAACAAAAGAAGAATTGGCAAAAGAGTTCAGCGGAATAAAATATATTCTAACATCCGGAATGAGATCAAAATTACTTTTGGCAATGTATGAAAATCCAAAAAACCTTGATGAATTAAGAAATGAATTAAAAAAACCTTCAGCAACAATATTACATGGACTTAAGGAATTAGAAAACATCAATTTGATAAAGAAAGTTCAAAAATACTATGAACTTACCTCAAACGGATTTCTCCTAACAACAAACATGGTTAAACTCATCGAGAATTGGCACACACTCAACAAAAACAAAGTATTCTGGAACAGCCATGATTTATCCGGAATTCCTGATGAACTTTTAAAGGATGTTTATCACTTGAAAAATGCAGAATACATAACCTCAACTACAAGCGACCTATCAAATGCGTTTAATACTTATATAAAATTAATTTCAAAGGCAAAAAGATTAAAAATAATCCTTCCAATTTATTCTGAAAATCATTTTAAATACTTAATTAAACTTTTAAATGAAGATAAATTGAAAAAATTGGAACTGATAGTTAGTGACAAAATCTTAGAGTCAATCAATGAAAATGAGCTATTCAAAAGAGAATTATTAGAAAACGATAAAGTAAAAATACACCGCATTGCCCAAAACTTAAAAGTATTCTTAACATACGGCAACGGATTCATGTCACTAACATTATTCTTTAAGGACGGTCACTACGATGATTCACAAATTTTAATTGCAGACGATGAAGATGCAGTTAAATGGGCTAAAAATTTAACGAATTACTATAAAAAGAGGTGAGTGTAAATGAAATCCATTCAAAAAACATTAATGGAATGGAATATATGGGAAATTAATGATAAAGAGCTATTAAATTTGATTCTTGGAAGAGCAGGTGGAAGAACAACAATACGAATTATTGACTTAATCCTTGATGGACCATTAAACAAAAATCAAATCGCAAGAACATTACATCTCGACTATAAAACAGTATCATACCACATTCATTTATTCCTAGCTCATGATTACATTACGGAAATAAAATGCGAAAACATTTATTTCTACCATCCCAGCAAAAAACTATTTAGCAGCATAGAAGAATATAAGTTACTTAGAAAACATATTCTTAACCATAAGAAAAACGGTGAATAAACATGAAAAGTGAAACTGCAAAACAACATCAAGATCAGTCATCTAGTGATATAAACTGCGGATTAATAACTTTAAGTGACAGTAGAAAATCCGAAAAATTAGATTTGTCTGGAAAATACATTGCTGAAGAAATTGAATCCAGATACCATTTAAAATCAAGAATGATCATTCCTGATGAAAAGGAAGATTTGGTCGCTGCAATTGAAAATATGATTAATGAGGATGTTGATGTTATTTTAACAAATGGTGGAACCGGATTGGATACCCGTGACATCACTGTTGAAACTGTGGAATCACTTTTCAGTAAAAAAATAGATGGATTTGGAGAACTATTCAGAGCCAAATCTTTTGAGGAAATTGGTTCTGCAGCCCTTCTTTCAAGGGCAACCGCTGGAATTTATAAAAAAACATTAATATTTTCCATGCCGGGATCTCCCAATGCTGTTAAAACAGCATTATCCATAATAATTGATGAACTTCCACATTTTGTTCATCATGTGAAAAAATAATGATGTTATTCTCATCATTATTTTTTTAATCAAAAAATTCGTTGACACTAATTAAAGGTTCTAGTTTTATTCCTGCTTTTGCAAATTCTTCAATTGCTCCTTCTTGCCTGTCAACAACTACAAAAGCCCTAACCACGTTACCGCCATTATCCTGAATAGCGCTTATCGCTTTTAAAAGAGATCCTCCAGTTGTGGATACATCTTCAACAACAATAACGTTATCGTCTTTGTTTAACTCACCTTCAATGAGTTTTGAGGTTCCGTATCCTTTCTTTTCTTTACGAATCATTAATAAAGGTAATTTAGACTCGAGTGAAACAGCAGTAGCAATAGGAACAGCACCTAAAGCAGGACCAGCAACTTTATCCACATCTTCTGCATCAATTTTTTCAGTGATTAACTTGGAAATTGTGGCCAAAATTTCAGGCTCGGTAATCGCTTTTTTCATATTAATGTAATAATTGCTCTTTTTACCGGAAGATAATGTAAAATCACCTTCAAGAAAAACTTCGTTTTCCTTTAATAAATCAATCAAATACTCTTTTGAAACCATTATAAATCATCTTCGCCTTTAAGTAAAACTTTATCTCCAATGACTTTTACAAGTTCCATAGGAACTAAATTTTCACTGGATTTAATTTGTTCGGAAATTCCAGTTTTTTTAAGCACCAAATCTGTTATTTCGTATGTATCCTTATCCAAAACAACATCGTTAACTCTTCCAACTATTTGAATATCAGCATCGAGAACTTCTTTACCAAATAATTCATCTTTAATTCTCATTTAATACACCTTATTAATTTATAGTCATTAATATTAATTAATTGTTTCTAAAATTTAACAAACAATAGAAAATTGTATTTAATACAAACAACATAATAACAACATTACTAAGGTGAATCTATGGAAGAGAAAACTTTCACAGTAACTGAGATAAATAAGTATATTGGAAGAAAGCTTAAGCTAGACCCTAATTTGAAAAACATCTATATCAAAGGGGAGATTTCAAATTACAAGACCTACCCTAGCGGACATAGCTATTTCACTTTAAAGGATGAAAAATCTCAAATTCCCGGAGTGTTGTTTAAAGGCAATAGAGACAGATACGTCAAATTTGAACCTAAAAACGGCATGAAAGTAATCATTAAAGGTAAAATTGAGGTCTACGATAGGGACGGCAAATATCAATTATATGCCACAAGAATTACTGAAGATGGTCTTGGGGATTTGCATGTGGCTTTTGAACAATTGAAAAAAGATTTGAAAAAAGAAGGATTATTCGCAGATGCACATAAGAAGAAAATACCAAAATATCCTAATCGAATCGGTGTTGTTACTGCACGAACCGGAGCAGCCATACGGGACATCATCACAACAATTAAAAGGAGATATCCCATTTGTGAAGTATTTGTATTCTCCACACTTGTACAAGGGGATAATGCGGCACCACAAATTGTAAGGCAAATAAATCATGCCCAAGAGTTTGATTTGGATACATTAATTGTTGGTCGTGGCGGAGGAAGTATTGAAGATTTATGGGCATTTAATGAAAAGGAAGTGGCATATGCAATTTATAACTGCAGAATACCTGTCATTAGTGCAGTAGGCCATGAAATTGACTTTACAATATCTGATTTTGTTGCGGACTTGAGAGCCCCAACACCTACAGCAGCTGCCGAAATTGCAGTACCTGATTTAAGCAAAGTTAAAGAAAGTGTAGGTCAACTAAACAGGAGAGCGAAAAAATCAATTAGCGACAAAATCACATTAAATAAAACTAAGCTGAATAATGCTTGCGAAAAGAATATATTTAAAAATCCCGAATCAATCTACGAGATAAAAGGAATGACTCTGGACAACCTGATTCGCAGGCTGAGCTTTACATCGAAAAATATCATTTCAGAAAACAAAAACACACTAATGAAATTGGAAAACTCTCCAATATTTAAAAATCCCGAATCAATGCATAAGTTTAAAAGAATTGACTTGGATAATGTGGTTAACAAATTGAATATGGCCTCAAATAATATTATTTCCGAAAATAGAAATAAGTTATTCAAAATAGAAAATTCCCATATTCTAAAAAATCCTAATGAAATAACCAAGAAAAAGAGGGACAAATGTCTAAAAAATATAAATAAACTGGAAGTGTTGAATCCCCTTTCAACATTGAAAAGAGGATACAGCATAGCAAAAACCAAAGAAAAGGTAATAACATCAGTTAAAGATGTTGAAGTTGGAGATGAAGTGGATATTGAATTTGATGATGGAATCATAAATACAAAGGTGATATAATGGAAGAAGAATTAAGTTTTGAAGAAAGTTTAGAAAAACTAGAAGAGATAGTCAATAAATTGGAAAACGGTAATGTACCTTTAGATGACGCAATTGATGAATTTAAAAAAGCAATGGATCTAGTTAAAATTTGCAATGAAAAATTGGAAGTTGCCGAAGAGTCAATTGCAAAAATAGTTCAGGACAACGGGGAACTTATCGAGTTCAACACTACCCAATGAAATAGCTTATCCAATATTCCAATAATTTTTTTATTGGATAACTATTACAATTTTCTTTTATTTTGATTGCCAAATCATAGGCATCCTGTTTTCTGATTAGATTATTTTCCACCTCATCGATTAAATTTAAAATGGATGAAGTGATTGCGACATTATCCTGTTTTTTAGCATCCATCTGTAATTGCTTGATAAAATCCAGTTTATCGTCATCCAGATTATCATAAAAATCATTAATGTCCAGTTGATATCTATTTAATCTCACCAATGCATTTGATTGGGATTTATTTGTAATCCAAACTTGTTTTCTGATAGCTTTTGAAATAGCTTCAATAACCGATTTAGCAATTAATTCACCAAGTTTAGAATGTTTTCCGGCATTTGTCAAGACATTATTGGAATCCAAATTTGAAAAAACCGCAACACCATCAGTGCCTGTTCCTGTGGCAAAACCGTTGGAGTATTGTGATGGAATTTTCAAATTGCTTAATGCAACTGTTTTGGCTTCTGTTATTGTCATGAATGCTTCAGTCAATGTTGATTTTTCCAAACATGCATTTGTCAATAGGATAATATTTATTGTGCCAAAGTGAAACTCTCCATTATCTTCCCAGTATGAGGCTTCATCTCCCGCACGTGAGGCATTGGTCCTAACACCTGCGGTAACAATTGCAGTTACTTCCATGTTCCTGAATTTTTTAGATACAATACTGACATTTTTCATTTCTGCAAGAGTAATCAGACCTGTGGAATATTTATAATCAATATCCAAAAGATCACATTCATTAATCAAATATTGGCAAACATCATGATTTTCCAAATAATCGATCTTTTCTTGGGACAGATGTTGATTAAAAACAGATTTGTATAAGTTATTTGTTCCGGGATTCAACTCGGAAGTGGAAATACCATTTCGATTAACGCAAAACTTAATTAAAATAGTATCATTTAAATAAAAAATTTCATCATCATCAGATGTTTTAAAAATTAGTCTATTTGAATACATAAAAAAAGAAAAAAAGAGTGATGTAAAAATATTTACATCATTGGAGGCATTCCGCCAGCCATGGATGGGTCCATACCCATGTCTTCAGGGCCTTTGGTTGATGCAATTACATCATCAATTCTTAAAATCATTTCAGCTGCTTCAGATGCAGATTGGATAGCTTGTTTTTTGACACGTTTAGGTTCAATTACTCCAGCTTCTTTCATGTCTGCTACTTCACCAGTGAATACATCTAATCCCATGTAGAAGGAGTCTTCTTGTGCAGCTCTTAAGTCTACTAATGAGTCTATGCTGTCTAAACCTGCGTTTTCAGCTAAGGTTTTTGGTACGATTTCTAAAGCTTCTGCAAATGCGTTTACTGCTAATTGTTCTCTTCCAGAAATGGATTCTGCATAGTCTTTGAGTTTTTTAGCCATTGCAATTTCAGGAGCTCCTCCACCTGCAACTACTTTGTCGTCTTCTACAGTTGCTGCTACTACACCGATTGCGTCTTCGATTGCTCTTACGATTTCATCTACGATGTGTTTGGTGGATCCTCTTACGAATAAGGTTACAGATTTTGCACCGCTGCATTCTTCAACGAAAATCATTTCTTCGCCGGAGATTTTTCTTTCTTCAACGGTTCCAGCAATACCTAAGTCGTCTTCGGTTAAGTCATCGAGGTTGGTGATAACACTTGCACCGGTTGCTCTGGATAATTTTTCAATGTCAGATTTTTTAACTCTTCTTACTGCTAATACACCAGCTTTGGATAAGTAGTGTTGTGCTAAGTCATCGATACCTTTTTGTGCGAATAATACGTTTGCGCCTGCAGCAACAACTTTGTCAACCATGTCTTTGACCATTTTTTCTTCTTGTTCGATGAAAGCTTGCATTTGAGCAGGGTCAGTGATTGTGATTTCTGCATCCATTTCGGTTTCTTTTACTTCTAATGGTGCGTTGACTAATGCGATTTTTGCATCTTTGATTTCAGATGGCATGCCTGGGTGTACTCTTTCTTTGTCGATAATTACACCTTCAACTAAGCTGGATTCTTCAACAACAGCTCCATCTTTTTTCTCGATTTTGATGTTGTCAGTGTCAACTACGCCGTCTTCTTCAACTGCTTCTACAGCTTCTACGATTAATTTTGCTAATGGTTCACGTGCTGCTTCAGTTCCTTTACCGGTCATAGCAGTCATAGCAACTTTGAGTAAAATTTCAGAATCAACGTCATCGATTGCGATTTCGTCTAAGATTTCTTGTGCTTTTTCAGCTGCTTTTCTGTAACCCATTGCAATGATTGTTGGGTGAATGTCAGAGTCTAATAATCCTTCGGATTTTTTGAGTAATTCTCCAGCAATGATTACTGCAGTAGTAGTTCCGTCACCGACTTCGTCTTCTTGGGTTTTTGCTACTTCTACGAGCATTTTTGCTGCAGGGTGTTCAATATCCATTTCTTTTAAGATTGTTACACCGTCGTTGGTTACAACGATATCTCCAAGTCCGTCAACTAACATTTTGTCCATTCCTTTAGGACCTAATGTGGTTCTTACAGTTTCAGCTAATACTTTACCAGCTAAAATGTTATTTCTTTGTGCATCTCTACCGACAGACCTGTTAGTACCTTCAGGTAAAATAAAAATTGGTTGTCCTTGTGCCATTAATAATCACCTTTTTTTAATTTTTATAAAATAATTAGATCAGTTTAATTATCAACATGAGAAAATAAGTTATTAGTGTTGACTAAACCTTTCTACTTAATACATGAGTTTAAGGTTATATAAATACTTTATGGTATAAAGTAAATAAAAGTAAGAAAAAGAAAAAAAGATGAAATTGTAAATAAAACAGTGGTCAAAATATTGCATAACCAACTGATAATTATAACACTTAGAGCATGCAACATTGAAATTATTAATGGTAAAGTTAATTTAATGAAAAACTCTATAGAAAAAATATAAAAGAATATGGAATATGTAGATGAAGCAAATGAAAAATAAAAAAAGAAGTTAGGTAGGATTATCTACCTTGTTTTCTTCTCCAATCTGAATGGAGGAGTGGTTTCCTGAGTTTCGTAAGCTTCTTGTTCTTCTTGTAACTCATTAAAGAAAGCATTGATTTCTTCTAAACGTTTAATTTTATCCTCTTTTCTTTGAAGTTCACTTTGAAGTTTTAAGAACTCTTCACGTGAAACAGTTTGCTCCTTAATAAAACGAAGTTCGCTTTCACGGGAATTAATTTCATTCTGCAATTGATTTTGAAGAGATATGTATTCTTCTTTAGGAATTGACCTTTCTTTTAAGTATTGGATTTCACTATCCCTTGCATCAATTTCAGTATCAAATCTTGTTTTAAGAGTAATGTAATCTTCTTTAGGAACAGTGCTTTGTTGTAAATCAACAATTTGATTATCTAAACTTTTAATTTCAGAATTGAATTTGGATTGCAAATCCATATAATCTTGTTTAGGAATAGATTCTTGCTTTATATTGGTTATCTCATTATTCATTGCATTAATTTCAGACTCAAATTGTGTTTGAAGTGAAATGTATTGATCTTTAGGGATAGTTTGCTGTTTTAAAATTTCCAATTCATTTTTAATCTGATCAATTTCACTTTCCTTGATGCGAATCTCATTATTTTTTAACTCAATTTGTTTTTCAAGCTCTAAAATTTGAGTTTGTGATTCGACATTATTTTCCAACTTGATGACTTTAATCTTATATTCATCAATTGTTCTAGAAAGAGTACTAATTTGAGCTTCTTTTTCAGCTATGCTTTTATAAGATTCATTCAATCTCTGATTAACATCAGATAATTCTTTTTTCTTATATTCTCTTAATTGTTCGGCAAAATATTCTTTAATTTCATCAAGGGAATTGTTCACATAATCCAATTCATAAATCCTATCCTCTTGATTTTTGATAAGAATATCTTTTTCTTCCATCTGTTTTTTCAAAAGATTTATTTCGTCTTCAGCTTTGAATTTAATAACAGAAACTTCTTTTTCCTTGTCTACAATGTCTTGTTCAAGCTCTCTAATCCTTTGTGGAGTGTTATCATTTGCCCGTTCCACTTCAAGCTCAGTTAACTCATATTTTAATTGATTGAGCTCTAATAGGCAAGACCGAATTAAAGATTGTAGTGTATCTTTTTCAGCATCAATTCCTATTTCCATTCTATCCCTTAGTTAAAATTTTATCCCAATATCGAATTCAAATTATTAATTTTATATGAATTTGAAAACTCCGATATATTGTACAATATAATTCCTTGATATAAAATATTAATTTTATACTATTTAAATTAAACCCTTAAATTAACTAAAAAATAAAATCAAAAACATATAGAAAACGAATGGAAAAATTAAAAAAAATTAAAAAAAATAGAAAAAATAAATTGATAAAATTAGAGTATTTTATCATTAATTAATTCAGCATTTAAGATAGATGCTCCAGCAGCACCACGAATTGTATTATGTCCTACTAAAACATATTTAAAGCTATTATCAAATACTGTATCTTTTCTGAGCCTACCAACAGTAACTGCCATACCATTACCCGCATTTCTGTCCATTCTAGGTTGTGGCCTGTCAGATTCCTCTTTGACAATTACCGGATTTTCAGGAGCGGAGAATAAATTAAGTTCTTGAGGTAAACCTTTGAAGTTTGCCATTTTATCACCGACATCAGCAATGTCAAAATCATCAGCCAATTCAATGAATACCGCTTCGGTATGACCATCAATTACAGGCACCCTATGACAAGATGCACTTAATTTGAAATCTGCATTAACTACATCAGTTCCATCGTATGAACCGAGCAGATAAAGTGATTCGCTTTCCATTTTCTCTTCTTCCCCACCAATATAAGGAACGAGATTATCAACAATAGCCATTGAAGGAACTCCATTATAGCCCGCACCGGATACTGCTTGCATGGTTGATACCCTAACGGATTTTACATCAAAATTATCAACAATCGGTTTCAATGTTAAGGCAAGCGCAATTGTTGAGCAATTCGGATTGGTTACAATGAATCCATCCCAGTTATTTTCCTTTTGCTGGGCATCAATCATGTCTAAGCATTCAGGATTCACTTCAGGAATTACTAATGGAATATTTTTCTTCATCCTATGTGCACTGGCATTACTTGCAACAACATAATCTTTTGCAAACTCTTTTTCAACTTTAAGTGCGAAATCTGCAGGCAAGGATGAAAATACAATATCGACATCGTTATCCATTGCTTCAGGATTAGTTTCAATGACTTCAATATCCTTAACAGATTCAGGCATCTCATTATCCATATACCAGGTAGTGGCATCCTCATATCTTTTACCTGCAGATCTTGAAGAAGCCGCTAATGCTGTAACCTCAAAATCTGGATGATTTTCGAGCAATTGAATAAATCTTTGGCCAACCATTCCAGTTGCGCCTAATACTCCCACTTTTACCATATTTACCACCTATTCTAATCCTAAAACATCATTCATACTGCTGACTACACCTTTTTCAGCATTAGGAATGTATCTGATAGCCCTAATTACACCAGCGATGAATACTTCCCTAGTATGCGCTTGGTGTTTGAGCTCTATTCTTTCACCATCACCGACAAACATTACAGTATGGTCTCCTACAATATCTCCACCACGGATAGCATGAACACCGATTTCTTCAGGAGTCCTTTTTCCAACTAAACCATGTCTGCCGTAAACTCCAACTTCTTCAGGGTCACGATCCAATTCTTTTGCTATCACTTCAAATGCAGTCATTGCTGTTCCTGATGGAGCATCTTGTTTCTGATTGTGATGAGCCTCGATAATTTCAATGTCAAAATCATATAATAACGGAGCCAATTTCTTTAATGTGTTGAAAAATACGTTTACTCCTATTGCCATATTTGATGAAATAACAGCAGGAACATTATTATCCTTAACATTTTGAATATTTGATGCCATTTGTTCTTCACTGAATCCAGTAGTACCGACAACAATACCAACACCACAGGAAGTTGCTGTTTTAATTGTTTCCACTGCAGCATGAGCGATAGTGAAATCCACCAATACGTCAGGTTTTGCAGCATTTAAGGTTTCTTCCAGTTTTTCAGCACCAACAATTTCAACTCCAAGTTCATCGATTCCAGCTTGAAGGCCTGCATCTTTTCCTTCCAAAGGAGTGTTTGGTATTTCAATAGCTGCAACTACTTCCATGTCATCTTGTTCTGTGATTTTTCTAATAATACCAGAGCCCATTCTTCCTGCAGCTCCGGTTACTGCTACTTTAATCATGTTATTACCTTTAAATTAATTCTGAATCTTTTAATGCTTTTTTAAGAATTTCAACATTTTCCTCTTTCATTTCTGCCAATGGCTGTCTTAACGGTCCTGATGGGAGTCCCATTATATTCATTGCAGTTTTTACAGGAACCGGATTGCTTTCAATAAATAATGCTCTAATCAATTCAACCATTTCATAGTGAAGTTCCATTGCTCTTGTATAATCATCATTCAAAATGCTGTCAACCATTAAGACCATTCTTCTTGCATCTATATTTGCAGATGCTGAAATAACACCGGTTGCTCCAACTGCCATAAGAGGCAAGGTCAATGAGTCTTCACCTGAAAGAATGTTAAAATCATCTTCAAGCCCTTCATGAGTAAGTGCTCTATAGATATCTGATACTTTGTCAACGCTTCCACTGGCCTCTTTTACTGCGTCAACACCATCGATTTTAGCTAATTCTACGATTGTTTCAACATCCATATTGATTCCAGTACGGGAAGGCACATTATAAGCAATAAGAGGAAGGTCAACCGCTTCAGCAATGGTTCTGTAATGCTCAACCATACCGTGCTGTTGTGGCTTGTTATAATATGGAGTGATTAACAGTGCGGAATCCGCTCCAGCATCATAAGCGTGCTTAGTCAATGAAAGCGCTTCTGAAGTTGCATTACTTCCAGTTCCTGCAACGGTTTCAACTCTACCGTCAACTTCATCTACTAAAATATCAATGATTCTTTGATGCTCTTCGTGAGAAACTGTAGCTGACTCACCAGTTGTTCCTGCACCAACTAAACCTGTTACGCCTTTTTCAATCAAATAGTTAATGTTTGATCTGAATCCTTCTTCATCAATCTCCAAATCTTTTGTGAATGGAGTGACCATTGCAACATATGTTCCTTCAAATTTCATTCTAAAACCTCATTAATTAATTCCCTTGCTTTGTCACCATCTTCCCAGTTAACGAACAATACGATAGCTGTTTGTGATGATATTATCTCGACTATATTGATTTTATTTTTTCTAAGTGGTTCTGTAATATCTGAAATAATTCCTGGAGTATCAATTATATCAGGACTTACAAATGTAATCATTGCAGTGTCTCTTCCCAATGATAGAGAACTTAAAGCATCAGTTTTAAGCACCACCTTATGTAACAAATGATAAGCCTTATTAGAATCGGCTTTATCAACGAATGTGGTTATTGAGTTTTGACCTGCTGAAATACCAAAAATATTAATATCTTCATCAGCGAGACTTCCAGTTAATTTGGCTATTAAACCTGTGGTTTTAACCATTGCATCGCCGACAATTGCTATAAGTGAAATAGGGTTCTTGTACTTGGTTACGCATTTCATCATATCACCTTCATAAGGACCTAGGATACGTGTACCTTTTGCTGATAAGTCCCCATGATTGAAATTTATAATTTTTGCGGTTATTAATGGATCTTTATATTTTAATGCATGAGGGTGTAGAACCTGCGCTCCATGGGTAGCTAAATCTCTCATTTCCTCAACGGAAATTTCATTCAACAATTCAGCCTCTTCTATTTTGTTTGGATCTGTTGACATTACCCCATCCACATCAGTAACGATGATTACTTCATTGGCATCTAAACAATGCCCAATTAGAAATGCGGTCACATCACTTCCCCCTCTTCCGAGAGTTGTGATTTCACCGTTTGGACCTTGTCCTAAAAATCCACAGATAACCGGAATTATGCCTTGATTAACAAGCTGCATAATCTTTTCTGTTCTTTTATCAGTTGTATTGAAATCAATTTTAGCTTCTAAATAATTAGAATCTGTCTTAATAGGCCATAACTCACTATATGGGTCAATAAATTCTGACTTCACACCTAATGATTCTACTGTTGCTGAAAATAATCTTGCACTAGTTAATTCTCCCATTGCCATTATTCCTGCCTTCTGCTTATCAGTTAAGCTTTCACCAATTGCCTCACCAGATAATCCGATGAGTTCATCAGTAGTCTTATTGACAGCAGAGACAACAACTACTACCTGATTACCTTTCATATATTCATTCACGACGGATTGCGCCGCTTTTTTAATTCTAGAACCATCACCTACCGATGTTCCACCAAATTTTACTACTACCAAATCCATTAAGTTCACCTATTTCTTAAAAATATTAATTTTGATTTTGTTCAGTTTCTTAACTAAACAAAATATACATATATATTTTTATTTAACCATATTAATAAACTTTAATTAAAATAAGACCATGACCAAATAAAAAGTTGAAAAATATCAAAAAGAGTATAATAAAAAAAGAGTAAAAAATATGAAAAAAGCTTATTCTTGGGTTTGTTCTAACCTTACAAGCCTTGTAACATATCCTGCAATTTTATTTCTTAAATGTTTAGTACTTACAGTTGAGTATTCTTGTACTAATTTTTTATTTTCTTCAAAATCAGTAGTGAAAACACCATTGTGAGTTTCAATTAATTCTTTTGCTAAACGTTTAACAAATGAAGTTCTAATATTGCCCATTAACATTCCTCCCTTAAAATTTTTTTCTGCTCGTTTTTACTTAAAATTGTTAGCATATTTACGATTTGATCAATAATATCAACATCAAGACCATTTTCCTCAGCTATTCTCTCAACTTTTTCATGAATCGCATCTTCCCTACCTTTATCAAAAATAGGTTTATCCAAATACTCCTTGGAACGTGCAATATCCTTTGCAAGAGAAGTTCTTTCGGAAATTAAATCAAATAACGCATTATCAATTTCATCAATACGTTTACGAGATTTTTCGAGAAGTATTTCAGCTTCTTCCGCATTATTAAAAGAAATTATTTCCTCATTACTTTTCAAAAAATCACCAAATTGATAATAATATAATTTATTAAAATCATAGTATATAAACTATTGCTTAATATTTAAATTAATCCATTAAATTGCAATAACGATTTCATCATTGACAATGACTTTCCAACTGAACCCTTTGCAATTTTTCCATGAGGAGTGATGACCTCACATGTTACGGCAGGAATATGGTTTAAACTGACAACATCCTCTAAAGCGCCAGGATATTCAGAGCCTGCCTTTTTATATATTTTATATTTGACTTTACTTGTCTTGGCTATGAATTTAGCCATTGTAGCACTTTTATATGTTGGCTTGTAGGTTCCCATGGCCACATCTTTTCCAGGCTTTCCTCCAGGCTTTGTGCAATGGAAATCACCATATGCATCACATTTGAACTTTTTAATCAGCTTAACTGTTTTATAGGATATTGTTCCTTTAACATTGGCCTTTTGATTTAGATGAATGCCATTGTAGTCCCTTACGTTTTTGGCTGTGCCTTTAGGATTAAGGAAAGGTATTATATAAACAGTCCCCTTAATCGGATGGTCTTCAAGATACTTGATAAGTTTCATTGCGGCAACTTGTGATGAAATTTCATTGCCATGAACCCCTGCAGTGATGAATACCTTTTTGCCACTACCTCCCTTGAACTTAATCATAGGAGTTCCCTTTTTAGCCAATTTAACAATTTTTTTAACTAGCGCAGACTTAGGGATATTTGATTTAATCTTTTTGTTCTTTTTAACATTTGCTCCGGATTTCCACTTATAAACGGTAATTTTATATGAATTCTTAAATGTTATAGTGTTTTGGGATGAAAAATTGTCACATGAATAAGTTACGGGATATTTTCCAGCATCTAGCTTTAGCTTAATGCTTGCCTGACCCTGAGAATCCGAATACACATTATATGTTTTTCCTGCAACGTTAAAAACAACCAATTTATTTGCTAAAGGTCTATTTTGATCATCCATTACCATAACTGAAAATGTTGCCTTTTTGCCATATGTTGAAACTACATTCTTTGAGCTAAATTTGATTGAAGTCTTATCAACATCGTCTTCACTAATGTTAGAATCCAATATGTTTTGAGAATCGGAATCTGCTTTTAAAGAGGAATTTACTTCAACTTGATTTAATTTTAGATTATTGTCATTTTGAATCGGTGATTGTAAAACTGAATCATTAACACAACTTAACGTAGAATTATCCTCACTGGCACTTACTGTAGAAACTAATAAAAATAGAAATAAAAAGGAGAAAATAATAGTTTTTTTAATGATATCACCTTAAATCACTGAATTAAACTTCAATAAATATTTCATCATGTTAAAAGAAGTTTTTACAGATTTTGCAGTAACTGTATTATGAGGAAGCACTACTTCACAAATAACACCTGAAATTCCTTTCTTATTAACATTGTCTGCCAATGCACCAGGATACTGTTCGCCGGCATACTTATAAATCCGTTTATTAACTTTTGCATGCTTTGCAATATATTTTGTCATTGCAGCACATTTTTTAGCAGGAGTTTTGGATCCCATCACAATATTTTTCCCAGGAACTCCTCCAGGCTGTGTTGTATGGAAATCACCATAAGCATCACATTTATACTTGACAACAAGTTTAACAATTTTATTTGAAATGGTGCCTGATTTATGAGCAACCCTATTATAATCTGTGCCTGTATGCCTTACCTTATGGGATATGGCCTTAATATTTACAAATGGAATAATATAAACAGTGCCCTTAATCGGATTATTGGTTAAATATTTTATCATTTTCATTGCCGCAACTTGGGAGGACAATTCATTGCCGTGAACGCCTGCAGTCATGAAAATTACCTTGCCCTTACCTCCGACAAACTTCAAAAGAGGATTGCCTTTTTTTGTAGCCGCAACAGCCTTTTTTACCCATGCATTTTTTGGCATGTTCTTTTTAATCAACCTGATTTTAGAGACATCACCCTTATTTCCCCATTTTAAAATGGTCATGGTGACCTTATTTTTAACTGTGTATGTGTTTTTTCCAGTCAAATCGCCAACGGAATATGTGATTGTATATTTACCTGCAGCATAATTTAAACTTAAAGTTGCAACACCATCTGAATCTGTGCTAGCATAATAAACCTTTTTACCCACCTTAAAAGTAACCTGCTTTCCGACAATGGATTTGCCTGACTTGTCTACCAATTTTAATGTGTATTTAACAGGTGTGCCATAAGTACTTTTAACATTGCTTGTAGTTGCCTTTGACGGCACTTGAGGAGTTTTTTGACTGGATTCCTCAGAATTAGCTTTTAATGAATCATCATTACTTGAATTCACAACTGCTGAGGGTGAAATATTGTCACTTTGCTCAATTGTTGGGATTTCACTTGCATCATCCATTTTCAATGCATCATCGCAAATGGTGACGTTTTCATTTGCTGAAACTGCAGAAACACTTATGACTACTGCCAAAATCAGCAAGATCAAATACATTTTTTTCATAATAAACAACATCCATCATTATCTATTTTTGTTTTTATCACCTGGCCTTCGTATTTCATCCAGGATTCATGAACATTATCAATGGAGCTTTCATCAACAATTGCAAAAAATGCAGATCCTGTGCCTGACAGGCCTGATGCCAAAGCCCCCTTCTGTAAAGCATCGATTGCTATTGAATTGTTAAAGCCTAACGTTGATGAATAAATCAATCCATTTAAATTTATTGCCTTGAAATAATCTTTCTTGCATGCTAAATCATATGCGATTTCCACCAATGGAGACAATACTTTCATGCGCTCTACATTGGACTCGCCTGATTTTGAATGGAAATTCGGCATGTAAATCAGAATATCATATTCATCCATTTTTTCTTTTATTAGGAATTTCCTATTTTTATTATCGGTAACAACAACACCTCCAAAGTAGGATGCTGTTGAATCATCAAAAGAGCCTGTAATTGTAACTCCCGCTTCAAGCGATGCGTCAATTGCCAAATTGATTACTTCCAAATCAGATAGTTTTTTCAAATCAAATTCCTCTGCAACAATCTCAGATGTGACCTTAACGATTGCATTTGAAGATGCGCTGCTGCTTGAAAGACCTGATGCCATTGGCAGGTCTGATTTTGTTTTTAGGTTAATTCCAAATTCCTCCTTGGAGATATCATAATGATTGAAAACCCTTTCAACACACAAATCCATCAATTTCGTATCTGCTCCAACATCGTTGACGCATTCTATTCCTTCAGACATTGTTTTGGCTTCACATTTGATGTCAAGACCTATGCCGAATGCAGAACCGAATCCTGTAGCGATAGCATTGATTATTGTTGCTGATCCAGGAGACCTTACAGTTTTTCTCATTGCTGAACCTCCGGATAGGGAATATCCACTTCGGAAAAATCCAAAGCCCTGTTTCTTGCATTCATTGATAAAATCAATCTTAAATCCTCATCATTAACAAGCTTGTCAATGGCTTTTGCAATTGTTGATACCTTTTTAGGATTAATGAGCAATCCCACATCATCATTAATGATTTCACTGATTCCTCCAACATCACTTCCGATTACCGGTTTTCCACAGGCCAAAGCCTCAATCAACACCAGACCAAAGCTTTCAGAATAGGAAGGTAAAATCAACAGGTCACAACTTGGAATAATATTTTCAACATCTCCCCTTGAACCTGTAAATATCACATCACGGATGTTTTCATCCTCAACCTTTTTTGTGAGCTTTTTATATAATGGTCCGTCACCGACAACAACCAGGTAATAATCGCTGTTTGCAATCTTTTTAGCTTCAAGAAGAGAATCAACATTTTTCCTTTTAATTAAATTACCGACAAAAAGGACAATCGGCTTATCTTCAAGTTTAAATTCCTTTTTAAATGAATCATTATTTTTCAATGAAAACTTATCAACGTCAACAGAATTCCATGAAATTTTAGTCTTATCAGCAATTCCAACAACACCTGTTGCTACAATTTCATGTTTAAGTGCATTGCTAACTGCAAAAACACCATCAGCATCTTTTAACACATTTTTAATGGTTGGACGCATCAATGGTTGGGACTTATATAATTCAAACATGTCAGAACCATGTGCGGTGACATAAGTTTTGATGCCGTACTCCTTTCCAACTTCAACGGCAGCCGCTCCGGCAGGAAAGAGATAATGACCGTGGATAATGTCAATATCCTCCTTTTCCAAAAGATTTTTTAATGCCTTTTTAGCATTCTTTTTAAACATCAAACCCCTGACGCCGGGAATGTTCAATCCCTTTGTTCCAATGACATGAATCCCATCAATATCCTTGATTTCCTTGTGCGGATAAGTTATTACATAGACTTCATGGCCTTCTTCAACAAGTTTTTTAGACAATGTGTGTATATGAACTCCCACACCCCCAACATGAGGCGGAAACTGACCAACCATAGCTATTTTCATAAAAATAAAACTCCAAATTTCACTATATAATATATAATGAAATTATTCTTTAAATAATTAATCAAATTAATAATTTGTTTTAAAAAAAGAAAAGTAAATAAGGAAGGGAATCCTTATTTTAAATTATTCCAAGTTTTTTAGCGGTCTTTTCATCAACCTTACCGGTCACTTTAAGACCTTTGTCCTTTTGGAACTCCTTGACGGATCTTTCAGTGCAGCCTTTGAACTTACCGTCAACCTTAAGGTAGTGTCCTTTGTATGAGAGGTAGTATCCGTGGTCTTTTAGGGCCTGTTGGATTTCCTTGACGGTTGACTTGTCCTTGCTTCCTTTGGATACTGTCTTGAAGGTTACAATAACTTTAATGTTGGCTTTTTTGGATACCTTGTTGTAGTATTTGTTTCCTTTATATGTTATTGTTGCCTTGAAGGTTCCTTTCTTTTTGAGATTTTTAATCTTGAAGACCGCTTTACCTTTGCTGTTTGTGGTTGCCTTGTAGGTTTTGCCCTTGACTTTCAGGGTGACTTTGGCCTTCTTGATTGCCTTACCAGTATTGTCCTTTAAGATGATTGTGTATTTCTTGGTTTTAGTAGTTGCCTTATAGGTTTTCTTTTTAGCAGTCAACTTAGGAGTGGCCTTCTTAACAGTAACCTTAATGTCTTTAGTTGACTTGTCATAATTGGTATTGCCGTTGAATGTTACCTTAGCAGTGTATGCTTTAGGAGCAAGTCCTTTGGTTGATACCTTGACCTGACCGTTCTTGTCGGTAGTGTAGGTTTTAGCACCGTTCAAGTCAACAGTAACACTAGCACCAGTTAACGGATTGCCTTTAGAATCTTTTAAAGTGATTACCAACTCTTTGTTGATGTTGTATGTTGTGGACACATCCGCAGCAGTAATGCTGGTTGCCTGTTTGTTTACAGTGAATGTTTTTGTGTCGTTTGATTGATGGTATATTCTGTTTTCGTTGTTGATTACTGTTATTGTGTATTCACCGGCATCAAGACCAATAACAGTAATAGTGTCGTTTATGATGCTTATTTTATCATCAGATACGCCATCAATTGTTACTGTTACATTGGTTTTATTTTCAATACTGTATTTGATTGTAACATTGTTTGGATATACGGTATTGTTAATTGGTTCGATTGTGACTTTGGAATCGTGTTTGATTACTTTAACATTTATTGTTTTGTTTTCAGCTGCTGCATAATCATCATTGCCGGCAAAACTGACTGTGATGATTGCAGTTCCTTCGCCAACTGCTTCAATCCTTCCATCTTCAACTATGGCAACGGCAATGTTGCTTGAAGTGAAAGTCAAGTCACCAGCCTCAGCCGGAGTTAATGTGGCACCAGTGGCAATGGAATCATCTACAAGCAATTCAAGAGTTTCATTTTCAACAGTAATCTTGGTTGGAGTTTTAGAAATACTGATAGTACCATTTGTAATTGTTACATTGTCCAGTCCAACATAGGTTGCATTTATTTGATAATCACCATAATCAGCAAATGTATATTTAGCCCACCAGGTACCATTACCTGAATAATTCGCTTCAATTACCATGCCATCGGCAGTACCATCTAGTAAGATAAATAGTAATTTACCTTCCAAAATATCTTGTGGTATATTGGATTTTGCAGTGATGTTAACAGTTCTGTTGTTGGTTTCAACTGAAGTAACATTTGCATAAAATTTGATGTTTGGAATTATTCTTATTGTTCTGTTGATCTTTTGGAATTCAGCATATTCAGTATTGAAAACAGCAATATAAGAACCCACCGGCAAATCTGGAATCCATCCTTCACCGCTTAAACAACTATAATTGCCAACCCAACTATTATTATCTTTAAAGTAAACGCTAATTGAGATATTTCCATTAGTTACAGGAATGCTGCTGTTTGTTTTTAAATCAAATGTTAATTTCTCACCGGAGCCATAAACTGTTGTAAAATTATTAACATTTAATGTAGGCGGATAAATAACTGTATTTACATTATCACCAGAATTTCTTTTAAAAATACAAGTATCTGCAGTACTAAACCACTGATTGCTAAAAATAGCACCACTATGTGATGCAGAGTTATCCGCAAAATTACAATTTGTCACATTACCAACAGTCCGGAAGTAAACTGCACCACCATAGTATGCAGTGTTATCAGTAAAATTACAATTTGTCACATCACCCTTACCATTAAAGTAAACAGCACCACCATATTCAGTTGCAGTGTTGCCAGTAAAATTACAATTTGTCACTTCACCATTAGTATAGAAGAAAACTGCACCACCAGCAGAGAGACGACGTGTTTCCTTGTTGTTAATAAAATTACAATTTGACACACTACCCCCATCAAGGAAGTAAACTGCACCACCATGGGTTGCATTGTTGCCAGTAAAATTACAATTTGACACAGTACCAAAAGACATCCTGATAGCACCACCCCCAGAGTTAGTACCAGTTGCTTTGTTGTTAGTAAAATTACAATTTGTCACATTACCATTACTATTGAAGTAAACTGCACCACCATAACTGTCATCTCCAGTTACTTTGTTATCAGCAAAATTACAATTTGTCACATTACCAGCACCATGGAAGCGAACTGCCCCTCCATAACGAGCAGAGTTGTTAGTAAAATTACAATTTGACACAGTACCAGAATCTATGTTGATAGCACCACCATAGTCTGCAGTGTTGCCAGCAAAATTACAATTTGTCACACTACAAGTACCTTGATAGAAGTAAACTGCACTTCCACTGTATGCAGTGTTATCAGTAAAATTACAATTTGACACAGTACCTGAAGTAGCTAAAGTACCAAAGCAAATTGCTCCTCCATTATCATCATCACAATTAGCATTTATAATGGTTAGATTTTTAATTGTTACACCAGAAACACTTACATAAAATGCATGGATGTATGATCCACTCATATTAATGATTGCCCCTTTTCCGTCAATAACACTATCTGGAACACCGATTGAAATAGGATTTCCTCCATCATAGGTATAATAATCGTGTTGAAGTTCAATGTTTCCTCCATAACCGATTTCTGTTCTTAGATCAGAATAGGTTCCTGTATTGTCACTCAATACATCAGTATCATTTTTAGCACTTAGAGTCTCGTCATTATCAGTTAAAGCCAATTCATCGTTTTCTTCACTTGTTTGCAGATTATCCTCAATAATATCATTATCAACGGATAACCCAATAGTATTTGTATCCTCACTTGCTAAAGTATCATCTATTTCACTTGCACTAACACAAGTTATGCTTAATAGAAA
>Ga0256405_10001348_pt1 | contig 67685 bp, 66 predicted proteins | sample RumenRJG_02DNA_FD_189096 | JGI IMG/M metagenome (GOLD analysis project Ga0256405, IMG submission 189096) | Bovine rumen microbial communities from Lethbridge, Alberta, Canada - RJG_02 | ecosystem: Host-associated > Mammals > Digestive system > Stomach > Rumen | place: Canada: Alberta... | reverse complement strand
TCAGATTCATTCCCTGTTACCTTCGGGGTGTTCGCGTTGTGGTAAGCAGTAAGGCCATCCAGTGTCGATCTGGTCTGCGCCACATCTGTATCCTCCGCAGCATCCTGGGCTGCCATATTCTGCCCTGCGGGAACAGCAATCTCGGTTCCGGCTGAAGCAGATCCTGCACCCGCCAGTGCCGGCGCATTGTCCGCCTCTGTTTCGCCTGCCAGCGTAAGGGTGAAACTGCCCTCTTCCTGTGCTGTATCTGTCTCTGTCATAATCTCCGGCGGTCGTGTGAATTTATCCCGGATCTGTCCGGAAAAGAATCCTGAGGCCCATCGGATTCCGTACTGCATCAGAATGCCGGCGGCCATGATCATGATGACCAGAGCCACGTATATTACTGTCTTTTTCTTCTTCATCTTCTCTGTTTCCTCCTTCCATAAAGCTCATGAATCGAAATACCAGTTTCCACCAACCTGAACTGCGTCCGCCCCGGCTGTTTTCTGGCGTCTGCTCCGGAAGCTTGTGTGCGTGTGATTACGGATCCCGTTGTTCAGGCAGTCGTAAACCGCCTGCTTCACATAAGCCGGTACATTTCCGTCCAGACGCGGGATCCAGTAGTTATCAATCGAGTAGCAATACTGGCCGGCGGCCGTCAGCTGCGCAAGTGCATTTCCGCCCTCATATCCCCACTTCGGTGATTCCGTCCGGTTCATTGCACTCGAAATGACCGCGAGCGCCCCTTCATAGCTCCCGTTGTCTTCCTGTGCCACAATCGCCCAGATCAGTTCCAGCTGCTTCTGGGTATAGGGCGTCGGGTCTGTCCGGTTTCCTCCGGAGCCCTTCATGTCAGGCGCTTCGATCAGGAATCTGCGGATCGATGTGATCTCCATATATCCGGCATCCTGGACCGTCGGTCCTGGTCCCGGATTGTCCGCCGTATTCGATTCGTTTCCATGACACTCGACGACTTTCCCATCGCCCAGATAAATTCCGACATGCGGCCCGCCGCCCCAGTAGATCACATCACCCGCTCTTGCTTCTTTAAGGTTTCCGATCTCCTGACCGCAGCTGCCCATCTCCTGCGCCAGCCTTGGAAGGTTCACGCCATAAGAAGCGAACACCGCCTGCACAAAACCGGAGCAATCCGTTCCGCTCGACAGGTCATTTCCGCCCCAGACATAGCCAAGCCTTCCAACGTATGAGGCCGCATAGTCCGCGATCTCCTGGCCGAGTTCATCAGCTGCTGTCTGGGTGGAAGTGAGCGTGTAATAGAACGACCGGTTTTCTTCAGGATCCAGCTCCTGGCTGATCCCGAAAAAGGTCGTCTCGCCGGTACTCTCGACCATCTTCTCCGCATTCTCTCCGGCAACCAGGTTTTCCGGAGGAATGAACCCACGCACATTTCCGGACTCTACGAAATCCCAACCGTCCTCCGTCGTTTCAATCACACATACCAAAGCCCCGGACTGTCCTTTTCCGACAACCCGGGACTTCTCGTCCGCGTATTCATGAATGTCTTCCGGACGGATCAGGACCGCGTATTCCTTCGGTACCGTCACATCCTGAACGGTGGTCAGTGTGTGGGTGTAAGCATCGTTATCCGACTTCTCACACAGAGCCTTCGCTGTCGCGAGATTATCATCCCCGACGATTCCGGGAAGACCTCCTTCCCCGTCCTCCTTTTTCAGTTTTCCCGCTTTAACAAATCCCCTGACCTCACCGGACTCGATATACAGCCATTCGTTCTTTTCTTCCTGCAGAAGATAGGCAACGCCAAACTGTGGGATCCTTCCGACCCTGTCAGCATTTGTTTTCGGTTCCTCCATGACATCAACTGCTTCTCCCCCGGAAGTCAGGATTACCTTGTCCACCTGCCGGAACCGGTATTTCGATGTGATATACCAGCTGGGATCCCACCAGGTACTGCCGCCATAGCTGCCATATCCGCCGGATCCGTCTTCATACGCATCGCCATCATACAGCGAGGGGTCGATCCCTATAATCTCCGTCTCGGTCTCGTCATACTCCAGGAAGAGAGCTTCAGTCTGATCCTCTGTAGAAACCACTTCATTGGTCTGCCCTGTTTCTGGCTGTGTTTCCGGCTGTGTCTCAGTCTGTGATTCTGCCTGCGGTGGTTCTGTGATGCCCTGTGATGTTTCAGATTCTCCGTTCGTTGTTCCAGGAGAATTCTGTGTTTCAGGCTGTGCCGGTACTGTTTCTGGGGGCTGTGTCTGTCCCGTTTCACACTCCACCGGTTTTTTCGATGATTCTGTATCACTCTCCACAGTTGTTTCTGACGGCCAGGTCTCATTTCCGGAAGACTCTTCCGGCAGCCCTGTTTCCGGAGCTGTTTCTTCTTGATTCCCCGACTCTGGTAATGTCCCGTCCTGTGTCTCTCCCGTTCCCGAATCCGGTTGAGATGGTGTCATTTCTGCTGTCTCTGCAGCCTCCGTCAACAGGCAGGATTGTTCCGGAATCGTTTCATCTGTCGGAGCCTCCAACGTCATGGCCAGCGATTCCACTGCATCCTGTTCCGTTTGTTCTGCATAGGCATTCACCGGTGCTATATCCCCAACAAAAAGGACCGCTGCCCCGCAAAGAGCTGCGATCCTTCGCCTGCTATATTTTGTTTTGGTACTCAAAAGCTTGTCACCTCCCTCTCTGATAAATATTCCCGGATGCCCAAAAGAACACCCTGATTCTGGTTTAATAGTCAAAGAACCAATTGCCTCCGATCTGCACCGCGTCAGGTCCGGTAACCTTCCCTTTCGTACTCCGGAAGCTCGTGTGGTTGTGATTCCGGATTCCTTTCTTCAGGCAGTCATTTACCGCCGTCTTCACATAGTCAGGAACGTTTCCGCCAAGCCGAGCCATCCAGTACGTATCATTCGAGTAACAGTACTGTCCCGGCGCGGTCAGCTGCTCCATCGCGGTGCGTCCGCAGTAGCCCCACTTGGAAGATTCGGTCCGGTTCATGGCACTGGAAATGACGGCAAGCGCTCCTTTATAGGAACCGTTGTCTTCCTGTGCTACGATCGCCCAGATCAGTTCCAGCTGCGACTGCGAGTAATTGGTCGGATCTTTGCGATGACCTTTCGTTGCGTTCCCTCCACCACCAGAACGATCCTCCGTGAACGGAATCGTAATCCTCCGGACCACATACGGCCGGTTCTGATAGGAAACCGGTGCTTCCACCACAGTTCCTTTTGACGATGAATTGTGAACCATGTTTCCACTGCCGGAGTAAATTCCGACATGCCCGGAACCGCCTGAGCGGATTGATCCGCCGTCATAGAACAAGACGATGTCTCCCGGCTCTGCTTTCGACAGGCTGTTCTCACATACCTTTGTGCCGGAGTTTTCCTGCTCTACTGTTGTCCATCCGATCTCAACTCCAAAATGAGAAAACACCCCATGAACGAAAGAGCTGCAGTCCGCATAGTCCTGCCAGTCCAGAGGACCATTCCTTCCCGCTCCGTAAATGTATTTTGTTTTCCCGATCCACTGCCTTGCGTACTCGACAATGGACCCGCCGCTCACGTTATATCCTTCACCTTCTTCCTCTTCCGCAACAAGCGAGCCCATAAGACCGGGCAGGATTGCTGCAATCAGCAGAACAGGAAGAAGCAGTACCAGCGCCGGCAGGAGCATGTTGATCACTGCTGTCGCAGCTGAGACGATGCCTGCGACAATCTTTTTCACTGCGGCGCGGGCCGCTTTCTTTGCCGCGATCCTAAGCGGCGTGACTGCTATCCGGATCGCCTGTGATGTTGTCTCATCCTGGTATTCCTGAAGAGAACCCTCAACCTGAGTTCTTTTCCTTTCCTGTGTGATCTGACCTGCCCTGGCAAAATCCGCTTTCACCAGGTTTGTAAAAGACGACACGAAATGCTTATTCACGCCTCCTGAACTGCCTTCCTTCTTCTTTCTGCGTATCAGGCGGACCGCGCTGTTTTTGTTTCCCTGTGACGGGGCCGCTTCTTCCGGCGTATTCTTACTTCTTCGCGTTCTCCTGGTTTCTGGAGACGATTCCCTGAGGTCCCCATCACCTGCTGAAGTCTCTCCTTCCTCCGGGACTCCTTTCCCCCTGCTCTCAGAATTCTTCTTCTGTTCATGAATCCTTTCTATCTCTGATTCCTTCCTGCTATTGATCTGTTTTCTCTGATCACCCTCTTTCTCTTTCCTTTCGGAAGCCATAGTTGCCCTGCTCTGAAGTTTTTCCTTCTTACCGCGGCCGCTTTCCGGAGCCTTACCGGAATCTTCTGAACCATATTGGGCGTCGATTATATCCGGCCCTGCAGTTGTATCCCTTTCCTTTACGGACACGGAAGAAGCCTTCTGGTTGTTTTCTGTCTGCAGAGTCCGTAACTCCCCTGCAGCCATGCCCGGAACCGCACCTGCTATTCTGAGCTCGGTACTTCGCTCTGGCTTCCGCTCTGTGGTTCTTAAACCGATTCTGCTTTCAAAAGTCTGACCGGTTATTCTCAGTTCTGTTTCATCTTCTACCTCATTGTCTATGATTCTTAATCCTGTTGTTTCCTCTGATGCTCTTTCAAGTTTCTTCAGGCTCTGTCTTTTACCGTATTCCTTCCCGGCAGTCCGGACACTGCTTCTGTCATCTGTTCTGTCCTTTGTCCGCGGCTGGATCCCATTCCCATTTGTTCTGATCTCAGATCCTGACCGAATTTCGATTTCAGGAACCTGTTCCTCTTTCATCGGGTTGTTTCTGATCCGAGTTTTTCTTCCCGCGATACGCTTCTCATATCCGGATTCAGGCAGCACGCGTTCAGTGTATTGATTGCCTGTTTTTCTGCCCGATTCCTGTGAAGAGTACGCTGAATTATTGTTTCTATCCGGCTGCTCCATTCGCTGTGTCCGCTGTTGGATTCGTATCGGCCCTTCTGTCTCTTCCCGAATCTCATCTCTGACAAGTTCCTGCAGGACAGAACGATCCGGATTGCTGTCAGCTGTCTCTGTATGAACTGTCTTTCGCTTCCTTTTTCCATCATCCCGGGGTCTGTTTTCCCGTCTGTACGACAAATCCCGTGGATTTCCTGCAGCTGCGTAAGATACGCTTTCTTCTGTACGCTTCTCATGGTTGTTTTCCTGTGCCCGTTCCGGTGTATTTCCGATTCTCCGGACACGGTTTTTCCCCTGTTCCGGAACAGCTGTTATCGTCCCGGACTCTTTCCTGCTCGCACTCGCAGATGCCTTTTCTATGATTTCACACTGCCTTGCTTCCGGCAGTGAATCCCAGTGCTTTCTCAAATCCGGGGGCAGGGTACGGAGCACATAGGCGACGTCCGGAGAGCTGCTTTCCGCAATAGTTCCTCCCCCATCTGCCGTCCTACGCGCTCCTCCCGCCGCCTGTCTCCTTATATTTATATCGATCGATCTGTCGTTATGTCCTGCCCGAAGGTCGTTTCCACTTTTCTGAAGTTCACGCCCGGTTTCCCGGAGGGTTACCCTGCCTGTATCCAGTTCTCTCTGATCTGCTCTCGTCCTCAGCTCCAATGGTTCCCCTCCTTTCCCCGCGAATCTATAATCAGTCAAGCAGTATGTCCGCCGTCTTCTTCTCTTCCTCCGTCGGATCCCGTTCCATTACTTCCCGGATCTCCTCTGTCATCTGTGTGTCCAGGTTCTTCTGCAGGTTCCGTATATCCTTCTTACGCTGGATCTCATGGAAATCGGTGTTGAACAGGTCATACATCGGAGATCCTTTCTTCAGCCTTGCGTCCTTCGGGATATACTTCTCACCGAACTTCAGAAGTCCGCAGCCTCTTGGCGCGTTGTGAATATAGCGGATCAGGTTGTCCGACATATTGAAAATGTCACGGATCAGCTCCTCTTCCAGTGCTCCGGCTGACAGGAAGGAAACATACTCACTGTTACTGAGCATGGTCTCGATGACCTTGCTCTGGGTCAGATCTTCCATGTTCTGGGTAATGCCGGTGCAGACACCTCCAAGCTTTCTGACTTCCTTCCAGATCTTTTCCAGGTACTTCGCGGAGAAATAGTCACCGGCTAAATTGTGGAACTCATCTATAAGGAGCCAGGTTGCTTTTCCATTCCTGTAGTTTCTCGCGATCCTTGCCCGGATGCTTTCCAGCATGATCAGAATGCCAACAGCAAACTGTTCCTGTCCAAGATCGGAAATCCCGTAAACAACAAAGCGGTTGTTCGTGTTCACGTTTGTCTGTTTTGAGAACATATTCAGGGAGCCGGTTACAAACAGCTCCAGCGCAAGCTGCAAATCCTGCGCCTGGTATTCGTCCTCCTCGCCCAGCCTTTCATAGAAATCAACCAGGGTTGGCGGTTCGGTCTTCGGATTCTCCAGATCCAGGCCCTTGTACAAAGCCTGCGTGATTCGTCCGATGATGGACTTCTGCTGCGCCGACAGATCCTGCGCGCAGATCTGTCCGAAGATCCCGAGCATCAGGTCTGTCTTGTCACGGAGGAACGCCGTTCTTCCTGACATATACTTGTAGGTTCCGATGTCCAGAGGATTCAGGTTGTGATTCGACTCGGAGCCGAAGTCAATGAACTGCCCCCGGAACACTTTTGAGAATCCCTCGTACTCATTCTGAGGATCGATCAGGATGATGTCGTCCTCATACTTGAGGAGCACCTGCAGCACCTCCAGCTTTGTGGCAAACCCTTTCCCGCCGCCGGTTTTTCCAAGGATAAATCCGTGCGGGTTCGTCAGAAGCTTCCTGTTTCCGACCAGGACATTTTTGCTGATCTGGTTGATTCCATAGAACAGCCCGTCCGGATCATTCAGCTCATGTACGGTAAACGGTGTAAGCGCGGCAAGCGGCTGGGCGAGCAGCGGATACATGTGTGTCGCAAACCTTGCACCCGTCGGAAGCGCCGTGTTCAGTGCCTCCAGCTGGTTCTGACTTGCCGGACGGAACCGGAAGCCTTCCCCTTCCGCCGTAGACATAAAGGTCGTTACACTGCGCTCCAAGGCACTGAGGCTGTCCGCCGATACCACCGCATATAGTGCTACATAGAACAGGTTCTCATCCTGGTTCGTAATGACATCCTGCAGGAATTCCAGCTCATCCCGCTCCATCCTCCGGTCCAGGGAAATGTCTGTTGACCATGCCTGGTTCCGGTTATGGCTCTCCTGCTGTTTCTCAATCGCGCGCCCGTTTTCCATGTAACGCTCGTCCACTGTTTTCTTCTGGACATCCCGCGGAATCGATGCCACATCGATCGTAAAGATCAGGTAGAACTGGCCTCCCATCAGCCGGTTCAGGCTGTCCGGGTTGATCGCGCTCGGCATATCCGGCACATACAGGACCCTGACGAAATGATCGTCTACCTGCAGCGTGATCCCGTCCGGCTTTCCGTATTCATCCGTCACATGGCGGATCATCTGTGGGCTGATCAGGTCCTTCCAGCTCACCTTCCGCTTTATCGCCTGGTCAAAATCAAACCGGAATGATTCTTCCCGTCCTGGGTGATAAAAGGAATCCAGCAGTGCCATCCGGTCAGAGGCGTCCAGGGGAACCAACCGGCTCTGCAGCCGGTCAAAGTTCACGGTGAGGTTTGCCTCAATCGAGCGGAAGAAATCCCTCGCTTCCTCCACGGACTTCTTCCTGCAGGAAATGAGGAAGATCCGGTTCATTTCGATCCCGGATCTCCCTTTCATCAGGGCATCTTCCATCTGTGAATTGAAGTCCCTGGCGTATTCCTTTTCATGTTCTTTCTGCGTGTGCAGGAACAGATGCCTGCGGATCTTCGCCATGTTCCTGCTGCTGTTCATCAGTATGATCTTGAATGACACATTCATCGAATTCAGGATGCTCACATAGAGCTTCAGGAAGTCCGCCTTCTGCAGGTCATCCATCGTCGCGAAATTGGTGTCGTCGAACAGATACGCCTTGTCGTACTGTTTCTCGTCTTCGTCTCTCCCGTCTTCCAGCTGGAACACTCCGTCCCGTGCGATCTTCACAATCGGGATCAGTTCCTGCACGCTGGAAGGGAGCGGATACTGTTTCTTCGTCCGCTCCCTGTAGTCTTTCATAATCTTTCTCAAAGATTCTTTTCACCTCCTGGTTAACCTCTTTCCCTTCCGAAACAGCCACCTTGCTGCCATCAATTCGATTCTCGTATTATCGTTGGTAACAACTGACATTCAGGTATGGCTGCGCCTTACCTTGATCTCCCTGAAAGCGCCTTTTCCGGTCCGACAATCTCCATGTCCCGATCCGGAAGACCTTCCACTTCCATCTTCAGCTCGTACTTCTTTGTGTAGTTCCCGACCAGCCGTTTTGCGATCTGCTCCGCATCGGCGCACGCCCGGTAGAACTCATTGTAATCATTCTCCAGGGCTCCGATCCAGCTGCGAAGGTAATCGGAATGGTCTTCATAGTGTTCGCCTTTCAGGGAAATGCCCATGTCCGCTTCCGTAAAAAGAGCTCCGATCTCAGCCCGGAGCTCTTCCTTCGCGTATTCCGCGGATCCAAAGATTCCACTCATCGGCCTTTTCAGCCTGTCCGGATGGCCTGTACTGTGGCCCATCTCGTGAATCACGGTTTTCGCGAAGCTTTCCTCATCCTTGAACATCCCTCTCAGCGGCAGTACGATCTTATCCTGCGACGGAGAATAGTACGCCCTGTCCTGTGCCACCTCGAGAACAGGGCATTCGCTGGTGTCAATAATTTGGTCGATCATCTTTCCCAACTCTGTTTTGTCTTCCACCCGCTCAGACGGGATATACTCCGGAAAGTCTTCCACCTGTTCCCCGTTGAATACCCGGAAGTACATGACCTGCGGACGGTCAAGCTGGACAACCTCTTTTACGACATTTCCGTATTCATCCCTGGTCTTCTTCTCCTTCTCGAAGATCCATTTTTCACAGATGGTTCCATGCTCACCGGCTCTGATATGATAGCCCTTTTCAAAGAGCTGCTTCGCCGTTGCCCATCTTGGATCCCGGTATCCTTTTTCTGTGACAACCGCCATCAGCTTCATCCGGTTGCCGCCGCGGTACCAGACCTTTGACAACGGATTCTGAGGCCGCATTGCTTCACGGTCCCACTCTGATGCGTTATGAAAGAAATCGCCCTGCTTCATCATTCCGATGATCTTATCAACCAGGGCCTTTCTCTCCTGCATCACTATTTCAAATGCTCCCGCCACTTATATCGCCTCCTCTGTAATCACCAGCTTTTCTCTCCGGCCTGTTCCCGGTTACGAATTCTGTTCCCTCACAGCTTGAAAGAAACCATTAGAAATATCCCTTCGTGCCGGTGAGGTTTCTTTCAGGCTTTTCAAGTGCTGTTCCCCGAGAACCTCATATCCATCCATGTCATCCAGACCGGCGGCTGCAATCTCATCCATAATGCCAAGCCGCTCTTTCAGTTCTTTTCTCCAATCCATACGTTTACATCCCTTCGTCCAAATAGATCTCGTTACTCGTTGATTCTTTGTCAGCTGCCGGATCCGGATCCTGCTTCTCTTCTAAAAGAAACTCACTCAGCGGCTCCGGGCAGTAAAAGTATTCCGGTATACGACGGATCTCTTTTCTTCTTCTCAGGTACTCCATCGGCGGCATTCCGTCGATCTTCAGAAACCCTGCAAGCGCTACCGGCAGCGCGAACGGCATTGCAATGTAGAAGCAGATCGTCTGCGGCAGGTGCAGGTAGAAGTTCGCAAACAGGAATGCAGAAGCTCCTGATATAACCGTTCCCAGTGCATGCATCGTCTGGGAGAAGTCCAGGCCGTGAAACACATCCGGCTTGTAGTTGTCAATATTCCGGTTCACCCTGATCTGCATCGAAATCACCCCTTTCGCTTTCTTCCAGTTCCACGTAGAACAGGTCCTCGATCGCCATGCCAAACAGATCGCAGAACCGCTGCAACGTTTCCACATCCGGCTCCCTGTCCTGGTTTTCATAAGACACCAGAGCGCTCTTCGATATTCCGGACCGCTCCGCTGCAGCATTCTCACTCAGTCCGAAAAATGCGCGGACAGCGTGCATCCGCTCTCCGCCCCTGTAGTATTCCCATAGCCTCATATCCATCACCCCAGTCCCATGCAGCGGCGTACGATCATGTCGGAACCCTTGATGGCCGCGCACGCTGATATCATCGGCATTACCATGCCGCAAACCGACAGGATGATATCGGACGCTGTCCCATTCCCGACCGAGGCGAACAGGTTTGCGTCCTTGAATAAACCAAAGCTGATCGCGATGGCCAGCACCATGGTGACCGCTTCCAGCCCGTACCCGATAAATGTCCTGATCCAGGCATGCGCACTGTGGGAGAACCTTTCTCCTCCGGCAAGCCCGGACAGGGCAATCGGTGCGAACGGAATGCACAGAAGCATTCTGAACAGCCTCTGCATCACCGCCACCACCAGCTGCACGCCGCAGACCAGAATCGTCAGGCCTCCGATCAGTCCTCCAAAGAAACAGAGAAGGCCGTCTGAGAACCAGTCCCAGGCCTCCGTGTCATCATTTGAATCCAGCTGGTGATAAATGTTTCCGAAGTATCCGTATTCGCCTGCCACTTTCTGTGCTTGCTTCACTGCCTGCTTCTTCTGTTTTTTCGTCATCCCCCCGACATCGATGAGGACCTCCTCTTTTAAAGCATTTTTCGTCATAGACGAGACGTCCACGTTGACCGCATTCACCAACGCCACGCTGCAGTCCGTTATCCCGTAGACCAGCCAGAAGCTGTTCGCAACCAGGCTGCTGGCGATCGCGAAGCGAACGAAGAAACGAAACATGTTTTCCAGCGTGAAACTCTTGTTGATGTCGATCGTCTCATTCAGCCACCCCAGTAAAAAGAAGAAAACGATCAGGCTTGCCGCTATTGCAAGGAATACGCTGAAGATGGTGCCGGAAACCGTCGTGTATGCGTTGGTTCCTTTCGGATTCACCTTCAGATATTTCACACCTGCTTCGCAGCACATTCCCCAAAAGCTGACCGCCATCTTCAGCATGGAATTCCCGGCCTTCATCATGCCGCCTCCCATGGCTTTGAACGCGTCATACATGATGCCGCCGTTTCCAGACGGCAGGACATCGCTGAAATCAGCAGGACCAATTCCTCCAGGTATCATATTTCACCTGCCCACGCATATGGATGCCGTTGGGCTTTCCTCCTTCCCTTGATATTTCGTAAGATCCCTCACTCCCCGACAGTTCATTCTTCCTGCTCACTGAAAGCAATGGATCGCCTTTCATTTCCCCTTATGTCGGGATCCCTCCCAGCATCTGAAAAACCAGCTCTCCCAGGATCATCAGGATTCCGGATATCACTTTCTTCAAAGCGCTTGTGCGGCTACTCGTATCATGATGCTGATAAGCCGCAGCGAATTCAAAGATCCCCCAGGCCAGCACGATCGCGCCGGCCGCCGTCATGATCCCTATGACCAGGTTCCAGATCAGGTTGAGTCTTCCCTGAACTTCTCCGACTGCCATAGTGTTTTCCTCAGCTGAGCATGTTGACAACCGACTGCGCCAGCAGCATCAGGATCCCCGCCACCACCTTCTTCAGTGACTGGGTCTGCTGTGATGTATCATGCGCCTGATAACCGGCAGCGAAGTCAAATACGCCCCATGCCAGGACAATCGCGCCGGCTGCAGTTATGATTCCCATAACAAGGGTCTGCAGCGAATTGATCCTGGTGACGACTTCCGAAGTAGCAAATGCTGTCATCGGTATGCTTATCAGAATCAGAAACAGAGCAACCCCCATTCTCCATTGTTCTTTTCTCTTCTTTCTCATTCACTGTCTCCTTCTTATCTGTCCCTGTGATCACAGTCCAACGGTCAGAAGCCGGACTGTAATCCTCGTTTATTCCATGGAAAAGGACTCCCGAAGGAGCCCTTTCCCGACCACTAATGCCATACGTTTTTTACAACCGGTATCCGGTATCATTTCTTCTTCCCACTTCTCTTCGCATCCCTCTTCTTCAGAAGCAGGAGCACTGCCATAAGCGCGGCACCTGTCCCGAGGATAACCAGGGGCACGAGATAGCGGTTGAAGTCTCCGGTCTGCACCGGCGATGCCGTTACGGTCGTTCCGGGTGTTGATGTCCCCGGTGATCCGGGCGTTCCCGGATTGCTCTTCTCTGTCGTTGTTTTCTTCTTGCCCGTCAGGTCGATCACGGAGTCCTTCGGAGAGTCATACATCTGCACGTGCTGGATCTCCATGGAGTCGGTTACAGTAAATGGAACCGTCTCCGCCACATCGTAGCCCTTCGGGGCCGTCACTTCCGTCAGCGTGTATTCGCCGGCCGGAAGGTTCACCATAAGCGGCACTTCCGTGCTCGTCCATTCCTCCACAGTCTTCCCGTCCTTGTCCTTGATAATCAGGTGGGCTCCGGGCAACTCCTCGTCATTCGTGATATCCTTCTTGGATACCTCGACTTCGATCAGCTTGTCCTTCATCTCCACCTTCTGGACATCGGCCGTATCCGTGATGGTGAAATTGGTGCTCTCCGCCTTGGAATAACGCTCCGGCGCGGCAACCTCGGTCAGGGTGTATTCCCCGGCCGGCAGGTTCATCTTGTGGGGTTTGTCCGTGCTCGTCCACTCCTCCACTTTATTGCCGTCCTTATCCGTAATGGTCAGCTGCGCGCCCGGCAGTTCCTGTCCGTTCGTGATGTCGCTCTTGGAGATCTCCACCTCGATCGGCTTATCCTTCATCTCCACCTTCTGCACTTCAACAGTGTCAGTTACGGTAAATGCAACCGACTCCGCTTTCGCGAATCCACTCGGCGCGAGGACCTCAGTCAGGATATAGTCACCTTGGCTGAGCGTGGTCTTATGCGGCTCCTCGGTGGAGTCCCACTCATCCACGACACTCCCGTCCTTATCCGTAATGGTCAGGTGTGCCCCGGGCAGTTCCTTTCCGGTAGTGATATCCTGCTTTGAAATCTCAATCACCAGCGGCGCATCCAGCATCTCCACCTTCTGCACCGACAGGTCATCCTTCACCTCAAAGGTGACGGACTCCGCAGTGGCATATTTGTCCGGAGGCGCGGTCTCTGTCAGTGTATAGGTTCCCACCTTCAGGTTGACGACATGCGCCTCTTCCGTGGAAGTCCATTCCTCGATGACATTTCCCTCCAGGTCTGTCACGCTCAGGTGTGCGCCCGGAAGCTCCTTCTCCCCGGTGATGTCCTTCTTGGAAAAATGAATCTCCAGCTTCTCGTCATACATGGTGACTGTCTGGATTTCCAGGGAGTCTGTCACCGTAAATGTGATGTCTTCCGCCACGGCGTATCCGTCCGGTGCCTGCTCTTCCGTCAGGGTGTAAATGCCGGCCGGCAGCGCTTTGATCCTGTGCGGCGTCTCCTCCGAAACCCAGGTGTCAATCACATTTCCTTCTGCATCCTTCACGGTCAGTGCCGCGCCCGGAAGCTCTTCATTTCCCGTGATGTCCTTCTTGCTGATGTCCACGTTGTTCGGGACGTTCGCAAGCGTCAGCGTGTATCTGCTCTCTCCATTGATCAGTCCATACTTATCGACTGTGAATTCATGGATCGTGGTATCCAGGTTGTAGCCCGGAAGGGTCTTCGTTTCATAGATGGTATAGGTGTTCTCGTGCAGGAGGTCCTCCACATGGATCTGCCCGTTCTCATCCGTGACATAGTCTGTTCCGAGCATGCTGGTATCCTCGATTTCAAGGGTGATCATCAGCGCCTTTTCCAGCTCGATGCACTCATTTTCCAGGGAAGCTTCGTAGTCTTCGGCCTCCCGCTCCTGGTTCTCACGGTAAGCCTCGATGTCCTCTTCCGTGACACCCTCACCTTCCGAATAAGCCTCCAGCGCCTTCGCCTGTTTCTCAATGAAGTCCTCCTTCAGTGGCTGCTGTTCCTTCCGCTTTGCCTCGACCGCCTCCGCGATCTGGCGTGCTTTCTCTGCCTCCATGTCGGAGGAAGAGAACATCCGGAACGTGATACCCTCAAGCGGCAGATCCTCCTGCTCGGAGTCCACCTTGAACAGGTCAAACTTCGTCTTCTCATTCGGGACCTGCAGGTCGACATCCACATCTATGACCTGGCGGTCATAGAGGATCTCCGCCGGATACTCCGTGTCATTCAGCGCATAGTACTCCGCTGACCCGACTTCCTTCACGACATACTTTCCAAGATACAGAGCTCCCGTCACGGCCAGGCCCTTCTCGTCCGTTACCACTGTTGCAACTTTGATCCCTGCCTTGTCCAGGGTCTTTTCCTTTCCGTTCACCTCCATCGTATACGGGACACCTGCGGCATCCAGAACCGGTGCAGCGGTAAAGACATCGAAGGTGAATCCTTCTCCGATCGTCTCCCCGGTATCCTTATCGATCTTGGTCATGCGGAGCCGGCCCATCTGGGGCTTATCCGGATACTCCACGATGAAGTTGGTATGGTTGTCCGCGTTGTCCTTCCCCAACGTGATCTTCTTCTCTTCAGAAAGAAGATACCCGTCCGGTGCGTAAACTTCCTTCACCGTATAGGTGCCGTATTCCAGCTTGCTGGTCAGGACGATCACGCCCTCCTCATTGGTTGTAAAGGTATCCGTCATCTTTGAATAATCGAGATTGTCCGGCATCGTAATGGCATTCCCGTCCTTATCCAGGATCTGGAACTTCGCGCCGCGGACCGGGATCATGCTGCCGGTGTCGGCATCCTTTTTGTTGATCTGCAGCCGCACGGAAATGAGCTGGTTGGAAACTACATACCGCAGTGTCTCCGCCTCGATCTCGATCTTGAATTCCGCGCTCTTCAGCGCCTCATACTCATCCGGCGTCGTTGAGTCGTCTTCCCTGATCGTCCAGACGCCATAAACCATGGAACGCTTCGGTGTTTCCGCGTGGCCATACTTGTCGGTGGTCATTTCCAGCTGCGGGACCCTCGGATCTTCATGCGTGAGGGTAAACCGGATGCCATTCAGCTTATTGTTGTTGATCCAGTCCTGGAACACGGCCTCGTCGGCATCATCGTCAAAGTACTTCGCAATGGAAACATTTCCTTTGATGACCTCATCAACAGAATCAATGTGAATGATCCTGCTGAAATCGTCCCTCTCCCTGCTGCCGTCATCCACCACCTTGCAGGCATAGACATTTTTATCGATGTTGTAGCCCCTTGGCGGCTTCGTCTCCTTCAGGTAATAGGTGCCGATCACATATTTCTTCGCGCTCTTTGCGTACCCTGCCGTGTTCAGGATCAGGGTTTCCAGCGCATTGGTGCAGGCCTGGTCGGAGAAAATCGTGTATTCCGCCCCCTCAAAGGTGCAGGCGATATTGTTCGGCTCCGGTTTCCCGGTATCCTTATCGTATTTCTGTACCTCGATCGGCTTGCGGATGACCTGCTCCGAAGAGATATCCGTATAGACCTGTATCGTACCGTTGAAGTCCGAGGTGACAGCGTGGACAGACTGATCCAGCTCATAGCCGTACGGACGCTTCGTCTCCTTCAGATAGTAGGTGGATACCGGCAGCGGTTCGGTCTGCGCGAAGCCAGCCGCATTTGTCGTAATCGTCGTAACCGCGTTTGTGCAGTTCGCATCGGAATAAACCGTATACTGTGCTCCGTTGAAAGCCACCAGGCTGTTGTAGGGCTCCGCCTTCCCGGTCTCCCTGTCATGCTTCTGGATCCCGATCCTCTTGCGGATGATGTCATCCGCCACGTTCACCGTATCGGTTGCAGCGCCGTCTACCGTGATATTCTGCCCGATCACAATCGTGAAGACATGATCGTTCGCGATATAGCCCAGCGGCGGGGCTGTCTCCTTCCCATAATAGGTCCCGAAAAACAGCGGCTCGCTCTTCCCGTGTCCGGAAGCGTCCGTTGTCACCGTCGTCACCGGCTGGGTCAGTCCGGCATCCTGATAAACGGTGAACTGCATCCCTGAAAAGGAATAACGAGAGTTATACGGAGCTGCCTTCCCGGTCGGCATGTCGATCTTCTGGATATCAAACGGCTTCTTCAGCTCCCATTTCACCTTCAGTGTAAGTCCGGCTCCGTTCGTGTAGTATCCAAAGCCGATATCCTGGGAATTCTTCAGCTTCAGCAGCATGGCATGGAAATCGAAAGGATAGTTGCATGTCAGTGGATACTGTCCTGACAGCTGTGTATTTTCTCCCGTCGCCTCCAGATGGAAGGTCTGTCCGCCGGCAACCGAAGCTGCCCCGCCTGTTCTCGCGCCGGTGGAATCATTTACCAGCACTACTCCCGGCTCCAGCGCCACCGTCAGGATGTAGGCGGGATCCGCGTTCCATGTAAATCCGCCTGCCGTGTTCCCGTCTGACGTCACTGAAAGCGCAGGCGTCAGAGACACCGCTGCTGGATCCGGCATCACATTCAATGCTGCCTTAACCGCCCTGATCATGTTTTTGGCTTTGGTGGAAAGACTGCCTCCGAATCCGGATTCACCGGCATACAGGTAGTCAACGATATAGTGCTGCATTGCCCTGGTTTCCTTGCCGCACCCGTACTGGTCCTTCATGATGGATTGGATGTTCTGCCCGCCGAAGGTGCCACCCCATCCAGGCCCGCCGTATCCGTAGAAGATCGCCTTCCTCAGGTATACATCGTCACCGCCCTCATCCAGCTCTGTCATATTTGTATAGGTATGCCCGCTCGGCGGTGCTGTCTGAGAATGCTGCATACAGTAGGCGTTGACTGTATAGGTCACGCCGTCCACCTTGTAGCGGACATACTTGTACGAGTCATTTCCTCCGCTTCCCATGTCGTTATTGAAAGGATGAAGCTTCCCGTCAGAGAAGTAATAATAGGATCCTGCTTCCACATCGGTCTGGTCATCCCAGGACTCATCATCATCGTCATCTGCGGCAGCCATCAGCATGATTCCGCTTCCCAGTTCCGCATCCCGTGTAACGGACAGGGAAACATTCTCAGCCGGCATCTCGAAGGAAAGCGAATCCTGTCCTTCGTTATAGCTGATTTCCGAATAGAGGATGTCTGCCGTGTCTTCTGTCCGGTTGGACTCTTCTTTCAGCGCTGCCGCCGCAATGAGAACATCCTGCGAAGTATCCGTAGTGAAAGTGACTGTCTCGCCCGCGTTGTAGGTACCGTCTTCATGATCCAGCTTCACGCCAAGATCCTCTCCATCGGTGATAGTGACTTTGTATTCGCCGGAAGGCAATTCACTCTCTGTCTCCGTTTCATCTGCAGCCTCTTCCATTAGTTCAGACTCGGTTTCAGTTGAAGCTTCTGTCGTGCTTTCCGGGGTTTCCGCTGACTGTGTTTCAGACTGTTCCCCGGTCTGCTGCCCGGCTCCGGCTTCTGTTGCTGCGGTTTCCTGCCCTGCCTGTTCAGTTAATGTTTCGCCTGCTTTCTGCTCTGCAGACTCGGTTGATGTTTCCCCTGTTTTCTGCTCCGCCGGCGCTGAAAGATCCTGCGCCTCCACCACCTTCACGGGGCGGAGCACAAAGAAGAACTTGCCGCTGTCCGGAGTTGTCACCTTATAGATGCAGCTGTAAGTCCCAACCGTATCGGGAAGGATATCATCCGATATGTACTCAATGGAGTACTGATCCGGATCATAGGGGACATTCCTCAGGTCAATCTTCGCATCAAAGCCGGCATCGTTCAGGACAATTTCCAGCGTTTCGGTCTGCTCGATCGACCCCTGCACCGGAAGACCGTCCGCGTCCTTTTCCGGTACATAGGTCATGGACGGTTCGGTTTCAGTAGCAGTTCCATTTCCCGGATCAGCTAAAGTTCCGGCTTCCGAGCCCATATCTCCTTCCCCCGGCTGCTGTACATTCTCCTGCGCATTTTCAGTGCTCTGCGCCGGATCCGCAATTGTTCCGATTTCCATCGGGACACCTGCTTCATCACCGGTCTGCTGAACTGTACTCTCCACCGGTCCAGCCTCCGGAGCCGCTGCCGGGTCGGCAGCGCCGCCCTGCTGTTCAGCCGGCTGTACCTGTACCTGCTGTGATGGATCCGTCCCGGTGCCTGCATCCTGCGCCGCTTCCTGCGGCATTTCCTGGGGCACTCCCTGCGGTACTTCCTCCGGTGTTTCCAGTGGTATTTCTGCCAGTTCCGCTTTCATAGTCAGGTTCTTCTCCGGCATCTGGAAATGAACCGTTTCCTGATCCTTCCAGTCATACCCGGTTTCTTCTTTCTTCTCATCCAAGAAGGACATCTTCGTGATCTGCCAGGTATCCTCTGCACGGATCCCGATCTCGACCTCTTCCCCTGCTTCATAGGTCAGTAAAGTGTCCCTCATCTCCTCCTCAGTACGCATGTCCGGATCCGGAATATAGATATGATCCTTCTCCGGTTCAATGATCAGATGCTCCGTCCATGGGAGCGTGATCCGGTATAAAACCGGTGCTTCTTCCGGCTGGACATTTTCCTCAGCACCGGCTCCTGCCAGCGCCGCGGATTCCCCGGCCCTTACATCCGCCGCCGGGCCTGCAATGCTGCCAAACGCCATGGCTGCAGACACCGCAAACCCGCATACTTTTTTAATGATCTTCTTTGTCATTACTCTGTTATCCTCCTTGTTGTGAATCAATGAATCTTCTGTTTCCAGGCAAAAGAAAAAGACCGCAGCTGCGATCCTCCATCTGCCCTGTATTCTTTTGAATTACTTTTCTGGTCAGTCGGCTTCTTCCACACTCCCTGCCCGTCATCTTTTCGACCATCTGAACTCAATAACCGGTTCCTCTGACAGCCTGTTCTTCTGCTTAAGACCTTTGTTGTAAACTCTGAGCAATGCCCTTGCAAACCTGATATCGGATTCATTTGTCGTATAATCTTTCCCTGCCCTGAGAATACTGTTCGGGGATTCCTTCTGAAAAGCCCTTACCATTCTGTCAATATCCAGATCCGGCTTATGCGCAAGATAGAGAACCGCAACACCGCCGATGATCTCTTTTCTCAGACTGTCTGCCTCACCATCCCAGGATTCCATGATGATATTCAGGATTGCGCGAAATTCCCGGCAGGTCGTCATTCTAAAAATCCTGTATGCCTGGGAGCAGCAGCAGATCCGCTTACTAATCTTCGCTCTGCCGAAGTCAAAGATAAAGCCGGCTTGCTCGACAAGCTCTTTCAGTTCGATAATATCAATATCCCCTGAAGCATAAAGCGCTTTAATTTTTGAGTTGCTCACCACCGCCCTGGCAAGTTCACCGTTCTGCTGCGCAAACAGATAAGCTTCGTCCTTCTGAGTGAGACCATAGAATACCTTGCAGCTAATATCCACATCACCACCGTTTCTCAGCTTCAAAACTGCCGTAGTGTGCTGCCCGTCAAATATGTAGTACTTCCCGTCCCGATACGAAACCTTAACTTCATTCACCAGACAAGGATTAAAACTGCTTGCAATCTTTTTAACCCTTGTCGGGTCTAATGGTCTTTGATAGGTCGGATCAACAAACATCTTTCTTGAATTGATCATTTGCATCCTTGTTGTTACATCTTCAAACATTTACATACCCCCTTCATAGCCTGATACTCTCTGTCTGCGTCCAAAAACATACTTGTAATTTGTTCTTGGTTCTCCAACACAATATCGGAGTGGACCTTCAGGATGAATGCCAGATTGTTCATGGATTCACGAAGGTTCGTCATGAACTCGCTGACAACATCTTCGATTGTGGTGACGACTTCCTCCTCCTTATAAAGTCCGTCAATAATGCTCTGGTCGGACACATCCTTGTACTTATCATCTGTCTTTATGACCTCGCCTTTTGAATCCCTGTATACCCTGAGTCTCTGGTGACATTCCCTGCATTCCGCTTGTTTGTTATAGAAATGATCGAGCGGAAGGATCTGTCCGCATCTGCTGCATTTTTTCATTCCCTCTGGAACGCCCTTCTTCTTAATCTCTTTATATATTTTGTAAACGCTCGCTTCACCATTTCTAAGCCGTTCAATCTGCTCAGGCGTTCCCTTGTCAAGGATCGTCTTGGTCCTCAGAATACTTCCTTCAGATGTTCCGGCAATCCTGGCAAGCTCTTTACGTGTAGAGGTAGGGTTTAACTTTTTGACCAATTGGTCAGAATGTTCTTTCAGGTCATTCCGCTCACCCTGCCTCTTTTTCATCTGTTTTGCAATCACCTTCTCATATTTCAAAGCGATTTCATTTTTCTGAAAGCCCGTCAGGTTCCGCCTGCTCAGCTGGTTCATAAGAATCCATGCGAGTGCCTCATCCCTTGATTGGAAACTGATCTCCTTTGTCGGGATATCCTTCATACGGTGTGCCTGACAGATTGCATACCTTGTATGCCCGTCGATGATCGTTCCATCCCAGACAAGAAGCGGGGACATCACCCCGCGCTTCACAATGCTCTTTTCAAGGTTCGTATATTCTTCACTGGTTGGTTCCGGAAGCAGGTTCCTGAACTCTGCATCTATCTTTAAATCCATCTGATTATTTTGCCCCATATCTTCCATAAGGGCAGTTCCTCCTTTTTAAGTCTCCTTAATTGATGCAGAACAGACAGATCAGCGCAATTGCTGATGTCATCAAAAAGCAGATCACATCATAGATAAACGTTTTGCTCATTTCTCAGATGTCCTCCTTTCCGAATCCGGATCCGGATTCTCCTCTTCAAAAACCAGGACTCCCTGAACGGTATATCTCGCCCCGCGATCCTCCGTACACGTCGACAGCGTCACGACCCGGTCTTCCGGATCTGTCTCCCAGCCGGTCTGAATCTCACTTTGGTTCTTCATCGCATCTCTCCACTCCTCCAGCTCCTTTCCAGATCCGAACCGGATGATGTAAGAGGATCCTCCGACTCCTTCCGGATGGACGCTGCAGATCCGGTACAGCAGATCCTTCCCAGGCGTGAAGATCCAGAAGTAAGAACAGGTCCTGTAAATCTCCGGATCCCTGTAATCCTTCAGCTTCGCAAACATGCTTCCGTCGCGCATGTTATGGCCGTACAGAATGGTGTTGTACGCCCGGAAAGAGCGGCTGCACTGACTGTCAAGGAAGATACTCCCGGCGTACAGGTATTCACCTGATATGGATCTGTGCAGGTACTTCTCGTTATCCTCTCCCTGCAGCACCGGATAACTCAGGTCCACTGCCGGAAGGAGGATCCATCCGACAATATCGCTGTTCTTTTCCAGGAGCTGCGCCCACTTAATGGTGAGTCTTTCGGGTGCATCCTCCGGAATCGTGTCTGTGTCCTCTCCGCTTATACCCGCTCCCTCTGATTCTGTTTCCGCAGAAAACGGATCCTCCGCCTGATCCGGGGATCCGTTCCCATGCCGTCCATATCCCGGCTCTTTGTCCCGGGGATTCTCATCTCCGCCGCCGGTTCCCGGGACTCTCCTTTTTGTAAATGCATCTGCGAGGTTCTGATATCCAATCTGCCCTTTCCTGTATCCCTGATACACCGTCAGGCACCACACAGTTCCTGTGGTCAGAAGCATCACAGAAAAAACAGCGGCCAGTATTCTAATCTTCCTCATCTCATGCTCCCTTTGAATCTGTAATTCCTGCCCAGGCTGTAAATGAGAGCTTTTCCTTCGGCCGGTTTGCTGATCCTCCCCGGCCTGCCATGAAACCGGATGCAGCATTCGTCCACATGTGACCTGGCATACGGCGTCAGGGTGCGTTCACCGGCTTCTACCTGCACGTACTCACACTGGTTTAGCACCAGCTTTCCTTCGACATAAGCGAGCTTTTCCTGCTCACACAGCATGAGCAGCTCCGGCCGGTCTGAGAGAAGCTCCTTCAGCTGGCTCATTCCGATCAGGTATCTGCCGCATTTTGCCGGTGCCTCCTCTGAAGTGGTGAAAGCCGGTACGTATTCCCCGTCGAGATGGTTCAGGACTCCGCCAAACATCTCAAAGCCCAGATCCTCCAGACGGATCTTCATCGCCTGCACGGATACTTCATACGCTTCCGCAAGCTCATAGATCATGCACTTCAGAAGATCCCCGGCTCCATCACCGGTCAGCTCTTCTTCGTAAGCTCCGAGAAATCCCCGGATGGTCGGAATCAAGGAGACCGCCGGCATCAGTATTCCCGCTGCGGTTCTCTTCGCATTTCGGTCCATGATCCGCTGCATGGCTTCCGGGAAAGGAGGGTCGCCGTCCTTTTCATCCAGAAGATCCAGGAGCTTCAATGCCGTTCCATCCCACAAACGCCTGCAGCCCTCCCGTGTCATCGTGAAGCGATTCTCATCACCGTCGCATTCCAGCTTCATTCCGAACTCCCTTCGGAAAATAGTCCTGACCGGAACCCGCATCGGCTCTTCCTTTGCCTCCGGGCAGTACCTGTCCAGAAATGCCTCTGCCCTTTTTTCCAGCTCTTCGTCTGTCATCGCCCTGACCGGAAATCTTGAGAAGTACCCCTGCTTCCTTTGCATCTCGATATCCAAGTCTGTCATAAGGTTTCTGTCATGAATGTCCTTCATCCGGAAGTTCCTCAGCGCTCCGTCATCGATGTCCGCGCTGCAGTCTGCGTAGTATTTCCTGATCTCCATTGACGGTCCACTGACACTCTCATCCCCGATCATAAAAGTCACGAACTTCACTTTGAAAAGAAGAAGGAATTCCAGGTCGTGCTGATCATCTGCAGCTTCTCCGGAATCCCCTGTCTTATCGGTGCGATCTGCCCAGTATGAAGGAATCTCATCTCCCGGCTTGTAGTAAACACGTTCCACTTCCACCATGCTGACTGGTGTACAGCACGTGCCGGTTTCCGGGAAAGACTCTTCATCCATGATCCTTCCCGGAAGTGTACATCGCTCCATCCCGGGACCCATTTCCTCAAGGCCTTCCATAATTCTCAATCCGCAATTGTCCGTCAGATACTCTTCAAAAGTCATATCCGTTCTCCTCTCTTAATCATGTTTCTAACTGCCTTATATGGTGTCGGGTCAGACAGGCCGTAGTAGTTCTTCCTGTCCAGTCCGCTTCCCAATCCGCCTGAAGCCTCTAATCTGAGGCGTTCCTCCTTCGTCATCTCGCACTTAAGATGCGCTCTCTGCTTCACTCTGTCTTTGGGCATACTGATCCTTTCTTCTCCGCTCTCCCATAGAAAAAGAATCCCCTTCTCTTTCTGCCTGGAGGGCAAACCGCCGACATCTGGCAAGCCAGGCAACTGCGGGACACCTTGTCAGGTATGAAGTTATCCATTCTCCGTTCATTTTCCTGTCCGGATCTGAGCTGCGATCATTGTAGATAATCAAAGTCAAAAAGAATTAACGGATTGTTGGAAATTATTTCGTTCTCTCCAACAATTGTTGGAAATTATTCCACTGCCGCGATCTGCGCCTGGAACATCTTCAGGAGCATGTTCTTCTTTTTGGCCGGCAGCCTGTTCAGTTTTTCAAATAGTGAGAGGCAGTCCTCCGGTATCTCCGAATAAGTTGACAGCTCATCCGGCTGAAGGTAAGAGAAAGGAATCCTGAGCGCCTGTGTGATCCGGTACATTTTGTCGATCCCCATCGCCCTCTGGCCTGATTCATAGAAGGAAAGCGAATTGGCAGAAACATCAGCCTGGATTGCCAGATCAGTTGCTGTCATATGGAGTTCCTCGCGACGCTTTACGATACGGCTGCCGATTTGTACCAGCACTGGTTCAAGGTCTTTTGCCAATCCTGCTCTTCCTCCTTTCCCGCGTATTTATATTTATGAAGCCTGGTTCCCAGAATCAAAATGGGACCGGAAACACGCAGTTTCATCCCTCCCGCGGGACAGGCTTAGCCTGTCAATTGTCCTTCCCGGTGCGGGCACAATGCCTCACCCATGGAGAAGAACCGTTCCTGCGGGCAGAGTTTATACACTTCTGCAATGTGTTCCGGCCCCACTTGGCCCTTCGCGCGGCCCGCTTGCCGCGCGGTCTGCCTCTTCGGCTAATTCTGTTTTTTGTTCTGCTGCTTTATTATGAAACCCGTTTCGGCTTTGCTACCCGTTTGGGCGCGGCCACTTCACGCAAGTCTATTTCGTCCCTCTTGTCGGTCATTACAACACCTTTGTCCCGCTTAAACGCATGATTGACAAAGTCAATCACCTCTACCGTAATGCGGCTCTCCCCGCCGCACTCTACCTGATACTCCTCCAGTGCCCGCGCCAGCTTCTGCCTGGTACTGCCTTCACGTCGATAGTTCATATGGAATTGCACATTTCTGTTCGTATTTCTCATCCTTCCCTCCCTTCTGCTCCGAGAAGAACATCTGTTTGCTTTTTCTGCGGATTGATGATATCATCGAACTGATGTTCGTTCAAGCACAACTTTCCCACAGAGTTTTCCACTATTCTGTAGTCGGTTGCCAGAATAGACACCATATGTTGTAATTACTGATCCTTTTCCTTTCCGGGATCAAGTCCGCTCACTTACGCTCTGTTGCATTTGCAAACCGCATTCTGCGCTGCTGTTGGATTTTTCCACCAGACAGATTGCTACACTCCTATCTGTAAGGAGGCACGCAGCACAACTTTTCTCATTCAGAAATATTTTTTCACATTAATTTGAGAATTCTTATTGACAATGTGAATTCTTCGGTGTAATCTGTTCTCACAGTTCATCTTGTGATGGTTTGGATTATAAACACGAGATTTCTCGATGTCAAGAGAATTCTTTGAGGAAATTTCGAACATCACCGAACGCAGTATCACCTCCTTCGCCACAGGAGGCTCCCGCTTCTCACGGCGGACGAGAGCAGAAAGGTGTGTAGAACAGAAAGGATGTTATTATGGCAAGCTTTGGTGAAAAGATCAGAATGAGAAGGGAAGAACTGCAGCTCAGTCAGGAACAGCTTGCGTCTCTCAGCGGGCTCACCCGGCGATCCATCGTCAGCTATGAAACTACAAATAAGAGGCCGTATGCTTCTTCCATCCGGAAACTGGCGGCAGCCCTCGGCGTCACGGTTCGCTATCTCGAGCATGATGAGATCGATGACCCGCAGGCTGGGATTGAAGAGGAACCTTTCATCCAGGAAGCCAGGGAGATGTATGGAAAAAGAGGCGCGGATGAGATGGCTGCTCTCCTGACGCAAAACGAACAGCTCTTTGCGGGCGGAACGCTCACGGAAGACCAGAAAGATATGTTCTTTGAGGCGGTTTCAAGGGCATATTTCATGAACAAGGAACGGGCCCGCGAGAAGTTCGGCCGGAAGGCTCCGAAAAAGCAGATGGACTGAATTCCGTCTGCGCCTCCAACACATCATCTTCAGTCAGGAGGAGCGCCATGATTAACTATGACATGATTGTTGAACTTGCAGCCTCCATGAAGGAGGAGTATTCAGGCCTCACACCGGAGGCGATCATCCGGATGGAAGGGATCCAGTTATTGAGATATCCCATGGGAGACTTTCCGGGTGCGCTGAAAGGCTTCATCCAGAAGAACAACCGCTCCCATACCATCGTAGTGAACAGTGACCTTCATGAGCATGTGCAGGACAAGATCATGATCCATGAACTCAGCCATTACGAGCTGGGGCATACCAAAAACAGCCGTAAATGCACCCTGACGGATACTTCCATCTCCTACCGGCGCGATGTCACCCATGCGGCGCACCTGGAAAACGAAGCCAATTTCCTGGCTGCGGAATACATGCTTGATACGGAGAAGACGCTTGCAGCAATCCATGCGTTTGACCTTGCATCTGCGGCAATGGAACTCTGCGTCCCACTGGAATTCCTCGACTATAAGCTCCGCCTCCTGCACCACACAAGGCGCCTGGAGACATACCGGGACTGCTTTTCCATCAGCAGCGACTGTCTTCTGAAGATGAAAACGGACGGGATCATCATTGATTGAATGCATTACTGATTGATTGACTGAACAGGAAAGCTCCTGGTGTTATGCCAGGCATCATCAGGAGCTTATTTATTTTTTCGCTTTGTGATGAACAAATGTTTGGAACATGTGTTTTGAAAGGAGATTTTACCATGGCTGCAAAAAAAACCACCACCCCCGTCACGCCTGCTGAAGACAAGGCAAAGGCACTGGAAGCAGCGCTTACCCAGATTGAGAAACAGTATGGGAAAGGTGCTGTCATGAAGCTGGGCGAAAAGACAGACACACAGATAGAAGCCTATCCGACCGGATCGCTTTCACTGGATCTGGCCCTCGGTGTGGGCGGGATCCCGAAAGGACGTATCATTGAAGTCTTCGGACCGGAATCTTCCGGCAAGACCACCCTCGCCCTGCACATGGTTGCCGAAGTCCAGAAGCGCGGCGGCATTGCCGGATTTGTTGACGCGGAGCACGCTCTGGATCCCGTCTACGCGAAAAATATAGGTGTGGATATTGATAATCTCTACATTTCCCAGCCGGACAACGGCGAGCAGGCGCTGGAAATCACGGAGACCATGGTCAGGTCCGGTGCTGTCGACATCATCGTGGTCGACTCGGTTGCTGCTCTGGTACCGAAAGCAGAAATCGACGGTGACATGGGTGACAGCCATGTCGGTCTTCAGGCCCGCCTTATGAGTCAGGCACTGAGAAAGCTCACCGGCGTCGTCAACAACACAAAAACCATCGTCATCTTCATTAATCAACTCCGGGAGAAGGTTGGCATGATGTTCGGGAACCCGGAAACAACAACCGGCGGCCGCGCGTTGAAGTTCTATTCTTCCGTCCGCCTCGATGTCCGCAAGGGTGAAAAGATCCTTCAGCAAGGCTTATCCATCGGAAACAGGACAAAGGTCAAGGTAGTGAAGAACAAGGTGGCGCCGCCCTTCCGGGAGGTCGAATTCGACATCATGTATGGCAAAGGGATCTCCGGTTCCGGAGATATCCTGGATCTGGCAGCAACCTGCGATGTGGTCCAGAAAAGCGGCGCGTGGTATGCGTACACGCCTGATGGCACAACGGAACCGACAAAACTCGGACAGGGCAGGGAGAACGCAAAAGCATATCTGGAACAGAATCCTGAGATCTGTGCGGAGATTGAGGAGAAGGTAAGGAAAAAACATTCTGAAGCTGACGCTCCCTCTCCTGACGCAGAAAAAGCATCATAACCCCGAAAGGAGGCGTTACATGGGCTGTTTTATCAGTGTGGATATGAAGTCATTTTACGCCTCGTGTGAATGTCAGGCTCGCGGGCTGGATCCGCTCACCACCAATCTTCTCGTAGCAGACCCTTCCAGGTCGGACCAGACGATCTGCCTGGCAGTGAGTCCTTCACTGAAAGCCATAGGCGTTCCCGCCCGCCCCCGACTCTTTGAGGCAAAAAGAGCGATAGAGAACTACGAAAGAAGAACCGGGAGGAAAGTGAACTATATAACGGCTGTTCCCCGGATGGCTCTTTATGAGAAGGTCTCAGCTCAGATCTACTCCATCATACTCCGCTACGCAGCTCCTTCCGATGTCCACGTTTATTCTGTGGACGAGAGCTTCATCGACGCAGAGCCATACCTGCATCTTTATGATTCTGCAGCTACCGCTGCCGGAGTCCATCCCGCCCACCAGATGGCCATGACGATGATAAAGGATGTACTCCGCGAAACCGGGATTACAGCAACCGTTGGTATTGGAACGAACATCTACCTTGCCAAAGTCTGTATGGACATCACAGCGAAAAAGATGTCTCCGGATCAGGACGGCGTCCGGATCGCGGAACTGAATGAAGACAGTTACAAGTACCTCCTGTGGGACCACCGTCCCCTCACCGACTTCTGGATGATCGGACCGGGAAAGGCAAGACGGCTGGAAAAAAAATACCTCTTCACCATGGGTGAGATCGCTGAGAGATCGCAATACGATGAGGAGTGGTTCTACAAGGAATTCGGAATCGATGGAGAAATCCTTATCGCACATGCGTGGGGTGTCGATCCTGTCACGATGGCGGATATAAAGGGGTACCACAGTGACAGCCACAGCCTGAGCAGCGGCCAGGTACTCCCCCGACCCTACAAATTCAAAGAAGCACGCAATGTCCTCTTTGAAATGATCGACGGGCTATGCTCCGATATGTTCAGTAAGGGTGTGGTCAGCCCACGATTCTCATGGTGGGTCTCATATGACTATAAATCTCTCGAAGAACTCCCCTTCTATGAAGGACCGGTGGTATTGGACTTTTACGGACGACTGCATCCAAAGCATAACAACGGCACAGTGAAGATGCCGATAGAAACGAACAGTGTGAGCACGGTTGCTCCCCTGCTGCTGGAGGCTTTCGATAAAAAGACGGACCACCGGCTGCTTTACCGCCGGCTCGGGATCGCGGCTGAGAGAGTCCAGGCTAACCCCGGCTTCTACCAGATGAATCTGTTTATTGATTATGAGAGGCTCGCCCGGGAGAAAAGGCTTCAGGGCGCCCTTGGAGATATTCGAAGCAGATACGGTCCCAACGCAATCTTCAAGGGAAATAACCTTCTTGAAGGAGCAACGCAGCTTGAACGGAATGCACAGATAGGCGGACACAGGGCGTAGTTCTGATTGTCCGTACTGAATCGAGGTGATCGCATGTATACAGCAGCATATCCAATGCCGGGCATCATGCAGATGCCGGCCGGATTCAAATACAAGGAAATCCTTCGGCGTGGCCGTCCCCGCCATGAAAAGTATGATGCATTCTATATCAAGCATCCTCCCATGCCTGCTTCCCGCTGGGCGAAGATCTTCGCCCCGTTTGACGCCCTGTATGGGTTTGATGAAAGAGTCAAGGCCAAGACCGTCCTCTATGAAGAAAAGCGGCGACTGAGCGAAGGTGAGGTGGACGAACTAAACCAGAAGTTCTGCCATCTCCACTCCCTCACCGCAAACGGCAGGCTTGCCAGGCAAAACAAACCAACAGTGACAATTACATACTTCTCACCTTGTACTGATCCAGAAAACGACTGGTACGGCTACGGCGGACAATATCTAACAGTCAACGGTACCGTCCTAAGGGTTGAGATGGATGCAATCCGGATAAAAACCAACACCGAGGAAAGAATCATTTCTTTTTCCGATATAAGAGACATTGATTGAAAGGAGATCCTCATCATGTACCAATTCAAACCATCCCGCGGCCTTCTCCCGGTAATGCCGGGTGACAGACTGTACAGTGTTACAAATTTTACCCTTGACGATGAACCATTCTATGCTGAAGGCGTTGTCATCACGGAGGATTCCCTGCAGGTGGTCCTGAACGGGGAAGTGTATGAGCTGGGCGACGGATTATTTCCATCCCGCGAAGAAGCCCTCGACTGGATTGAGAAGAACAGGCGGCCGACCATTCTGGAATCATTGATATCAGCCGTAAGGGACCGGTTCTTTGCCGCACAGTTTTACTATCCGAACGGACAGACGCAGTGAGTGTTCCGCCAACCGGCATGATATAGTAGAGGCATACAATGCGGAGGGAGGCTTGGGTCATGTGCACACGATACTACATGGAACTGTCACCGGAGTTACGACCATATATTGACCGCGCACAGGCCTCTCCCCTCACCGCCCGGATGGTCGCAAAGATGGGACGCCCCCTCAAAACGGAAGGTGAAGTAAGACCTACGGACATCTCTCCTGTGATCGCGCCGAACAATGACCATACTCCCACCGTCTACCCCATGCTCTGGGGTTTCACGAATCCAAGGGAAGGAGGCCAGCCTCTCGTCAACTGCCGCGTGGAAACCGCCGGTTTCAGGCCGTTCTGGAAGGAGAGCTGGCAGCGGCGTCGCTGCATCATACCCTGCTCCTACTATTTCGAGTGGGAGCACTACATGACTGTCAAAGGCCAGAAAAAAGCCGGCCAGAAATATATGCTCCAGCCAACTGGAGCACTCGTTACCTATCTCGCCGGGCTTTACACTATCGAAGAACAGGAAGGGCTGAAGTATCCTGTCTTTACCGTTCTAACAAGGGAACCGGGTGAGGAGATTTCCTTCATCCACGACCGCATGCCGGTGGTTTTAGGAAAAGAGAATGTGACAGCGTGGATGGATCCAGACACAAACCCTGCGGAAGTCGTAAAGACGGCCCTCACCGACATGTACTATGAAAAAGCAACGTAGTTCAAATCTAAGCAGATAATCCTGTAATCTCATTCCTGCCGGACAAGTAATCATCGCTTACTACCCCAGTCTGTCATTTCGCACTTACGCATCTGTACGCGTACCTGTGAAATAACATATTACACCGCTCTCAGATTATCATGTACCTCATCCATCAGCTCCTGGGCTTTACGTCTGTTTTTCTTATCCACCACTTCTTTGAGAGACTTTATCGCTTTCTGGAGAGAAATCTGCGCATTCCAGGATTCCGCTCCGCGGCCACTGTCCTGCATTCCTTCGGGCATAGCGCTGAAAGAGGATACTTCCTCCTCCAGAATGGATTCCAGATCGTTCAGGAGTAAGATATAGTCGTCCTCTCCCCATAGATAAAGCTTCGCATCTATGGAATAGATTTGATCTCTTCTGCTCTGGATCATATAGTTCCTCCAAATACAGTGGCAGGCAAGGTTTCCTCAAAGGTCTCCATGGAAAACTGCCTGCCGTATTTCGCGTCCACGCGCCAGCTGCCGCCAAGCTCAAGAACCGATCCCACATGAACATCCGGCATGGAGCCGACAACCGTCACAAGGTCAGAATACCCCTTCACGCGGCATTTGATAACAGAGTATCCGTTCTCCGCATTCTGGTATGTAATTCTCTCAACTACGCAGCGAAGATGTTCCATAGTACCTCATCATAAATACGGCCAATATGGCCTTCCAATACGGTCACTGTTAACCATCACTGCATCTTTGCATCCTCAATATCAAGCCCCGGGTAGGTTCTCTTCAGTTCATCGAAGCTTCCCTGGATACCGGATCCGCCGGATGTTGCAAACAGATGGATCTTGATTCCGTTCAGATCCGCACTATCAAAGAACGTGTTGATGATACGCGGATGGGTATACCACCAGATCGGATATCCGATCCAGATCTCCTCCACCCCCTGAAGATCAGGAAGTGCTTCTATCTCCGGTCTGCTTTCGGAATCCTTCTGCTCCTTCACGTTCCTGCTTGTCTCATCCCTCCAGTTTACATCCTCTACCGAATACGGAACCTTCGCCTTGATCTCAAAGAGTTTCGCGCCTTCTTTACCCGCAATCAGTTCTGCTGCCGTCTTTGTGTTTCCGCCATAAGAAAACACTGCGACCAGTTTACTCATATCCATTTTCCTCCTGTCCACTTCTTCTATATTCGATCTGCCTGGGGTTTCTTCTCTTTCCATAACTCACGCAAATGGCTCCTTCCCAGACCGGTGAACCTGGATTTCGTCAATTATCGCGTTCGCCTCCCTGTGTTCCAGATAAAACGCTGCAATATCGGCAATATCTTCCGGCAGGCTCACCATGTCCGGTGTCAGATCCGGTCTTGACAGTGCCACCATGGGAGTATACACACCGCCCGGACTGATCAGGTGAACCCGGATGTTTTCTCTGTAAACTTCATTCGCCAGAGACTTGGAGAAACCTGCAAGCGCATGTTTGCTCGCGACATAGGCACTCTGGAAAGGATATCCCTTATGTGCGACCACAGAAGTAATGTTGATGATCGTCGCGCTGGAGGATTTCCTCAATGCAGGCAGTGCCGCCTGACACAGAAAATATGGAGCCTTCGCATTCAGACTCATGATCCGGTCATATTCCTCCTCTGTCACTTCTTCAAATCGCTGGTTCTGTGCAATACCGGCACAATTGATCACAACGTCAAGCCTGCCGAACCGATCCAGTGCAACCTGCGGCAGACTTCTGACAAATGCGCTATCCGTAATATCCCCGCCGTAAGCAATCACCTCAACTCCTGAACTGCTCAGCTCAGCCGCCAGTGAATCAAGTACCTCCTGCCTTCTTCCCGTAATCAGCTGATTGATCTGCATCGAAGCAAGCTTCCTGCATATGGCACTTCCTATTCCGCCTGAAGCACCTGTCACAATTGCAATTTTCCCTGTCCAATTCATATAGTTCTCCTCTTCACAACCAGGCACGTTCTCCGATAAGGCTCTCTTGTTTTTTCCAACAAAACAGATCATTTCCAAGTAATCCATGGATCAAATCGTATCTTCCCGTAGCGCTGTCAGCAGCTCCTCTTTCGTCAATAACGTCCAGTGCCCGCCCAGACAGTGCTGTGCTTCTATCCCTTCTATCGTTCTGATCAGATCCTCTGTCTTCTGAGAATCCTTTTCCCATGTTGGGAATACTCCGCAGATACAGTCCCCGACAAACAGAAACTTCTCTTCCGGAACATAGATCAGCGTAGTATCATCTGTATGAGGCGAGACACTCGTTGAAAGACAGACTGATATTCCTCCGGGATCAAGTCTCAGGGTATGATCAAATTCAATATCTGCAGGCACTATCACCACCGGTCTTCCGCCTTCATATTCTTTCCGGATACATGGATCCAAAGAAAGAAATGGCGCCTCTCCCTCTGCAGCTATCTTCACGGCATATTCTCTCAAATACCTGTTCGTTTTGCTGTTTGCGATGCATAATCCGTTCACCCTGTGCATCCCAAAGGCATGATCCCAGTGCCAGTGAGTGATCACGGTCAGTTCCGGAAGCGGAAGGAGTTCCTCCGCAAGCGCCGCATAAAACTCATCCACATGCGCATCAGAATGGCCGGCATCCACTGCTATGCTCCAGTTATCACCTCTGATATACCCAAGACAGGGCCTGTCCCGCTCCTCTTCAAATGTCGAATACCATATTCTGTCTGAAAACCTGATCAGTTCCATATTCACCTCTTCTCCGGTACGTGATGTCTCACCTGAATCTCTACTGCCATGTCTTCCAGATCTCAGGTGCATATCCAACCGTAGCCTGTTTCCCGTTCCGCACAATCGGCTGACGCAGGACACTCTGGTTCTCCAACACTTTCTGCGCCCTGCCGCTCTCGGAGGTATACGTGATCAGTGCAAGAAGATCCTTATCTTTGCATTCCGGATCGATCAATGCATCAAGTCCGCCCACCGCCTGCAACACGGAATTGAATTCCCCTTTACTCAGGCCCTTCTCCTTCAGATCAACCGACTGGAACTTTATCCCACGCTCCTTGAAGAAGCGCTCCGCCTTTCGCGTATCAGAGCTTTTCTTTGTTCCAAAGATCTGAATATTCATCCATATCCTCCACATCGATCACCTGAAAACCATTCTCGATCAGAAGCTGCGCCGTCACGCCGGATCCTTTGACAAGCGTTCCGGAAAATGAGCCGTCATATCGCTGTTTCACCCCGCAGCTTGGACTTCTCGACTGCAGGATGATGAGATCCGGTTTCCTGTCCCTGTCGATTCTGTTCCAATCTATCTGAACTTCCCTGATCAGTTGTGAACCCAGCATGTCGATCTGCTCCTGAAATATGATTTCCTGTTACACGCTATCAAAAGGAGGCCCATCATCCGTATCAACACTGATTGTTTCTACCGCCTCATCGGTCTGCTTCATTCTTCTTTGGATCGTTTCCTGATCCAGGTCTTCTCCGATTACGATCCATACTTCCTGCCCCGATTTACACTGTTTTACAGTTGTGCATGACCTTGATGCATTCAGCTCATACCATTTCCCATCCTCGAAATGAAAACCCTTGATCCGTAAGATCTCACCAAGGGAGCTGTCCTGAAACATCAATGCCGCCTTCTTCTCCATCTTCACCACTGAAACAGACATGTTCATGAAATATAACGATGAAAAACCATGTTCATCCTCCAGCGAGAGTTTGATATGATCGGAAAGACAATATCCACATGAAAAGATTCTTTCAAAGTCTTTCTTCTTGAGTTCTCTCCAATCCTTATCAAGAACATCCTCTCTTTCATACCGGCGGTCACATCCAAACTCCTTCATGATTCCGTTTATGAACGCCGTCACGTCTTTTCTTTCTGAATCTTCCATCTCCTGGACATGACTCAGAACAAGAATCCCGGCCTGAGAGGCCTGTGACATGATAAAGTACCTCGCCTCACGAGACAGGCTGTTTTCCAGCATGTGAATGTCCAGAATGGCAATGACATTTCCAATTTCATACCACCTGTCCAGCGGATCTTCATGAAGGACGTCGAAGAATTCATCTACATCATAGATTCCGGAAGGCTCCACGATCACACGGTCGAATCCCTGCATGCCCATCGCAATCAACTTGGTGCGGAATCGTCTTACATGGCAATCGTGATCACAACCGCCGGCAACCGTCTCAACGTCACACGCATCATCCTCTATGTCCTCCAGAAGAAGGGCATCCACATTAACAGCACCAAGATCATTTTCAAGAATGGCAATTCTCTCTCCCATGCTCTTGAGATACTTCGCATACTTTATAATAAATGTCGTTTTCCCGGATCCAAGGAATCCTGTAATCAGATCTGCTTTTACCATCGGTTTTCCTGCAAATTATAGTCCAAACGTCACTCTTGTAATACGCTTTCCGCTCTCTGTCCTCATTACCTGATCGATGAAGTTCTCTATGTTTTCGCTGCTGTACAGATTCTCCATTGCGTTCACAATGTAGTCCGCCTCAATGAGAATCTGGTAATCCATTCCATCAATCCCGGTCACTGTATGATGATGGCTGACAAGAAAAACCACACGGTCAATCTGCCCATCTTCCAACCCCGTATCTGCCAGGAACTCTCTCACAAGAGGTTCACTCTCCTTCTCCTGATTCTTTCCATCGGCATTCCCATACTTCTGTCTGCAGAGGGGGCACGCTATGTCATGAATGACGACCGCCACCTCTAAGATGAACTGTGTTTCCGAATCAAGGTGTTCCAGCTCGCCAATGATCTTTGCATACGACCATACTGCCATAAAGTGATTGATGTCCCGCAGATTACCACTGAAGAAACGAATCATCTTCTCTATAAGCTCTGATACAGAAATTATATCCATCATCATACGAAACGCTCTAATCCTCATCCTTCATACTTAGTCTATGGCCTGCAGTTCCCGCATGGCTGATATCCCTGTGCAATCAATTCATCGCGGCTCAGATTCGTGTTCATGCGGTTGTTCTCATTCATCTGATTAACGCTGTCACAGCTCGGATAATGAAACTTCTTCGTGTTTGTGTTACAGACATACTGGAATTCTTCTGTAGAATCATCTATGGTCTCGTCACCGTTCCCACCAGACCAGCCTTCTACCGGTACGAGCCTTGTCTGTCCATCATATGATCCCGGTGTCCAATCCTGACACGGATCCTGATCCGACCAGATAGAGTTTCCGTCAGAGTACAGGATCACTGTCCCCTGCAGATCCGTCCGGTACATCTCGATGCCCCGCTCCTGAAGACGCTGCAGTACCTCCACGGTCGGATGTCCATAAGAATTATTCTGGCCACAGCTGATCAGTGCATAGGTCGGTGACACTACATCCAGGAAAGGTTCCGTAGTCGATGTCCGGCTTCCATGATGGCCGGCCACATAGACGTCTGCAGAAAAGTCCCTTCCGAAGTTTACCATATCCCACTCGCTCTCCTGCTCCGCATCACCACTGACCAGGCAGCTTACATCTCCATAAGTGATCCGGAATACAAGCGAGCGATCATTTTCCCCTTCATAATCTGTCCGAACCGGACCCGTCACCTCGACTGTCGCATTACCCAGGAAAAAGGTATCACCTGCTAGGGGATGCTGAATCACAGCTCCATTCGACACCGCTGCTGTCGCAAACGACTGATACAGTTCCCCCTCTCCCGCATAAGACGGCAGGAGGATCTGTTCGCACGGAAACACAGACAGCGTGCCGACCATACCGCTCATGTGATCCTCATCGTAATGGGACAACGCGATATAATCGAAGTGCTCTATTCCCTGCTGCTTCAGGTAACTGACAACGAAGGAGGACGAACTCCGCCCTCCGCCATCAATCAGCATATAGTGGCCATCTGCCTCAATCAGGACACACTGCCCCTGTCCTACATCCAGAAGATGCAGCTCAAACGGCTGCGCTGCATGGGCAGTGATACTCATCAGAGTAATCCAGACAGTCAGAATTACAGTTGTAAATATGATTCGAAACAGTTTGTTGCTCTTTTTCATTCTTCCATGTATGTTCTGCGAAACCAGCCTTATCCTGCGAGCAGGGATTCTGTCGCGAAATCTCACCTTCCTGGTGAAGTTTCCACTGCTTCATGGACCCTTCTGCCAGCCTCTCCACTGATACATATCAGCCTCCAAATATCCAGACTTGTTCTCTGTATCAATCTGTCGATTTCCCATCTTATGTCATCCAAATCCGGATTATCGTATTCATACAGGATTGAATCCCTCTGCTGTAATAAGTCTTGTAAATGAATCTGTAACTCTCGGATACCCATGACCTTTGCTTCTACCTCATATCTACAATTCAGAACATCGTTCCAGATTCATCCTCTACCAGTCCTTCACATAGTTCCCCTGGCTGTCCCGGAAAACGCCGCACGCAACTGTAATCATATCGATCAGCCATCCGATCCCAAAGCCACCTGCAGTAAGCAGATAAAGAATTCCGGTTCCAGCTTTTCCAACATAGAAACGATGTACACCAAACACACCAAAGAAGAAACATAGAAGTAAAGCGACAATCCTGCTCTTGGGTGAAATCAGGTACTGCCTTCCGATCATAGCACTCTTCTTCTCTTCTGTTTTTCTGGAAGACAGTAAGACACAGCCAACAATAACAATGATCAGCAAGAATGGGCGCAGTCTTTCAACAGAGAGCGTGATGAACAAAAAGACAAGAAATACAACAACAGATATCCGGAAAGACCTCTTTTGCTCTTCCCTGATCGTTTCCTGGCGAATCTCCCGCTCATGCTGGTATTCCAGCTCTTTCAGACGAACCTCCGCCTCCTTGAGCCTGGCTTCATCCACAATACGGTTATTGATGTTGATTGTGTTTTCATCATCAATCAGCAAAGAGTTTCCACAGTACTGACAAAAGGCCTGTCGTCCTTCCATATCAACTGTAAGCTGTGCTCCACAATGCGGGCATATCAAACTGATCAGTTTCATGGCACTTCCTCATCCTTAATCTGCTGTGAAAGTTCCGGGCCTAGTCGTCGATCCGGATACCGATTCCCTTTTCATTATATAGCCTCTGCAACCTCCTGCGTAACTGCTTCCTGTATCTTACTCCTTAGATCCACATTCTGGACATGTCTCAACCCCATTATAGTAATGAAGTCCATGACCACAGTTTGGACATCTTATATATTCACCCTCATCATCAAATACACCCGGTCCTGCTAGTATTTCTCGGAACTTTAGTAGTTCTGCATCTGGTTTTTCTACTTCCTCATCTGTTTCTACTATTTCATATTCTGGTTCATCATCAGGATCATACGGATAATCTCCGGGATTGCTCATCTCGAGAGTTTCTCCTCCGGTATGATAACAAGAAACCAAATACAGTGCATACTCTCTAGCTTCCTCATAAGTACCAAAAACCTCGTCCTGTTCTTCACCTTCAAAAACAATCTTGTAATTTGCCATGCTCCAAATCCTTTCCAACTTAAATCAAACCAATATTTCTAAACACTTGTTAAGCTACCATGGGAATTCCGGTGAAAATGAACACCGAATCCGGATCGCCTGCGTGGGAATCCGCTTTAGCCTAAGCGGAGGAGGCCTTAGACCTCCTGGCTATCCTTGACCCGACCCTGAGTAGTCCGTCACGGGGCCAGGATGGCTTCATTTCACCCTTGACGGACCACCCAGAGTCGGGTCGGTCATGTTACCTGGAATTACACAGGCCGTACCGGAATCAGCACGCAGGTCAAATCGAAAAATGTACGCTGGCCAGCCGGTATTTACAGCTACCAGTTTTATCTGGATTCTTATTGATTACGAACCCTCTCTTTCCCTTCATGATCAATCTGAATCAGCCTAACCCCCCTATAGAATATGCACTCTCTCAATTCAGTAAACAAGTCCCATGCTGGATCTAATGCAGAAAACTCTTCCGAACCAGGACCGTAGTGTTTAATAACATTTCCGTTATTCATCATCTCTTCTATTGAAGATGTTGCATCATCCCATTCAACCCTATAATCATAAGAATCCTCTTCGGGTGTTGCTGGTGACTCTAGAAATCTCATGCTTTTATGTCTGCTCATTTTTATCCTCTCCTTTGCTATCTATGGTACTCACAATACCGCCATTCTGTATGCGTCCTAGTATTTCAATCTACCTTGACTTCAGGAGATGATATTCGTCAATTCAATACCATCCCCTGATGACGTATCAGTGCTCTATTTTTTTGATCTTTCTTTTCTTATTGTGCCAATCTTCTTATCACTCCTAGTATCCCTTCCATTCAGATTTCGAATTGTCCCTGCAGGAAGCCCCAGTTTTTTTTCAAGTGTGCCGACTCTACAATCACTTCTGATTTTTCTCATTCTCCACTTGCTCCTTTCTTTTGTACCTTGGTGGTTTGTCTTGTTTCCTTGTATCCAAATAATACGAGAGCCCATAACGCTAAACCATAACCAATCCGCGGAATTAGCATCGCCTATTTCTCAAAAAGGGGAGAAAGTTAGCTTATGTTGGCATCCACAGCTACAAGTACACAGCATCGGACAGCTCAGCCGCAACCAGTTGCATGATATAGAGCTGTCCGGCGTGCTACCCCTCAGCCTCTATTCCCAAATGAAGAGGGACCTAATCCTAAAATACATATGGAGCGCCCAACACTTGATCAGCAGCCAGATTAATATCCATGTTTCGTAACCAGATAGAGTTAAATTGTATTTCCAGGTAAACGCATCTTCATTTGTAAAAGTCAGTCGGACTGCCATATCCTTACCGGTATAGGCCGCACCATTAAAATGAGTCCATGCAGTTTCTCTTTCCATAAGCCATTGCCCTCCTTATCACTAACGATTTATGCAGATACCAGTTCTATTCCTTCCAGTAATCCTCCCAAACTTGTTCCAAATGGTACTGACATAGCCTTATTCTCTCTCATCCTGTCCAATGCAAATTTGATGCCCGGATTCTTCTCTATCTTTGCGATTATCATTGCAGTATTAAATGCATCAGCCAGCCCATCATGAAGACGCCCTTCAACATCTATTTCCGTCAGATCAAGTGCATCTGAAAGCTTTATCTGATGATCGAACTCGAACCTCCGACTGACAATCTGTTGATAGTCGACCCAGTTCTCTTTTTTCAGAATCTGCTCCATATTTTCGAAGACCATCTTTTTTGCACGGATCTCATCCCGGATCTGATAGTAATCGGTATCACTCCATGAGAAGAAGGTAGGTACATCATCCCCGATCCATCGCATTAACTGTTCGAGCACGTTAATGAGTGGCGGTGCTTTGCGGACATCTTTCTGATGGATTTCTGTCAACTGTGTGATAAAGTAATCGATTATCCCGTAGATCGGCGAGACATACATAGAAAACTGATCTATAACATCATATGCTTCGTTCAGTTTTACCGCGCCGAGCTGGATGATCTCATTACTATACGGATAGCCACTCCACCTGCATATCTTAGGTACACGACACATCTCAACATCAATAACAATATTCAAACTCATCCGTCTCCTCCTTTGGTATTCCTTACCCTGAAAATCTGCTTTCTTTGATCTCACTTTCTTAAAGCATGTACCAGCTCTCCTTGGATGATGTGATTGTAGATGATTTGTATAAACCAAAAAATATCCGGTTTGATGAATTAACACTTTGCATTTCCCCGTCTTGAGCGAAATATCAATACCCTTTTCATTGTAGTAATGCGGTTTATCCTTGCTTATCGATCATACGGGGAAGCTTTCTTGGTGCTCCTGAGCAGTTCATCAAAATCTTCATTTCCCGTACAATAGGATTCCCCTAACGCACGAAATGCTCTTAAAATGAACTCAATGGATCCTGGCCCTGTATGATATGGAATCATCACACCATATTCGGAAAGAAAAATGAGATCCATCGCTTTATTACACAAAAAGGCTGTGATCTTTGCATTTGAATACCCCTCGATCTCCTTCTTAATCCCCTCTGGAATACTCGCTTCAACACCATCCAGATAGATTTTGCAAAATTCTATTACCTGGTCTTTGACCTGGTCTGAACCCGGTTCCTGATCTTTCAGCTGAGCTATTGCGATAAGCGGCATTAAGAGTCGCAGGCGCTGTTTCATTTTCTGCAACTCCTCCTCTGGCATTCCTGATAATATCTCTATTGTCTTATCCAGCTGAAAGCTGCTACTATCCCCATCCTGATAGAGTGGGCGAAACAGTTTATGGATGATTTGAATTGTACTGTCCGCCACGGTGTCTGAAGCATCAAACGTCTCAAGAAAATGAATGAATCCATCTATCCGTTCCCTCTTCTTTTTCAGATCGCTGATCGTCTTTTCGATTACTCGATCGCTGTCTGATTTTGAATCCAGTTTCTCTTTGATTTCCTTTCTCGTATATCCAGCTTCCGCAAATATCTGTGCCAGCATCAGCTTGTTTACATCCTCATCAGTGTAGTATTGCGGTCTTAGATCTTTCTCATTTTCAGGAGGAGTCGCTCCTTCCCGAACGGGATGAACCAATCCTATTTCGTTATATCCTCGTAATGTTTTACGGGATATTCCAATTATCTTGCAGACTTCACTAAATGATTTCATTCTATCTACCTCTTTTCTGCACGAGTGTAGCGCCTATGAATCCCATACTTTCCACAGAAAACGCTCCTGTAACCACAGTATTCGCGACCATACCGACCAGAACGCCGCTGGCGAGTTTCGCCAGCAGGTTCTTCTCTTCATCAGTCCTTTTTATGCCGCAACACTTCCTTTCATGTAACTGTCGACCCAAGTCTGACCGTCCATAAGAAGGATGTTGTTCTTCAGGGCTTCAGCGACTTTCTCCGGAGATGCATGCCAGCCATCCGGAAGATTTCGGATGTGTCGGCTGACTTCGAAGGGGATAGTGTCGGAGTTCGACGTCACGGCGGTGATCACTTCATTTATCGGTTCCTGTGGCATCTCTACCATGACTTTTGTGACCGTCTCTGTCACTTTCACGGCCGGGTGTTTCACGACCTTCCGCAGAGAATACCAAAGCGCTTTGATCGCCGCCCGGTTTTTGATACCCAGAATGATCAGGGTACCAATACTGATACCGGCGATGATCAGTTCCTTCTTGTGTTCCTTGATCCAGCGGATCACTCCTTTGCGGTCCTTCATAGCTATTGTTCCTCCTTTCGTGCTCTTCGTCCGAGGTAATTGTCAGTTGTACCAGAAGTATAAATTCTGGCCCTAAGGGCCAGTCAACACCCTATTTCATGTTTTATACAGCTTTTTCTGAAATTCGGGTGCAAAAAATCCCCTATACTGCAAAAAGGCATTTATAACGCTGTCTTCCCGCAGCATAGGGGGCTTGTCTTCCTGATATTCTCAGGCTCTTGTTATCTGTCCTGCTATCTGGTTCAGTGTCTGGTACAAAGACTGCATGAAGTTCGCCCAGACTCCTGTCACCATCATAAACGCGAAAATAATAATTCCGATGATCAGTATACAGAAATACGACCTTGCGAAATTGCGTAGGTTAACATTCCTTGTTCCGCCAAGAGCGAACACAATCAGAAGGATCAACCCGATCAGGGGAATCGAGAAAAGGATCTGGTATCCAAAGTACCCCCACATGGAAATCGGCCTGATCTCCTCCGGCAGGTTCCTGATTTCATCTCTTGTCATTGCCGTCTCCTTCCTGTAAAGACTGCAGCACACAACGCAGGCTTTCTATAACAAACCCGTATTGAATCAAAGGTAAGGTTACGAAGGGCTGAATGTCTTGGGGTACTCATTCTGCTTCCAGACTGACTGTTCCACCCGTCACTTCAAGCGCGGTATTCTCCTCCAGCGTGATCGTCGTAGTCTCACCACCCTTCATCTCAAAGGACTTCAGGACGGAGCCGTAATCACCCAGCACCTCAACCCTTGTCAGCGCGACGTCCTCCATCATTCCTCCGAGTGCATCCATCAGGCCTCCTGCTCCGCTATTTTCATCGTCAAGGCCCTCAAGGGCGCTTCCAAGGGAAGAATATGCGTCTCCAAGCTTTTCCCCGTCCGTTTCCCTGCAGGTAATCGTATAGGTTCCTGGCAGAATATCCTCTCCGACAACGAACTTGCCCTCCCTCAGGGTGATCTCCTTTGAAACCGGAAGGTTCCGGTTTATCATCTCAGCCTTCACTTCCTCATACAACTGTTTCAGTTCATCATCACCAAGTGAGGTAAGATCAATTTCTGCGGCAAAAGCCGCGATGCCCATTATAAGGATGCAAACCGCTGTGACGATTATTCCCGCAATACTCTTTCTCATAACGTTTCTCCTTCCTTCTCCGACTCTCTCAGCCGACTTACAAACTCGAAAGTGAATTCTTTGATATAGTTTCTGATCCTGAATGTCTCAGAAGATCTCGGCAGGTTCAGGCATTCCCGCTTCATCGTGCCATCACTGTTGATGTAATACTTCAGCGTCACTGTCTGCGGCGGCCCCACTTCTGTTACAACCCGTTTTATCCATGGGACCGCCTGAAAGCAGACGCTCAGGGTCTGGCCATCGATCCAGTATTGTGTCACGTTCATGCGATCACCATACTTTTCCACTGCCCTGTCTGCGGCCTCCTGGATATGCTTTTGTGTGTACTTCTCCAATCTCCACCACCTTTCCAAAGCACGGATCTGCAAGTATCTTTGGCTATAGGAGATCCTCCTGTCATGCCTTATTGAGATCTCAAAAAAAGTGTATCCGCTCTTCCGGATACTGCCCAGACCCAAAAAGTTTCCAAAAAAAAATCCAGCAAAAATGCGCCTTTGAGAGCTATGCCCGCTATAATGAACTTGTATTCACGCGACGGGCCTGAAGCAGATAAGGGGATTTACCATGGAGAATGAGGAAAAGACCATAGATACAACAGCTTCCATATCGGAAAGGATTCCGCATGAACTGTTTCCCGGCTATATCGGGGAGATTTTGTTTTGTGATGTGCTCGGCGTAAAGCTTCCAAAACAGCTTGATCTTCTTGACTTCTTCTATCCGGATCTGATTGTCAGTGAAGAGCCTTCTGCCACAATCTTAAAGGGCGAAGCTTATTTCGAGGACTCGGATCTGATGATCCATGCGGAAAAACACAATGGCAGATTCTATGCAGGAGGAAGCAAACGGGTCTCCCAAATCACGGCCCGCCTGACCGGTACCTCAAAGGGCGGCCAGGAAAAAGAACGGCAGACTGCGACAAGGATCCGTGAAAGCATTTCGGGTATCCTTTCCTCACAGCACTATCCAATCGCCGTGCTTCTCAGATACTGGAAGACTGTTCTGGAAGAGCTTGAAGAAAAAGACCTGAAAATGTTCTCTGCCCTTCTTTCCGTGTACATCGATAATGTCACTGAACACTATATGAATCACCCGGAAGACGCGAAGGAAGAGCCCTCCCCGTTCAGGGACGATGTATTTAGCGCATATCAGGAAAGGCTTATCAATGCATGGAACAAGACCTCCCTTGAATATGTGGTTGTATGGCTCTTGCTGGGAGCTCTGCTTCGGAACGATATATCCTCTCTTGTCCTGCGCTATGCCTGCGACTTCAGTTTTTTCAGCGAAGCGGCCAGCCTTCCGGATATGGATACTTACACAGAAAGCGTTTATGAAGGGGATGACCTGGACAAGCGTTTCCCAGGGATCGAGTGGTTTTGTGACCGGTGCGGGGCAAGGCTGGATCATCAGCCTGGATTTGATGACCACCTCAGGGTCTGGAAATGCTTAAGGTGCGGATACAGGAATCCGATCGAGATTACACAGATCTATAATACAGACGAGGACTGTCTGGAAAAGCGCTCCCCTGTTGATCCTGATGATTTTTACCGCGCCCTGAAAAGGCGCTCAGATGAACTGGATGGAGAGTCAGAAAATACGTGAAAGAAGCAGCCCATTCATATAGCACACTTCTCTCCACCTCTCTGATCCTGCTGTAGTACTGCCTGTTGACAGGTACTTCAATGGAATACCTTTTACCCCCATCATTCCATTCAGAGAGTCGATGTAAAAGCGTCCAGTTTTTCCTTGTCCAGCTTTCCTGACGCAATCGTATTGTTAATCCACAATTGGAGCGCATCTATTGTGATGGAAATCGACGCCAGCTCATTTCTTATTCGCGCAAAATCTTTCAGCTCATTATCAGAGATCTTTCCATCTACGGAAATGTCAATCAAATGCTCTTTCTCTTTTGAGAGTGCATTCAGAGAAGATAACAACTCCAAGACAATTTGGGACAGGTTTTTCATCTTCACTTCTGGAATGTATTCCTGGCCGATCGGACATTCCTTAGAACAATAATGATTGCAAAGTCCTGGATTTTTATATGCTTTGGACATAGCAAGCACATCTTCCGGCTGCGGAACTGTTTTCTCATATTCGATTTTCTCAATCCGGCTCTCAGAGACAAATCCCATAAGCTCACTGGCTGCGGCACGTGTTAGTTTCAAGGCTTCCCTTGCCTGATGGTAAATATTCTTATCCGGTTTGATGGACATTCTTCCCATACAGCACTTCCTCTCGATCATTTTGGAAAAGCAATGATTCTATATTTTAAACTGGCCTTCATTTTCAAGCAGCTCTTTTACGCTTCATCTATGTAGACAGAATACTCAGTCAACATGAATAATTACTGCTTCTTTCTTTACAGTTCACAGATCATAATATGCCGCTTACAATCAAAAAACCAACAACAACAAAAGCAACAACAACTATCCATATTATTACTGCAATCGCAACAGAAACCGGTGCCTGTTTTCTATTATTCAGAGCATATATCGGAAAGACAATATCATTCCACACATTGAAAAACAAATCGTAAATGATTGAATTATTAGAATACTGTCCCTCATATAAAAAGCCAGTCTTCTCCATTAAGATTGATAATACCATCGCAATCGGATAAACAATCAAAGATACAAACATATAGCCCTTAAAAAGGGTAAGATGTGAATTATGTATCAGCAGTCCTTCATACATCGATCCAATTGGGATTCTGAAATAGAAGAATGCAATCAGGAACGCAATCATTCCCAAAAAGGAATATTCCTCTATAAAACTTAATAGAAAACCGATCAACCTTTTCATTAATATGATCCACCTTTCTGGCGATAAACCTCGATGAAGCTATCCGATCAAGGCTCCTTCTATATCTTTGATTCCACCTTCGTACATTATATCGTGTGGTTCTGTGAATAACAAATGAAATCATCTCTGAAGAGTCTTATGGTCAATTGTTTAGCCTTCTTTCGCACCTTGAAAAGACGCACGGCCGACTTGAATAAGGAGTTCCCATAATAGTAAAATCTCCAGTCTCCCGGAACCTTCTATGCACACAAAAAAGCAGGACGGAAGATTCTAATGAAGTACGCCCTGCTTTTTCTCTTAAATACATTTCTCCGCCTTCAGACAGTCACTCTCCACACTTTGTAGTACAAGACTTGAAAGTAAAATGACTCGCGGCCGTCCGAATGACCTTTTCAGGTTTTTTCACCACTTTCCACGTGAGTTTAATCTTTTTTATATTCATATGACGCTCCTCTAATCAGCTATTTCTCATTACATTGCAATGCTTGAAGCACCCAAACGAATTGACTGTTTTCTTAGGTTTCTGCTTTACTTTCCACGTAATTTTGATCTTCATGTCGGATTTCCTCCTTAAATGAGATACACGTCTATATGCTCGTGTATGACATTTTATTTTTACATCAATTTATCCGAAAGTCAATACAGCATTCGGATATTTATTACATTTAACCTTAAACCCATGCTTTGTAAATTCATCGATACTGTATGGAAACTGATACAGTACTGTTACTCTCCGCTTTTTAGTGGAACAACTCCTGATTATAGCTAGAATAACCTGCTGCATTACCTGAACCGAGAATGGATTATTGATAAAAAAATAATTATATTTATCGTAATGCATGAATTCTCTTGCATCGCAATGATAGACATGTATCCGGTTATCTTTTAATATATCTAAATTTGACTTTGCAACACGTGTCAGTTTCCCTGAATACTCTATCCCATCAATTCTTTCAAACGCATACATTGATAGATAATATAGCGCCAGCCCTTTCCCACACCCAATATCTAATACTCTGTCCCTATCCGTAATATGCATTTTATTCAAAAGGCTTTTAATCGGATAACACCCCTCATATCCTCTGAGAGAAGGATTATGGCTTTCAATTCGTCCTGTGTAATCCAGCTTTTTAAAGACTTTTAGATACTTTAAATAGACGATCTTCCTATAATACTGTAAGTACATCACTGTATCTGAAAAGTTGATCATTGTTCTCCTTACTGTAATAGCTCAATAATATCTTTCAAATCTATATTTTTATCAGTTGATATTCCATTAATCAATTCATCAAAATCGTGTTCCTTTTCTTTCTGCATATCAACGATTCTCTCCTCTATTGTATTGGCTGCAACAAGCTTATATACCGTAACAGACTTATCCTGTCCAATACGGTATGCTCTGTCGATTGCCTGCTGCTCGACAAACGGATTCCACCAAGGATCATAGATGATAACATCTTGTGCAGAAATCAGATTCAACCCTACCCCACCCGCTTTAATGCTTATTAGAAAAATCCCTTCATCAGCACTCTCAAAAGAATTTACGACATCAATTCTATTCTTTGTTTTTCCATCGAGGTAATAAATAATATCCTTATACCGCTCATTCTTTTTCAGCTCTTCCTGTATTATATGGAGCATTGATGTATAGTTGCTGAATAGTAATATTTTATGTCCAGATTCAACCAGATCGTTGATAAGAAGCTCTAACGCATCATATTTACAGGAATCGGAAATCCTCTCAATATTCGTTTCTTCATTAAGCAACAAAGGATGGCAACAACACTCTCTAAGCAATGTCAGGCCTTTTAATACGACTGGGGCTGCAAAAGCTTTCAGGTTCATAATAGCTTTTTTAACAGCATAGCTAATCCCCGCATAGAGCTGTCTTTGTTCCTGCCCCATGTCACAATATATTATTTGCTCAGTTTTTTGTGGTAACTCCTGCAGAACATCTTTTTTCATCCTGCGGAGAATAAACATGTTAAGAATACTCCTTAATTCATCATAATTTCTTTCACTATATCTCCGCATAAAAGCTGAATGGCTATAAAACATATTCGGATTAATTATGTCCATAATATTCCATAACTCAGAAATGCTATTCTCCATCGGAGTTCCCGAAAGACCAATTTTCATGTCCGAAATAATCTGCTTCATAGCATCTGAGGTAATGCTTTTATAATTCTTAATTGTTTGTATCTCGTCAAATATTACCACTGAATATTTTCTTTCATTCAGTTTTTCCAAATCTAAATAAGCAGTATTGTAGGTGGTTATGATGATATCAGAACTTCCAAAGTCGAAGTCATTTCGCTTGTCGCCATGATATATGTTTACTCTATAGCTGGATTCAAACTTTTTGAATTCTCTCTCCCAATTTATGAGAAGAGACTTTGGAACAATTATCAGCACCTTCTCAACAGTATTTTTTACTTTTTGCTCTTCCAGAAAAGCTATAACCTGAAACGTCTTCCCCAGACCCATGTCATCGGCAAGGCATCCACCAAAGTGATTTAAAAACAAAAACTTTAGCCATTTGATTCCCTCAATTTGATATGGATAAGCTGCTGAAGTAACATAATCCGGAAGAGTCAAGTAAACATCACTATATGAGAAGTACTCCGAAATATCCGAATCACTATCATAGATAATCCGAAGCAGTTCAAATATATGGTTTTGATTTATTCTTAACCTGTTTCCTACAATAGAAAGATACTCCCTTGCCTGAATAATAGAGTCAGGAAGGAGTATTGTTTTATCCTCCATTTCAATCTCATCATGAGACGTAAATAGTTGTATTTTTGAGGCAAGGTCAAATACCTTTCCATCAACATTATAAGAGAGATCAATATCAAACCATCCCGCATCGCCCTTGGTCACTTTAATATCCGGAATGATTGTATTATTATCTTCATCTAGGACTATGTTCTTTGAAGACAACAATATATTTAAGTCTCGCTTATTTTTATGACCAGAATAAATAAAACGACTTCCTGCAAGTTTTGTAAATCTTTCTTTCAGGATGCTTTCCGCAACTACCTGCTCAAATGTATAATTGCGGAGATAGATCATGCCTCCACTCATTATCGACAGTTTTTTTTCAAGAAAAGCGATTCTCTCCCCATTATAACTAAAATATAGGTTATATACCTGCTCTTCTTTTGAATAATACATATGAGGGACAGGTTCTATCTGCTTTATAATGGTTCGACTGTTTTTGCTTTCTGCAAGAAATATAGAACAGTCCGTGTACCAGTAAAATGATACATCTCCAAAAACATAATTATACTTCGCCTTTTTAGCCACTTTCTGCTCAATTACCCCTCCGACCTGGACGAGGGATCTATCTGGATTATCCAGAAAGATCATTTTATATGCGCAAAGGTTTTTTATAACATTATTCAAAGAAGACACGGTGATGTAATAGGAATTCTCGGATAATCGCTTACACTCTCTGCTAAATAGTTCAGCAATATAATTCTGGTCACAATTATTGACATGGATGCCATTATAGATGTCTGCAGAAGAAATACTACCACCCTTGAATTTACCTGATTTATTCGAATCAACTTTTTTTGTGTAATATGTTTCAAGGATTATAAAACCATTTTTCTTCGAGGCAGGCGAATCTATTGTAATCAGCAAATCACTCATGATCAGCAAAAAAACCTTTCATTTGTTGTAATCATCAATCTATAATACTTTTCCTTTTGCTTCATATCACATTTTCTTGGCCCAATAAGATTAAAATCAATATTTGTAATATCTTTTGTCTGCGTAAAATCACGAAAATGTTCTGCCCTGCAACCTCCCCCACAAATGAACCTAAGCTCGCAGTCTTTGCAAGGTCTGAAATTTGTAATTCGTCCTGCTTCTTCTGCTATCTTCATCAGCTCAACGACTCTATCAAATGATATTTCCCGAACATTTCCAGCTCTATTAACATCCGGTATTCTGTCGCAAAAATAAAAATCGCCGTTCGCCATAACATTTAGGCCACCATAACCACAACTATCCTGTATACAGTCTGAAAGATTAGAAACAAAAGCGTCCTCTTCTATATCTCCATAGACAGATGTTGCAACTTTATCAACAAGCTTGTAGTATTCTTCTTTCTTCTCTTCAATCTCCTTGTAGGGAAGATCTCTACCCGGCATCAGGGAATATGAATAGTTTATCTCTATTGCATTATCACCATACTTCTCTATAAGATTCTTTGAGAAAGCTACATATTCCGTTTGATGCTTTTTGATAATCTCGTAAGGGGCAGTTATAGCAACCTTAACATAAACATTATGCTTGACCAACAAGTCTATCGTGTTCAGTGCTCTCTTAAAGACTCCTTTTCCCCGGATTACTGAATTAGATGATTCATCATACCCATCAATACTTACCTGCACACCCTCAACATTCAGCGTGGAGAGGCATTTTACCTTTTCTTCATCCCACAAAAAGCCATTCGTAAAAACGGAGATCTTCATTCCAATGAAAGAGATATATTTTGCAATTTCAAGAAAGTCGCTGCGAGATGTTGGCTCTCCACCAGTCAAGGATACATCAGTTCCACCATATTTTCTGTAGTTATCGCATAAAGCTTTAATCTCACCTATAGTGAGTTCATCATTATAAGCTATTCCAGATTTCATATAACAGTGTGGACAACGTAGATTGCATTTATTTGTTAGGTGAAGATGTAACCTTGTGTTGCTAAAAATAGATTTTGTTTTAGACGATTCAATCTGCTTCGCTTCGATCTGTGTAAGTACAGCTACAAAATCGTCTTGATTATCTTCAAAGTGTTCCAGAACACTTTGAAGATTATGCCCGCCAATTAGCTCTAAGAGTATTTCATACTGTTCATCATTTTCCAAAACTATCCACTTGGCTATCTCAGGTGCAATAGCAAGTCGATACCCGCTATAATCGACGTAATCAAAATAAGGCAAAGAATAAACCTTATCTAACGATAACTCCATTTCCTTTTTTTCGTCCAAGATTTCTTTCCTTTCAAGACTAACCATCACAAGAAGTTGTTCACTCCTGCTTTCTGCCCCTTGTGCCTGTAACAGGCAAACACATACTGCTGATGGATTCCGTTATAAGAGCATACTTGTCATAAGGATACCCGCTCAGGATGCTGCTCTGCCAAAATGCGTCGGAGCCAGACATCAACCGGTAATACGTCGATATGAGGCCGGCTGAAGAGAGATATGCAATTACCGCCATCAGTATTCACTGAATACTCTTACACAAGCCATCTTCCCGAAGCCCCTTGATACTATTGACATCATTCATTACTTTTTTCCATATTTATCCCATGCAGAATATACAAGGCCTAACAGCTTCCGCAAATCCGCTTCGTCTTTCGCATTCAGGACTTTGACCTTAATTCTCTTGGAAGGGTTCTTTCTAAGATTAAATCCATGATCGTCTACCCACTTTACTAGCTCTGGCATTCTACCCCTGTGTGTAAATAAATTAGCCTCTGGTACATAGATATAGGCATTAAACCCTTTCTTTAAGCCATAGATATCTGCGAACGTCTTCCCTTTCTCCGACCGAGTTTTTGCCACTATATGGCCCGACTTTCCCTGTACAAACTGAATGTCAACATTGCTGTCAATAGACTGAAGGAATTCCGCTATTTCCTTTTTCTTTTCATTGGAAAGCTCTCCCATATTCAGCAGTTCCACATCGGAGACGATCTCACTTCCTCTGGAAGTCATACGAGAGCCTTCATCTTCAGGACCTGTCGTTGTTATGGCTGAAATGCTCAGAATCTCCTCTAACGCAGCAAGCTCCTCCTCTTCATCCAGCACCTTATCTCCACTCTTATCTATGACAGAAATGAAATACTCCATAAACTCTGACATTCTGGAGATCAGATCGTCGGAAGCAGTTTTAAACTTACTCTGGAACTCAGAAAGAACTTCATCCTGTTCATCCCTTTCTCCTTCTTCCGGCTGGCTTCCTGTTCCACTTTCACCCCTATAAGTTGCCGGATTCTTCAGTTCCTCAAGAATATTCGCTCCCAGTATTTCTGATTTATTACGAACGATAAAATTATATAGATCCTCATAAGCATGCTGACAACAAAGGATCGCGAAGAGCATCTTCCTGTACCAAGGCCCCTCTGTTGAATCCTCAATCTTCTCTGTGATGTTTACATTCTTACCAACACACATCAGTAGCAGATACGCATTGAACAATCTCTTCATCGTCCTCGGATTGAAACCTACAGAGTGTTGAATCAGTCTCACATAAATATCCGCTGTTGTATTATCATCCGTAAATGACGGATCTGTCTGATGCAGCATCTCAACTACAAATTTACGTACCTGATAATGCGCTACAGGCATCTTGAAGGGAACCTGAATGATCTTATCAAAGAACTGTCTCCCTTTGTCAGTACCGATCAGATCTCCATACTTCTCCTTTACTCCACTGGAAACAACAGCATAGTCAATAGCCAGAACAAAAACGCAGTTCTCACAATCCAGAAAGACCTTCAACACCTCCAATAACTCAACCGCTTTTACTGGATTCAGCCGATCAAGATCATCAATAAAGACCACAACTCGATCTTTCCTGTCCCGCTTAATTGCGTAATCCACACATTCTTGGAATACATTTTTCAGGGAATCTACAGTATCGGCGGCATCGTCTTTCCCTTCCGAAAAATCCTTAGCAAGAGAATTCAACAGTTCCTGTCCCGTCTTTCCTGCTGCCTGATTAAGTGCAGTCCATCCGACCGTTTTAATGATTCTAAATGTTTTCTCAAAGAAATCCGCTGCTTTTCCATCCATTGCCTGTTCTGGCTTCAGTACCTTAATCAGGCGTCCAAGCAAAGAAAGCGTAAGATCCTCTCCCAGATTAAACTGCGAATACTGCCAGGTATTAAACCAGATCGGGATCGTATTATCACCAAGCTTCTCCATCACCATATTCATGATGCTGGTTTTTCCGCTTCCCCAATCCCCCTGAATGGATATCGTCATCGGCGTTACGCAATGATTGATAAACATTGCCAGGCCATCCACATACTGCCTGATCTGAAACAAATCATCGTTAATCGACGTAATAGAACTGTCGTTGCTTCCAATCGCCTTTTTATTCTTCCCGCTCATCTGTTCCTCCTGACCTCAGGACTGTTCTTAATATCAATCAGCCACAGCTTCTCAAATATCATGCACAACTTCCTCTTTCAGTATATCATTCCTATTGCTTCTTTCCATGAAATCTGCAGTATCATCGGGACAAGAGGCCATATCATATTGAGTAGTAAACTTATCAATCATCTTCAGTGTTCTGAGATCGTTCGCAGCACCTGCCTCCTGCACCATGTGCCATGCTTTCAGTTTCCTGCTGTTAAACGATTCCTCCAGCCCGTCTGCTTTCCCAGATAGTTTCTGCAGCTCTTCCGGGGCAAGGCGCTGTTCCAGTTTTCTACCAAGGATCCGGATCTCGTCCTGCTCACAAAGTGGCAGCTGTAGTCTGCTCACGACTCTTTCTCCTTCAGGTCATGCCTTTTCCAGAAGCCTGATAAGAGCATTCCGGGAATACTGGTCACCATGTTCTGCGCCCTTCCGGTAATATGCAAGAGCCTTGTCCATATCCTTTTCTGTCCCTTCACCTGTTTCATATGCCTCACCAAGATTGCCATAAGCAGTGATATCTCCCAGTTCTACCGCCCTGTGAAAGCACCTGAGTCCAAGCACTGCATCCTTCTCTACTCCCTGTCCGGTAATAAACATATACCCGGCCTGGTTGAAGCACGCGCCACATCCATCCCGCATTCCATCCTCGTAGTAAAATAGCGCTTTGTCATAATTCGGATCTCCAAAAATGCCCTCCCTTTCAAAGTCACCAAGCCACAGGCATGTCATGCCGCGCATTCCGCAGTCATATAAATGCAAGAGCAACTCCTGTGCTTTTCCGAGGTCCTTTCTTACACCTCTCCCTGCCAGATACATCATCGCAGTATTATAGGCACCGTCTGCGCTGCCTGCTGCCGCTGCTTTTTCATACAGCTCCAATGCCTCAACATACTTTTCCTTCCGTTCATAGAGCATCCCGGCGTTGACGAGTGCAGGGATACTGCCAAGAGCAGCCGCCCTGAAAAAGCTTTTCAGAGCATTCTCTTCACTTGCATCCACATCTCCATCTCCTGTCAGATACCTCATCCCTTCTTTGAAAGCCAAGTCCATTTCCGGTTCTCCCGGAACATTGGAGGGCAGCCCAATATCCCCTGCAGGCATCATTTCATTCACTTCTATCGTTTCTGACATGATCACTCTCCCCTTTCAAAAATCGCCTCCGCAAACTCTCCCGCAAGATTCTCCAGATATCCGCGTCTGCGCAGGCCGCGCATCCAGCTCTCCGGGATCGTCTCCGCTCCATAGAAGACAGCTGCAGGGGCTCCCGCGATACAGGCATTCGTATCCGTGTCATACCCGAAATTCACTGCTGTAAGAATTGCGTCTCGATAGCTGTCTGTATGGAGCAGGCTGTATACCGCTGCCTCCAGGGAATCCCTGACATAGCCGGAGCCTTTGATGGCATCTGCACTCACATCTTCAAAACCCCCGGAAGGATCCGTCAGTCTCTTATATGCCTCCAGCGCTTCCGGACCATACCATCTGCTGTAATCAATGGCAGCTGCTATGCGGAATGCCTCCTTTATTGTCTTCCCTTCCACGATCCCGCGCAGAAGTTCCGTATAAATCATGCAGCCCATCCGGCTGATGTCATGGCCGTGCGAGATGGCAGACGCCTTCCCGATCAGTTCCGCCGTCCTGTCCGCATCCAACCCATGTACGATACAGTACATGCTGAACGGAAAGATCCGCATCAGGGATCCGTTGCCGTTCGCCATAAACCCTGTCGGCCCGCATTCTGTTGCCGGGATCCCTTCCGCAAACCGATCCATCGCTTCCCCGCAGATGCAGCCAAGGCCGAACGGAAATTCCCGCGAGGAATACTTCGCGAACACCTGCCCGTCCTCAATCTCCATATCCCGGCCGGACCACCAGGTCAGGAAGTTCTGCATGATATGACTGTAATTAATCTTTCCCCGATCCTTTACGACAGCATCCATCGCGGCCACAGTCATTGCCGTATCATCGCTCCAGCTTCCTGCCGGATAGCTTCTCCCGATCCTTACCGGGTCCGTGATGTAATCCGTAACATGCAGGTTCTGCACCGTCTTCATGTCCAGGAACTCGACCGGTACGCCTATAGCGTCTCCCACCGCAAGTCCGAGCAGTCCTGCCGTAACAATCAGTCCTGTTTCCCTTTCGTCCATCTTCCACATAAAAATGCTCCTTTCTGTATCTGCCCTCCTCATGGAGGCTCATCTGTGTTCTAAGATGATGATACAGAAAGAAGCACTGTAAAAGGTCTACCGGCAGGAGACCTTTTCCTGCCCTCATACCGCGTTGCTGCCCAGAAGATCCTCGCCGGCATCGAACAGGTAAAGGTTGATCTCATTGATATTATAACTACCTCTTCGGATAAAGCTGGCGATGATCAGATCCTGCAGCCTACCGGGCTGGAATGCATAGCCTGCCTTCGACAGCAGATCCTGCGTCTCGTCCATGTCAAGCTTCAGGGAAACCGCCAGCGCCAGGATCGTCCCTTTTTTGGGAGTGTAATCCTGACTGATCCGGATCTTTGAGAACACCTTCTTGCTGATATTCGCCCGCTTGTACACCTCCGAATCCTTCAGGTTCCTCTCATCGATCAGGCGGAACAGGCACTCCCGGAAGCTCTCCCCCAGATGCTTCACCAACTCGTCGTACTTCGGCGGCCTGCTGATATCCAGCTCCGGGATCGGATGAGGCACATAACTTGCTGACGCTTCTGAAACGGCTGCAGATTTTGAATCCTCCTCCGTCCCCGGAGCCACTTCCGTACATTTGACAGTTTTTTCTTCACCGGCATACTGCGTTTCTCCGAGCCGGTCACTCCATTCCCTGCGCAGCTGCATTTCCTGCCGGCGGTGCAGGGCATCGATCCTGTCCTCCAGGGACAGTGCCATGGTTATGGATGCCGCAACATCATTGCGATAACCGGCATCTGAACCGTACTCATCATCCTCCGCCTCACAGACGTAATGATCATCGATGAATTCAAGTATGCTGCCACGAATCCGGGAAGACACCTGGAAGGACTCCGGATCAAATACGACCAGGTAAACTTCCATCTCATGTTCTATCAGGAAAGAACTGATTGCAGACACGGCGATGGACAGCGCCTTGTCCTTTGGAAATCCGTAAACTCCAGTCGCAATCATCGGAAATGAGATCGATGCACAGCCTCGTTCCTCTGCCAGCCTCAGAGACTTCGTGTAACAGGATGCCAGTATCTGGTACTCTCCCTGTTTTCCGTCCACCCAGGCAGGCCCGACCGTATGGATGATATACTTTGCCTGAAGGCGGTATGCCCCGGTGATGGCAGCATCTCCGGGCTCGATCCGTCCGATCTTCCGGCGCTCGTCAAGCAGTTCCTTCTCCCCGGCTGCACGATAGACAGCACGATCCGTCCCACCGCCGACAACCGGCAGCAGATTCGCAGTATTGACGATCGCGTCAGTACTCATCTTTGTGATGTCATTCCGGACTATCGTAAATGGCATATCGCATGTCCCTTATCTTTTCTTGTTCCTGTGCTTCCTCACAGCCGCTTCCAACAGAAGCGCCCTCCTTCTGTCATCGTCTTCCAGAGCCGTCTCCTTTTGGTCAGATCCTTTGTGTGTGTGATGAATTACTTCTCCTGCTTCAACGGCGTGGATAATTCCGAATAAATTGGTTTCAAATATGGAACGACAATTGCTTCATATAATTTCACCGTCCACTTTGCGTGAAATTTCGCAATCACCGGCCAATCTGCCTCATTCTCAATCCCAACACCGTCAATCTTGTAATAGATCTTGGATGATTTCTTGTCATCGCCACGATCCCAAATCAGCTGCTCCCCAAGGGAATTCTCTATTTCATGTTTATGTGCTGCAACAATATCATAGGCTTTCTTATTTTCATTGTTGTCTGCTTTGCCGAAAAATACCTCTACACGCGCAGAATCGAAATTGCTTACACAGCAAAGATTAAAACCCTGGATGCCAAAATACCCATTTACCCAATTTTCTTTCAACGGATTACAATTGCTAAACGCTCCACTTTCAGCATTTGCAGCTTTTATCTGATCCAAAGCATAATTCCAAAAGTTCTTTCTTAGCTCAAAACGTGTTCCGGTAATCTGTTCGTCTTTATCGGAATCATCGTCGTCTCTGAGATAGAAGACGAGGTTCGTTGGGTCCAGATGATATAGCACAAACAACCTTCTTAAGATAGAAAGTTTCAGCCAAGTACTTGTATGTCGCTCAAAATAGATATTTTGATCTATCTCTATATATCCTCGTAGGTCTGTTTTCTTATAACTGACATACACGGAAAGGTCCACAGAACTATCTGTTTCATATGCAAGATTGTTAAGAACAGATTTGTCTTCAGAATGAAGGAGCCGTATCACACTCTCAAACATCTCTGCCCAGTTCTTAACCGGCTGCTCCAAGGTGAGGTATTCAAACCGTGCAATCTTTCTTCCAGTCAGATCAATCTCGTCATCAAGGGTATAAGAATCGAATTGTTTTTCAATCGGGCGGAAACTTGTCACCGGCGATGCCCATATCTCCAGGGCACGCTGCTGAACATAATCATTGCGCTGTTCCAACTCCACCTCAGTCCACTGGTTCTGGGAGCCGATCCACTGATTCATACGAATACCGCTGTCCTTGAACCCGTTTGCCATATCCCGCTTCTCCAGAAAGCTGTTATTACTGTACTTGGAGTTGTAGGCTGTCAAAGTCAGGTTCGCCATTCTATGCAGCCAGGTTTCATGGATCCGCTCGTAATCTGAACCAAGTGCCTCTGCCCATGCGGGTGTCAGATGCTGCGGCATGATGTGCTCAATGGAATAATCCCCATCATCAAAATGGCGGTATACATCTTTATCTTCGATGGTGCCGAAGTTCTCAAAACGCTCCAGAATATACATCTTGTTCTTGGCGTTCATCGAATAAATCTGTTTCACGCCGAAGGCGTCAGCAAATTCTGCATCCTCCGGGAAGCGGGCACGCTCTTTCTTTGAGAGCATAGCATATTTCAGTTTTTCCAGGTAATTCTCAGCGGTGCCATCGTACCGGATCACTTCTTTGTGCAGCAGTAAGAAGATCTTATTTAACTGGTTTGTTGGCAGTTCACAAATGGTTCTGCGGAACAGATAATTCTCTGTTGTCAGGAATATCTCAACCACATCATCCAGTGAAAGTGTACCTTCCGCCTGCAAACGCAGGACTTCCAGGAAGAACGGCCTGGTGACCGTAGTTTCCAGTCTGTTCAAGCGATAGATGCATGAAGCTAGACGTTTGTCCGGCACTTGCGCAGTCAGGAGTACACGATAAAGCTTTGCGTAGTTCAGAAGATCAATCAGCAGTCCTTCGATTTCTACTCGTTCATCCTCCACGTAGTTCTTAAACGTGAAATATATCTTGTTCAATGACGGCGTTGCCTGCTGCTTTACGCTCAGGTAGTCACGAACGAAGAGGTCAACTTGATAGTTCGTATTCTCTTCAATCTTGTTCCAGTATTTCTCGTAATAGACTTCCTGCTGCTTGGAAGGCTGTCCCATCAAAATATAATTGCGGATCTTATCACCTTCAGATAGATCCAGGCCAGTGGAGTTCAGGCTTTCAAATATCAACTGAGGATTATCATCGGAATCAAGGCGAATACTGATGATCTCAAGGCTACGAATCGCCTGAAAAAGTTCATCAATCGTGATCTCTTCCTTCTGAATTCGGTCGTAAAAATAATTGTAATTCGTGGTCAGATTGGATCCGCCAATGTGCTCAGTTTCCTCATCAAAAAGCTTGCCGAATGCCTTCCGATCATTCTTGATCGGTTTCAGCTTAATGCGGGTTTCTTCCGGCTGATACTTATCTACCAGATAATCCTCGTAAATCCGGTCACTGAGCCTGTTATCAGCCGGGACCACCTTGCTTTGCCGGATCAGGTTGTACATAGCAAGAAGGAGCAATGAAACAGTAGTCAAGCGCTGCTGACCATCAATGATCTGGTATTCTTCATTATCACCGTCCGGATTATATGTGGAGACGATGCTGCCGAAGAAATGATTTTTTCGGTTGTTCCGAACAACTTTTACTAGGTCATCATAAAGCTGCTTGCAGTTCTCGATCTTCCAGTCATAATTTCTCTGATAAACTGGAATGACAAAACGCTTGTCCGCGCCTTCCATGTATTTTATAAGCTTTGTCTCAGAGCCCTTCATCGCAACCCTTTCTTTCTATTTCTGTATTTCTTCCAAGTACCGAACCGGCTTTCCGGCAGCCTTTGCATAATCGATCTCTGATCGTGTGCTGGAGCCGATATACCCACCGACGTTAATGACAAAGATCTCATCAGCCATATCGATCTTACGTTTATGCATATCATCCAGCATTTCTTTTGTTCGTGTCAGCGTGCCCTCATCCATGTTCTCCCAGACTTCATTATCACCGGAGTGGCCGAAGAGACCGACACTAATCACTATATTGCCCGCAAGCGTCAGCCGTTTTTGAGCCTCCATGAATTCATCTTTGAAGCGAGTACTGCCGCAGAGAGTGATAACTTTGTATTTTCCAACCATTTATAACTCCGATTTCGTGTATTTACGTCTCCGCAAGTCAAATGCAGGCATTGTTCCTTCCAATACATCAATAACGTGTTGCTTCATATCATCGTTCTCAATAGATCCCGCTGAGTAAGAAATGCACCGTCCATTTTTGTCCATGTCACAATAAATAATCTGTTCAGCATCACACGCTACAGCTATGTTGGGATTATGTGTAACAATAATAACTTGTCTCCGGTTCTTTGCAGCACAGATACAAGGCACAAGTTTTGAATAGACTGATTGATTGTCCAAATTATCTTCTGGCTGATCAATTATAATCGGTGTACTGTTTTTATTCAGTGCCAGATAAAAAATCAGTAATACTATTCCTCGTTCTCCCGGAGAAAGCTCATCCAGGTTTCGATCTCCAACCTTCAGTTTGAAGGTCACACCAATATAGTCCAGCCCATACAAGTATTCATAGAACGCTTCCTTATCAGATATTTTCTTATCTGAGCTGTCTATGTCCTCGTCTACAACTTCCATAACCTTATTCAATAATTCAAGGAGACCATTCTTGTCTTGGAAATCAGTACCTTTTAGCAATCGTTCCATCAACTTATACGCATCCGTTTTTCCTTTAAAAATCCCCGTATGCTTGTGGTTTACAAATGCCAGTACTTTTTCGACAAAGTCATTCTCTATCAACTGTATTTCAGCATCAAAGACCACACGATCTTCTAATTCTCCGAGTAATGTATCAATCTCCTTTTCAACCGGTGCATAGATTTCCTGATATATGGTCATGAGATTCTGCTTGCATGAGAATAATGCAAACAGGAGATCATTCCTTTTAGAACGTGCATTTTGATAATCAGCTTGAAGCTTTGTACGAAGGTATTCTGATTCATTTTGGAAGAAAACCAAAGTGTCTTCCGTATTTGCGTCACCGATTATGCCCCTTTTTTCTTTTTCCCAATCATCAAGATCCTTTAGGTATTTCTGATAGGCTTTTTCTTCTGCATCGGCAGTATCAATTAAACCGTCCTTTTTTTCTCTTTCCTTCTTTAATTTGTCTTCTAGCCCTTCCGTATCATCGTCCCCATTGATCTGCCTAAGGTATTCATTTCTTTTATCCTGCAGACATTTCAAATAGTCCCTCAATGCCTGAATTGGACTTTTCAATACCATGCTATGATCAATATCACTCAGTCCGTGCCCGACAAAGAAATCATTAACAATGGATTGAGTATCCTGAACACTTTGCTCGATGAGCTCAATCTTAGCAATCAGTTCTTTCGTTTCTTCGATATATGTATTTGTTGTGGTAAGGTCATTCCTTAGCTGACTTATTTGTTCTTGAAATGCCTCAATTGCTGTATTAATTGCAGTGAGGTTCTTTTGGTATTCCTCGTTTCCTTCACTTGGGACAGGCTTTTTAACTTCTTTTGGCTTTGTTCTCTCATGACGTTCTAAGGTTTCCTGCATCTTTTTTAAGCTGTCAGCAATCCTTTTGGCATAAGCACTCGTCATCTTGCTTTCAAGATGTATTATAGTTCCGTTAATTGTAGATATTTCTCTCTTGATACCCTCTATTTGAAGACCAATAGTCGCGGAACGATTGTCTACCAATTCTTTGAGATTAGTTGCGGTTCCTCGCTCAGTTGTGTCCACATAAGAGAAAATCACTCTGTCTATTTCTGATTGGAATTCCGATCCCATATCATTGCAGACGTCTTCAATATACTGTTGTGGTAAATACTGGGCATCTTCAATAATTGTTCCAAAATCATCAACATCTAAGGCAACATCTGAGGTATGACCATCTCCCCATGTTACCGTAGCGACATAATCTGCAGCATAATTATTTGGTGCCTTTCTAAACCGTTTGTCATTCAGAAATGCGGCTTTATACATCGTTGTACATTTACATAATTGTCCGACAATATCCGACAGAGCGCTTTTCCCACTCCCCTTATTCCCAATTATTGCAATTAGGCCCGAATTAAATGGGAGATCAAAGTCGAACCACTGCAAATTATTGTGCCGTGGATCATCAATGCGATGAACTGCTACTTTTGCAATATTGTTTCTCTTGTTTTTATTCTCTCGATCTAATGCGGGAGGAATCGTGCCGATAAATACTCTCTGACGCGGTTGATAAAGGCATTGTTTAAGACCCTCAAATGTAACATCCGCTTTAATCCACAGCTTTTCCTTTACACTATAATTACGTGGATCATGATTATCGGAGCAGATAATAATCGGTTTTTCATCAATAGCTTCGAACACGATCGTTCTGTACTCTGTTTCGTCTTTCTTTCTATTCACTTCAAAGAAATGAATTGCTTTAGCAATATCAACCTTCATTGCTTCCTTATAGGGAAGTGAATTGCTAATTTCCCTATCAAGGCCATTTGTTTTCTTTCCGGCATGAATTGTCAATAATGCGTTGTGTCTTTCTCCAAAACTGACAGCATCTTCGAATGTCCAGTAAATCGTTTCATCAGAATCGGCAGATTTTGCTTTATCCCGTTTCCAAGCGTCAAAATCGGCAGACAGAATATCCAAATCGGCTAAATTGGAGAATATCATGATAAGATGCAAATTGTTCGCACCTTTATCAGTTCTCAGCTCAACTCCTGGAAAGAATACAATATCAGGAGCTATTGATCGTAAATGCCTAATCCTATTGGCATCGATCAAAAAATGATCCGTAATAGCCACTGCGGCTATTTCGTTGGAATGTAGTGCATCACACAGCAGTTGATCTGCATCATCACCCTTATATCCATAATCGTATGATGATGCCGTATGCAAATGGAGATCCCATCTTCTCCACTCAGAACCACGAATATACATCATAATTACCCTCTACAATCCTTTCAATTAGCACTAGTCACTCCACTCCCAGCGCCTTATACACAGCATCTTCCGCGCTGTTATAGAAAATCAGATTGAAGCTGCCTACGAGATCGGCGGGTACGATACCGAGATCTCCGGCTGAGGTTATCGGCAGTAATACTTTCTTCGCACCGGAATCTAGGCACACCTGCAGTGCATTTGCAAGTTCATCTACCTTAATGATGGTGCCGCTGATGCTAATCTCGCCAAGAACGGCCAGAGAGCTGACCGTAGGTTTGCTCAGTGCAATCGAACTCAAAGCAATCAAAGTCGGCAGCGCAAGCTTGCTGGTCATACCGATGCCCTGCAGATCCTGATAATTGATAATGTAATCCTTTGTAGTGGTGCTGATAGCGCCGCTGATCCGGTTGCCGTTTGCCTTTAGGAAGCTGAAAGCGGTATTTGATGCTTCACGGCACTCACGGTCTGATCCAAGGCCAGTACGATCAAACTTCCCATTGCCCGGCAGCATCTGGCTTTCCAAACGGAATACACCAATCATTCCGGATTTGCCGTGGGAAACGGTATAGACCTGCCCAGGATTGCACATGCCTTCCGGGATCAGTTTTCCGCCACCCTGCTCCGGAACAGATACGTAATGTTCTTCAAAAGTCTCATTGTCAATATAGGAGAAGTTCACATCATAGAACTCCATGCCACCAAGCTTCTTCAGCTGCTCTTTTACGCGGCGGCGCATTTCCAGTGCCAGCGTCAGGATCTCTTCGATCTGCTCCTTATCGAATACGCCATCCGGATACAGCAGTTTCACATAGGCATCCACCATCTTGCGGACCGCAATAGTGTCACGCTGGTTCAGGTTCTTCCCAAGACGGAAATACTTGTCCAGGGAGTCACCGTACTGTTCTTTACGCAGCTCACGGATAAACTCGGACAGATAGTCTGTTATGAAACCATAATCATCCGTAAAATGTTCCGGACGGAACTTCGGAATCTCCCAGCCGGGGATATAGCAATGCATACGGTCAAGGAATGCAGTATCTGTGCCCATTTCTGGCGGGAACGGATCAAATAAGCTGGAAGTCTTGAGCAGAACATCCACGCTCTGATTGATATTACCTACAAAGACCATAGAAGCGGAGGCAGCTTTTTCCTCCTTGCCACGGGCAAAAGAACCGGACGCCATGTAATCCTTCATGATCTGTACGCCATCTTTATCCTTGAAACGGATTCCGGCCACTTCATCAAAAGCCACACAATCCCAGAGGCCGACAAGACCGACCTGTTTCCGGGACATGTTATAAAACAAGTTCGCCACAGTAGTCTGACCACCTGAAACCAGAATACTGTTCGGAGAGATTTCCTTGAACAGATGCGATTTGCCGGTACTTCTTGGACCCAGCTCACAAAGATTGAAGTTATTTTCGATCAGCGGCAACATTCTGGTCAGGAGCAGCCACTTTTCACGATACTGCAACTCATCCGGTTCCATGCCAATGGAGCGAAGCAGCACATCAATCCACTCATCCTTTGTAAAGGCCTTACGGCCTGCTTTCAGTTCATCAATATCCACATGAGGCATCTGGATCGGGGTCAGCTTGCGGATATGAATCGGAGTACCGTTTCTCTCTTCCTCGATAAACTCATAATCCAGCTGCACGATGCACCAGATACCGCCGCAGAGAAGTCTGTCGTATTTTGTCGGGTATTCCTCATCGATTGGAATTCCTCTGAGGCCAAGGTTAGAGAAATCAGAGACATAGCAGTCATGCTTGATGTCCAGATTCACTGTGATCATGTCAATAACTGTGTGGCTGCCACGCTGACGGAGCACCGAAAGGATCTTCTGTGCCTCATCCGGACGCACGAAATTATCGGCAAGAATCCTCTTGACGTTCTCGACACCCTGCTCGATCACTTCAGGATCATCAGAGCTGCAATACTGTCCAAGCAGGAACTCCAGCACATAAACCGGAACGTTCGCGCCTTCCTTGATTTTCTTTGTCAGATCCTTTCTGACGATCTTGCCATCGAAGTACTGACGGAGCTTGCTCTTCAGGACAGCTCTTCTGTCATCAGTCTCTAAAAATTCCGACATGCCTTAGCCTCCGTTCTATCTATCAGAAGTTGAAACCAAAATCATCTGCAAACGCCAGATCCATAATTACAGGATGGCGGAAGCTTTCAATTCCGGTCTCATCATCGTAAACGACAAGGTAATACTGCTTATTCTTGTCGAATTTCTTATTCTTGAATGTGAACCGCATCCGGAAGATTCTCTTCTGCGGATCGGCATCACGACTATCTGCGATGTATGTACTCTCGTTGGAAATCTTTTCGTTATCCTCGGAGATGAAGTACATCTTATACGTGGTTTTCTTGATCGTATCGCTGACTGCATCGGACTGGATGAAGTCCATTGTTGTAATCAGGTTCGTGATCTTCTGGACAATGCTAACCAAAGCGATCTGTGCCGGCCTTGTTTCCATATGGCCGCGTTCCATCTTGATATCCAATACAGGTACCAACATTTCCTGTGGAGAAGAGCCGCCATGGACAAAGTTCTGACCGCCACCGGCAACCTTGAACACATTACTGCTTACAGGGAAAGACACGACCTTCTGATCCTCATTTCCAAGGATCTTCCCCATGGAGATGTTCTGGACTCCTTCATCAACCACAGCTTCAGGAGCTACAATGAACCGGCGGTTGATAAAGGCTTTCTTGTCACTGATCGCACCGATCTTGTCACTTTCAGACAGCTTGTCCCTCTTGTAAATGAATCCATGATCAGATGTCACCAGGAAACGATAGGTATTAGCATTTGTGGAGATCTTCCGAATCAAATCCATGATCTCCTGGATTGCCTCTTCACTGGCCACAAACACTTCATCCTCGGTCGTTGCCTTGTCGCCTCTGGCATCTATCTGGTTATGATACACATAGACTACCTGCATACCGGTAAAGATATCGCGCAGCTCATTCTTCTTTAGCCCCTTGATATCATCAAACTGCACACAGACACCATTGGCCTGATGTTTTTGCAGGACTGTCTGTCTTCCGGCAAGATCATTGCAAAGAACATCATCCGCAAGTACGCGGAAGTCATCCGTCATGGTAAGCGTGTTATGGGGAAGCAGGGACGCCATGCCGAGCCTTGTATAGGAAGGCAGCACGGAGAGCTGAACATCCAGTTTTGCGGAGCACTTGGGATCATCCATCATCCGCTTGAACAGTTCCTGCCCCACTTCATACCGCATAGCATCAGAAATAATGACAACAGTACGTTCCTTCGCGTTACGCACGTGTTTGTTATAGAAGTTGCGCTGAAGGGAAATCTCCTGGAATGCTTCGGCTTCCTGGATCCCTTCGTTCCATTTAGGCATAATCCTGGCGAGGAATTCATTGGTGTAGATGTTTTCTACCAGCGTTCTTAATGATTCAAACGCACTGGTATCCTCAATCTGGTCATAGTTATAATAGAATCTCCGGTACTCCTGATCGATCTGGTAATCCTTGTCAAGATACTGTTTGATAATCTTCTTGAAACCATCCGGGCAGTTATAATGTGCAGCAACAATTAGATGGTATGCACTAAGCAGCAATTTGTACGTCTTTGCTGTCCTGCCACCAAAGTGCATCTTCATTCTCTTTTCGCAGAGTTCCGGTATAGTCAGACGATCCAGCTTCGCACCGGTATCTTCAGCAGACAAACGCTCCATGATCCACTTCACCAAGATCTGATCTGCCGCAATGAAAGTATCCACATCAACCAGATCTTCCGGCTGCATTCCTGTAAAGGACATCATTACATTCAGGCCGTCAGAAACATGCTTGGAAAGTTCATCAAACCGGCCGCTGTAAAGGACACTGTTCATCAGGTTATCCAGGAACGCGATGATGTTCCCGGACTTGTATGAAACAAACGTCTTCCAGGGCTGCGGGGCATCACACCCCAGCTGTCTGACTGTAGAAGTCACGAACATGGTGACAATCAGCTTTTCAAGGGTCGGTTTTGCATCGGTATAACCGAACTGCTGCTCACAAAGCTTCCAGAAGGAGCTTAGAAGATCGTACTTCTCAATCTCCGCCAAAAACTTATTATCCTCCAGCGTCCCGTCGGTGATCATGACACGCACTACTTCTTCAAAAGAGCAGGTGCGGGTCCGGCAGATTGCACTGAGAAGACCTACAAGGATGTTCTCTTCGTTGAAGTTCTCAATCTCCAGATCATAGAAACGCTGCGTCCTCTCCTTATTGGCAAAGAACTTGATGTGCTTCTCTATGATCGGCTTATACTTCTCCTCAATGCCGAGATCTACCGACAGCAGGGAAGCGCGATCGGCAAAGAACCGCTTAGAGTACAGCATGGTATCCTCCAAGTGGTTTTCCTTCACATCCGGCTTCGGGAACGGAGCATAGATCAGGTAATTGGTCGTGGTATCTTCCCTCTCCAGAAAGCGCTTCGTTATGAAGGTATTATCTGGTTTCAGCAGATACACCTTTGCATTCTCAAGTTCTACGCTCTCGATATCCTCAGCAAACTCTGCCTTATCGTCGTACCAAAAGACAAGCTTGCGTGTGTCTCCCGTAAACTCGGCATTCAGCCGGTCTACGATTTGCTTTAGGTTTAATGCTGACATTACAATCACCTTATCCCAAGTTTCTTCTCAATTTCGTCAATATACTGTTGCACCTTTCTATCGGTCCTAGCTTGCATTTGCATCTGTCCCAGTCCATGTTGCTTCAATTCATTTAAGCAAAAGGTCCCTTCAGGATAACGATAGTCAATCTCTATTTTTATATATCGATTTTTCCTAAGATCATATGATTTTGTGGGAATTGCATATTCGTTAGACTTCATTTCATCATCGGATACTTGATCGCATATAACGTGTCCTCTATATTTAATCTCACTATATGGAGCTGTAACATATATATATACAATGTCACCTTCTCTCAACGCGCTTATTCTTCTAAATACTATTTCGTTGTTTTTTTCTAAATAAGAAACAACATCAAAGTATTTTGTATTGCTTGGAATAATCCATCTTTCTTCCATTCACGTCTCCCTCACATTCTAAATACTAAACTAATGGGTGTTTAGAAAAACCCCAAGATGTTTCATAGGAATCCCAGTCTAGTTTTGCTAGCTGAATATTCTCATACACTAAAGGATCAACTAACTCGGTATCTTTAACAATAACAGGCACCTTGCTAACAGGACCTTCGTGAAAATCCACCGTTGGGCATAATACTTTTAGTATTTCCATTGCTACGGAGGAGTTCATTAATCCTAAAATAAATGCAAGATCTTTCTCATCATTCGCAAAGAATCTTGAACCCTTTGTTTCAAAGACGAATCCTTCTTCTGCATATCTCATAGACAAAGTCCCAATACTTAAAGCAGACCAAGTAAGTCCCTTTTTAAAGTAGTAATCTTTTGACGGAAGGTGATTACCCTGATTTGATAATATGTTAAAAGCTTCTTTGTTAAATCTGCAAACTATATAATTGTTGCCATACCACTTTCTATAATCTCCACCTTTATTACAAGGTGCATATTCATATTCCGAGTTAAGAAACTCTTCATAATTCTTCTCTTTAAAGCCTATTTTTTTAAAAGGTATTTCGTACCATAAATACAGAAATTTGTCGTTATCACCTGTTGCAAAGCCTTGACGCGTTTTTCCATAATCTCCTAGTAATGTGCCTGAAAACGCTGTTTTTATTGATTCTCCAATCCAATATGCAATTGGAGTTCCTGGTATTTGTTTATAACTATCCATCTTGGAATAGAAAATCCCTTTGCCATCAAAAAACCATTTTTCTTTTATCGCAATATCATCTACATAGCTAGGCTTATCAAATAACCGTCTAAAGCTTCCTAAATAATCTGGAAGATAGAGTTTTTGAATTACAAAAGCGGTAGTTCCAAAGTCGGCTCCAAACACTCCTCGCCCAAAATGCAGCATGTTACAAATGAAAGTATTTGATACCAAGTATTCTCGTAAAGACTCAAAACTGGAAAGAAACATCCATGCAGGAATATTTATCATTGACTAAAACTTCCCATACCTCAAATGGGATCTGTTCCTTGAAAACTCAATAAAAACAGGCGATCAGATATCTTTATGCAGCCATTGGGACTCTGGTCAGAGCCCTTTGCATATATCCGGGCAGACGGT
>Ga0256405_10001347_pt1 | contig 67756 bp, 40 predicted proteins | sample RumenRJG_02DNA_FD_189096 | JGI IMG/M metagenome (GOLD analysis project Ga0256405, IMG submission 189096) | Bovine rumen microbial communities from Lethbridge, Alberta, Canada - RJG_02 | ecosystem: Host-associated > Mammals > Digestive system > Stomach > Rumen | place: Canada: Alberta... | reverse complement strand
ATTTACGCTTGTTTTGATTTGCAACACTAAGATAAGTGAAAAATCTGACATGGCAAAATCCTGAGCAACTTTTTGTTGCTCAGGAACTTATAAATAAAGTTAAATCAAAGTGTTGCGGAATTAAGGACAAAGAAAAAGGAAGCGGATTTCTCTGATTTATCTGATAGTTGGCGCAGTAATGTTTGCGCGATTCACATCTGAAAATGGGAGAAATCCGTTTCCTTTATTATATTTGTAGCAGCCCCCGAACTCCTCTTATTAATTAGAAATACATTCTACTCCCCTCCCTTTATGGAAGGGGCAAGGGGGTGGGTCTTTAATAAGTCATAATCGGCTTAAGTTCCTTTGCCTGAGCAATCATCCTCTCAACCTCTGGGAGACTTGGCACGCGTTTTACAAGATTCTTCATAGCATTAACCTCATCCATCTTTGCCTTAAGATTTGCAGGAACGCGAAGTTTCAACTCATTAACCGTATCAACTCCAACAGCCTCAAGCAGTTCAGAGAACTGACCTGCTACGCCATTTATACGCATAAGATCAGCATGGTTAGCCCACGTCAAGATAAATGCGCCACTAATACCTGTAGCCTCCTCAAGATCCTTACGTCCCTTTGGAGTTGCACACTTAGCGAGGAGTTCATCTGTTGTCTTTATACCTTCAGCGTTCAGTTTTTCTGCATAAACTGAACCTATTCCTTCAATTTGTTCTACTTTGTAAGCCATAGTCAATAATTTTTTAGGTTTTAAATTAGTTTGAAATTTTATTAACGGCTACAAATATAGTATTTCTTTATAAGAAAAAAGAAAAAAAGAACAATTTTGCACTAAAATTAGCAAAAAATAATACTTTTGTAAACTCTAAGATTGCAATTTTGGGTGTTTATTTCCAACGTCTAAGCTGGTCTTTTCTGAAAGTGAAGTTATCAATCTTAATTGCGTCGGCATTTGGATCGAGCTTGAACCAAGGCGAGTTTCCAGAAATTTCATTATTCTTCACGATATGCAGTTCGCAAGCAGGGGTAAAGCCTTGCATAACCTGAAAATAGATATCACCTTTGGCGTCCTTTGCAACCTCGCTCACCATAACCACATGGCCAAGTTTATTACCCTTGGCAGGATAGATAAGCACATCCCCCGGACGAATGTCACTTAGCGACGGAACTATCTGCATCTCGGCATACATAGAAGCCGTATTCGATATGTTGTATATCTTTTTCAGATAGGCATTAAGAGCCTGACGAGATGCGCCACCTGTATATTTATGGTCCTTTCCGCCAACATCATGAAAATGAATCTTGTCATACTGCTTCTGGCGGTAGAAATACTCAGCACGCAAGTGCATGCAAATATCCGCACATTGCTCTACAGGACTAAGTAACGGAAAGTCAATCACACAATATTTATAATAGCTCATCCCTGCATCCTCGCCCTTATAATTCTTTATCTCCGCCATTCTCTTCTTTCGTGGAAGAGAGCAAAGGAATTTATAGAACGGATCATTCTCGTATTGGATAATATATTGGGAATCAGAAGAAACCGCAACACTATCAGACTGTACTTCGTTGGCAGAGCCGTTGCCTTCAGCCTTGCAGGAAGCAAAGCCTAAACAAAAGGAAACAACAAGCGCGAATGCAAGAGACAATCTAATCATGATACGCAAAAGTCTTTATCTACATAGTTATCAAACGACTGACAAACGGCACTTGAGAAACGCTGTCCATAGGCAATTAGCGGTTGCCAAGCCTCAACAGGCATCTTGTCAAACGCAAGTTCTTTTCCCTCTCCGTATGCCTTGTCAACGCCATACACAAAGCCGGCATTAAAGTTATCTCCAGCTCCGATGGTACTTACCGTCTCAACAGGAGTTGACGGGAACTCAGCACGAAGCGCAGGAGTAAACAACTCTACAGGCTTGCCTCCGTTAGTACAGATAAAACAAGGGCAATATGGCTTGATATACCGCTCATAGACCTCCGCAGCAGAAAGAGGATGTTCTGGCGTAGTGTAGAGATATTGGAAATCCTCAAGCGAGCCCCTAACTACCGTTGACATCTTCATATTCTCGATAATGGCAGGGAGGATGAAAGGAATATCATCAATATGAGATGCGCGGAAATTGATATCATAATAGATGAACGCACCAGCCTTATACGCACTCTCAAGAAAAGCCTTTACAAGTGGGCGCAATACTGGATTCACAGCAAAGAAAGAGCCGAAAACCACGATATCACCTTTCTTCACCTCTGGGAACTTATTCTCTATCGAAACATTTGCATGATCCTTATAGAATTGATACTGCGCATCATTATGCTCGTCAAGGAATGCAAGTGATATATGCGACTTGGTATTCTTTCTACGATTCACATACTCAGCCGACACGCCATTTTCCGCAAGGAAACTGACGATGATGTCGCCAACGTGGTCGGTTCCAACTTCAGAGACGAAGACGACCCCCTCCCCGCTCCCCCTTAAAGGGAGAGAGCTGCTATCGCCTTCCAAGTCCCCCTTTAAGGGGGATTTAGAGGGTCTTAACACCCTGCCAAGAGAAATCAGCGCGTTGAAAGTACTGCCACCCGGAACTGCAGCTACGGGTTGGTCGTTCTTGAAAATTATATCGAGAATAGTCTCACCAATGCCTACTATCATAATAAAGCCCTATTGAAGCCTAACCAAGCCTTCCCAAATGGGTAGTCCGATGTTGATAACATCGGAGTATGTGACCTGATGTATTATATTATTATTGTTTATAAATTTATCGAATAAGTTCGACAAAGGTAATAATTTTTATTCACAAAACAAAAAATATACGTAATAAACAATATAATTTCCATAAAATAGAACATTTCTCAAAATTTATCGCTAACTTTGTAAGCGTTATTGAAAATTAAAACAACTATCCCTTTTAACTTTTATGACTATTACCGAACGATTCATCAGATACACTCAGTTTGATACCCAGTCAAGTGAAGACAGCAGTACCGTTCCAAGTACTGCCAAGCAACTTGTCTTCGCCCGATTCCTAAAAGACGAACTCATTGCAGAGGGACTCTCAGACGTGGAAATGGACGACATGGGATATATCTATGCCACTCTCAAGGGCAATACCTCCAAGCAAGTGCCTACTATCGGTTTCATCGCCCATTATGACACATCTCCCGACTGCTCCGGCGCAAACGTCAAGGCGCAGATTGTCAAGAATTACGATGGCAAGGTTATTACTCAGGGAAGGGTTGAGGGCATGGAGCTTTCTCCCGAAAAATTCCCAGAACTCTTAGAGCACATAGGCGAGGACCTTATCATAACCGACGGCACCACCCTACTTGGTGCTGACGACAAGGCTGGCATCGCAGAAATCGTGCAGGCTATGGTCTATCTGCGAGAGCATCCAGAGATAGAGCATGGCGACATTCGCATAGCCTTCAATCCCGACGAGGAGATAGGCATGGGCGCCCACCACTTCAACGTGGAGAAGTTCGGTTGCGACTGGGCTTACACAATGGATGGCGGCGACATTGGCGAACTGGAATACGAAAACTTCAACGCTGCCTCTGCCAAGATAAACATCACAGGCACGAGCGTTCATCCTGGCTATGCCAAGGGCAAGATGATAAATGCTGCACGCATCGCTACCGAGTTTGCAGCCCTGATTCCTTCTTCCGAGACACCTGAGACAACCGAAGGCTACGAGGGTTTCTACCACCTCACAGGCATGGAAGGCAATGTGGAGAAGGCTCGTCTGTCATATATCATACGCGACCACGACCGCAAGATTTTCGAGGAGCGCAAGGCATTCATGTGCAAGTGTGGCGAGATCATAAACGAACGCTACGGCTCTGACATCTGCGAGGTGACTGTCACCGACCAGTATTATAACATGAAGGAGAAGATTGACCCTCAGATGCACATCATCAACAACGTGCTCAAGGCGATGGAAGAGGTCGGCGTGAAACCGAAGGTAATGCCTATCCGCGGCGGTACCGATGGTGCCCAACTCTCGTTCATGGGTCTGCCTTGCCCTAACATTTTCGCAGGTGGCGTGAACTTCCACGGCCCTTACGAATTCATCTCCATTCAGGTGATGGAGAAGGCGATGGAGGTAGTGGTAAAATTAACTAAAACAGCCCCTAACCCCAACCCTTCCCCCGCTCGGGGGAAGGGAGTAGATAGTAACAGAACCTAAAACGTAAATCAAAACAAATAACTTTATAAAGACAAATAACTCTCTCCACACAGCATTCAAGTGTAACCTCTTCCTTGCCCCGAGCGGGGAAAGGATGTCCGTAGGACAAGAAAGGGGCTACTGTTGAAGGGTTGGGTTGTAGGGAGAGGCCATTTTCCTTATGTCCGAAATCCCATCCTTAGTCCAAGATCTCGCTGTCATCCTCATCGTGGCTGGCATCGTGACCCTGCTGTTCAAGAAACTAAAGCAGCCACTTGTACTCGGATACATAGTGGCAGGCTTCCTCGTCTCTCCTCACATGCCGCTCCTCCCCCTTGCGGTAGATAAGGAGAACATACAGTCATGGGCTGACATCGGCGTGATGTTCCTGCTCTTCTCCCTCGGTCTCGACTTCTCCTTCAAGAAGATACTCAAGATGGGAAGTGCGCCCGTCATCGCCGCCCTCACCATCGTCTTCTCCATGATGCTCATGGGCATCTGCGTAGGAAAACTGTTCTCGTGGAGCCAGATAAACTGCATATTCCTCGGCGGTATGCTCGCCATGTCGTCAACAACCATCATATACAAGGCATTCGACGACCTCGGACTGCGCCAACAGAAATTCGCGGGCATAGTGATGAGCGTGCTTATCCTTGAAGACATCCTCGCCATCGTCATGATGGTGATGCTCAGCGCCGTGGCAAGCGGCAACTCGCCCGACGGCAGCCAGATGGTGAACTCGATACTCCGCATCGCCTTCTTCCTCACCGTATGGCTCGTGGTGGGTATCTTCGTAATACCAATATTCCTGCGAAGCGTACGCAAGCTGATGAACTCCGAAACACTTCTCATCGTGTCGCTCGGCTTATGCTGTCTGATGGCAGTCATAAGCACTCAGGTGGGATTCTCAAGCGCATTCGGAGCATTCATCATGGGCAGCATCCTTGCTGAGACCGTGGAGGCTGACAAGATAATAAAGGTAGTAGAGCCTGTAAAGAACCTCTTCGGAGCCGTGTTCTTCGTGTCTGTAGGTATGCTCGTACAACCACAGATTCTCATCGACTACGCCTTCCCTATCATCGTCATCACACTTGCCATACTCATAGGCCAGAGCACCCTCGGCACTTTTGGCTATGTGCTCTCCGGACAACCTCTGAAACAAGCCCTGCGCTGCGGATTCTCCATGGCACAGATAGGTGAGTTCGCCTTCATCATCGCCTCTCTCGGACTCTCCCTCGGTGTCATAGGCGACTTCCTCTACCCTGTCGTGGTGGCAGTCTCTGTCATAACCACCTTCCTCACTCCTTATATGATACGTGGAGCCGTACCTGCCTACCACATCCTTGAGACACGACTCCCACGTGTGTGGGTACGACGCATAAACCGCGCATCCATGAAGATGCCGTCATCACTCTCCACCAAGACCAACTGGCGCTCGCTGCTCCGCGCCATGGGTTTCTACACCGCCATCTACGGAATACTCAGCATAGCAGTCATTGCATTGATGGAGAACCTCTTCCTGCCGTTCAGCCGAAGCCTCATACCAAGCGAATGGACCGCCGTTGCATGCAGTCTGTTCACCATACTCCTCATCTCCCCATTCCTCCGCGCCATGATAGTGAAGAAGAACAACAGCGAGGAGTTCAAGGCGCTGTGGCTTGAAAGTCATCACAACCGTCTGCCACTCATCTCCACCATACTGGCACGAATCGTCATCGCCATGAGCTTCGTGTTCTATGTCCTCAAGGAGATGACCACGTTCTCCAACGCCCTTATGCTATGCGTAGCACTCATCGCCATCATCATAATGGTGATGTCGCGCACCCTGAAACGCAGCAGCATCCGCATGGAGAGAATGTTCTTGCAGAACCTACGTTCACGCGACATAGCCGCACAGGCAACAGGCAAGCGCCGTCCCCTTTTCGAAGGACGTCTGCTCGACCATGACCTGCATATAGCCGAGGTCACCGTGCCCGACGATAGTCTATGGGCAGGAAAGACACTCCGACAGCTGCAACTCAACCAGCGCTTCGGCATCAACGTGGCAAGCATACTGCGAGGCTCAAGGCGCATCAACATCCCTTCTGCCAACGATGCCATCTTCCCGGGCGACCGTCTCAGCGTCATAGGCGACGACGAGCACCTCACCAGTCTCGACACCACGCTACAAGAGGAGCTACATCCCGAGGACTACGACATAGAGCGCCGTGAGATGAAGCTTGAGCGCATCATCATCGACAGCAAGAGCAAGTACCTTGGCAAGACACTCATGGAGAGTGGCATACGCGACAAATACAACTGCATGGCAGTAGGTCTTGAGTCAGGCGAGGAAAGTCTCAGCAACGTATCCCCCTACTATACCTTCAAGCGTGGCGACATCCTCTGGGTTGTAGGCGAGGACGTGAATATTGCGAAGCTGAAAGGAGAATGAAGCCCCCTTTCTGTCCTTCGGACATCTTTCCCCATAAAGGGGCAAGAGGCTAGCGCAGTATGGGGATTATGAAATTTTCAAGGTTTTAAGGTTCTCAGGTTTTAAGGTTTTCAGGTCGGACTTACTTTAGCTTGATGTAAATAGTAAATAGGAACTTGTTTTGGCCTGATGAAAATTGTACATTGTAAATGGTACATGGTACATGCTACGGTCTGTGTAAAATATGTTGTACTATTGTACCATTGTACCTTTTCGTATGACGAGAAAAGGTTAATCATTCCCTATAACAAACGTAACGTGGCATCCACTTACAGGCGTTTCGGCAAGGACGATGTTCATGCCCTGCATCATCATCATCTGACGGGAAAGCGACAAGCCGATACCTGAACCTGTGCGCTTTGTGGTAAAGAAAGGCACGAAAATCTCACGCCTCGCATCAGCAGGGATTGGCGCACCATCGTTGCTGATATACAAGGCCTCTCCCCCCCGTCCTTCCCGTGGGGAGGGAGCCGATTCGCTCACCAAGTCTCCCTTTAAAGGAGATTTAGAGGGTCTATACCTTACATCTATCATCTTCGCCCCAGCCTCAACGGCATTCTTCACAAGATTTATCAATACCTGACGAAGCATATTCTCATCCACCGTCATTGTAGTGAAAGGAGGTAGAGAAATCCTCCATTCCAAATCGGGATAGAGTGTCTTTATAGAAGAAACAAGGTTGCCGATACCCACCTCTTCCAACACAGGCTTCTGCAACTGCGTTAGCTTGCGATAGCTATCCACAAAACTGGCAAGTCCGTTACTTGTCTCAAAGATAGCTCGAATACCCTCCTCATACACAGTTCCCTTTATCTTCGGATTACTGAGATAAGCCTGACTTATGCTCTGGATAGGCGTTGTAGCATTCATAATCTCATGCGTAAGCACACGTGTCAATCTCTGCCACGACTCCACCTCATTCTGTGCCACGAGCTTGTTTACCTCCTGTCCGATGTCATTAAGAGCCTCTTGCAAAGCCCTTTCTCCAAAGAACAACCCCTTAGTAGGCAGCGAGAAAGTAAACTCACGATTCCTCACAGCCTCACGCATAAGGTGCGCCCTGTCGCGAAGAAGGGATTGGTGGCGGTAGAAGAGAAAGAAAACCAGAGCCAAGACCAGCCCCAAGAAGACCCACCCCCATACCCCTCCCATAAAGGGAAGTCCGATGTTGATAATATCGGAGTATGTGTCAGGGGAGTAGATAGTATTTAAGATAACAGAAGGCATATGTTGAGAGTTTAGAGTTGAGAGATTAGAGTTGAGAGTTTAGAGTTGAGAGATTACTGATTTGCCCCTCGTAGCGTTCAAATGTAACTACTCCCCTCCCTTTACGGGAGGGGTGAGGGGGTGGGTCTTTTAATCTTATTATACAGCGTCTGCCTCGTAATGCCCAGCAGTTCGGCAGCCTTACTCATATTGCCATGACACTTATCCACCACCTTACGCACATGCTCCGATTCAAGCTGATCCAAAGGCACAACCACTTCGCTTTTGTCAACAGCATCTTTCAGGACTCGGATAAGTTCATCATTATCCCAAGGCTTTGTAACGAAATCAGCAGCACCAGTCTTCAGCCCTCGCACGGCAAGCTTCACGTCTGCATAAGCCGTTACGAGCACTACAGGCACGTCAGGATGCAGTTTCTTAATGGTACGCAGCCACAGCAGTCCCTCCTGTCCCGAGTTCACACCAAGCGTGAAGTTCATGTCAAGAAGCACCACATCCACATGTTCCTGCTTAAGAGTTGTAAGGATATTATCGGGCGTAGAAAGAGTGATGATGCGGTCGAACACCCCATCAAGGCATATCTTCAAAGCTGTAAGGATGGCGGTATTGTCATCCACAATCAGTATTGTATTCATAGTTGCAAAGTTAATATTTTTCTGGTGAAAACAAATAGAAACATCAAAAAAACACAAGAAATCATCCTGCTGAAAAACAAAAGTGTAAAAAAATCATACAACCGAGTGTAAAAATATCATACAAACTGCATTTTGCACATAAAACATCCATTGCAGAATACGATTAAAGTATTAATTTTGTAATCGAAAACAACAACAACCCGACACCGGTGACGGAAAACAATCAACAACTCCCTGCCAGTTCCCTGGCTGGTGGGGAGCTACAAAAACAACTCAAAAACCAAACGTTATGCTAATAACTCACAATCTCAAAGCCGCATGGCGAAACATCCTAAAATATAAGGTACAGAACACGATTTCTGTGCTGTGTCTCTCGGTGGGAGTGATATGCTTTGCTGCAACGTTTGTCGCAGTAAAAGATACTCATATCCTTCCATTTGCAGAAAAATATTTCAATGACAAAATAGAATTTCTTGTCAAACGAGATGGCATGGTATACCCTCCTACCCTAAGAGAGTTAAAGAGACTACAGAATCAACAATGCATCAAAGAGGTTGATATTTGTAGGCAAAGTCTATTGTCGTTCTTTGTCGAAGGATCGGACGGAATATATCCCGCAGTCTATTTCGTAAACAAAAGTTGGCTAAAAAGTAACAAATACAGGTCTATTAATGGTAATAATCTTGACGACGTTAAGAATGGTACTATGCTCATTGAGAACTCATTGATTGAAAAGTACCCCAATAAAGACTGTGCTAAAGAATGTGCTTCATACGCTAATAAATCATTAGGTAAATACTATAAGCACAAAAACTTTACTGTTTCTGATACCATAAGTTCACCAACACTTACACTTGCAAATTCGGCCTTCATCGTATCAGATTTTACCGATGCCCCAAATGATCCATTCAATATAGATTTGGGAGGATCTGGTGTGACTAAGGTGGTTCTCAACAGAGATTTTACAAAAATGGATCTCTACAACTGCGCAAAGAGAATATTCCCAAAAGACTGCAAGATAATAATTATGAATGCCGATGTGCCTACGAACATGGATTTCCTCAAAATGCTTTCATTGGCTTTATTCATAATGTTCATAGGAACAAGCGTACTAATGGTTGGTCTTTCTGGCTATCTGAAAATGCAGTTCCAATTATTTGCACTTCGCAGTCGTGAGATAATGCTTCGCAGATGTAATGGTGCAAAGACAATGCAACTATTCCAGCTTTTATGTACTGAACTTGGTATAACTTTCCTTGCCATTATTGTAATATCAATTATAATAACAGCAGGATTATCATCCTACACATCCACTATAACAGAAACTATGATTGGCAATATAAAGATTTCAACAGATACCCTTCTACCTATTGAAATTACAATAACAATTATTGCCCTTGTCATCTCTATTGGCATAGCTTGGTTAAGAGTTCGTAAGGTTTTGAATGTAAGCCCCAACTCTACCATAAACCATTGTATGCCATCAAAATCACGATGGAATAGCATAATGCAGATAGTTCAATACAGTATTGCTGCAAGCCTGATTTATTTTGTCGTTATCTGTTATCTATCCAGTATTATTCACATAACAGAATCGCATCCTTATCAAAGTTATGACAAACTGAAGAAAACCATATATATTAGTAATTGTGAAAGTGGAATAGAAGATACACTCCGTTCACTACCAACAGTTGACCAGGTCGCCGAGATATTGCAGATTCGTTATACTGGTAAGAGCAAACAATTTCCTGAGCTAAGAGGAGAAATTACTGGGGTTAGTAGTGAAGACACATTCTATGTTTATGGAATGAAAGTCATAGATTCATCCATACTGCCTATCTACAACATCAAAATACAAGAGTCTTCAAAGCCTAATTTTGAAACTCCAGAAGACACGATTATGATACCTGTCTTTGCAAATGCAGAGGACATAGACAGCATAAGTAAAGAGATAGATTTGACACATAAGGTTTCTATGCAGGAAATGCAACTACCTGATAGTGGCAAATACGTGAAGCTTGGATATATGAGACCTATCGACGGATACTATCATGGTTTTCCACACATACATTCATTCTATGTAATATCCGACATAGAAAAGTATTACTATCGCTTATATAACATGAACATCACAAATGTTCATTGTGATTGTATTTTCACAATAAAAGGAGATGAAAAAGACAAGGCTGACATTATCAAAAAGATTAAAACAATGTATGTCGATCCTAATATGGAAATAGAATGTGTTTATGACAGAGATTACTATATGCACAAGGTATCAACCAACACCATAAGAATATGCAACATACTGATGGCAACTTGTCTGATTTGTATCATCCTCACCATATATTCATCCATAACCCTTGAAACACGAGGTCGTCAGAAAGAGGTGGCAATTCGCAAAGTGAACGGTGCGAAGACAAAGGATATTATCAAGTTGTTCAGTCGCAACTATGTCAAAACTCTTGCAATAGCCTTCGTCATAGGATTTATTTTCCCTTTAATATGGAATTACTGCTTAGACTATCTATTATATATTATCAAATTCCCCTATCTCAGACAAGTGCTGACTGTTTATTGCGTGGCATTCTTCATTATAGTCCTTGTCACCTTCCTCACCGTATGGCAGAAGATATATAAAATATCACATATCAACCCTGCGTTATTGATAAAGAAAGAATAAATCTTAAGGAGTACAAGGAGTAAAAGGAGTGCAAAGAGTACAAGACAAATGTCTTATACGGTCTAAGGACTAAGGACTAAGGCTTTTGACTTTAGACTTCTGACTTTAGCCTTTCAACGAGAATTACTATCGTCTTGTACTCCTTAAGCGACCTTGGGAGCGTCACTCCTTGTACTACTTGTACTACTAAAGAAGAAAACAATATGATTAAATTACATAACATAACAAAGATATTCAGCACAGAAGAAGTGCAGACAACATCTCTCAATGGCGTTAGCCTTGAAGTGAGCGATGGCGAGTTTGTTGCCATAATGGGACCGTCAGGTTGCGGAAAGTCAACCCTCCTCAACATCATCGGACTCATAGACACTCCCACCACAGGCACCTACCTTCTTAACGGCAAGGACGTGAGTACCCTGACAGAGAATGAGCGTACCGACATCCGCAAGGGTGTGATAGGCTTTGTGTTCCAGAGCTTTAACCTCATCGACGAGCTTAACGTGAACGAAAACGTGGAGCTTCCCCTACTCTACATGGGCGTGCCGGCAAAGGAACGTAAGGAGCGTGTACTTGAGGTTCTCCGACGTATGAACATGTCACAGCGTGGCAAGCATCTGCCAAGTCAGCTTTCTGGCGGACAACAGCAGCGTGTGGCAATAGCACGTGCCGTGATAGGCAATCCGAAGATCATTCTTGCCGACGAGCCGACAGGTAATCTCGATTCAAAGAATGGTTTGGAGGTTATGGAGCTTCTAAGTCAGCTTAATGCCGAGGGCACCACAGTCATCATGGTTACTCACTCCCAGCACGATGCCGCATACGCCAACCGCATCATCAACCTATACGACGGTCAGATTATAGACAATATGAATGGACTGCTATAACTTATAGGGTGTCTGTAAAAAATGTTGTACTATTGTACCGTTGTACCAAAAACGCTTTGCGCAATCCCCCCAAAGCATATATAATTATCCCCCGCAGTCTTCACAGGGTGCAGGGGATATTAAAGTAAATGTTATTTCTCTACCCGCTGTCCTTCACAGGTTACACGAGGAGTTCCATTTAAACTCAATCTAAAATGAAAAAATAATTTAATTGCTGCAAAGATAAGGTTTATTTTCTAAAACACCAAACATTTTTACAAAAAACATAAAAAAACATCCCCGCAACCCTTTGCAGCTTACGAGGATAGGTGTCTGTAAAAATTATTGTACTATTGTACCATTGTACCAAAAACACACACTTTGCGAATATAGTAATTTACAGCCCGAAAGGTGAGGTTGATAGAAAATCTTCTGCACTCATTCCCTCTGGTCCGACGAGAAGTATATTGTCAGGGTGGAATTTATCCTTGAATTTTTCAAGTCCCGAAGTATGACGTTCGTGGTTGCTCTTTACCTCAATAGCAATTATCTTGTTCTTTTTCTGCAAAATATAATCCACCTCATCATTACCATCACGCCAATAATACACATCATATCTGTCAACAAATGCCTGACTTACAATATGTGCGCCTATTGCCGACTCAAAGTATCTGCCCCATTCCTTTGGTTGAATTGCCGCTTGTTCTAAAGTAAGGTCTGTGTATATATTTCGTAATGCATTATTATAAACCTGAAACTTTGGCGCACTTGCCCTTTTTCTTGCAGCATCATTGGCAAATTTCTGCAATCCCGTCAGCATCCCAGCATCAGAGAGCAGTTTAAGATATGAACTTATAGTTGTCGTGTTACCTGCATCCTGCAACTGTCCGATAAGCTTTGTCAATGACAATTCCTGACTTGAATACACAGAGCCAAGTTCGAAAGTCTGGCGAAGAAGAGATGGTTTGCTAACGACATTATTCTGGAGAATATCCTTATTGATAGTTGCATCAACTATCGCACTCTCAATATACTGACTCCAACGGTCGTAGTCATTAATCAAAGGAGCTGCACCAGGATAGCCACCATAGTAAATATATTGTTCAAGGCTCATGCCAAAAGCTTCTTGCATTTCGGGGAAAGTCCAATGGCTCATACGTATTTCCTCGAATCTTCCAGCGAGAGAATCAGCAAGTCCTTTTTCAAGCATCACACGTGAACTGCCAAGCAATACGACCTTAAGATTAACGTTGTTGAAATAGTCATTATCCCACTCCTTCTTAACAACCTCGCTCCAACCCCGTATTTTCTGAATTTCATCGATAATCAACAGAAACTCAGCATATCCACCCATCTTCATCTTGCTTCGGGCTGTATCCCACATCTCAGACACCCATGATGTCTGAGTAGCAGGCACATTATCGGCTGAGACATGATGAAACGGAATCTTCACAGTTTCCAACACCTGCTTAACCAAAGTAGTCTTTCCTATCTGTCGAGGACCTACTATAACCTGTATAAATCTTCTTGGCTCCTCTATTCTTGACTTTAGAAGTCCAAATTTCTTACGGATGAACATGTTGATTATCAATTAGTTTTAACGAATTAAGTAAAATTACTCAGTGCATTAAGTAAATTTACTCAGTCTATTAAGTAATATTACTCAGTGCAAAAATAAGAATATTTTTTCATTTGTGCAAATTATTTCGCCATTTTTTTTTGCAATTCTACAAAAACACACTTTATTTTATGATTCCCCGAATGTTATAGGGTGTCTGTAAAAATTATTGTACTATTGTACCATTGTACCAAAGACACCTCACATCGTGAATACACAAGAAATGTAAATGACAACTATGACAACCATAATAACTTTTGCGTAACATTGGACAAATGTCTGTCTTTGAAACCACTCTTCTTACATACACAAACGTTTGACTGTCAGCACTTTGAACCAAATATTCAAGAATCAAACATGGTACAACGGTACAACAGTACAACATTTTATAAAGAGACCCTTACATAGACCCCAAAAATATCGCACTTCTACTTCAATCAATATATAATATATAATTATTAATAATTATATATTATATATTGATTGGCTGAAAAAGAGGTCAAAGGGGAAGGGTGTGGGGGAGGGTGTGTGTGAAAAACGTTGTACTATTGTACTGTTGTACCATTTAAGGCTTCTTCGTTTTACTTAAAGTACGATATATCAACAACTTAGCTACTATTTAGTATTTATTAACCAAAAAATCCGCAAGTTGGAATGATTGAGTGGGGAAAGTTTCGTAACTTTGCACTCAGAAAATCAGAGACGGGCACCGCTCTGCGAGCGACAAACCCTATTTTCTGAGTGCGAGGTGCTGCGCACGTTGTCACCCAGAAAGATTGAAAAGGGACACGGCCTCTCCCCCCGCCCTCCCCCGCAGGGAGGGAGCCGGAAGTCGAAAAAAGTCTCCCTTTAAGGGAAGATTTAGAGGGTTCTCCTCCGCTTCTCCTTCACTTCTAATTCGTTTCTAATCCACTCCCTAATATCAAAGATATTACCTAATGAAACGGACATAAAGAGGGGTATCAGAGAAAAAGTCGAAAGACAAAAGGCAAAAAGACTTTAGGCTTTAGACTTTAGACCTTTAACAAAAAAAACTTAACCAAAATACAACAATGAGAACAAAACTCTTAACTTTCATACTCGCTCTTTGCGCCATAGGTGCAAGTGCACAGACATCCCGCGACATGGGAAACGGCACATTCCGTAACCCTGTCATCTGGTCCGACGTGCCAGACGTATGCGTGTGCCGCGTTGACGACACATTCTACATGGTTAGCACCACCATGCACATGAGTCCGGGCTGCACCATCATGAAGTCAAAGGATCTCGTGAACTGGTCGGTTGCCGGATATGCTCACGACCAGCTTGAGGAAATTGACGAGTTTGCCCTGAAGAATGGCAAGAACGATTATTCAAAGGGTTCATGGGCGGCTAACATACGCTACGACAAGTACGAGAAGCGTTTCTACCTCATCGTGACCTGTAACACAACGCAGAAATCGTATATCTTCACCACAACCGACATTGAGCACGGTCCTTGGCACCGCAACGAGGTGAGCATGTGCTACGACCCTGGCTTCCTGTTCGAGGACACAGGCACGGAATGTAAGAAATACGTGGTGCATCCTAACGGCAGTCTTCAGCAATATCAGGCTTATATCTGCGAGATTATATCCGACGGCAAGGGTGGCGTAAAGCTCGGCGAGCGCAAGGAGATGCTCTCATACGCACAGGCAGACAATCCTATTCAGGGACTCCGTGCCGAGGGCTACCACGGCTATAAGATTGGCGATTACTACTATATCTTCATGATTCAGGGTGGCAAGGGCGATGCCTGGCGTCAGCAGATATGCTGGAGGAGTAAGGCGCTCTTCGGCGAGCCTTGGGAGGTGAAGAAGGTGTTCGTTGGAAACATGAGGAATGAGGACGGCTCTGTCTTCCAGAAGAGCGGTGGCGTGGCACAGGGTAATATCTTCGACACACCCGACGGCAAGTGGTATGCCATGCTGTTTCAGGACCAAGGGGCAGTAGGCCGTATGCCTGTTCTCATCCCATTGAAATGGGGCGCTGACGGATGGCCTGTCTTCGGCAATAACGGCGAGAGCGTGGACGTTCTTCAGGAGATGCCTGTCAAGGGCGTAGGCGACAGAACTGCATCAATCGTTGTCTCTGACGAGTTCAACAACGGCAAGGAGTCCGACCGCTACTACCCTTCCGACACATACGCCAACAGTCTCGGCAAGGGTGGCGAATACGACCTCACCACATCTATTCTAAAGAAGGAATGGCAATGGAATCACAACCCCGACAACCGCTACTGGACTCTCACAGAGCGCAAGGGATGGCTGCGCCTCAAGGGCGGCATCCTCGCCAATAACATACGTGAGGCTCGTAACACACTCACACAGCGCATGTGGGGCCCGAAATGTTCTGCCACTACCCTACTCGACACTCGCGGCATGAAGGACGGCGACTGCGCAGGTCTCACCATCTTCCAGAACCGTTACGGCTATGTAGGCGTTGAGTTCATCGACGGCAAGAAGCACATCGTGATGCGCCGTGCAAACGACAAGGGCGATGCTACGGGCGAGATTAAGGAGAAGGTTCTGCTCAAGGGCACAAAGATTTATCTCCGTGCGCAGGCAGACTTCGACGACCGCCACGACAAGGCATTCTACGAGTACAGCCTTGACGGTAAGAAATGGCAGAAGATTGGCGATGAGCATGTGCTGTATTTCGATTGGCCTGACTTCTGCGGCAACCGTTTCGGTCTCTTCTATTTCCCTACAAAGACATTAGGCGGAAATGCAGATTTCGATTTCTTCCATGTGAAGTAGATTGTCGAGCCATCGGAGAAATTATAAAGATTAGCAACAAGTTGCTTTTTAACTGACAATAATTACCAATCTTACCAATCTTTTCAATCTTATATTTTTTCAAGAATTAGAGAATTAGAGAAGGTTTAGCTCGACGGCCGAAGGGAAAGTCAAATTTGAATTAATGCGAAAAAGAGAATTTTTGCTACTTGCGTAGCATTTGGGAATAGTCGTGATTAGCAGAAGCGTAAGCGCCCCTTCTCCAATTTCTTCCCTCTGGTCAGAGGGGCTTCGACAAATCTCGTATAAATTCAAAAAGAAAACATCTCTAATTCTATAATTCTTGATAAAAAGAAAAATAATTTATGGTAAAAGATTGCGTAGATTGGTAATTATTGTCAGTTAAAGCACCAAAGGTGCGAAGGTACAATGGTACAATAGTACAACATTTTTTACACAGACCATATCATGTACCATTTACCATGTACAATGTACAATTTTTTGCATAGCTCAACAAACTAAAGCAAGTTCCTATTTACTATTTACATCAAGCTAAAGCAAGTACCTATTTTAGGTGAGAAACACTTATAAACATAGACAAAAAAACACGAAAATCATACCCTCAAACCATCATCATTCTAAACTGATGACGCTAAAAATCGCCAAAAATTACAGCTTTCGAGCATTTTTTTCACCTTTTATATATATTTTTATTACACATCATCATTTTTCGGTATTTCCAGAAAAATATCCGTTTTGCAACCAAATTGCAAATTATAGTTTGTAACTTTGCACTCGAAAGATTGAAACGCGCACCGGCTTGCAGCCGACGTTCGCTATCTTTCGAGTGCGAAGTGCTGCGCACATTGTCACTCAGAAAATCAGAGACGGGCGAGGTGCTGCGCACGTTGTCACTCGAAAATCAAAGATGTGCACCGGCTTGCAGCCGACGTTCGCTATCTTTATTCGCTGTGGCTCATCAAGCTACGCAAGTCAGAGTGCGAAGTGCTGCGCACATTGTCACTCAGAAAATCAGAGACGGGCGAGGTGCTACGCACGTTGTCACTCGAAAGAAGCCCCCCTCCTTCTCCCCCGAGTGGGAGAGATTTTAGATTGTATTTCAAATCAAGAATGACAATAACAACTAATAAAAAGAATTTACAACAACAGCAAATTAAAGGATAATACAATAAACATAAGACTTCCATTTCCCCAAAGGAGGTCAGAATATAGAAAGTAAATAACATAATTGTAAATAATAACCGGCTATCCCCCAACATTGAAACAACACCCTCTCAAAGGGAGAGGGCGGGGGGATGCAAAAAGATGAGAAGTATGAAACAAAGCTTATTACTGTTGACATTACTTGTAACGTCAAGTTTTTTTTGCCAAGGCTATGCAAGTATTATTCGCAAAGGCTCAAGTATTCAGGCACAAGAAGTCAATGACAGCACGACGAAAGTACAGAAGTTAAATGAAGTGGTTGTCACTTCCTCACAATCTGCAAGTAAGAGAATGAAAGAGGTTCAGATTGGAGTTGAGAAGATTGACATTGAGAAGATGACGCAAATTCCAACCTTGTTTGGCGAAAAAGACATTCTGAAATCAATTCAGATGCTTCCGGGTGTAAAGGCAGAGAGTGAGGGCTCTTGCGGTTTTCAGGTGAGAGGCGGCACAGCAGCACAGAACCTTGTGATGATTGACAATGCCCCGATGTATAACGCAGGTCATTTCGTTGGCCTTTTCTCAGCATTCAACGACGAGGCTATGCAGACAGCCTCACTATATAAAGGACAGATTCCTGCTATGTTCGGAGGTGCCACATCGTCGGTTCTCGATATTGCCACCAAGGCAGGTGACATGAATAAATGGCACGCTGGCGTGAGCATCGGACTTCTTGCAAGTAAGATTGCGTTTGACGGTCCGATAGTGAAGGATAAGGTTAGCGTTCTCTTCACCGCCCGCAGATCATATCTCGACCTGTTTCTGCAGCTTAGCGAGAAGTACAGGGAGAACACGATGAATTTCTATGACATCGACTTCCGCACAGACTTCGACATCTCTCCTGTCAGCAAGGTGTTCGTGTCGTTCTACAGAGGCAAGGACAATATGGTTATTGATGATCTGGCAGAGATGCGATGGGGTAACACCTCGGTTTCAGGTGGCTGGAAATACACGATGAATGAGAATCTGCGTTTCAACACCTCGCTCTCCTATAATATATATAAGAGTAAGATGGGATTCAATGGGGCACACGTGAACTATATGCAGAACGGGCATATTAAGCAGACCATCCTAAAGGAGAATATAAACTGGCGTCCTTCTGAAAGCCATGCCGTATCAATCGGCGCACAGGCTGCATATAACGATATCATCTCAGCAGAATGGGAGTATCTCACCATTCACGAAAAGGAGCAGCGCTACGGCACGGAGGTTGCCTGCTGGGTGAACGATGACTGGAAGGTTGCGAAGTGGATGGAGTTGTCGTTTGGCGTTCGCTACAACAATTTCAAGAAATATGATGCCATAGAGCCACGTGCAAGCATGAAACTCAGTTTTAACGAGTTCCATTGTCTGAAGGGCGGATATAGTCGCACGGCGCAGAACATACACGCAATACGCAGTTCGAGCACGTCAATGCCAATGGACCGCTACACGCTGAGCACCGACTTTATCAAGCCTGAAAAGGCAGATCAGGTGAGCCTCGGATATTTCGGCATGACAAAGGAAGGCGATTACGACTTCAGCATTGAGGGCTATTATAAGCGTGTTAGCGACATCTACGACTATAAGGATGGCAAGAATATGGAATCTGACATCGCCATTGAGAACATCATTCTTGGAGGTAAGGGACGTGCCTATGGTATGGAACTGAGCGCCCACAAGAACAACGGTCGCTTCACAGGCTGGATTTCATACACACTCTCATGGAGCGAGAACAAGATTGACGGCATCAACGGAAACCGATGGTACACAGCCAATAATGACCGCCGTCACGACGTGAACCTCGTGGGAATGTATCAGCTCAATGACCGCTGGAATGTATCAGCGTCATTCGTATTCAACTCAGGTCAGGCTCTCACGGCTCCAAGTGCCAAGTACCAGATTGACGGCAACACGGTGTATTACTATGCAGAGCGCAACGGCTATCGTGCTCCTGCTACGCACCACCTTGACCTCAGTGCCACATACAGCAAGAAACTGAAGCGCTGCGAGCGTCAATGGGCATTCGGTGTCTATAACATCTACAATCGTGAGAACCCATACGTTATCACATTCTCTGAGGACGATAACTCTGCAAGCGGCACAAAAGCCACACAGACAGCCCTCTTCGGTGCGATTCCGTTTGTGGCGTATACGCTTAAATTCTAAGAGCCCCCCCTCCATCTCCCCCGAGGGGGAGGGATTTTAGATAGTATTTCTAATTAATAAAAACTATTTATAAACCATATATAAGAAAATGAATAACAGTATGAAAAATATTTTTCAGATAATCATGCGTACTCTTCATAGCGATAAAAGCAATCTACTCCCCTCCCTTTACGGGAGGGGTATGGGGGTGGGTCTTCTTGTCCTCCTCCTCACCTCTTGCGAAAAAGAGATTGATATGGACTACCACACCATTGAGCCTCTCTATGTGGTAGAGGCTGGCATATCAGAGGCAGGTGCTGTGGCAAGGATTTCGCAGACACAGAACGTTACCGATGAGATTAGCAACCGTCCTGTGAATAATGCTCAGATTCAGATTGTTTCCGATAACGGTGAGCAATGCACACTTCACCTCGATAGCGCAGGATGCTATTCTTCATCAGCAATTAAGGCTGTTACCGGACATAAATACACCATAAGGGTGCAGATTGGCGATTATGTAACAGAGTCAACATCACAGATGCAGGAGCAGTTCAACATCGATGACATCTACATGTACAAGGAACAGATGCTTGAAGACGAGATTGTATATTATCACGTTGATGTGACAGGCTACAAGACCGACAGCACCGGCTATTTCTACACCCTCGTAACACGTAACGGTAAGCCATACAAATGGTACGTCATGGGTAACAAGGGCTATGGCGAAACAACGAGCATCAATGTGCCATGCTTCGTTTATTGCGACCTTGACAAAGACAACAAAGACATTCTTCAGGATGGTGAGGATATTGCCGTTGAAGTGAGAAAGATTGACGAGCGTACCTACGACTATCTGTATGCGCTTTACGTTGCCGAGCAGTCAGCCTCAAATCCTATAAGGAACTTCTCCAACCCTACCACCCTCGGATATTTCTCAGCATACCATTCAACTCGTATGCCAGCTATCCAATTTGAGAAGAAATCCCTTGAGTTCTACGACGATATAATGGAGAGCAAGAAACGGAAGTTTGAAGGGGAATAAAGGTTAGAAGACCCCCTTAATCCCCCTGCGTAGGGGGAAAGGCTAGAGGTTAGGGTTTAGGGTTTAGAGGTTAGGGTTAGAGTTTAGAGTTAATTGGCTCTATGACTGCTCTTGATAATAAAAAACCACCTTCGCGAATGGCGAAGGTGGTTTTCTTTTTATATAATGTCGAAGGTAAAAACTCTACCCTCTAACCTCTAATCTCTAAACTCTAAATATTACACGAGATGTGCGATAAGGCTCTCACGATCGCCTGGGAGCATATCGATTACAGGAATCTCAATCATTGTGTAGCAACCAGGCTGCTGCTTGAGAGAAGCACGTGCAACGTTTACGAGTACCTGTGCGGTAAGAGCAGGGTTGTTAATCTTCATGTTGAACTCGAAGAGCTGGTTGTGTGTCTTACCACTTACACCCTTACGAGTGAGGTTTACGCCATGACCAACGTCATTGAGTGCGTCAACGCTCTCTACCTGGAATACGTGTGTCTCGTCGCTTGCGAAATAAGGGTCAGCCTTGATTGCCTTTGTAACCTCTGCGAGGTCAGCACCTTCCTCAAGCTCTACATAAACCATACGACGGTGGATACCCTCACCTACAGGAATAGTCATTGAGAGTGCGTCCTTAACACCTGCCTTTGAGCGAACACATACAGAGTGGCCCATAGAACGACCAGGACCGAAGTTTGTGTAAGAGAGTCCCTTTGGTGCGAGGCTCTGCATGAGAGTACGTACGATAGAGTCAGAACCTGGATCCCAACCAGCAGAGATGATAGCAACAGTGCCGTTCTTCTTTGCTACTGGCATGAGAGCTGCGCGGTAGTCGAGGATGCTTGTGTGAATATCGAATGAGTCAACGGTATTGATACCCATTGCAAGGATTTTCTTTGCATATTCCTCGCAAGAACGTGTTGGAGTAGCAAGGATAGCCACGTCAACGTCCTTGAGCTCAGTGATGTCCTTAACAACATCATACTGTGCAAGTTCTGCAGGCTTGTTCTCTGCGCCATTACGACGTACAACGCCAGCAATCTCGAAATCCTCAGAAGCCTCAAGAGCCTCAATGGTGTACTTACCGATGTTACCGTAACCTACTACGGCTGCTCTAATCTTTTTCATTTTTATTTCTATATTATTTATTGGTTGTTTTGCTGAATGCTGATTGTCAAAAGACAAAGGTTAGAGCCTTAGTCCTTAGACTTTAGACCTTAGACTTCAGACCTTAGTCCATATTCGTCTGCAAAGGTATAAAAAAAATGTCAAGAATTATAGTATTTGGCAAATTTTCTTATCAATATGTCAGTATTTCTTTCAATTTATAAGAATATTAACATATTTTTCGCCTCAAAACCATAATTCTTGACACTATAGAGTAATAATGGTTACAAATTGTTAGCAATGCAACTCCACAACAAAGCGAGTACCTTGTGAGAATTCGTCGTCAAGACGCAGATTACCGTTGAGTTTATATGCAATAAGTGCACAAGTTGGAAGTAGCATTCCATCATCCTCCGCAAGATTTCTGACCTCAGCAAAAGCCTGGAATGCAATATCTCGTCTTTCTTCCGGCATAGAATATCCGATGCCAGAGACAATGAAGTTACCTGTATGCGGATTGCGCTTCTTGAACTCAAGACTGATACGCTCCGTTTCATTGCTCTTTGCAAGTTCGGCTATAAGGGATACAAGCAGTTGCTTTAGTGCCTCCTCATTTGACGGGAAGGTAATGCCGTGTGCGTCCATCTTGATAGGGAGGTCGGCTGACACGCTCTGTCTTACCTCGTTTACCACATCCATGCAGAGACGCTCCATGTTGAGATCGTCCTGCTCATAGAGTTCCTCGCGCGAGTTCTCAAGTACCATATACTCCTTGATATGCTGCATGAAGTTCTGGAGGGCAGTTACCTGCTTACTGTCACCTTGTGCGATGGCATCAAGCGATGGATTTATCTGCTCGCTGATATTGTTTATGAAGAGACTCTTTCTCTCATTATTATTATTAGCAATCTCAAGACTGTCGTTGAGTTTCTTTATCTTCAGCATGTTCTTGAACTTCAACATGACGAAGAAGATTAATGCCAATGCAAGTACCACGCCAATGATAATGAGCACGATGATAAAGCCCCATTGTACAGCGATCTTTGTTGCTTTGCTGTCGATATCCTCCTGAGCCTCAGCATACTGAGCCTTCACAGCCTTTAGCTCTGCAGCAGCACGTTCATTTGCAATGGAGTCCTTCCATTGAGTGTACATCTTCTCAAGCATACTTGCCATAAGGGCATTTTCCTTACCCTTTGCCTCTGCCACCATGCTCTTGAAGCATTGTTCAATAGTAGCATCGTCCTTGCCCTTGGCACGGCGGTCGAACACCTCCCTATAGCATTTCTGTGCAAGACTCGTATTACCTGTCTTGGCAGAATAGGCACCCTTGGCAATGAGCATATCCTCGATGACTTCGCTCTTGCCCGACTGACGTGCATAGCTCTCCATCTTCTCCATCTGTGAACGCGCATCATTAGGCTTGTTGATGCGTGAATACATACGGAAACGTTCCTTCGACACGAGATAATGAAGGTCAGGATTTCCCTTGCCTATGGCAACATCAAGTGCATGGCATGTGGCAAAGGCCTCACGCCATTCGTGTTCCTCCGTCAGGCTAATACTGGTCTTGATACCATCCTCTACCTGTTTCCTCAAACTGCTCTGCGCCTGCATGGATAAGACGCTACCTGAGAGCATTAATAATAGAATTAGTTTTCGCATATAGTTTAGAGTTTAGAGTTTTTTCTTTAGGTTTTCAGTTTTTTTTTAGGTTTGAAGGTTTTGAGGTTTTTAGGTCGGACTTGCTTTAGCTTGATGAGCCTTAGCGAATAACGCTGATTAGCGATGCAGACCTCTAACCTTCTAACCTCTAACCTCCATTTACCTACACATCGCCACGCAAATCATATCCTGGAAGTCCTTGGCGTTCTGTGCTCTGAGCACTCCCTGATTTAAGATGCTGAAGGCGAGTACATGACCATTTGCAGCCTTGGCATAGCCGGCGAGACTACTGACACAAGTCAATGTTCCTGTCTTTGCCCTTATGCAGCCTTGTGCCTTTGTTCCCTTGAGACGCTTTGCAAGCGTACCGTCATAGGCAGCAAGCGGCAGCGAAGGTATCAGTTGGTTGTATATGGTGCTGTTCTCGTAGGCATATCTCAGGAAAGACACTTCCAACTCGGCTGTTACGTAGTTGTAGAGCGAGAGTCCTGAGCCGTCCGCAATTCGATAGTTTGCAGGATTAAGTCCCATTCTTCGCATCAGATTCTGCTCAAAAGCCTTTGCACCAGATGCACGTGCAGGTTTGTTGAATGCTGCGGCAAGATGATAGAACATAGACTCTGCGTAGAGATTGTCACTTTCCTTCATCATTCTACTTAGAATCTGGTCAATGCTATGCGCGCGCGAACATATATCATTTGCAAGTAGTGGCGCTTTCTCTTCCACTACCTCACCCTTTAGGACGATGCCCTGTCCCTCCATCTCAGCAATGAGTTTCTCCATCAACTGATCCTTACGCGAATAGACGAGAGGCGAGAGAACGGGGTTGTCGTCATCCCAGCACCATCCTTCTCCAAAGAGATCCTTTTCCTTGAAAGAACGGTCAGCGCAGAGGTTTCCTTCTATAGTGTCAACGCCCATCTTCTTCAATGACTCCACAAAGGCGATGAGGTCGTCACGGTTGAAACGCGGATCCATACCGCCAACAACATACACATTACCCTTGAGCGTGCGGGTAGAGTCAACCACCATGCCCGTATTCTTCAGATATGTCTTGAACTGATACGAGCCTCCCAGTTTGTCAAGAGCCGTTATGGCGGTGAGCAGCTTCATGGTGGAGGCAGGACGCAACGTCTGTTTCTCGTTGACGGCATAGAGCAGCGAATCTGCGGTGAGGTCGTATATCATGACGGCGAACTGCGATGTCTTCACTGTGCGACTCTTCATGATGATGGTGTCAAGACGAGCCCTGAGCGATTCCGGCCAAGGCAGGGTGTCGTTTGCGAGAGAGTCCCCTACAAGGGCGAGTGAGTCAATGGAAAGAGAATCACTAAACGCATCAATGACTTCCTCCTGCACTGGTTTCTGCGGCTCCACCACCTTCACCACATGAGGCTTGCGCCTTACCTTCTTCTTCGGCTTCACCTTCGGGCGCTTCGGGCTTTCAATTGAAAATTGAGAATTGAAAATTGAAGATTCTGTCTTAGCGTCCGAATAATTGGCGGAGAGGAAAAGGAGTAAGAAGAAGAGGAAGAAGCCTCTAACCCCGACCCTTCCCCCGCCACGGGGGAAGGGAGTGGTTACATATGAAGGCAATTTACCTTTTGATATTTTACGACTTATCTTTTTCAAAATACGATTTACAATTACAAATTACAATCATTCATCCATGATTTAAAATACTATCTACTCCGTCCTTGCCCCTTTACGGGGAAAGGATGCCCGCAGGGCAGGAAAGGGGTCGCTGGGCTCTTTTTTACTTATGCGGATAATCCGTCGTATAATGCAAGCCTCGGCATTCCTTTCTCTCAATAGCCCATCGGGTAATGAGATATGCGGTGTTGATCATATTGCGGAGCTCGCATATATCCCTTGTAGCCTTCACGCGCTTGAAGAGTTTCTCCGTCTCCTCATAGAGTACGTCGAGACGTGTCCATGCCCTTTGCAGACGGAGGTTGGAGCGCACGATACCGACATAGTTTGCCATTATCTCGCCTACCTCCTTCACACTCTGGGTGATGAGCACCTTTTCCTCGTTGGTCATCGTGCCCTCATCGTTCCATTCCGGTACGAGTGTGTTGAAATCATATTCATCTACGTGTGCAAGAGAATGGCGGGCTGCCGTCTCTGCATATACCACTGCCTCAATGAGTGAGTTACTTGCAAGTCGGTTACCACCATGAAGACCTGTGCATGAACACTCACCTATAGCATAGAGGCGACTGATGGAAGAGCATCCGTTGAGGTCAACCTTGATACCACCACACATGTAATGAGCAGCAGGACGTACAGGAATATAGTCGGTCGTTATGTCGATACCTATCGTCAGACACTTATGATATATGTTTGGGAAGTGCTTGCGTGTCTCCTCCGCAGGCTTGTGGGTAACGTCAAGGCATACGTGGTCAAGACCGTGAATTTTCATCTCCTTGTCTATGGCACGTGCCACGATGTCACGAGGAGCAAGGCTCAGACGCTCATCGTACTTCTCCATGAACGTCTCCCCGTTTGGCAGACGCAGTATGCCGCCATATCCGCGCATTGCCTCTGTGATGAGGAAGGCAGGATGTGTCTCTCCCGGATGGAAGAGAGCCGTAGGATGGAACTGCACGAACTCCATATCAGCAACGGTACCCTTTGCACGATATACCATTGCCTCACCATCACCAGTAGCAATGATTGGATTCGTCGTGGTCTGATAGACTGCTCCACAGCCACCCGTACACATCAGTGTAACCTTACTGAGATACGTATCCACCTTCTGTGTCTCCGGGTTGAGGACGTATGCACCATAGCATTTTATATCCTTGTTACGGCGTGTTACCGTCACACCGAGGTGGTGCTGTGTGATGATCTCCACGGCGAAGTGGTGCTCCTTAACCTCGATGTCGGGATTGGCACGCACGGCAGCAATGAGTCCGCGCTGTATCTCGGCACCAGTGTCATCGGCATGATGCAGTATGCGGAACTCAGAGTGACCGCCCTCACGGTGCAGGTCGAATGTGCCATCCTCCTTCTTGTCGAAGTTGACACCCCACTCCACCAGTTCCTTTATCTGCGATGGAGCCATACGCACCACCTGCTCCACAGCAGCACGGTCAGAGATGAAGTCACCCGCTATCATCGTATCCTCTATGTGCTTCTCGAAGTTATCAACCAAGAGGTTCGTGACTGATGCCACGCCACCCTGGGCAAACGAGGTGTTTGCCTCGTCCAATGCCGTCTTACATATTATGCAGACCTTACCTTTCTTTGCCCTCGCAATCTTGAGGGCGTAGCTCATACCGGCAACTCCTGCACCGATGATGAGGAAGTCATATTTGTATTTCATAACTAATTACGAATTAGCTGTTATCTATTTCAATTTTCAAATACCAATTATCAATTTTCATTTTCTCAAAAGCCCCTGTGCCTACCTCGTCAGAGAGAACTGCATCGACACTCCGAAGTCGTGGGTAGTGGTAGGATAGCTGCTCGACGTTAGCAACGGAGTGTTAGTCTGAGAGTTATAGTAGAGGGCAGCCTTGAGCAACTTCGACACAGAGTATTCAGCTGTGAAACTGAGTTTGAATGCCTTGTTGCCGCTGCTTGCCGAGCTCTCACGCCCCTCGATACGGCTGTCAATGCTGCGATTGATGGATGCCTGATTGCGCAGGGTGATGTCAAGGCGCAGGTTCAGGTCGTGATTGAATGACTTCGAGTTCTTTGATGATGTCTTCGACTTGTTCGTGTCCTTGTCGGCATCGTCCCCCCCTCTGCCACGTGGGGAGGAGGCAGACTTCACCAGTCGGCGGTTTCGCCCTGAGAAGCTGAAGTCGTTTATCTTATATCCGCAGCCGAGCTGGAAGTCCTTTGAGTACGTCTCGTTGAGCATCACGCTTGCCATGGAGAGGGTGAGGACACGGGTGGTTTTATACGCCAGATTGAAGGACATGTTGTTCTTCATCGTCACATCCACGCCGAGCAGTGGTGAGAACGTCTCGTTGATGCTTACCTGTGACACATCGTAGCTGCTGTTAGGCACTGGCACGTCCGCTCCGTCGGTGCTACCCATGATGAAGCCGAGCCCCTCGCCCATCAGCGATCTGTAGGTAAGGAACGAGCGATATGAGCCTACGGAATACACGCTCCTGTAGGAGTGATTCAGGTTGACACTCTTGAAGATGTTCTGGAAGAATGTCATATTGCTCAGGCCGCTATATCTGACAGTCCAGTTTGGCAGCATCTTGGTGAGGGCGGGGAAGATACTCAGACCATCGGTGCCTGCATAGGTGCTGAGGAAGGCTGGGACCATGACATCGGCACTATACATATTGACGCCTGCAACCTCCGAAGGATTAAACGGCTTGCCTGAATACTCGCCCATACCGTCAGGATACGTCGCACGAGCATACTGCGCCTCTACCCTTGAACGGAAACTCTCAAGGGAGTTGCAGAACCTGTCGAACGATGCTGAACGGAAGCCGTTCTCCGCACTTCCCATTCCCTCAAAGGCTGACTTGATGGAGATGGTGGTCATGTTGAACTGACCGCTATGGCTTATAGGGAATCCGCCAGCGTCGCCATACATAAACTGCATGGACTTGCTGCGTGTCACGGTGCGTGAGGCTGTGAGGTCTATCTTCAGGTTACGGGCAGGCTCAAGAGTTGCCTTCAGACTGAAGTCCTCTGTCTTATTGGTTGCAGCAGGAGTGGTGGCAATAGTGTCACCGGCAAGCCATCCGTTCTCCCTTGCCTTCTGCACATAGTCGTCGCCCACGAATCCGAAAGCGAAGCCCAGTCCTGGAGCCAAAGCGTCATCGGTTCCCGTATTCTCTGATTTCTGTCCCAGCATATCGCCGACAGAAGGCAGATATCCAGGCAATGACATTGAATACTGGTTGCGATATGTGATGTTCACGTTACGCACCATCATGAGCAATCGGGCAAAGGACTGCGTAAGCCTGTACCATTGCTGCTCATCCTTCTTTGGCTTGGCAACAACCGTGACCTTCATCGTCACGGCAGAGTCGGCCTTGTTGATAATACGTATCTTGTTGTCGTCCATCACCTTATACTTGACAGGGATGAGCTTACCCTCCGCATTGCGCGCAGTAACGGTAAGACTTTTCGACTTCTTGCCATGAACGAGCACGGTTGACGTATCAGCCTTTATGGTCACCTCCCTCTCAAACCTGTTACGGTTCTGGGCAAGCTGTTTCTTCTTCTCAGCCTCAGCCTTCTTTTCTTCCTGAGCCTTCTGCTCCCGTTCCTTCTTATCCTCGGCAAGTTCCTTGGCAGACTTTGACTTATCGCCCTTATCCTTTACACTTTCATTCTTCTTCTCTTTACCCTTTACACTTTCCTCTTTACTCTTTTGAGCCACTCGCTTCACCGGCTTCTTGAAACGCTCGTTTACTTTCTTCAGGTAAGGAATCTGATCATAGAGTTTCTCCAAAGTCAGATTATTGTTGATTCTAAACTCACGGTTCATGCCTATGGTATTGCCAAGCGAGCGTCCATCTGCCAACTGAGTACCCCTCTGCCAGTTATAGTTTGAGGTATAGTTGGCATCAGCATTAAGCCAGTTGAATATCGGTATGAGATTGAGCGGCAACTTATAGGAAGCAGAGAACGACTGCTGATAATCCAGCGGAGTACCCATGTGCATCAGACTCTGACGGACAATAGAATCCCTCTTTGCATCAAATTCATCAAGATACCTGTCCCTGTCAGCCTGTGTATATAGTTCCTGTATCTCGGCATGGGTAGCACTCTGGAAATTGAGGTGAAGGTTCTTGGTAAGGTCCCAACGTATGCTGAAATCACGATTCCACAGGTATTGCGCATCATAGGTCGCAGGAATGGACTCAGAAGTACCGAGGTCTTCAACATCACGTTCCTGAAGCTCATAGCGATAGTGGTTTATATCAGTATTGAACGATATGTTCTGAGGCAACCAATACAGGCTGAATCGCTTTACGATATCAAGATACTTTGACCTGTTCTTTATCTTCTTGAAAGGTTCAAAAGGCTTATACACAGGAGTCCAGGAATATGCCATAGAGCCTTTCCAGTTGTCCTCATTCTCATATACGGTTGTCTCGCCTGTAGTATTGTTGTGAGAGTGACTGTATGAGAACGAGAAGTTGGCAGGGTCATAAGGCATAGGATGACGCTTCGTAGCAATTCCAACCCTTACTCCTGAAAGCGAGAAGTTCGTACTTACGTTCTTCATTATCGCAATACTTGAGATGGAGTCTCTCTCACGCTTGCTGCCTGCTGCCTCCAAGGCATCGTCAAGCTCCATGTCTGTATCGAGAGGATTGAACTTCGGTGCTGTCTTTTCACGTGTAACGCTATAATACAACGGTGCCTGCACCTTTGCCTTCTCCGGGAAGAACTTACCAAGCTCGAAATTGGTGGTTACACTATACGTGGAGAAATTGTCAGTAGAGCGTGAAGCCACGCCTTCCTCAAGTCCGCCAAATCCCTCACTTGTGTATCTGCCGCTGGCGTTGACGTTACCGAAATCTGACAACTGCACGTTGAGATTGCCCTGTGCAGCCCATCCGCCAGAACTTTCTGGGTCAAGAAGTCGAAGCTCATTAACCCATACCTCACCACTCTTCTCCGTACCGGAAAGGTTTCTCACACCTATGACCATAGTCTTCACCTCACCAAGAGTAGGATTACCCATGATGCTTATCTTGTTCTTCGGAGTGTCATCATCATAGACACTATACTCAGAATTATAAGATGCAAGACCGGCATTCTTAGCCTTGTTACGTGCCTTCTTCAACGCAGTAAACTTATGCAGATTAATATTCAGCATGTTTTCCTCAGGCCAGACGGCACGGCAGTCGGCACCAGAATATGTGCTATACTTACCAGGAGGCGTAAGTTTGAGCGGAATCTCATACTCGTAGTAATTGCTCTTGTAGTCAGAACCAAGTCGGATGAAGAGAGCCAGCTGATCATCCTGCAAGTTGGAGACATTAGGTTCAAGAGCATTGGCATGCACGAACATCTGCAGGTTGTTGTACTGACGCATATCCAGCGTCATATTCTTATACACAGCCTTTGCATCGCCAGAACTCATACCGGTAAGCATAAAGTTCATAGCAGACTCATTGCTCTCTGTGAGCTGTGGCTGCGACGGGTCAACAACACGAGTGATACCAGGAGGAAGTACATAGTTGACAGGTGTCTTTTCTCCATTCTCCTCAATATTCACATCGCTGACTGACATCTGGGCTGTATTTGCAGAGTTTGTGTTAAGGTTCTGCTCATAGACACGCCATTCACCACGAACAAGGTCGAGGTTAGCGAAACGCAATATAACCGGTTTCTCGAAGTTGGTCATGAACATACGCATGAAGCGGATGCTTGTGAAATCGTTGATAGAACCAATCCTCTCCCTGTCAGGAGACTTGATAGGAATACGGAACTGATACCAGTCAACTACCGATCTCTGACCATTCTTCAAGGTACGTGTGGCACTACGCTTGTCAACGATGTAATTAGACCCGACCACGAAATCCTCAGGACGAATACTGACCCTATACTGATAATAATTCTCGTATTCGTTCAGGGTATAGTCCTGATTTATATCCTCTACATCAGGAGTTGTCTTATATGAAGAATCAAAGTTGCTATTACTCTCAGGAGAGTTACCCTGAGGATTGTTGATATACTTGTATCTCTCAAGGATGGATGCCTTACGCTGATCAAGCTCTGCACCACGGAAATAGCGATAGTTATCACCAGCTGGGTCGGCATTGATAGAGTCAAGGGCAGGGCCTGACACGTTAGCATTAACGTATGTAAGGAAGTCCCGATAATGACTTCTCTCTTCCTCATCTGTAAGTCCGTTCAAACCCACATCCTGCTTGTCGCGTGAACCTCCTGTAGTGGCAAAAGCGTATGTCACCGTATTCTGCGTAGGTATCTTACCCCACTGGGTCCAGGTAAATGACTGACTACCATCCACAGGCATACCACTCTCATAGAACTTCTTTCCATCACGAAGCACATCCTCAGATATATCTCCAAGATTGAAATAGAGGTCACCGCCATGTTGTGATGCCGTTCCATCCTCACGGGTATAGATGAATGGGTCAAGCATCCAGAACTCGATATACTCGATATTGGAAGCCTCGAAATCACTATTGTCAAGCTTACGCATCATACCACCCCACGCATTACGAGGCTGGGTTAGATGACCTGCCTGATCAAGACTCGTGGTAAAATTATAAGGTCCTCTTTCCTCTGGATAATATGCAAGATTGAGTATTGAAAGGGTACTTGACACACCGGAATATGCACTCTGGTCACGGTTCGGGAACACCTCCTTGGTATAGACCTCACGAACATAGTGATTAGACAACTGCTCTACGTCGCTCTTGATATGGCTCGGTGTAAGTGTAGAACCGTTTCTTGTAAACAGAGGGTCAATTGTGTACCATGCAAGACGCGCTCTGTTATAGCCACTTGTAAGGCCAGACTTGTCTTGCGACTCCTTGAACATGGATGGTACGCTTGACAGCATCCACGACGTAGGTGTACTTACGTCATTTTTTGATTTTGTTGACTCAAAGTCATCAATATACGAAGCGTTATCCTGTGTACCACCAGCCTGACCTGCTATGAGTTGAGCAAACTCACCACTAAGTTGGATATTTGAAGGCTGAGTGACATGCAGGAACGGTATCTTGTTGAGCATACTGGTCAACCATTGGCTCTCTTTTTTCCAGCTGAGATTCACACCCCATATCGTATTGTTCAGAGGCTCTGCACCCATTTGTACCTTTGTCGTAAGGCTTTGCTCAGAAAGATGCTGTATCGTACCGCTCATCTGGAAGTCTTTCGTAAAGTCATATTCCCAGTTGAGTCCGAACATAGTCTTTCGTTGCTGACCATAGTCGGTATTACTCTCAAGCGAAACATTTATGGCTGTACCTGCATCTATGATGCTCTGATTGAGAATCGTAACCTCACCTGCTGAATAGTCAACGGAATAGTCACTACCCTCCACCAGTTCCTGACCAGCAGCAGTAACTTTAACAGAACCCTGAGGCACATTATATGCACCCAACGAAATCACATTGGCTGCACTTCCCTTGAACTGACCTTGAAGTATATACTTATCCTTCTCGGCTATCTGCTTTGCCACGGTCTTCGTAGAATCGTACAACTCTCTATAGACATACTTACTTGCCTGTATTGAATCAAGACCATTCTGCTTAAGATACTCAAAGAGGCTTTTTCCGAAAGGCTCTACCTTCGGTAGGAACACACGACCATTACTTACAGTATATCCTTCAACGAAATCAAAGTAACCGTTAGAATTCGGCTTATTGTTGTTATCTATACGGTCTGCACCAATAACACGGAGCAATGGTGTATTTTTGACTTTTGCATCTGGCAGATAGTTGAGATAGACACCTGCAGTATCACTCTGGTACTTGATATCAAGTCTGAATTTCTGCTTCTCGACATTTGATGCGAGATAATACACGTTCTTCATCATCAACGGCCAGTTTCCCTGTTGAGGATTGTTCGATGTATTCTTCAACGACTTCACAAAGAGCGCCTTTTCTACATCATCATTTCTCTGAGAAGCCAATTCTCCCACACGATAGACCTGACCATTGTATGTATATTCAAAAGCCACAGCAAGTACCTGATCCGTCTGAAGTGTTGACTTCAGGGAAACATAGCCGAGTGCTGTATTTACAGTATATTCCGAAGGAGATAGTTTGCGAGCTTTTTCAAGTTTCTCGTAGTCAACACCACCTACAAAACCTGGGATACCGTCAAGCACAGTTGCAGTCTGGTCGATACTTCGGGCATCGCCATATCTTGTGACCATTTCATTATACTCGTTGTTGGCACCATTGTCTGGCACAACAAGTTCATCACTTCCACCCCACATGGAATTTTTCGGTTTCCCCTCACCAAGGTCAGTAAGCGCGATGATGTTACGGGTATCCGTTGTCTGGCCAGTCTTATTCGTCACCCAAATCTCCACATTGGTGATATTAACTCCAGAGGAAATGCTCGGCAAAGTACTGAGCGCCTGGTCATACATTCCACGGAAATATTGCGAGAGGAAGAAGTGGCGGTTCTCATCATAATTGGCTGCATCTATCTCAAAAGGCGTAAACTGTGCCCCACCCTTAGTGCTCACGCTCTTTGAGTTTGACTTCTTCTGAGATACTACAGTCTGGAGTTTGAGCTTACCAAACTGCATATCCGTTCTTATACCGAAGAGTGAAGTAGCTCCTGTAACGAGAGACGAGTTAGTCGGGAAACTCACGTTTCCTGCCTCTACAAGTTTTATAATCTCATCCTCCTTACCCTCATACTTCAGTTTCATGTTCTGAGCATCAAAATCGAAGGTAGCGTCGGTATTGTAGTTAAGGTTCATGTTTACCTTGTCTCCTACCTTACCGGTCACGTTGAGATTTATCTTCTCGTCAAAGTCTATGGATGTAGTGTTTCTGTTTCGTATAGGTAATGACGGATTGTCTATTGACTTGACGGTAGCACCAAACTTGAGTTCGGCTGTTCCCTGTGTCTTGATTCGCACACCACCAGGACCGAATATCTTCTCTGCAGGTCCTAACTCAAAGTGCATATCCGTGAAACTGAACTTATCCTTGCCCTTGGTCTGATAAATCTCATCATTCTTTGAGCGGAAATATTCAGCCAGCTTCTGTTTTTCTACCCACTTCTGATATTCCTGCAACGACATCATCACAGGTGCAGCAACCCATGTGTTACCCATCTTTGAACCTATAACATAGCGGTCAAGGGTATCATTATAAATGACTTCCTGCTTCAGGTTCTCCGGACGGTCGAGGTCTGCAGCCCCCTGCCCGAGGTCGTCGTATGTTATAGGCATAGTACGCTGAATCTTCCAGCGAGGATGCAGAAGACTGTCAGGAATCGTGTCTTCTTGAATTGTTATCTGCCTCCTTATCTCGGTTTTACGTACCTTCGGCTTCAAGGTATCGCCATCTTCCTGAACGGCTCTTCCTCCTTGCCTTGTAGTCCTGTCATCTTGAAAAGACACAGCTCCCCATATCATCGTCGGCATGACGATGAGCAGAATCCCTAACCAAGCCTTCTGAATAAAGCGAAGGAGATTAGTAAATGTTTTCTTATGAGGATATGCCATTCGAGGATTATACTATCTAAAATCCCTCCCCCTCGGGGGAGAAGGTGGGGGGCCTACTTTATCAACTTCAACGCCTGCTTTATCACCTGCTCAACAGGCAACTCCGGATGAGCCTTGAGGATATCAACTACCACCTTCTGACTTGGAGCTGGCGCGAAACCGAGCATAGTAAGAGCACCGACAGCCTCATCGCGAACCTCATTCTGCTCTGCAGAGAGAATAGGCATACCGGCAGCCGCAGCACTTGACTGTAAATCGGCAATAAGTCCGCTTGCAGCCATCTTGTCTCGAAGATCCACGATTATGCGCTGAGCCGTACGGAGTCCTATACCCTTGACCGACTTCAGCATCTTCTCATTACCAGAAGAGATGACATTAACCAATTCGGTAGGAGTAGTGGCAGAAAGAATCATACGTGCAGTATTGCTGCCCACGCCACTAACGGTTATCAGCATACGATACAGCTCTCTCTCCTGCTTGTTCACAAAGCCATAGAGGGTATATGAATCATCACGTCCACCAGTCATTATTGCCTCGTGGATGTAAAGCTTCACTTCCTTCTTTGTCTGAATTGCCGTATAGGTATTTAGCGAGATGTTAATACCATACCCCACACCTGCAGCCTCTACAACCGCCTGCGTTGGAGTCACCTCCGTCAGTTCGCCTTTAATGTATTCTATCATGTTCTTATGCTATCGTACTATTTTATTATTATAAATAATAACGTGCGCGTACATACAATTATTGCATAAGTAACAAAAATGAGCATTAATTATTTTAGGTTTTCAGGTCGAAAGACAAAAGGCAAAAGACATTAGCCTTTAGACTTTAGACATTTATAGACACATAAAAAAACGGAGCATTCATTGCTGATGCTTCGTTAATATTATCTTTTAGAATATTTTACCTTACGGAAACAGTGTAGCGTTTACCCTGTACTTTTTAAATTTAACCTGTAATAACAATCTTTTTTCCTATAAAAGCTCTTACCTTATGAGCATATCATTATTAACAATTAAATTTTTATCTTTTTACCTAATCAAGCTTTTTACCAAAACAGATTGGAACTTTTTCGTTTAGCCAAATGAACAGAGTCAAACTCGTTTGAACTTTGTCATGGCAGGAAAAATGTCGGATGAAATCCAACTTTGCTTAATGTTATCCGTTATTTGAATATAATCTTTTACCGTTATAGAAAGCCTTTACTTTCTTAAGACGGTGCAAAATTACGAATTGTTTGCGAACACACCAAATTTTTTTCAAAAAAAATGATGCCCACAAGTGTATTTTTGACAAAAAACAACAAATTGCGCAATATTTCATGCACATTTTTACATTTTTTTGCAAATTTTCTTCCAAAAGCCAAACTTCTTGTCAATCAGGAAACGCACTTTTTTTCTATCGTTTGTACAAACCTCTTCGTTTGTAAATATACGCAACATCTCCATATAAGTAAGGACAAAGTAAGTTCGCTATGACTCCGTAATAAAAAGGAACCAAACTCGATGAAGCTCCCATTTTTTACGGGAAATAGCGGACCTTCATCGAGTCTGGTTCGGAGGAAGAGCGAAGGAAAAGCGAAGGAGAATCGGAATCACAGCGGATTTCCGATTCTCCTTGCTATTCGTTCAAGCTTATAGACCGTTAACCTCTTTCAGGTTTGCAATTGCCTTTTTGAGGTCAGACATTGTAATACGTCCGTATGGGTCGAACTTCTGCTGGCTCTTTTCTGAGCCGCCCTTACCTTCAATAATATGCCAGGTAGCACACCAGCAAATAGCCTCCCAGTGGTCAGAGTCGATGTCGTAATAGTCAAGATACTCGTCACTACGTCCGAAGTCGATTTCGCGCTTCAGGTTGAATGCCTCTGCGTATCTCATAAGCATAAACGTGAGGTCCTGACGGGTAATCCACTTGTTTGGAGCGAAATAGTCGCCTAAGAACTCTGGGAAGCCCATAGTCATAGCCCTCAACTCACCCCAGACGATAGCTGACTCGTATTTTGTGCCTGCTACGTCCTTGAAACTTGACTTATACTTTGAAACGTTAGGCTTACCAGCCATTTCGTAGAGGTAATTCAGCACATATCCACGTGTAAGGCAGTCGCTTTCCTTAACGCCAGGATCAAGTGGAGAATATTTTTCCTTAGCAGCTGGTGTACCGTTTGAAACGTCGTTTATCTTCACACCAATGTTAACCCAAAGGTAAAGCTTGTTATCATCACCTGTAGATACTTCACCACCAAGATTTATATACCATTCCTCGTCAACCTTTGTCTCACGCACATAAGTACCCTCGTGATATACCTTTATAAGATATGGGTTGCTGCTGAGATCCAAAGATGTGAATTTATTATAAGCAGCCCACAAGAAGCGGAGTTGTGGGTTCTTTGACAGATTCAATGAGGTGAGAGCGTTATTCTGACATTGGAGAATTACAAGCTTAGGATTCTTTGACAGATCCAATGAGGTGATTGAGTTGTAACTACAAATCAGCTTGTAAAGCTCTGGATGATGGGTAACATCCAATTTCTTAATACCGGTCTTTGCACAGTTGTAAGTCTGCAAGCCCTTCATATTGTTGATATTAACGTTACCGAGCTGTTCGTTGTCCCAAATATCGAGACGCTTCATCAATGGGTTATGTGAAAGGTCCAAAGATGTGAACTTATTGCGGAAAGCATCCAAGTGCTGGAGCTTTGGATTCTTGCTCAGATCAAGTTTCTTGAGTCCGCAAGAACCGCACATAAGGTGCTCCAATTCTGGGTTATGGGTAACGTCCAATTCCTTAAGCGGAGTGGTATTACACTCAATATACGCCATCTTTGGGTTGTTCTTTACGTTGAGTGTCGTAAGGTTTGGACAGTCGTGACAATATACCCAGACAAGATCAACCAAACCGGTAAAGTCGAGCTTTGAGAACTTGTTTCCAGAACACCAGATACCTGTGAGCAACTTATTGTGGCTGAGGTCCCAATCTGCAATCTCGTTGTCCATACAATAGATGCCTCGGAGCTCTTTCAGATACTCAATACCCTTGAGCGATTTGATGCCCATATTCTGGCAATAGATGTTGCGGATGTATAGAATCTCCTGCTTATCCAAAGTGCCGTCGCCGTTTTTATCGTAGTCACGGCTGGAAATCAACGCCCTGAACTTTGGGTCAGGGAATGTGGTAGCGTTGATTTTAACCGCTACAATCTCTTCTCCTACAGCATCAGGATAATTGGTTGAAGGCGTGTCAGAAGGTGGAGTTGATGGTGGAGTTGTAGTTCCCGTAGAACCATTTCCCTCTTCAGTTCCCCCTCCATTTCCATTTTCATTTCCAGTTCCATTTCCGTTTCCATCTTCATTTCCCCCTTGATTACCGTTCTCATCAGGTGACGATGATGTGCCTTCTGAAGCTTCTGAACCCTCAGATGCTTCTTCAGTTTTCTCTTTGGAGATGAGTTCGTCGTCTTCCTCGTCTTTGCCGCAGGCTACGACTAATGAGCCAACGAGCAATAGTGCAACGCACTTGAGCAGATACTTTTTCATTGTTGTTAATAAATATTAGTTATCGTGAATATGTATGTATGTCAAGTTATAATTGCCTGTAAATTTTGCAATTAGCGAATTTCTAGAATCTTTTAATAGCAGAACAAACAAACAACACACAAAAAGCTTCATGTTAAGCGGGAGCAAAATTACTGATTTTTTCTGTATTTTGGACGATTTTTACAATTTTTATGACGTTTTGACAACAAAATTAGCACTAAAGCGCATAAAAAAGCACAGATAACACACAAAATATTTTGTTATTTTGAAATAAAGTATTAATTTTGCAGCGGTTAATTTATTAAGGTTTAAGGTTAAAAGGTTTAAGGTCAGCATAGCCCAAAGCATTCGTCTTGTACTCCTTATTACTCCTTGTACTCCTTGAACTACTAACAAGTAAAGTGTAAAACTGAAAAGACATGAGAAAGTATGTTATAATGTTCTTTTTGATTTGTGCAAATGCTGTGTTCGCACAAGTCGTCCCAGATAGTGTTGATCTGAGAAGCAATTCCTATTGTGCTGAATTCGAGAACAATGCTCCTGCAAGAAACAAATATGAGATTGCGAAGAAATGGTTTTCCACCAACTTACAGAATTTCAGGGACATCATCGTTAGCGAAGATGCTCGCCGCTGTAAGATTGTTCTCAAGCCTCTGGTACTCTACAAGGCCGATAGCTATTCAAGATGCTATCTCGCCACATTACTGACCTTTGAATGTGACAACAAGCATTTCTCTCTGAAGTTCGACAACGTAAAGAAGAGAGCGGCATTCAGTACGATGGCAAACATCGAGAGTGCCGATAGCGTATATCTGCAGAGCAAACTGACAACTGATATTGAAATCGGCAAGTATCGCAGATACAAGGAGCTGAAGGCAAAGAATGCGCCAACAGCTGAAGAACTGAAAGAAATAAGGGCTTGCGCCTTCTTCGACAACTATACCGAGGATGCTCTCCGTAGGGAGAACATGGTTTACTACCATGAGTTGCAGAACATAGTAGCTGAAATAGTAAACAAGCTGAAGCTGACTTTAGAGGAATAACATCTAAATACAAGATAATCGACCGAAAAAACGGAGGAAGAGTCTCGCTCTTCTTCCGTTTTTTGCGTTAATGCACAAAAATTTATGCCGACTTTGTTATTTTTTATATAAAATATGTACGATAAAGAAAAAAAAATATTATCTTTGCCCTCACAAAACCGAAAACGCACACCAGTTTAAGACTGACACACTCTTTTTTGATGAGTGCTAAGATACATTGCCCAGACTTAGACAATACATAATTATTATATATAATAACTTAAAAAATTAACTATGAGAAAAATTTACGCTTTTCTTGCGTTATGCCTCATCTTTATAGGTGCGACATCCGCAATGGCCGCTGACGGAAGTACTTTCAAGGACTTCTCAATTGACCTTACGACGGCAGAGCCGGTTATTCCGGACAACGTAACTCTGGCTTCCTATCCACAGAATGGAGCACAGCCAAACAGCGGCGACCTACGACATGGTTGGAGCTGGTTTGCTGCTAAGTTTGCAGTTGACGGTCCTGTAAAGATTACCCTTGGAGGATGTCAGTACATCAGCGACGGCTATGAGGGCTATGTAACTGATGACAAAGGCACAAAGCTCGGTGACATCAAGAACAAGACCGAAAAATGTTACCACGATGGCGGTAATGTAGCTACATTCGAATACAAGGGTGAAGCTACAACTCTTATCGTTTATTGTGGACAGTATTGCCCATTACTGAAGGTTGAGAAGATTGAGGTTCTTCCTGACAACGTCAAGGAAAAGGCTATCTATTCAACCAAGTTCCAGGATTGGACAGCTTCACAGGCAAAAGACAATCCTTCAATCAAGGTGAACACTACTGACGGTCAGGAAATTACATTCAGTCTCTATGGCACACATGTGGTTCCTGATGGCCCAACATCTGACGATGTAGCAAAGAAGCTCACATCTGAATGTATTACTACAGGCTATCTTCAGGCTGAGAAAAAGGACAAGATTGAAAATGCAACAAGTGGTGCTACAATCACGACTTCAGCATTCGATAACATCACAAGCCTGACATTCGTTCATGCAGCTACTGGCAGCAACCGTGGCTGGGGCTTGAAGGTAAAGGGTGACGGTGACGACGACTGGGTTGTACTGTCAAATGCCGTTGCTAACCCTGCTACTGGTCAGGAGGTAACAGTTAACGTGAACCGCACTAACGTTCAGTTGCAGTTCTTCAACATAGCAGATAATCAGTATGCTTTCTTAACTTCTCTCGTCATCAACGGCAAGGTAGAGGTTGAAGAACGCACTTTCGTAAGCTTCGTTATGGACTTCCGTAAGGTGTTAGAGTCACAGGCGCCTTTTACTCTAACACAGGACAATAAAGATCTAAAAGGCGTTAGCCTTGACGCTGGCAGTTTCCACGATGCCCAGCATGGTTTCGAAAAAGTAGAGTTGACCGTACAAGTTGACGGTCCTGTTCATTTCACTATCGGTAGTTGCAAATACACCGACAAAGCAACCGTAAGTATTGATGGTGGTGCTCCTATTGACATAGAGACCTTTAGCGAAAAATGCGACGACGAATTTGGCCAGTACAACTATTTTGCAGAATATACATATAATGAGGAACAGCCTGCAACTTTGAAGTTCAATCTCGGCAAATACTGCCCATTCTTCAAGGCTGAGACTTGCGACTATACCCCTACAGTAACAGTTGCTTACTACAACACAGATGGTAAGCTTATCGGCGAAGATGCTGTTACCGAAGGTTCTGAACTCAAGTACAAGTATTATGCAGGTGATGCAACAATCCCTTCAGGTCATGCATTCCGCGGTTGGTTCAGCAGTAAGGCTGCTACAGCAGAGAAAGTTCCAGAGGGAACTATTATATCAGCTGATACCAAGCTCTACGCTAAGACTTCTGTCGTAGAGAGGGCTATGGTAGGTACTCACTTCAACTACGATTTGACTCAGAAGAACTGGTACCAGGAAGATCATGAGCTTATCGATATCGAGAATGGCCAGTACCACAACGAGCATGGATGGATCATGTCTCCAAACGGAACTATCCAACTTCAGGTTGCAGGTAAGTGCTATGTAACCCTTAAGAACTGCCAATGGTCTTCTAAACAGACCGTCTCAGTTAAGATTGCAGGAGTCAAGGAGATTGCAACATTCGATCTTCCAGTTTCTACCGACGGCGAGACTACAACAATCAAGTATGACGGTTCTGAAACAACCCTCACATTCACATTCCCAGTTGGTAGCGCATACATCCACGGTATTGAGGTATATAATGTTGAGGACTTCCTCGCTTACGACGAGAATACTCACTATTACGAGATTGCTCCTAATGATGCAGCTGGTCTTTTACTTGCTCTTAATGCAGTTAAGGATGGTGATAAGATCTTCCTTCCTAACGGCACATACGATTTGGGCGAGACTGTTCTTTCTACAATCTCTGCAAACAACGTATCTCTCATCGGAGAGTCTATGGATAAGACTATCATCCGCAACGCTCCTGATAAGTCAAAGGAGAGCATTAACGCTACAGCAACTCTGCTGAACACCTCAAAGAACCTCTACATTCAGGATCTTACTATCCAGAATGCTCTTGACTACTATGCTATTGGCGGTACTGGTCGTGCAGTTTGTCTGCAGGATAAGGGTGAGAACACAATCTGCAAGAATGTGAAGATGCTCTCTTATCAGGACACATACTACTCAAACAACACAGGTAAGTACTACTGGGAGGATTCTGAGATCCACGGATGTGTTGACTACCTCTGTGGTGATGGTGATATCATCTACAACCGTTGTAACTTCGTGAACGAGTCTCGTTCAAAGGACAAGAAGAGCGGTTCTGACATCCTTTGTGCTCCAAGCACATCTGACGCTTGCAAATGGGGTTATACATTCCTCGATTGCAGCATCTCAAGCTTGTGTAGCGACTTCACATTTGCTCGTGGATGGAGCAACGTGCCAAGAGCACAGTTCATCCGCACTAAGCTTCTTGACAACGCTCTCGCTTCTGAGCGTTTCTGCAAGCCAGGTATCAACGTAGTACCTGACAGATTCGGAGAGTTTGGAACCACTAACGCAGCAGGCGAGATCACAACTCCTGCAAGCAATAAGGTTACATTCACAGCTTCTAATAATAGCAAGGAACTCGAGACTGTTCTTTCTGCTGACGAGGCTGCTAAATATACAGTAGCTAACATCTTCGGCGAATGGGCTCCTGACCAGATTGCTGCTCAGGTAACTGACAAGGACAAGGGTAGCGTATTCCTCGTAAACGGTAAGATCACAACCGTCCGTCCAACTGAGGGCCAGTTCCGTATCGCTAATGAGCGTGGTGGCTTCGGTCCTACAATCGACCTCTCAGCTACCAGTCAGGCTGACGGCAAGGATGTTACAGCTCAGTACATCAAGAATGCAGACTTCTCTGACGGTCTCAACGAATGGACAGCAAGCAAATTCGCTGATCCTAAGAAGCAGGCTTTGTCTAATAATGCTATTGAGTCATATGCTGGTTGGGGTTCACTTGACGTGACAGAGTTCTCTGTTACTCAGAAGATCACTCTTCCTGCAGGTTCTTACAAGCTCGTAAACAACTCATTCTTCCGTCAGGCAGAGACCTACAACTCTGATGCTACAAAGTCTCTCGCATTCCTCAAGGCTGGCGACAAGCAGGTTGCTTTGAAGACTCTCGGAAGCGAGACTGCAATCAGCTATGCTAACTCTCAGACTGATGGTGCTGGTGTAACAACAGCTGGCATGTATGCCAACGAGGTTACATTCGAGCTCACAGGAAGCGAGGAGATTGAGATTGGTGTTGTTGGTACATTCGACGAGATGAAGTCTTGGTGTATTGTAGGTGGATTCAAGCTCTATGACCTCAATCAGGAGGCTGAGACCATCGATATGACCAAGCGCATCGCAAACCACAGCTTCGAGAACGGTTTCGAGAACTGGAATGTTGAAGGTGATTGGCAAGAGCAGACCAACGGACAGGCTGTACAGATTGGTACTCGCTATGTAGAGAAGTGGCAGAGTGAAGGTGGTCTTCCAGCAGGTAAGGTTTCTCAGACAATCGAAGGTCTTACAAACGGCAAGTACATCGTGAAGGCTTCTGCTATTGCTACAGCTGAAGGCACACAGGTATTCGCTAACGACAAGGCCGTAGCTGCTCCAACAGAGGCTGCTATCGTCAGCATCGAGGTTGAGGTAACAGACGGTAAGCTCACAATCGGTTTCGAGCGTACAGCTGAGAATCAGGCTAACTGGACAGCTGTTGATAACTTCGAGCTCTTCTTCGTTCCAGAGAAGCTGCCTACAGCTATCGAGACTGTTACTGTCGCTACAACAAAGGATGCTCCTAAGAAGTTCTTCAAGAATAACAAGGTTGTAATTCTCAAGAACGGCAAGGCATATAATGTTGCTGGCCAGGAACTGAAATAATAAGGCTTTCAAGCCTAAATAATAAACTTCAAATGAGGTGTTTCCGTTTTGGAAACACCTCATTTTATTATTAAACGCGAGTTCGACGAAATTAAACGCTGCGCTTGGCTACATGAATTATCCACGAATTTTCCATGAATTGCTTTAGCTTGATGAGCCTTGCGAATAATTTTCCATGAATACTTTTTTTTGAACACGAAATCCACAGAATAAACGAAAATAAATTTCGTTCGTTTCGTGTTTTCTGTGTTCTGATAAATAAGAAAAGTATTAATGATAATTCGTGGTAATTAATGGGCAATTCGTGTAACCCCACGTAGTGGAAAATATAAGAATTAGATTTGGTAGTATTCACGTTATTAAAGATTATCTGCATTTATCAGATAGGCGGGCTGAAAGCCCAACAACCTCATAGCCTAGGGCAACGCCCTAGGTACATGGATGTCGATAATTTCGCCCTGTAAGGGCAAAAGAATTAATCATATTGGAGCTTTTGCCCTTGCAGGGCGTTAGCGATCCCTCCAATTCCCCAGGGTGTTACCCTGGGCTATGAGCTTATTGCCCCTTCGGGGCGCTATCGGGCGGTTGTATATAACCATTTTCTTATTATATAAATTGGTGATTTCCTACGGAAATTAAGAAATTCATTTGAAAGTGATGAAAAACAGCAGTATAACTACGAAAATTTCTGTTGATTTTCTTGCAATCTCAGAAAAAAATCATTATCTTTGCAACGTGTTTTTCATGGTATTTAGATTATTAAGGTTAATATGCACCCATAGCCTGTGACAGGTCGTGGGTGTTTTCTAGAATATAAAAATAATAAGGTCAAAAGGCAAACGTCTTTTGACCTTATTATTTGCCCATAACCCCTAATAAAGGTGAGAACTATAAAAACGCACCTCTGGTGCTTGAGCTTTCAAGAAAATTATTCGCTAAGGCTCATCAAGCTAAAGCAAGTTCTTCACGATGACCAGAAAATTTATTCCAGAAAATAAAAAATTATGAGAATTCAACGATTTGTGATGGTTAGCAGCAAGCTGCTTTTTAACTGACAGTAATTACCAATCTACGCAATCTTTTTCCATAATTTTTTTTTCTTTTTATCAAGAATTAGAGAATTAGAGATGTTTTCTTTTTGAATTTATACGAATTAGAGAAGGGGCGCTTACGCTTCTGCTAATCACGACTATTCCCAAATGCTACGCAAGTAGCAAAAAATCTCTTTTTCGCATTAATTCAAATTTCTCTAATTCTCTAATTCTTGAAAAATATAAGATTGGGTAGATTGGGTAGATTGGTAATTATTGTCAGTTCAAGCAACAAAGTTGCGTTATAAAATATAATTTTCTGGGTTAAATTTTCTGGCCATCGTGAAAAACTTGCGTAGCTTGATGAGCTTTAGCGAATAATTTTTGTTCCGCAAACAGCAGCTTGCTGCTAATCTATTCCGAGTTATCGCCCCCCTACCCTTTGTCTTTAGACTTTAGTCTTTTGCCCCCCAAAAAACACGAATGTGTACGATAACAACAACAATTTCTCTCATCCACATACACACGAAAACGCAAAAGAAAAATGGGCGATAAGTGGTGTAAAAACACTAAAAAAACAGAAAAATCAAACAATTTTGTAAAAAAGTTTGATTTTTTCTTGGAAGTTATAATTATTTTTTGTATATTTGCCACAGAAGATTAGACGACATCGTACATTTGTTTCCAAATATATAGATCCTTATTTCTACTATAATACCAGTGTGTTATGAAACATATTATATTGACAATAGGAGTACTATTATGTACTACGTCTGCATTTTCGCAGAAGACATATTTCTGCTCACCTAATGGTAGCGCTTCTGCTGAGGGAACTATCAGCTCCCCAGTCGATTTTGCTACGGGTGTAGAGAAAATGTCACGCGCCGATACTCTGTATTGCCGCGGAGGTCAATATAACTTGAAAAACACCATCCACATCAAGAATAAGGACGGATTCAAAGATTACCATACCGTTATCATGGCTTACAAGAACGAAAAGCCTATCTTCGATTTCCGCAAACAGGAATATGGCAAGCGCGGTATCATGGTGGAGTCTGATAACGTTTATATGAAAGGTCTCACAATCCGCTATACCGGTAAGAACGGACTTTTCAACATCGGTTCCTACTGCGTTTTCGAGAATCTCGACGTTTACGGCAACGGAGATACAGGCATCCAGATGAAGAACGGTCATAGCAACCTTATCCTCAACTGCGACTCTCACGATAACTTCGACTATAAGCTAAAAGGTATTGAGGCTGCTGACTTCGGCGGTAATGCCGACGGCTTCGCAGACAAGCAGTATTATGGTGGTGGAAACACCTATCGCGGCTGTCGTGCCTGGAACAACTCTGATGACGGCTGGGACTTCTACGCCCACTCTACCGCTTATTATGGCGGAACAGTCATCGAGGATTGCATCTGCTTCGGTAATGGTCCTGAGGAATACGACGTTCGCAAGCATCCACGCTATGAGACCGATAAGGAATGGTTCGACCAGTTCAAGGGCGATGGTATTGACATTACCGACAACGACGGTCAGCCTGGTCACGTCTCTCTGAAACACTATACCAACTACGGCAACGGCAACGGCTTCAAACTCGGAGGCAAGCGCACAGTTCACAACGTGACTGTTAAGAACTGCATATCCGTAAAGAACAGAGTCAAGGGATTCGACCAGAACAACAACCTCGGCAGCATGTGTTTGTATAACAACACCAGCTACCAGAATGGCGAGAATTACGGATTCCACAACAAAGAAGAGGGCGGTAAGCTTGCTATCCGCAACAGCATAAGCATCGACGGTCAGAGAAGCGATGTTTTGAGAACAGCTACAACCGTTCACACCAATAACACATGGGATTCAGAAGGCATAGAAGCATCTGTAGATGACTTCAAGTCTGTTGACTATCAAAGATATATTCTCTCAAAACGTCAGGCAGACGGTTCACTTCCACAAACCCCATTATTCCGTCTCACTCAGAACTCAAAGCTCAGGAATGCAGGTACATACGTTGGCACCCCATATTCTGGCGACAATCCTGACATCGGCACATTCGAGAGCGGAAAGCCGACACAGAAAGACACAGAAATATACTCTGAAAGCTTCACCGAAGCTATAAGTCTGTAAGAAGATCCCTTTATCCCCAAAGGGGTATCCATTAATTTTATAATCTAATCCGTAATAAGTATTCCTCTTGTGGGGCAGAGGAAAAAGCATTTTAGAAAGTAAAGAGAATGAATGATTGAAAAAAAGTTTTAGGTTTTGGCAAAAAAAAGACGCAAGGACTCGTTCCTTGCGTCTTCCTTTTGTGTAGCTAACAAAGCTAGTTAAGAAAGTAAATTACCAGAGAAACAGTAAATTCTTAGCAGCAAGCTGCTTTTTACGGAACAAAAATTCTTCACGATGACCAGAAAATTTGTTCCAGAAAATTATATTTTATAACGCAAAGCCACTAAGTCGCAAAGTTTTTTCTTGAACACAGATAGCACAGATTAAAGAGATTTTGTCGCTTGTGCTCGTGATTAATATCCCTAAAATCCCGAATATCTGTGTTCGAAAAAAATAATGTTTCAATTAATGTCTTAATTAACGTCCAATTAATGTTGCGAGAAAAAATGCCTTACGGCGAAACATTAATTATGACATGAATTAAAACGTTAATTCTGACATTAATATCTTTTCTGAACACGAAATCCACGAAAGAAACGAAATTTTTCGTTTATTCTGTACATTCCGTGGTCAAAAAAAATAAATCTCAGCGTCTTCGCATCTTAGCGTTCTAAAAAAATATTTTTCTGGAACAAATTTTCTGGTCATCGTGATAAATTTTCTTGAAAGCCCCAAGCACCAAAGGTGCGTTTTTGTTGAAGGCATCGCTCTAGGTCCGTTACAAGTCCGTTTCTCCTTCGCTTCTAATCCGTTTCTACTCCCATTCTTAATAGGCGAAAAATGGGACTTACATGGGAGGTACATGGGAGTTACATGGGACTTACTACGGACTTACTACGGACTTACATGGGAGGTACTACGGATTCCGAGTGTTCCAGTTCCAGTTGTTCCAATTATTTTTTTGCATATCTCTTTTCTTCTTTATATCATTTTTATTATATTATATATATTAACGTGAGTTCGATGACTTGCATAGCTTGATGAGCTTCAGCGAATAATTCCTATATGGCAAACAGCAAGCTGTTTTTAACTGACAATAATTTTTCGCAAAGCTCAACAAGCTACGCGAAAAATTATTGTCAGTTCAGCATCGGAGATGCGTTTGCCATGAATTCGTCGAACAGAGGTTAAACCAAGTGGTCGAACTCAGGTTACAATAGGTGCCGCACCTATGGCGCTCGTTAATCGAAACATCGTTATAGGTAGCCCTTACGGACTACCCTTTTAGGTGTCGGGCCTTCAGCCCTCGCTGGCGCATCCTCCTTTCTCTTGGCTTTGCCTGCCAAGCAGCAATCTTCCGTATCTCATTCCGGACAGAAGCACACAAAGAGTGACAGATAGTCTAAACAATCTTGTCCAACAGGTCCTTTTTCTACACTTGATGAGCCGATAAGATGGTTTATTGGGCCATGAAGCTCGAGAAAACGGTTAATTCAATTATGACCTTCACGCCTTGTAGATGAGAGGCAAATGCCGAAAATGGCATCGGAATGATAGCTTTACGCGTCTCAGACGACAAAAATTTGATGATTTTTGTGCCCTTATCTGGCTTTGATATAGCTGGAGTACTACTGCTAAAATATTGTATTTTGTTGTATTTCAGCTTTTTAGAGAAATATTACTGATTTAAAAACAATCTCAGTCTCAGTCTCAGTTCAAAAAACAAGCATATATATATTGCTTCCTTACATCTTCTACTTCTTCTATCTATCTTATTATTAATTAGTTATATAATATATAATAAGAGATATAAGAAAAACATGTATCCGTTTTTACAACTGAGACTGAGACTTGAGACTGGTAGGATTACTTGATTTCCGATTTCTTCCCTACGAGGCCAGCGACCATCCCCTTGTCTATAGTATGTAAAAGATTGTCCGCAATTAGGTGACATGCGGCCTGAATGGCCAACAAGCTAACAGCCTAGGGCATCGCCCTAGGTATAGCGAGAGAGTAAGTTCGCCCTGAAAGGGCAAAAGCATTACATCATGTGTTAGGGCTTTTGCCCCTTCAGGGCGTTGAATCCCCCATTTAACCTATACCACAGGGCGTTGCCCTGGGCTATGAGCTTATTGCCCCTTCGGGGCGCTATCTCGCAATTACAGATAAAAAAATATTTAATGTCAGAATTAACGTTTTAATTCATGTCATAATTAATGTTTCGCCGTAAGGCTTTTTTCTTACAACATTAATTGGACGTTAATTTAGACATTAATTGAAACGTTAATTTTTTCGTTTATTTCGTGCTTTCCGTGTTCAAAAAAATAAACCACAGATATTCGGGATTGTAGGGATATTAATCACGAGCGCAAGCGAGAAACTTGCGTAGCTTGTTGAGCCTTGCGAAAAATCCCTTTGATCTGTGCTATCTGTGTTCGAAAAAGAAATTAACGTCATAATTAACGTTTTAATTCATGTCATAATTAATGTTTCGCCGTAAGTTTTTTTTTCTTACAACATTAATTGGACGTTAATTGAGACATTAATTGAAACGTTAATTTTCTGGAATAAATTTTATGGTCATCGTCGCTAATTTTTGTTCCGAAACACAAGCACCGCAAGGTGCTGAAATAATCATCTTGGAGCTTGCGCTCCTTTTTTCTCTTGGAACAAAAATTATTCAAAATTGCCAAAAAATTTGTTCCAAAAAATATTTTTATTTTTCAGAGGTGATTTTTCTGGAAAGTGTTCAAAATCTTCTCCGCGTATTAGCGTCTTAGCGTTATGACATAATCTGGGGCGTTTATATTGATACTCAACGAGGTGGGGTAAAAAATATTTGGGGGAAGAAATGAAATTTTCGCAAAATTATTTGGAAAAATCTAAAATTTTTGTTAACTTTGCATTCGACTAAAAGGTCATAAATAGTAAGTGTAAAACTCGAAACTTAATCTAAACAGATAAAAGTTTATGAAGAAAATTCTACCCCTCATTATCCTCTTCCTTTTCTCATTCTCTGCAATTCATGCGGAGATAAAAGGAGAAATTTCTGAAGATGGCACGTTGACAATATCAGGAAAAAACATGCCAAATTATGGACCAGACACTACTCCTTGGTATTCTCGACGTTCAGAAATCAAGAAAGTTATAATCAAAGATGGTGTGACAAATATTGGAGATTGGGCTTTTTATAAATGCGGAAATCTCCTCTCTGTTGAATTTCCGAACTCTGTAACGAGTATGGGAGATTGTGCATTCCAGAATTGCTCAAATCTAACCTCAGTAGAAATTCCGACCTCTGTGACGAGTATTGGAAGGGCTGCTTTCGCTGGTTGCTTAAGTCTCACTTCAATTACAATCCCTAACTCTGTGACGAGTATTGGAAATGCAGCTTTCCAAATGTGCTCAAGTCTCACTTCAATCACAATCCCTACCTCTGTGACGAGTGTTGGAGAATATACTTTCTCTAGCTGCTCAAATCTCATCTCAGTCACAATCCCTAACTCTGTAACGAATATTGGAGATAATGCTTTCATAAATTGCGAAGCTCTCACCTCAGTCACAATTCCTAACTCTGTAACGAGTATTGGAAATGAAGCTTTCGCTTATTGTTCTGCTCTCACCTCAGTTACAATTCCGAATTCTGTGATGAGTATCGGAAATTTTGCTTTTGGTAGTTGCAAAGACCTCACCTCTGTAACTTTTAGTGGAAGTACACCTCCTGAGTTTGGGAATGATGTTTTTTTGAATGTTGATAAATCCATCCCCGTATATGTTCCTGCCAATAGCAGAGAGGCATACAAGGATGCTTTGAGCGGTTATGGGTTTTCAAATATAAAGGCAATTCCGCTATTCCTGACTGGTAGTGAGTCATATACCCAAAATTCGCAGATTGATGATATAGATGTTTCCTTTACCCGAAATTTTAGTGGAGACTGGGAGTCAATATGTCTTCCTTTCTCTCTGGAATATAAGGACTTGAAGGATGATTTCGAGGTGGCTCGTATAAATGGTATTCACCAGTATGACGATAATGATGATGGAAATATAGACAGGACCATATTGGAGTTTGTAAAAATGAAGAATGACAATTCTGTTATTGAGCCTAACACCCCTTATCTCATCAAGGCTAAGAAAGCAGGCAAGAAGACGATATCCGTTGAGAATACGACTGTATATGAGTCAAAGGCGAACAGTATTGAATGTTCTACCACTACCGAGCAGTTCACCTTTACAGGTACTTATAAAAGGATTTCTTATCTTGACATAATTTGGAATCCCCCTTATGTTTTGGATGGTAGTAGGCTTAAAAAGACTACATCTTCTATAGACCCTTATTGTTGGTATATGACGAGGGAAAACCGTAAATCTGCTTATGGCATAAATAACAATAATACGGCAAAGGAGATTTCTATTAGAGTGGTTGGTGAAGAGACTACTGGCATAGCTAACATCCAACACACATCTCCTAACACCCAGACATACGACCTTAACGGCAGAAAGGTGAATGAGAATAACCTCAAGCCGGGAATGTATGTCAAGAACGGAAGGAAATTCGTGGTGAAGTAATTCACAGGTTATGAGGTTAGAAGGTTATAGGGTTGCAAGGTCTGCATCGCTATAACCCTTCCGACCTGAAAACCTTAAAACCTATAAACCATTAAACCTTTAAAAAAATATGAAAAAGAATTTATTACTTATTTTATTATGTCTTTTCTCATTCTCCGCAATTCATGCGGAAAATAAATGGGAAAGTGAACCTGATGGTATGGAGTGGTATCTGTCAGTTGATGGTACGTTAACTGTATCAATAGAAGGCGATATGTCAAATTATGACGAAGGAGAAACTCCTTGGGATCTTCAACGTGATGATATCAAGAAGATTGTAATCAAAAAAGGTGTGTCGCGTATTGGAGATCTTGCTTTCGGTGGCTGCAAGAATCTCACCTCAGTCGAAATTCCGAACTCTGTAAAGAGTATTGGAGTTCGTGCTTTCGTAGAATGCATTAACCTCCCCTCAATCGAAATCCCTAACTCTGTAACGAGTATTGAAGAGCAAGCTTTCTCTCGTTGCGATGCTCTCACTTCAATCGAAATCCCTAATTCTGTAACGAGTATTGGAAAGCAAGCTTTCTATAATTGCTACGAACTCGCCTCAGTCACAATTGGCAACTCTGTGACGGATATTGCACAAGAGGCTTTCTATGCTTTACCAGCTCTCACCTCTATTACTTTTAAGGGAAGTAATCCTCCTAAGTCTTTGGCAAATGTTTTTAAGGCTCCCAATGAGAATGTCTCTGTATATGTTCCTGCAAATAGCATAGAGGATTATAAGACAAAGTTGGGAGGCTTGAGCTCAAAAGTAAAGGGAGCAATAATTCTGGCGGATGATGAGGCATATACCAGAGAGTCAGATGCTGAAGGTGTTGCTGCTTTCTATACCCGTAATTTCACTAATGTGAAGTGGCAGGCAATATATCTTCCTTTCTCTTTGAAATACGAGGACTGGAAGGATGATTTCGAGATGGCTTATATCAACGGTATTATCCAGAGGGATAATGATGATGACGGCGTGATTGACGAGACAGAAGTGGAGATAATAAAGATGAAGAGCGGTTCTACCCAGCCTAACGCCCCATATCTCATCAGGGCTAAGACTAAGGGCAAGAAGACTTTCTTCGTTAAGAATACAACCGTATATGCTGCTCCTGAAGAGAGTTATGTGGATTGCTCTACCACTACTGCAACATTCTTCTTCGTAGGTACTTACAACACCATCCCGTATGAGACCTTGGCAGAGTATGGGTATTACGCTATGGGTGGTGGCGAGCTTGTAATGAGCAACGGCTCTGACCTCAAGCCTTTCCGCTGGTTTATGGATGTGGTTACCCGTTCTTATTCTCCTACTGTTAATGATCGTGCAAAGGTTATCACCCTCAAGGTGTTGGACGAGGAAGAGACTACAGGCGTGGCTAACATCCAGCACCAGTCAGCTAACACCCAGCTCTACGACCTGAACGGCAGAAAGGTTAGCGAGAATAACCTCAAGCCAGGTGTTTATGTGAAGAATGGAAAGAAAGTGGTTATCAAATAAATGAAGAAGTTCAAGGAGTACAAGGAGTGACGCTCCTAAAGTCGCTTAAGTAGTACAAGACGATAGTATTTATCGTTGAAGGTTGAAGCGATGAGTGATGAAGGTTTGTTACTATTAAACCTTATTCCTTACTCCATCACCCCCTATTCCGTATAAGACATTCGTCTTGTACTCCTTGAACTCCTTGTACTCCTTATTACTCCAAGATTAAGAAGAGAAGAAAAAATGAAGAAATATATTACTCCTAGAATATTTGTAGAGAAGATGGGTGTCTCATTACTTATCCAGACAAGTACGATCCCTGTTAATACAAAAGAGCCTAAGGATTTAGATTCCAAGGAATATTTCGGTGGCATCGACACGGATGACGCGGATGAGTATTGAGGTCTGTTTTTCTGAAAGTAAATTAGCAGGGAATCAGTAAATTCTTAGCAGCAAGCTGCTGGTTACGGAACAAAAATTATTCACGATTACCAGAAAATTTGTTCCAGAAAAAAATATATAACGCACCTTTGGTGCTGAACTGACAATAATTACCAATCTACGCAATCTTTTTCCATAAATACTCATTTCTTATTGGATGAAGATTGGTAAGATTGGTAATTATCGTCAGTTAAAAGCAGCTTGCTGCCAAAAATATTCCGTTTCTTTCGTGCTTTCCGTGGTAAGAAAAACACTTTGCGTCTTAGCGCCTTTGCGTTCAAAATACATCTAAAAGTTTTATCTTTCCCCTTTTTTCAGTTGCTTTACAGGGAATGTGAAATATGTGTCAGGGAAAGGCTCGTCCTTGAGGGTGAAGTGCCACCATTCACTATCCAGAGGCTTAAAACCATGACGAAGCATAGCTGCACGAAGAATCATACGGTTTGCAAACTGCTCGGGAGTAATAGAGCGTCCAACAGGTGACTTGCTATTATCGCCTGTATATTTGCCAGTCTCTGGATTTCCGCAGAAGTCAGGATGACTCTCAGGACCGAACCAGTCGAAAGTACCGCCCATATCAACCTCCTTTTCCGTTCTCATATCAAAAAGCGTGAGGTCAACGGTACTTCCACGAGTATGACCGCTCTTCTCGTATATGTATTCCTGTTCAAAGAGCACACTCTTGTCAAGGTCTGGGTAGAAATATCGCTTCATCAGAGTATCAGGGATATTAGCAGCCCAACGCACAAAGTGGTCAACACCCTTTTGCGGACGATAGGCATCGTATATCTTCAGCCTATACCCAAGTTTTATTACATCATCGCTTACAGCACGAAGGCTATCTGCAGCCTGTTTGGTAAGTAATGCCGTTGGTTCCTCATAGCCATCAATACGGGTGCCCACGAAGTTGTAGGTACCATAATAGCGTATCTCCATTATTGCATCGGGAACAACATCGGTAAGAGTAACGAACTGGCTGGTATCGTCGGTTGTAGTTGTAGCAGTACTTTTCTTTTCTGTCGCCTGCTTACAGCTGCACAACATCGCCACAGCCAGCACATATAACACAATATGCAATTTCTGTTTCATAGTTTTGAGGGTTAGGAGGTTAGAGGTTATCAGGTTTTCAGGTCTTTGAAATTAAAAAATTAAAATATTAAAAATTAAGATATTAACGTGAATCCGAATAAATCAAACGCTGCGCTTGGCTACACGAACTATCCATAAATTTTCCATGAATACTTTTTTGAACACGAAATCCACAGAATAAACGAAAGAATTTCGTTCTTTTCGTGCTTTCTGTGTTCTGAAAAAAAAGTGTTAATGTCAAATTCGTGGTAATTAATTGGCAATTCGTGTAGCCCTACGCAGTAGATAGAAGATTATTGGAGTTTGTCAAATTCACGTTAAAACTTAGAATTTATAGCGTAAGCCAACATGGATGACTCCCTGTTCTCCAATACCGAACTCACTAAAACCGCGCAAGGTGGAACCACCAGCCTCTATGCCTATAAATGAGAACTGCCAGTTCATATGAGTATCGCTTTCGTTAGTATCTTTATCCGCTGGGTCGTCATAATCGTGCTTCTCATTACGGAAGGTAACACCAAGGGCAACCTTGGAATAGAGGCCGAAATGCTCCTTACGCAACCAGTCACACTTTACGGAAGGCATAAACGTAAGATAGGTATTCTTGTAAACAGCGTCCCTCGTAGTTTTACTGGAATAACGATCATAAACATCCTCCGTACTCTCACCATAGGCACATACGGCACCAACGCCAAGCCAGTTTTTCACATGATAGTAATACTCGGCACTTATAGGACCGAAATACTTCTCGTTTTCGAAACTTGCACCAGCTATGGCTTCACCCACATGCTCGAAGAAATCGAGAATATCAGAGTTTGCCCCTAAACCATAACTGACCGCAACTTCATGTTTCGTGTCATCATAGCCTTCCTGTGCATTCACATTCAGTACAGTCATCATGGCGACTGCAACCATTACTAAGATTTTTTTCATAAGATTTATTTTTTAGGGGGTTAAAAGTTTTTCAGGTTAGGGGGGAGAGGTTAGAGGTTAGAAGGTTTGGAGGTTAGGAGGTCTTAAACAATTGAAAATTGAGAATTGAAAATTATATTCTTAATTTCAAAAACATTATTCACTAAGGCTCATCAAGCTAAAGCAAGTGAGAATTAATTTCTTAATCTCTTAATATCTTAATTTCAAAAACATTATTCGCTAAGGCTCATCAAGCTAAAGCAAGTCCGACCTTAAAACCTCATAACCTTATAACCACTGAAGTAGAACTTCAGACTAACTCTATTCCATCCTCGGTAATAGTGATAAGTCTTCTCTTATAGAGATCACCAATGGCACGCTTATAGGTTTTCTTGCTGACTCCAAACTGTTCCTTGATTTCCTCGGCACTACTCTTGTCACCTAAGCGACAACGACCTCCACGATATTGCAGATAGTGAAGCAACTGCTCTGCAAAGTCCTCGGTATGCTGTCTGCCACTCGGCTGAAGGGCTATGTCAATCTTTCCGTCAGGACGAATCTTTGTGATATAAGCATCTACCCTATCGCCTGTATGGATGTCCTTGAACACCTGAGAGTCATACAGCAAAGCACCATACTTGTTTTCAATTATTGCCTTGAAACCAAGATCCGTCTTTTGCCAGATAAGAGCGGAAACCTTAGAACCAGGCAGCAGCAACCCCCTCCCAGCCTCCCCGAGGGGAGGAGTGGATAAGTTACCTTTTTCTCGCTGCGAGAGAATCGTATCTTCTTTTTCCGCAGAGGGTATATATTCCTTGGCAAGCTTATCATTTTCAAGCCATTTCTCCACCTTGGCAGATGCCATGATGCGATAGCTTTCCTCGTCAAGATGAACGTGAACGATATACGAACGACCTGTTTCCATGCGCTTTTTCTGCTCACGGAACGGGCAGAAGAGGTCTTTCATCAGTCCCCAGTCGAGGAAAGCACCAAACTCATTCACCCAAGCCACTTCGAGATAGGCGAAATCGCCCACCATAGCCTTTGGCTCAAGAGTGGTAGCCACACGACGCTCCTCATTATCGAGATAGACAAACACCTCAATCTCGTCACCTACCTCAAGGTCTTCGGGCACATAACGTGTAGGGAGCAATATCTTGCCCTCCTCGTCGCCCTCAAGATACATGCCGAAATCAACCTTCCAAGCCGCTTTCAGCAGGTTCTTCTGTCCTAACAGTATTTTCTTCATTATTGTATATTACTCCATCTTTAAGGTGAATGCATCTGTCGGTTATCTGTGAAAGTCCCTCGTCATGAGTTACGATGACGAAGGTCTGGCCGAACTTATCTCTCAGGTCAAAGAACAACTGATGAAGCTCAGCCTTGTTCTTTGTATCGAGCGAACCTGAAGGCTCATCGGCAAAGATAACCGCAGGATTATTAACCAAGGCACGTGCCACAGCCACACGTTGTTTCTCTCCGCCAGAAAGTTCAGCAGGCTTATGAGAGGCACGATCAGCAAGTCCCATGAACTCTAGCAGTTCCTCTGCACGAGCCTTAGCCTCTTTACGGCTCTTTCCTGCAATAAAGGCAGGAATCATGACATTCTCAAGGGCTGTGAACTCAGGCAACAGCTGATGAAACTGAAACACGAAACCGATATGCTGATTGCGGAAGTCGGACAGTTTCTTGCCTGATAACTCATTAACAGAGACACCATCCACAACAACAGTACCAGTATCTGCCTTGTCGAGAGTACCCATAATCTGGAGAAGCGTGGTCTTTCCGGCACCACTTGGTCCGACAATACTCACGACCTCACCCTTGTCAATATGGAGATCAATGCCTTTGAGCACCTGAAGCGAGCCAAAGGACTTGGTTATATTCTTAATTTCTATCATCTTTTCAAGTACAATTTACCATTTACAATGTACAATTTATTCGCAAGCCCATCAAGCAATTAGCAATTTACCATTTACACTTGCTTCAGCTTGATGAGCTTCAGCGAATAATGTACAATTTCTCTAAAATGAAAAATTTACGATTTTTCTATCTTTAATTTCCTCTTCATATATTCCCAGAGGCTCTCCTGCTCGGTATGCTGTGCTGCAGCGAAGGTCATAGCATCAGGCTGACTACCATACTGGTCTGGGAAGATTATCATTACATTCTTCTTGTGATAGTAACGTGTCAATTCATCAGGCAAGCGCTCCATAGCCGACTTATAGGAAACCGTACCTTGACGAGCCGTGATTACCACGAGCATGTGATGATTCTCAATACTCTCAGCAAGTGAGATAAAACCATTCCAATGCTCCATCTCAACATATTCAGCACGCATAGACTTATGTCTTGCCTGTACGAATTTTGTGATGAACTCCAGAGTATTGCTTCTGCCATGGAACACGATACGGCAGCCGAGGCGCTCGGTAAGTCGTGACAACCTCTCAAGCCAGCGATAGAAACCAGGCTCAAGCTCAGCACGAGATGGTACGGCTACCTGAAGGGCTCGCAGGGTGTTCAGAGGAATCACGCAACGGGCTATGATAATCTGACGGTTAAGGGAATGGAAAATGCTCTGTGCGAACTGTCCCCAGAACTTACGGGTTGAGTTATCATGGATATGCTGTCCAAGAATAATCTCCGAGCAGTCATACTCCTTGAATGCATGGTTAATGCCATTGGCTATGTTAGTTGCCAGACGCACCTGTGGAAGAACCGGGACATCTGCTGCGGCAGCCTTCTGTTGCACATGCTTCAGGAGTTGCTGGCCCTGTCGCTGATTGTATGCTGCATCCTCGTCGTCATAAACCACATTCAAAGCTATCACGCCTCGGTTCAAACGCCTGTTACGCATCATTATAGCAAGGTCAAGCAACGTATCGCAGGTTTCTGGATATTTCACAGGAATCAGAATCTTTTCATCATCACCCTTCTGTTCCTCGAAGTTAGCACCCTTATCATGCTTTTCCTTCAATACGATAGCACGAGCAGCATTATCCGTGACTATGGTTGAGATGATACATGTGAAGAGAATCATTATAACCACGCCATTGAGCACGCTATCATCAAGAAGATACTTGCCTGGCTCAACCTCAAGTCGCAGACCTACCATCACGATGGCAATAGCACCAGCAGCATGGGCAGAGGTAAGACCGAACATGAAATGTCCTTCCAACCTGTGCATACGATAAACGAAGGCGCTAAGATAAGCTGCAAATGCCTTTCCTATCGTACCAAACACCACCATACAAGCCATTATCATGATGATATCACCACCACCAAAGAGTAAGCGCACGTTGATGAGCATACCAACACCGATAAGGAAATATGGAATGAAAAGGGCATTACCGATAAACTCAAGTCTGTTCATCAGAGGCGATACCGTAGGGATGAACCTATTGAGTATCAAGCCTGAATAGAAAGCGCCGAAGATACCCTCAAGACCTATCAGTTCACTTGCAGCAGCACTAAGGAACAGCAACGAGAGCACGAAGATGAACTGCATCACGGCATCAGAATATCTGCGTAGGAAATATCTCGTAACACGAGGTATGACATATACCGTCACAGCACAATAAGCCGAGAACTTAGCAGCAAACAAAGCCCAGAAAGCATATCCCGTACCTCCCGTAGCACTTCCCACAAGGGCAGCCATAGAGACAAGGGCGATGAAAAGCGAAAGCATAGAGGCACCTACGGAAAGCGTGGTAGCCGTATGTTTCTGCATACCGTATCTCGCAACTATCGGATAGGCGATAAGCGTGTTACTCGACATAATACAGCCAATCAAGACTGATGCCATCTGACTATATCCGAGATACCATGTGCATGAGAAATAAGTCAAGATGAATGGGATGCAGAAAGACAGGAAGCCATATCCAAGAACCTTACGGTAATCACTCTTCAGGCCTTCCATATCCATCTCAAGTCCGGCAAGGAACATGATATACAGAAGTCCCACCCTACCAAACAGTTCAAAACTCGAATCGCGCTCCAGAATATTGAGGCCGTACTTGCCAACAATGACACCGGCAATCACCATTCCGATGATATGGGGAATTCGCAGTTTTCCCATGACAATAGGCGCAACAAGAATGATGCAGAGCACGACGAAGAAAATCATCGTGGGGTTGGTTATGGGGAAATATTGCGAAATATCTAGCATTGATTTATGTTTGTTTTCACCTTTTTTGACTGCAAAATTGCAAAAAAAAAGGCAAAATAGCGAATAATCTCCCGAAAATTATTAATTTTGTACCGCAATTTTGAGATTTTTTATAACAACAACTAAAAATTAGAAGAAATGAAAGTAGCAATTGTTGGTGCAAGTGGTGCAGTAGGACAGGAGTTCCTTCGCGTCCTTGATGAGAGAAATTTCCCTATGGATGACCTCGTTTTGTTTGGCAGTCAGCGTTCAGCTGGTACCAAATACACATTCCGTGGTAAGGAATACGAGGTAAAACTTCTCCAGCACAACGATGACTTCAAGGATGTTGACATCGCATTCACAAGTGCTGGCGCTGGTACATCCAAGGAGTTTGCAGCTGACATTACTAAATATGGTGCTGTGATGATTGACAACTCAAGTGCATTCCGTATGGACGATGACGTGCCATTGGTAGTACCTGAGTGCAATGCAGAGGATGCCCTCAACCGTCCACGCGGTATCATCGCAAACCCAAACTGTACAACTATCATGATGGTAGTAGTACTCAAGCCACTGGAGAAGCTCTCTCATATCAAGAGAATCCACGTAGCTTCTTACCAGAGTGCTTCTGGTGCCGGTGCTGCAGCTATGGCTGAGCTTCAGCAGCAGTATAAGGAGCTCGCTAACAACGAGCAGCCAACCGTTAAAAAGTTCGCATACCAGTTGGCTTACAACGTAATTCCACAGATTGACGTCTTCCAGGACAACGGCTATACTAAGGAGGAGATGAAGATGTTCAACGAGACTAAGAAGATCATGCACACAGACGCTAAGTGTTCTGCTATGTGTGTTCGTATCTCTTCTCTCCGTGCTCACTCTGAGGCTGTATGGATTGAGACAGAGAGCCCTATCTCTGTAGAGGCTGCTCAGGAGGCTCTTCGCAATGGCGAGGGCGTTACACTCGTTGACGATCCAAAGCGTGTAGGTGCAAAGGCTAATCCTGATGCAAGCAAGGAGACAATGGAAGGTCTGCCTTACCCAATGCCTCTCTACACAGCTGGCAAGGATGACGTCTATGTAGGTCGTGTACGTAAGGACCTCTCTGATCCTAACGGACTTACATTCTGGCTCTCTGGTGACCAGATCAAGAAGGGTGCCGCTCTGAACGCTGTTCAGATTGCTGAGTACCTTATCAAGGTTGGAAACGTAAAGTAATGTTTATTTACTATTTCACTATGTACTATTTACTATTTGATTTTTTACCAAACTAAAATTGTAAATATCATCAAATTGTAAATAAATAGTACATAGTAAATGGATAAATAGTACATCGCTATTTAAGAAATTTGGGAAATTGACTGATTTCAGTTTACTGAAGAAAATAGACTCACCGGAAGATCTTCGGAAACTTCCTGTGGACAAGTTGCCTGAGGTTTGCCAAGAACTGCGCGAGGATATCGTGCAGGAGCTCTCGGTAAACCCTGGGCATCTTGCATCTTCACTCGGTGTAACGGAGCTTACCGTAGCCCTCCATTACGTCTTTTCTACTCCTTACGACCGCATTGTGTGGGACGTGGGACATCAGGCTTACGGACATAAGATTCTTACTGGAAGACGCGACGTTTTCTACACAAACAGGAAACTTAACGGACTGCATCCTTTCCCTTCTCCTGACGAGAGCGAATACGACACCTTCACATGCGGACATGCCTCTAATAGCATTTCTGCAGCTCTTGGTATGGCAGTTGCTGCCAAGCTATCACCCGACACCCAAGAACCTTCCCCAAAGGTTGTTGCCGTTATTGGTGATGGTGCCATGAGCGGTGGACTCGCATTCGAAGGTCTCAACAATGTCAGTTCTTCGCCTAACGACCTGCTCATAATCCTCAATGACAACAACATGTCTATTGACCGCTCTGTAGGCGGTATGAAGCAGTATCTTCTCAACCTCACCACTAATGAGTCGTATAACCATTGGCGTAACAAGGCTGCAGAATGGCTCACAGGCAAGGGTTTCTTGAATGATGACCGTCGCAAGACTATCATCCGACTAAACAACTCCATCAAGTCTGTTCTCTCACAGCAGCAGAACATCTTTGAGGGATTCAACATTCGATATTTCGGTCCTGTTGACGGTCATGACGTGAAGGAACTCGTGCGAGTTCTCTCACAGCTCAAGAACATGCGCGGACCTAAGCTCCTGCATATCCACACCAAGAAAGGCAAGGGCTACAAGCCTGCCGAGAAAGCTGCCACCATCTGGCACGCTCCGGGTAAGTTCGATCCAGATACAGGTGCCCGTATCACAGGCAATGAGGAGAACAAGCCGCCTAAGTATCAGGATGTCTTCGGTGAAACACTCGTTGAACTCGCCAAGCAGAATCCTCGTATCGTTGGTGTCACTCCTGCAATGCCTACCGGCTGTTCTATGAACAAACTGATGGAAGCATTCCCTGATCGTGCATTTGATGTCGGAATTGCTGAAGGCCACGCTGTTACTTTCTCAGGAGGTATGGCAAAAGACGGGCTCATCCCTTTCTGCAATATCTACAGCGCATTCGCACAACGTGCCTACGACAACATCATCCACGATGTGGCAATCATGAAACTGCCTGTAGTGTTCTGTTTCGACAGAGCCGGACTTGTAGGCGAGGATGGAGCTACTCATCATGGAGCATTCGATATGGCAGCCTTGAGACCTGTACCAAACCTCACCATCTCATCCCCAATGGACGAGCATGAGCTTCGCAGACTGATGTTTACAGCTCAGCTTCCAGACAAAGGACCATTCGTCATCCGTTACCCACGAGGTCGTGGCGTACTCATCGACTGGCGTTGTCCTCTTGAGGAGATAAAGGTAGGAACGGGTAGAAAACTCACTTCCATAGAAGGTGAAGGCGAAGGCATAGCAATTCTCACAATAGGTCCTGTGGGCAACACGGTGGAGAAATTACTATCCACCAACACCCAAAACCTCCCACCTATCACCCACTACGACATGCGTTTCCTCAAGCCTATCGACGAAGACATACTTCACGAAGTAGGCAAGAACTTCAAGAAGGTGATAACCGTAGAGGATGGCGTTCGCAATGGTGGACTTGGTTCTGCCGTTACCGAATGGTTCCAGGATCATGACTATGATGTAAAGGTAAAGCGTCTCGGATTGCCAGACAGCTTCGTTGAACAAGGCACAGTTGCTGAACTTCATCATATCGTGGGAATAGACGAGGAAAGCATCGCAAAAACTTGCGCTTCGCTTTAGAATGAAAGCAAATTCGCTTACGCGAGGATTGGGAAAGTAAATTCCCAGTAAATTATATTCAGTAAATTAATATCAGCATAAGGAATTTCCAAACAAATTTGCATTTCCTGATATAATTTACTGATTCCATTTACTCCCAATTTACTTTCAAAAGTCATCCGCGCAAGCGGAAGCCAATAAAACTTATTTTATTTCTAAGGCTTATGAAAATCGTAATTGCAGGCGCACGCGCCATTGGTACATATCTGGCAAAACTTCTCTCACGTAACAACGAGGAGATTATCCTTATCGATGATGATGAGGACAGCCTTGATAATATATCTACTAATTTCGACGTTCTCACCCTACACGCCCATCCAGGCAGCATCAGCGCACTTCGTCAGGCTGGTGTGCAGGAATGTGATCTCTACATTGCCGTAACACTTGATCAGCACGTCAACCTTGAGTCATGCGCCATTGCCAAGGCTCTCGGAGCAAAGCAGACGGTGGCAAAGGTGGAAGACTATGAGTTTGCCAACCCTGAGAACCACGACACCCTCAAGGCTTCAGGCGTTGACTCCGTGATATACCCAGAACTTCTCGGTGCAAAGGATATCATCAACGGATTGAAGATGTCATGGGTTCGTCTGCGTTGGGATGTGCATAACGGAGCGCTTGTGATGCTCGGCATCAAACTGCGTGATACTGCAGAGATTCTAAACCGACCTCTCAAGGAGATATGCGGACCAGAGGAGCCTTATCTCATTGTTGCCATAAAGCGTGGCAATGAGACCATCATCCCTAATGGTAATGACGAACTACAGGCTAACGACCTCGCATATTTCATGACAAAGCGCAACTATATCCCTCTCATCCGCAAGCTCGTGGGCAAGGAGGGATATGCCGACGTGAAGAACGTGATGGTGATGGGCGGTGGCAAGACTGCCGTAAGAACAGCCTCTACCCTGCCCGACTATATGAACATGAAGATTATCGAGAAGGATCCTGCACGCTGCGAACTTCTCAACGAACTTCTTGTAGATACCGACCGTGTACTTGTCATCAATGGTGACGGACGCGATGTGTCTCTCCTTATTGAGGAAGGAATAAAGAACACTCAGGCATTCGTAGCCATAACAGGCAATGCCGAGACCAACATCCTCGCTTGTCTCACAGCAAAGCGCATGGGTGTGCGTAAGACCGTTGCAATGGTAGAGAACCTCGACTATGCAGCAATGGCTGAGAGCCTCGACATCGGTACTATCATCAACAAGAAGGCTATTGCAGCCAGCCACATTTACGAGATGCTGATGGGTGCCGACGTGTCAAACGTGCGCTTCCTCATGAATGCCAACGCCGATGTTGCCGAGTTCGTGGCACAGCCGGGCTCAAAGGTGACAAGAAAGAAGGTATTTGAACTCGGAATACCTTACGGAATGACAATAGGTGGAATTGTGCGCGACGGTGAGGGTATCCTCGTCCGTGGTGGTACGCAGATACAGGCAGGCGATAATGTCGTAGTCTTCTGCCATAATGCCGATATGAAGAGAATAGAGAAATTCTTCCTTTAGGAAAGCAAATCGCTAACGCGAGGATTTGGAAAGTAAATTACCAATAAATTAAATACAGTAAATTATTAATACAACATTTCAAGCAATTGATTAATTTACAGATTAGAATTTACTGATTCAATTTACTCTCGATTTACTTTCTAAAAACCATCCGCGCAAGCGGAAGGCTTGGTTAGGCTAATGAACATCAAACTAACATACAAGATTCTCGGTTCACAACTCTTCCTTGAGTCTGTGTTCATGATAATGTGCCTTGGTGTATCTCTGATATATCAAGAAGACGATACGTTTGCATTCATTCTGTCAATACTCATCACACAGATGTTCGGTTTCGCCTTCCGCTATCTCGGCAGAGAGGCATCCAATACCATGAGCCGACGCGACTCCTTCCTTGTCGTCACACTCGCATGGACTCTGTTCAGTCTCTTCGGCACCCTGCCGTTCCTCATAGGCGGTTACATCACGAATTTCACCAACGCCTTCTTTGAGTCCATGTCGGGTTTCACGACCACAGGCGCCACGATTCTCAATGATGTGGAATGTCTGCCTCACGGAATACTGTTCTGGAGAAGTCTATCACAATGGATTGGCGGTTTGGGTATCGTGTTCTTCACCATTGCCGTACTGCCTTCTATGGTGGGCGGTTCTGTAAAGGTCTTTGCAGCCGAGGCAACAGGTCCTATCAAGACAAAGCTACACCCCCGTCTTTCCTCTACGGCAAAGAGCATCTGGATTATCTTCCTAAGTCTGTCAATTGTCTGCGGAATAGTATATTATCTCCTCGGAATGAATGTCTTCGACAGTATAAACTATGCCATGACAACTCTCGCCACAGGAGGCTTTGCCACACACAACGACAGTATCGAGACATTCCAGTCACCGGCTATGGAATATGTCAGCACCCTGTTCTGTTTCCTTTCCGGACTCAACTTCATCCTTCTCTACCGCTGTGTAATAAAGGGCGAAGTGAAGAATCTCCTAAATAACATAGAAGTGAAGTTCTATGTCGGCATCACCCTCATCTTCACCTTCTTCATAATGGTGATGCTCATCACACACAACGGCTACGACTATGAGCATGCCTTCCGATGCGGCATATATCAGGTAGTGTCATTCCTCACCACCACTGGTCTTTTCAACGATGATGCTGCCCAATGGCCTCATGTCACATGGGTAATCCTTGCCGTGTGTATGTTCATCGGCGGATGTGCCGGCAGTACAAGTGGTGGCTTCAAGGTCGTAAGATGCATAATGCTATTGAAGGGAGTTCGCAACGAGTTCCGACAGATGCTGCACCCTCACGCCATACTACCATTACGCATAGGCGCTACCAATGTTACAAACCAGAAGCGTGTCACCCTACTCGCCTTCCTTACCGTATATTGCCTAATGTGCATCTTCTGTGCATTTACGATGATAGCAGCAGGAGTAGATAACACCAACGCCATCACCATCACCATCTCCACGCTGAGCAATGTAGGTCCTACGCTCGGAACAGAAATCGGCCCTACGATGTCATGGGACGAGCTCCCAGACTTTGCCAAGTGGATTTGTTCCCTCCTCATGCTCATGGGACGTCTTGAGATTTTCTCAGTATTGATAATCTTCACCCCATCGTTCTGGAAGGAGCAGTAAGGCCTAACCAGTCCTTCCCCAAGGGAAGGCTCCTCCCCCCTCCCCCCACATGGGGGAGTAGTTAGTATTACCCATCAAAATAACTTACATGTGTTTGCAAATTATTAACTGTTAATTGAAACAATGAATTTCGACTCTTACAATGATGAAAGCCGACGTGAGGAGCTAATAAGAATGATAGAACATTCAGTACAGCAGCTTAGTGTCGGCGAACTGGAAGCCCTTTACTATGATATGGTAGCAAAGGACTATATAAAATAATATTTTTAAATGGAAAGTGAATAGTGAAAAGTGAATAATACTTAGATAATAATACTGCTATCGCTGAACGTGAGTGCCCATCAAAGTTCTTCCATTCTGGTGGCCACCAGTATTAAGTATTATTCACTTTTCACTATTCACTTTTCAATCATGCTCATAATCCTCCGACATCTTCTTCATATTCTGATATGTAGTCTTGATGTCATCCCACGTAATGTCAATGCAGTCTTCTATCTTACGCTTGTTTGTGGTGTGGGAGATAAGCCAGTCGTAGGTCTTCTGAAGATAGAACAGACGTGCAAGAACACCATGATTACCACCCTCAAGCCAGTCAAAACGCAAGAGCTTGTCCTGACCTTTCTCCTGAAGATAGTTCACCACTCTCTTTGACTCTTTAACACCTACCGCCCTATCAGCCGTACCGTGCATAATCCATAGAGGCAGCTTCCCAAGTCCGCTCATATCCTTCAGCGAACAACCGCCACAAAGTGCCATAGCAGCCGCCACCTTCTCTGGATAAGAACCTACAAAATCCAGCGTACCATAACCGCCAAGACTCATACCGAGCACATATACACGTGTAGAATCCACGTTATAGTTTGCCTTTGCCCATTCCAACAGATCATTGAGCTTAGACGGACTCCACGCACCACCCGGATTCTGAGGAGCAAGTACAAAAGCAGGAATCACCATTCCCTTGTCAATAGCATTAAGCACACCATAACGACGCACACGCATCAGGTCCTTACCACACAGACTCGCACCATGCAGGAATATCACAAGAGGCATCTTATGCTGCTCAACCTTATAGTCCTCAGGAATGAAATACCAAAAGTTATAGCCACCCGGCACAGCATCTGTCAGTTTCAGATACTCGCCCGCCGTCTGAGCTGAAGCTGAAACCACAGAAAGCATCAGCAACAACACTGAAAAGATGAAACGCTTTACGTTTAGAATATTTATTGCCATTGTTCAGTCAATAATTATTAGGTCAAAGGGGCAAAAGGCAAAAGACGAAAGACAAAAGACTTTAGACTTTAGACCTTAGCCATTAACGTGGCAAAGTTAAGAAAAATCTCCAAGACAACCAATCTTTTTTAGATTTTTTAGCCAATACCCACTTATTATAAGATTCATCGCTCTCTTTTCTTGCAAATTTGCAAATTTGTTATTACCTTTGCATTTGAAGATGCTGAAGAACCACTCGAAGGAACTTGAGCAAATCATTCAGACGTGGCTTACATATAAAAAATGCGAACAGAAAAATGAAAGGTATTATTTTCTTAATCATATCATGCGTAATAATCCTTCTGGCGGTTTTATTCGTGCCAAAAAGTAGCATGAACTTTGCGAGCAGTCTATTGCAGGCATTACTATATATCCTTAATTCCGCAACACTATAATTTAACTTTATTTATAAGTTCCTGAGCAACAAAAAGTTGCCCAGGATTTTGCCATGTCAGAATTTTCACTTATCTTAGTGTTGCAAAAAGAAAACAAG
>Ga0256405_10001345_pt1 | contig 67769 bp, 54 predicted proteins | sample RumenRJG_02DNA_FD_189096 | JGI IMG/M metagenome (GOLD analysis project Ga0256405, IMG submission 189096) | Bovine rumen microbial communities from Lethbridge, Alberta, Canada - RJG_02 | ecosystem: Host-associated > Mammals > Digestive system > Stomach > Rumen | place: Canada: Alberta... | reverse complement strand
AAACTCTGAACCCGCCGTTAATGTGACTATCGCAGGCAGAAAACTACCCCAAAGGCGGACACGGGTGCAGCGTCACGCTGCCGCACCCGGCAGGCGAGACCCGGGGGACATCGGTGATTGGTTATAAGATTAAGGCTATTTTTTTAGAGTTGGTGTAAACCAGCATAAAGCTTTTGTTGTCATCTCAAAAGTTGGGGGTAAACCAGAATAAACAGAAAAGAAGAATGGAACAATCGATGAAAGAGAATCCGTCGTTTGTTTTTTTGTCTTTTTCAGATTGATCAAAGCTCAAGAAGTTGGTTGTTAAGTAGTCTTCATAGCGTTTGTGCATAATGCCCAGTAACATCTTGTCAACAGGATTAATAAGGCTTTCTAAATTTTTTTCTTTGTTTGTATTTCCTTAGAATTCACTGGCGTGAACCCTGTCACTATAGCTTGATTTCTTTCGAGAATTAAATCTTGTAATCCGTTGAGTGATTCTGTAAAATTGGTGCAGAGCATATTTATTCCTCCGATCATGGTTTCACATCAATTCCATTTTACGGATTTGGGACAAATTTGCTCTACTTTATATTTCTGTGGGCTCTATTTGTTACACAACATGTAATTATATAACAAATCAATGCTGCCGCTGTTCTTTTATTACTACAGCTTATGTTTTTTTACACTATGAATCAGATAGAATAGTACCCATAACTAAAACCAATTGCCATCCATCTGAAAACATGACTCAAAGCACATTGTTGTGAATATCAAGTCGGTAATGTTCATGTTATCTTATGAAGACGATCAAAACCGATTATAACAAATTCATCACCTGTACACTTCTTGTTACAAAGCCTTCCATTTCTTCGGCAGTCAGTTTTCGTTGACTGATAAGAGCCAAATCAAAAATATGTCGACAGAGCAGTGTTTTTTTATCATCGTCAAGCGTATTCAGCTTTTTAACGATACTGCAGTTAGAGTTGACAATCAGCGTTTCAGAGGCAGGTCCGGTTTCACCAAACATATTGCCGTAAATCTTGCTGATATCATTCATACGACGCTCATATTCGTTGATCGTCAGAAGAGCCGGTGTGTTTTCTGCTTTAAGGTTTTCTACTTTTATCGTCAGTTTATCTTTTTTCAGAGCTTCCTTAAATAGACTGATAAGCTTTTCGTTATTATCCTGATCTTCTGATGCATTGCTGGTTTTCAGAGCATCTCCGATCTCGGAATCTATTCTGACAAATTTAGTACCGGATTCCTTATACTCCAGGAAGGTGACAAAATGTGCGTCAATGTTATGTTCCAGTATGACAGCATCAAGTTTGTTATCCTTGAATATTTTGATATATTGACCCTGTACTTCGGTTGAAGAAACATAATAAACCTTGTCGTTTTGTTTAGGAATCTCAGAAAAAGTTTTATATTCGTCATAGATCGTCTTATAAAGAATAATATCCTTTACTCTGTCATAGAACTTTTCATCCTTAATACATCCAAATTTAATAAAGGGAGAGATATCATCCCAATAGCCTTCATAAGATTTGCGTTCGTTATTAAAAACGGACGTCAACTTATCTGCGACCTTTTTGGTAATATGTCTGGAAATTTTGGCAACCTCACCATCGTTCTGAAGAAAAGATCTTGATACGTTCAGCGGCAGATCAGGACAGTCTATTACACCTTTTAGAAGCATCAAAAATTCCGGTACGACTTCTTTGATATTGTCAGCGATATACACCTGATTAGCAAAGAGTTTAATCTCACCGGGCATCACCTGCAGCTTATCGGTTTGTTTTGGAAAATATAGAATACCTTTCAGACGGAAAGGATAGTCCACATTCAGATGAATCCAGAACAAGGGAAGATTCATGTCTGTGAATGTTTCCCTGTAAAAATCTTCATATTCTTCTGTTGTACAGTCTTTCGGAGCTTTCAGCCAAAGAGGAGTGGTATTATTCAGTGGTTTTTCTTCAGGGGCTGATTTTTCGTCAGAAGACAGATTATCTTCTGAATTATTATTATCTTCCTTAATCAGATGAAAATAAATCTCATAGGGCATAAAATGACAATATTTTCTCAGAATTTCTCTCAGCTTGAACTCACTGAGAAACTCTTTGCCGTCGTCCGAGATATGCATGATAACTGACGTACCTTTTTGTGTTCTTGATCCGTCTGAAATATCGTATGTATCGCTGCCGGTGCTTTCCCAGTGGACAGGTGCAGCTCCCTGCTGATAGGAAAGTGTTTCAATCTCCACATTGTCAGACACCATATAAGCAGAATAAAAACCCAGTCCGAAATGACCGATAATGCCGCCTTCAGCATCCGTTTTATCCTTATATTTGTCCAGAAATTCTTTTGCGCCCGAAAAAGCAATCTGTGAAATATATTTTTCTACTTCCTCTTCCGTCATACCGATACCGTTATCACTTACGGTTAGGGTTTTAGCTTGAGGATCAAGTGTTATGTCAATTCTGGGTGTACTTCCGTCATCATCAGCTTCACCGATCTGACACAAGCTTTGATACTTCTTGATGGCATCACAGGCATTGGCAACAATTTCCCTGATAAAGATGTCTTTATCAGAATACAGCCACTTTTTGATAATCGGAAACAGATTTTCCGAATCAACCTTAATCTGACCTTCTCGTTTCATTTTGCATTACCTCCGTAATTGTAAAAAATATATGAAAGTGTATCTGTCATTCGTTTTGTGACATATTTCTTTCCAGCCACTGTTGATATGACATCAGCACTTGTCTTGGCTTTGAACCTTCGTGGGGACCTACAATTCCCATCTGTTCCATTTCATCTATCAAACGGCCGGCCCTGGCGTATCCAAGGCGCAAACGACGCTGGAGCAGTGAAGTAGATGCCTGACCCGCTTCAACAACACACTGAATGGCTTGTTCCATCATCGGATCCGTATTATTGTCATCGTTCGTATCAGATACTTTGGCATCTTTTTCAGGAATAGCGCTATTTTCGATTTCTTCAATAACCCGTTTGTCATATTCGACAACCTTATTTTCTTTAATAAAGGACACAATACTTTCGATCTCCTCATCGTTGACAAAACAACCTTGTACCCTGACAGGTTTTGTCGTACCGATAGGGGAGAATAACATATCACCTTTGCCTAACAGTTTTTCTGCGCCGCCGGAATCTAATATGGTACGGGAGTCGATCTGTGACTTGACGGCAAAGGCAATACGACTGGGAACATTTGCTTTGATCAGACCGGTGATAACATCAACGGAAGGTCTTTGTGTAGCGATCACCAGATGCATACCTGCGGCACGGGCCATCTGTGCCAGACGGCAGATAGATTCTTCCACTTCGTTAGGAGCCGCCATCATAAGGTCAGCCAATTCGTCAATAACGATGACGATCTGACTCATTTTTTCCAGTTTGGTGTTCTTTTTCGGAGGATCATCAGACTGTTTCAATTCAGCCTGAGCCTGAGCAAGCATCTCGTCTTCTTCAAAGCTTCGCTCCGTATCTTCAGGGTAAACGGTATCTTCTGTTTCTGCATTCTGTTTATCTACAAGACGATTATAGCTGTGCATATCTCTGACGTTATATTCTGCAAAGGTCTTGTATCTGTCGAGCATTTCAGTCACAGCCCAGTTCAGCGCACCGGCAGCTTTTCGGGGATCGGTTACAACAGGAACCAATAAATGCGGTATGCCGTTATAAACACCCAGTTCTACTACCTTTGGATCAATCAGCATCAGCTTGACTTCATCAGGATTTGCCTTATATAGCAAACTGACTAACATAGAGTTGATGCAAACAGACTTACCGGATCCTGTAGAACCGGCAATCAGTAAATGGGGCATCTTACTAAGATCGGCAAGAGTGATATGCCCTGTAATATCTTTGCCAAGGGCAACAGTCAGCTTGCTTTTGGCATTCTGAAACTCAGAAGATTCCACAAGACTTCTCATTTTAACGACGGAAACATTTTTATTCGGTACTTCAATGCCTACAGCATTCTTACCAGGAATAGGCGCTTCGATTCTGACGCCGGTTGCTGCAAGATTCATGGCTATATCATCGGCAAGGTTAGTGATCTTACTGATTTTGACACCGGAAGCAGGCTGAAGCTCGTAACGAGTAACAGACGGACCACGACTGATATTCATGATTGTTGTCTGTACGCCGAAGCTTTTTAAGGTATCCACAAGTTTGTTGGCGCTGGTGTGCAGTTCTTCTGAAACATTCCCGCCGTATTCATCAGGCTGGGGTTCTAAGAGCGTAAAGGGCGGTTTTATATATCCGCCGGCGATCAATTCAGGTGCCGGGGTTGGTTTAAGTTTCATATCGTCACCTGACGAGGCTTTAGACGATTGTAAAGCAGAAGAGGGGGACTGCTCGGAATGGCGCTCAGAAGAAAGTCCTTTTGCAATATTAAGCGGTTTAGCAAGGTCAGACGTTTCTTTTTTGGAGCCGAATACTGTTTGTAACGTATCATCATATTTGTCTTTTATTGGTTCTGTCTTTTTGTTATCTTTTTTTATTAACAAAGCGATATCCATCACGTCAGTTGAAACACCTGATTCTCCACCGATATGTTCCATAGAAGGTATTTGTTCTGATTGAGCAGTATTTTTGGCCTTGTTAGGCATGACATCCGGCACAACACCATCTATACCGGTCCCTTTGGTTGCCGGCACAGATGATGAGCTGTCAGCAAGGTTTTTAGATAGAGAGAGTGGTTTGCCTGTATGTTGGATACTATGTTCCGGCTCATAGATCGGAGACTTGTCGATACGAGTAAAAGTATTGTTTACTTCGGACTTCTTTTTAACGGCATTCAGTTTCTGGTCTACTTTTCGTGTGACGTATTCCTCATGTGCCTTCTGACGGGTTTCAGCACGAAGCTTGTTTTTTTCTTCCCGGACTTTCTCTCTGATTTCTTTGTGTTCATTCAGACGATCGCTGACAGGTTCTTTGATCCTGTCAATCAGATTCATAAACAGTGCTTCAAAAGACATATACAGGAAAAACAAAAAGATTAAAAAAGCGATAATTCCTCCGGCAACGGAACCGAAAATTTTAGCCAGGGGAATACCGAGTATACCACCAATAAACCCTGTACCTCCGTATGTAAAACCGTTGGTAAAGCAATTCATCAATTCTGTGCCATAGTCTTTTAATTCCATACCGGAAGAGCTGAAAGCATAGATGACTGTCGAAAACAATATTACCGTACCCGTAAAGAAAAATACTTTTAGCGGAAAACGATAGGTAGACTGTTCCTTGAACATCTGAAAACTGCAATAGGATAAAATGACAGGAACCATGAAGCCCATAAAGCCAAATAATCCCCAATAGCATTCATGAAGTGATTTCCAGACTTTTTCACCGGTCATAAAAAAGAAAAGTATACATAGAAAGGAAAGAGCGAGCAGTATAATACCACGAATAAAACGACTTCGTTTGATGTAGTACAATGCTTGTTCGTTGCTTACTTTTTTCGTACTTTTTCTTGGTGCAGCATGACTTCTTTTTGAATCAGAAGCAGACCGTGCAGTAGTTTTTTTTGTGCTGCCGGAAGACCTTGAAGAATTTGTTTTCTTTGATTTCCTGATGTTTTTCTTTTCTGCTGCCATAATACTATACCACCTCCAAAAAACAATACACCAATGATTGCAAAACCTCTTCGCTGGCGAAAAAGATCCGAAACCAAGGGTGTAGTGTTATAACCAATCACCGATGTCCCCCGCCTCGTAGGCGGCGGGTGCCATTCGGACTTTCAGTGGGGGTTATAATCCCCCACTGAAACCCCGAGGAGCTAAAGCTCCTGCGGTGAGGTTGCCTCGTCGCAGCCGATGTTAAGCGAGCTTACATCGGGCTTTGCTCCGAGTTAAACAACCGCAGATTTATGTTATATGATATCAGATACAAATCATGCTATTTATCAAAAAGAAAGCTGCTGTTGTGTAAACAGATTGGTACCGGACGACAATTCTATAATGCTGATCAGCAAAATGATCATGCCTACCGCTGCCGTGTAAAGAATGAAAATGTACATTCTGTTTGTTGTCAGAAGCCACTTGAAAATTTTTATGGCAAAGAAGCCAACAACAGCAGCGCAAATCATACCGACTATCACATAGAAAAAGTTTATTTCAGAAGCTTGACTGTCAGCAGAGAAGAGCGCTTCTTTTGTTTCAAGCAACGCAGCGGCAACAATTGCAGGGGTACCTAACAAGAAAGAATAATCAAGTGCAACCTGTTTGTTAATTCCTCTGAACTGACTTGCTGCAAGAGTAGAACCTGATCTTGAAAGCCCCGGAAAAACAGCAGCCGCACATTGTGTGATACCAACGCAGAGAGCGTCAACTACCGTGTATTTTCTTCTGGTTTTTTTTCTGTATTTTTTTCCGTTGATTATTTTAACAGGCTGTTGTTTTTTTCCGCTGAAGAGCAGCAATAAACTAGTTGCTATCAGCGATAAACCAACAATAAAGAAATAACCGTCCAAAGCAAATTTATCTGCCAGATCTTTAATTTTCATGTCCGTACCCGGGATAGGAAGGAAGAGTAAGAAAAGGGGAATAAGACCGATAATAATCATCATGGCAAGGTTTTCTTCACCGGTCATTTCTTTCCATCTGAACTCCCGTTTGAATATTTTCTTAATAATACTGGCCAAAGAACCAAAAAGCTTGATAATCAGTTTGATATATATTGCAACGACAGCGGCAAGTGTTCCGATATGCAGCATGACGGAAAAGAACAGGTTATTATTATTCATTCCGACAATATGCTGATAAATAGCGAGATGTCCGCTGCTCGAAACCGGCAGAAATTCTGTCAATCCCTGTAGTATACCCTGAAAAACGGCATCCAGAAAATTCATGTTGTATGTAACCCCCTAAACGATCAATGGCAGATAAACTGCCGTACACATTAAAAATTATGATAAAGCTTTACGAGATTTGTCAATCATTTTATAAAGCTCACGGACGGCGTCGCTTAAAGATCCTATTCTATTAATAAGACCTTCTCTAACTGCTGCTTTACCGTCAAGAATCGTACCGATATCCATGATTAACTCACCTGTATTCAGTGCCAATTCATTATAGCGGCCGGCGGAGATGTGAGAATGTGAAGTGACAAAATCTGTAATACGGTGCTGCATTCGTTGAAAATAATCCAATGCCTGAGGAACTCCCAACATCGTGCCGTTCATTCTGACAGGGTGGATGGTCATGGAAGCAGACTTGGCAATAAAAGACTTTTTGGCAGCAACCGCAATCGGTACACCGATTGAATGACCACCGCCTAATACAAGTGATACCACAGGTTTACTCATACCGGCAATCAGCTCGGCTATAGCAAGACCTGCTTCTACGTCGCCGCCTGCCGTGTGCAGAATGACAAGAAGACCGTCAATGTCTGTACTTTGTTCAGCGGCAATCAGTTGTGGGATAATATGCTCATATTTTGTGGTTTTGTTCCTGGGAGAAAGCATATAATGCCCTTCAATTTCTCCGATAATGGTCATGCATTGTATGATATAATGACCATTATCAGAAATGATAGAGCCGGTTTCGACAGCGGCAGAACCTATGCCGTCGTACTCAGTATCGTTACATGATTTTTCTTCTTCCGGGATAACAGGAAATGTTCCGTTTTGATAAAAACTGAACGGTGTTTGATGTGCCATAGTATGATATGCCTCCTTTTTGATTATTATGCGTGAGAAAAAGCATATCATACATCATCTAAATCTTTAAATATCTTTACCAATAGTACTTTTTTCGGATACATCTGCAGATTGCAGTGACAGGAATCGTTAATAATGCCCACAAGAAACTGTATAAGACACAGATCTGACCGCAGAAATTCAGCCGCTGATCCGAATAATCCCATACCTTGAGTTTCAGACAATAGTTAAACACAAAGCCGGAGAAGAATTCTGTTATGGTGATCACTATACTGCCGATACAACACTTTATCCAGACAGAGCATGAACTGATGCACGAAAAAATTTTGTAGAGGACAGTAAAACATATTCCACCGGTAAGAATCATAGACCAGTGGGTATATTTTCTCCAGATTATTTCTATCAGACCATAAGAACAACCACCCAGTGCAAAGAGCTTCAGCATACAGTGTTTTGACGATTTCATACAAACTCACCCAATGGTTATTGTTCGCAAAAAAAGCTTGATTATGATTAAAAATATTTTACAGCAAAATACCTTACTGATAATAGCTTGTTTATGATTGTATTGAATAAAAAATGACGATTGAGATAGTAGACTTAAAATCTTGACAATATACAACGCAGCGAAAAACTATTATATAGTCTTACCATACGAAAACAGGAATAAAAGGATTACTTTCCTTTTCGTATGGTAAAAAAAACATGAAACAGAATGGCAATGACGGCAGCACAGGCAAAGACAAAAATGACATAAACGATAGTGTTATTATACGGCGCCGTCCTGTGACGCTGCTGGTTCAGTTCTATCTCTCTTTGCTGCATATTCATGACGTGAGTCTGAATCAATTTATCAGCAATATAACGATGTCCGGAAATAGTAGGGTGTATGTCAAACGAAGCAATCTGCGTCATTTCGTAATAGCGATCCTGAAAGTCTGTCAATAAGTCAATGACAGTAACGCCATATCCGAATTCCTGACTTTCACTGATACCGACTGCACCGTCTTTTAAGTCTACCAGTGTTTTTTGAAGTGTGTCAGAAAGCACGTTGCCGGGTATTGCAGCAGTGGGATTATATGGTGTGATAAAATATAATTCAGCTTCAGAACCAATTTCTCTGAGATATGAAATCATTTCCTTCATATTGTCCAGATATTTCAACACAGCGTCTTTATATTGATTGAGGCATTTTTCATTCGTACATTCTGCGATGATCTTATCGATGACGGCTTTTTTGGAAGGATCATTCCATACAGCAAGTATCGTATTTTCAATAGATTTAAGGCTTGAAAAATCAATAGTTATGCCGTATTGTTCAAAAATGCTTTTACTGTCCGAATAAGCAGTAAAAACTGTCTGTTCCAGAATACTCATGATGTCGTTAGCACCAACAGATATTATGATCATATCTGATTTCTTCAGACGTTCCTTATCAGCATTTTTGATATCTGAAAGAACTTGACCGGAAGTCGCTCCTGTCCGAGAATCATTGAAGTAACTCTCGTTAAATTGAAGTCCGTAGTGTTTGGCAAGAAGATTCGGAAAGCTGTTTTTTGCTTTAGAGTTATCTGATGCATCAAAATCTTCAAGTCCAAAACCAGTAGAGATAGAATCACCGAAAACAGAAAGCAATTGTACTGCTCCGGAATCATCCTCATCATTTTCCGCAAAGACTGTCAGAGAAAACAGAGACCAGAACGACAGCACAGAAAGCAGCAAACAAACTATCTTTTTCATGATGCATCCTCCTTAACACAACAATAGTCAACGGTTATATCAGCTTAAAAAACCGTCGATAATGGTTGCTTCCGCTTCTTCTTCTGTCATACCGAGTGTACGAAGCTTCAGAATCTGTTCGCCTGCAATTTTTCCGATTGCCGCTTCATGAATAAGAGCAGCGTCATTATCCCGTGCATGAAGTTCAGGAGCAGCGTCAACCTTACCGTTTTCAGATATAATGGCATCGCATTCGGAATGTCCGGTACAAGGAGCGTTTCCGACAATAACAGAATGGTATTCCTGATGAGAATCATCTCTTGCCACCGAACGGGAAATGAGATCAACACCGGAATCTTTTCCGTTCATTTCAACATGAAAATCGGTTTTGGCAATCTGATCTTTCTCGGTGAGAATTCTCTCTCGAATATAAAGCTTAGCACCTTGTCCAAGCTTTGCAGAAGTAATTCTGGTAGTACGGTCAACACCGCCGATCTGAGCCGTATCCATCTCCAATACAGCGTTTTCTTCAAGTTCTGCCTCTGTCACGGGATCAATGGAACGAAGTCCGGTTCCGTGACCTTTACCGATATGTTTTTCAAGATACTTGACTCTGGAACCCTTACCGAGGAAAAAGCGATGAATACCGTTATGCCTGGCAGGTTCTCCTGTTTCAGTATGTATACCGCAGCCGGCAACGATAGTAACATCTGCATTTTCGCCGACAAAAAAATCATTATAGACAAGATCGTCAACATCGCCATGGGTTACACACGCCGGTATGGATACTGTTTCATCAGTGGTACCCGGAGCAATGAATATTTCAAGACCGGGCTGATCTTTTTTGGATTCGATCCTGATATTTTTACTGGACATTCTGCCGGCACACTGACCGTCCTCACGGATATTATATGCGCCTTTGAATTCTCCGTCCCATTCGGAAATCTCTCTTAATAAATCTTTTGTAATCTCATTCATCAGAACATTTCCTCCTGCTTGTAGCATTTTGCAGAAACTGCATTATTCTCTGTCAATTTTTTCATCATATCCTGAGGCTTTCCTTGCGCTTTAATCGTGCCGTCGGCAACAATAGCAATTTCATCAGCGATATTCAGGATTCTTTCTTGATGGGAAATAATGACGATGGAGCCGTTCAGGTTCTTTCGCATATCCTCAAAGGTTTTGATTAGACTGGTAAAGCTCCACAGATCAATCCCGGCTTCAGGTTCATCAAAAACGGTGAGAAGAGAGGGTCTTGCCAATACGGTGGCAATTTCAATTCTTTTGATTTCTCCGCCGGAAAGGGTAGAGTTGACCTCACGGTTGATATATTCCTCTGCGCAAAGACCTACTTTACTCATGATATTACAGACGTCAGACAGTGCCATTTCTTTACCCGCAGCAAGCTCTATCAGTTTTCTTACAGTTATCCCTTTGAATCTGACAGGCTGCTGAAAAGCAAAACTGATTCCCATTTTAGCCCGTTCTGTAATATCAACGTCTGTGATATCGGTATCGTTCAAATAAATACTGCCACTGTTCTGACGATAAATACCGGCAATAATTTTAGCAAGAGTTGTTTTGCCGCCGCCGTTAGGACCGGTAATAACAATCAGTTTGCCGTCAGGAACAGTCAGATTAAGATTCCTCAGTACATCGGTTCCATCAGGAGTGCTCCATGATATATTATCAAGCCTCAGCAATTTAATCATCCTTTTCTTCATTCTATTGATGCTTCTTCGATGATGCAACTTAAATATTATACCATATAATCATCAAATATACAATTGTTTTTTCATATCTGATGAAGAATAATGAGTGTATCTTTTGTATTCACTCTCTTTGAGTCAGCAATGCCGTGGCAAGGAATATCCTTTACGGGCTGTTTTTATGTTAAGGTGATTAACTTTCTGCTTGTCCGACCGACATTGAGTGGATATACATATCCAAAAGTTTGTTTTTTTGTCTCGATTACTCTTCAGTAATGCAGTGATAAATCAAGTGATGCGATGTAATGAAAGAAAAAAGATAATAAAATACTATTATCAGTATTCTGATTAACTAAATGATTGAAAATCATTTTATAATGTGTTATATATGTAAGTAAGATGTAATCGTGAAATAGTGTGATGACAAGAAGGAGAATGCTGTCATGAAAGTCAATCGAGATTGTGAAGAATGCTTATGGAAAAGGCAACAAAAACTGAGCGATGATCCTGTTTATTTATCTCACATCAGGAAAATCCTTGATTCCCGCAGAGAAAATGATTGCGCTCCGTATCTGATTTATCTTTTTAATAAGGTGTATGAAAACAGATTCGGCGATAGACCGGATTACAGTTCAGAAAAGAAAAGATATAATGATCTTATACTATCTTTGGAAGAAAGCTTTACTGATAGGATTAACAGCTCAGATAGCCCACTGAAAACCGCTTTGCTCTATGCCAGGGTAGGAAACTATATTGATTTTGGTGCTCTTCAGGATGTTAATGAAAGGAATTTGTTTGAGTTGTTTGATCACGCAAAGCTTTCTGAAAGCGATGAAATAGTGTATAATTCTTTTATCAATAAATGTATGCAGTCCAAAAACTTTCTGCTGATCGCAGACAATTGCGGAGAAATCGTACTTGATAAGCTCTTTCTGATACAATTAAAGTCTGCATTCCCGCAATTACAGACGACTGTTATGGTCCGTGGAGGAGAGGCACTAAACGATGTAACCATAAATGACGCCAGATATGTCAGGATTGATCAATACGCTCGCATTATCACAAACGGTGCAGCAATATCAGGTACTGTGTATGAACTTTTGTCAGAGGAAGCCAAACAGATTATGAATACTTCTGATATTATCTTTGCCAAAGGACAGGGCAACTATGAGTCACTGTCAGGACAAGGATTTCATATTTTTTATTCGTTTCTTTGTAAATGTGATCTGTTTATCAATAAGTTCAATGTACCAAAATTTACAGGAATGTTCCTGGAAACATGACAGCAGAAGGATTACTTTCAGATCTTGCGAAGTTCCTCACATAATGATTATAGGGGAGTATTCTTGTACATATAATGCAGTTATTCGTAAAATAATATAACTTTGCAATAATAGCTGTTCAATAAACCATTAATACACAATTTAAGATTAATTCTTTATCTATAATCATCATTCAAAAAAGAATAAATATAGAAACAGTTTTCACAGTATCTATCTATAAACAAAGAATAATTAGAATTCGAAGAATACATTTGACAATAAAAGTACAATACAAACATATTAAAGCATCACATTGGTTATCCATCAGAGAGTTTGCTGATATAGTTTAGTTTTACTAAGCTGAGTAATACTTAATATGAATATAATATGATTACACAAATTAACTGGCAAAGCATATATATAATAGAAAAGCAAAAAGACGGATCCGAAAAATGTGTAAACAAGAGAATCGAAAATGTAACTATGATTTTACAATATGAATAATCTATCATAAGAATTATGGCACATAGCAATGATTTGATAATCAAATAGTAATAATGACTGTTACGGTACATGAATTCGGAATATTTGCATACGCAATCAACCACATATATTATTGATTGCGTATTGATCCTCCCTTAATGTCCGAAAATCTTTCTTTTGAGACATTACATATAGTGTTATATCCACCTCTCCTTAACCCTTTTTGCTTTGATTTCGATTCTCTTGATACTTCTGCTTCACTTTATACTTTTTTCTTTTTATTTAATCGTCATTGCTATTTTTATTATGATGTTGAGTTTTTAATTTGATGCTTTTGAGTATATACTCCTTAAGCTTTACTCGAGATTATTACTCAGAAACACTTAAGGAGTATATATTTTCATCTATTGGTTTGTATATTTTTTACTTCAGGTTGTATTATATTTTGCGCTTATTATATTCTTTTTCTTTTGTCAAACTCCGGATTGATAGCGTAGAAATTTTTACTATCAAGTTTATCAGTTGCAATGCGCAATGCTTCTCCAAAACGTTGGTAGTGTACAACTTCTCTTGCTCTTAAAAACCTGATAGCATCTTTTACGTCATAGTCATCACAGAATCTAAGAATATTATCATAAGTGGTTCTCGCTTTTTGTTCTGCTGCCAGATCCTCATGGAGGTCTGTGATCAGATCTCCTTTTACTTGTAATGACGCTGCTGTATAAGGCATTCCGCTTGCCGCCGTAGGATAAATACCCGTAGTATGATCTACAAAGTAATCATCAAATCCTTGATCTTTAATCTCTTCTACTGTCAGATTTTTTGTTAATTGATATACGATTGTCCCGATCATTTCTAAATGACCAAGTTCTTCTGTACCGATATCTGTTAAAATTGCTTTGATTTCTGCATAAGGAACAGAATAACGCTGACTAAGATATCGAAGAGAAGCGCCAAGCTCTCCGTCCGGACCGCCATACTGAGATATGATTATCTTTGCCAGCTTTGCGTTTGTCTGCTTGATGTTAACCGGATATTGCAGTTTTTTTTCATATACCCACATAGTCACTCACCCCTCTTGATTATCCCATGGCCATGGATCAGCAATCCATGCCCAGCGATTACCGTTTTTATTACCAGGACTTAACGGTCCGTATTGCTTTTCAAATTCCTGACGAAGTTTCTTTGACTGCACCTCGTAATAACGAAGTGCATCAGCTGCCGAATTGTCGTCAGGATGCGTATCAAGATAGATGTGAAGCTCTGTGGCAGCAAAGTCGTATGATGACAGCTTTTTCAGCATCATTTCCCTTTCAGTCATCATGATCCCCTCCTATTTTTCCTGCAGCACACATAAAAGGCTTATTCAGTTCGGGAAACATGGTGCCGGTTTCCAATCCATGCTGTGGTGAGTATAACTTCTGAGCGTTCTGATAAGGAACATAAGCCATTGCAACCGTTATATCTTCAGGCAATGGAGTGATTCTGAAATCTGTGTTCTGTAATTCCTTGATAATGTCCATTTATTCTGCACTCCTTTCATTTTTACATTCTTATTATATGTTTTGATTTTATAAGTGTGAAAAGATTCAATTGTAAAGCTGACTGATCTTGTTTCGTAATGATGATGAACTGCAGCGTCAATTATGCAGATGCTGTTACAGAAAAATCAACAAAAAATAAAATGAATCTTATTAAACCTTGCTAAATACAGAATAATATAGTATAATGTAATAAGAAACTCGTAAGGAGGCTGAGAAATGGATTTTTTGGGTAAGCCTTGCCCTGTATGCGCACGTACCTTTCGTGATGATGATGACGTTGTCGTATGCCCTAAATGCGGCGCTCCCTATCATCGAGAATGTTATCTCCAAAAAGGTAAATGTATCTATACTGACGATCTTCACCGGAATCATCAAACCTGGCAGGATCTTCAGAATGCAACAGACAATGACACCACTAACGATCAAGCCGAAAATGGACTGGTCTGCCCTCGCTGCAAAACTGTTAACCCTGATCATGCAATAGTCTGCAAGAACTGCGGTAGTTTTTTGTCAAACGGCATCGGGATGAATCAGGAAGACAATACTTATAACAGAGCGGATAGCGCCGCCACTGACAGTAATCCGTTCGGGAAAGATAATCCCTTTTCGGTTTTTATGGATCCCATGGGCGGAGTACCGCAAGACGAAGATTTCGACGGAGTGACCGGTGCCGAATTGGCGAAGTTTGTAAAAAATAACACCACTTATTATCTGCCTGTTTTTCAGGGATATAAGAACAAAAAAAGATGCAGATTTAATTTTTGTGCCTTTTTGTTTGTGGGTGGCTGGTATTTGTATCGTAAACAGTACCTTAAGGGAGCGTTGCTGTCGCTGCTCTATCTTGCAGTAGAATTAGGCGCATTGTTTTGCTCCATTGTGTTTACAACACCATTTATCAAAGAAGCTAATCAGTTTTATAGTGGCGCAAATTACATCGGCTTCTCGGATTATTTTTCATGGGCGGTTCACTATAAATCCTTTGGGGATTTGGTTCTGATGTTTTTGCCCTATCTGCTGTATGCTGTATTTTTGCTCGTTCGAATCATCTGTGGATTTCGTGGCAACAAAAGCTACTATCATTTTGCAGTATCGAAAATAAAAGGTATAAAAGCCGGCGGCTCAAACAATAATGAACCATCAACTTCTCTTGCAGAGGCAGGCGGTGTGAATACTGCTGTTGCCTGGGTATGTCTTATCTGTTATCTGATTTTGTCTTTTGCTCCCTTCTTTATCAAATAAAACGGAGGTATTTATTATGAAAGTAACAAAAGCTGTTATCCCCGCTGCCGGATTAGGCACAAGAGTGTTGCCGGCCACTAAATCAATGCCGAAAGAGATGCTGACAATCGTTGACAAACCGGCTATTCAGTATATCGTGGAAGAAGCCGTGCGCTCCGGAATTACGGACATTCTTATTATTACAAATCGCGGCAAAGGGGTTATTGAGGATCATTTTGACCGCAGCCCCGAGCTTGAAGACAGACTGACGGCTTCCGGTAAACATGATGTATGCGAGCAGGTTGTTAATATCTCCAAGCTGGCTAACATCTATTTTGTCAGACAAAAAGAAACTAAAGGACTTGGTCATGCCGTTAACTGTGCCCGCTCTTTCGTCGGTAATGAGCCTTTCGCTGTTCTTTACGGCGACGACGTTATTATCGGTGAAGATCCTGCCTGCGGACAGTTGATTCGTGCCTATGAAAAATACGGAAAAGCTGTTGTCGGTATTAAGGCTGTTCCCGAAGAAGCAATCTCAAAGTACAGTTCTCTGAAGGTAGATCTTCTGGAAGATAATGTCTATAGCTGCACAGATATGGTTGAAAAACCGAAAACTAAGGAAGAGATTCTTTCTTTATATTCGGTTCTGGGCAGATGCGTCCTGACACCCGATATTTTTGAAATTCTGGATCATACGGCTCCAGGTGCTGGAGGAGAAATTCAGTTGACTGACGCAATGAAAACGCTGGCGCAGACAGTTGGCATGACCGGCGTTGACTTTACCGGCAAGCGCTATGATATGGGTGACAAGCTTGGTATTCTTCAGGCTACTGTCGAGATTGCTCTGCAGAATCCGGCACTGGGTAACGATTTCAGACAATATCTGAAAGAGCTGAGCAAAACATTATAAGAACATTATTTTTATTAATCAAACTGTAGCTTATGCCTGTGCCCCTACGGCATAGACTTGGTATATATTTTTTTGAGGAGGATTTTTTTTATGGCTATTACTCTTAGTGATAAGCATCTGAAAGAATTTGTAACTTGTGAGGAATATGAGGCTATTGCACCGCAGATTCAGGCGGCGCACAATATGCTTCATCATAAAACAGGGCTCGGTAATGATTTTGTTGGTTGGGTTGACCTTCCTGTTAATTACGATAAGGAAGAATTTGACAACATAAAAAAGGCAGCAGAAAAAATCAAGTCCGATACTGACATCTTTGTTGTAATCGGTATCGGTGGTTCTTACCTTGGTGCAAGAGCTGCTATTGAATTTCTGAAATCTCCATACTATAACAATATGCCGAAAGATACTCCTGACATTTATTTCACCGGTAATTCAATCAGTTCTACCGCTTTGACAGAACTGTTGAAAATCTGCGAAGGTAAAAATGTATCTATCAATATGATCTCCAAGTCCGGCACAACGACTGAACCTGCTATTGCTTTCAGAGTATTCAGAGAACTGTTGGAGAAAAAATACGGTAAAGAAGGTGCAAGAGAAAGAATCTACTGCACCACAGACAAAGCAAAGGGTACGCTGAAAAAACTTGCAACTGAAGAGGGATATCAAACATTTGTCGTGCCGGACGATGTCGGCGGTCGTTATTCTGTACTGACTGCTGTCGGTTTACTGCCAATAGCAGTTGCCGGAGCTGATATTGACGCTTTGATGCAGGGCGCTGCTGCTGCTCGTGAGGGATTGATGGATACCGATCTGGAAAACAACGCCTGCTATAAATATGCCGCCATCAGAAATATTCTCTATCGCAAGGGTAAATCTGTGGAATTGCTGGTAAGCTACGAGCCTTCCTTTACCATGATGAATGAGTGGTGGAAGCAACTCTTCGGCGAAAGCGAAGGTAAGGATAACAAGGGTCTCTTCCCTGCTTCTGTTGTATTCTCAACTGACCTTCACTCTATGGGTCAGTATATTCAGGACGGCAGAAGAATCCTTTTTGAAACTGTCATGCAGATTGACAAGCCGAAGTATGAGCTGACAATTGACACTGATCCTGAAAATACGGACGGACTGAATTTCCTCGCTGGAAAAACTGTCGATTTCGTTAATAAAAAAGCCTTTGAAGGTACTGTTCTGGCTCATACTGACGGTAAGGTTCCCAATATTATTCTGAATATGCCGGAAGTAAATGAATTTGAACTTGGTTATCTTATCTATTTCTTCGAAAAAGCTTGTGCTATCAGTGGTTATACCATGTGTCTGAATCCGTTTAATCAGCCCGGTGTAGAAAGCTACAAAAAGAATATGTTTGCACTGTTAGGCAAACCTGGCTATGAAGATCTGAAAGATGCGCTGGAAGCCAGATTAAAATAATTCTGCCTTAAATGCATTGACAATATGCTTGATTTATTGTAAAATTTATATATAGGAATATCCGTTTTGTCGGAACATATTTTCTAAGGAGGCAAAAAATAATGGTTACACTTATTATTGGCAAAAAAGGTTCAGGTAAAACCAAAAAATTAATCAGTCTGGCAAATGAGGCCGTTGAAGCTTCTAACGGTAATGTTGTCGTTATTGAAAAAGGTTCTAAGCTTACTTTTGATGTAACTCATAAAGCAAGACTCATTGATACAGAACAGTATTCTATCAGCGGCTATGACGCATTCTTTGGTTTTCTGAGTGGTCTTTGCGCTGGTAACTATGACGTTACAGATGTTCTTGTTGATTCAACACTTAAAATCGGCGGGCAGGACTTTGCTGAACTTTCTACTTTTATTGAGAAAATCAATGTTTTGGCTCTCAAGTCAGAAACTAAATTTACATTCTTGATTTCTGCAGATGAAAAAGACTTACCTGAAAGTCTTGATGCAGTTTCAGTTAAGATCTGAGATATATACGATCTCATTATTTGTCTTTTTAAGGCGGTTTCCTTTTGGAAATCGCCTTATTTTATTAATCAAATAAATCGTTTCACTCCAGTTTCTTTTCACAGACTTGCAGGTACAAAGGGTGCGTATTTGAACAGGTTTTTCTCACTATCGTTTACTTGCGGCTCACTTACTTAATATAGATTTGAAATATTATTTTCCGTTGCGCCCTGCAGGTGCAGCGACGATCAGATGTTGTCATTTGTATTCTGTACGCCGTTATAGCCAATAAGTGCTGATTAATACAGGATTTCTTGAAAATGACACACTGTTCAATCAATAGCTTCGCCGTGTCTGATACTTGGCGTTATGATTCTTACCCGTAACTTGACCAAATAAGACAATTGAAGAATTTTACTTTTTATAACCAATCACCGATGTCCCCCGGGTCTCGCCTGCCGGGTGCGGCAGCGTGACGCTGCACCCGTGTCCGCCTTTGGGGTAGTTTTCTGCCTTCGATAGTCACATTAACGGCGGGTTCAGAGTTTTGCAGAGAGTCTGGTACGCGGACTGAGCTTTTTGGTTGTAGAAATCAAGGGAGCGTTAGCGGACGTCCCTGCGAATCGTCCAGTGCGGTCACGCACCGGAGGCACTCCACCGGTGCTTCTGCTTCGCAGAGGTGTCCACTGGACACCCGCACCCTCTTAGGCGGCGGGTGCCATTCGGACTTTCAGTGGGGGTTATAATCCCCCACTGAAACCCCGAGGAGCTAAAGCTCCTGCGGTGAGGTTGGATCAATGCAGCCGATGTTAAGCGAGCTTACATCGGGCTTTGCTCCGAGTTAAAACTGCGTAAAAATGAAATATGTTTCTTTCAAGTCTATATTTTGGCTTTAAAGAACAGTGTACATCGTCCCTTGTATGTTGCAAATACAAGGAGTGCGAAGCACTCCTTCGGGATTTGACTGCATAAAAAAAGCCGATTTCCATCATTTGGAAATCGGCTTTAGTACTGATATTATTCAGCTATAATACTAAATCAGAATTTACCTTCTTTAGCTGCTTCTTCAATGCTTACAGCTACTGCAACAGTTGCACCTACCATAGGGTTATTACCCATACCAATCAGTCCCATCATCTCAACGTGGGCCGGAACGGAACTGGAACCTGCGAACTGTGCGTCAGAATGCATACGACCCATTGTATCGGTCATACCGTAAGAAGCAGGACCTGCAGCCATATTATCAGGATGCAGTGTACGTCCTGTACCACCACCGGATGCTACAGAGAAGTATTTCTTGCCCTGTTCAATACACTCTTTCTTGTAGGTTGCAGCAACAGGATGCTGGAAACGGGTGGGGTTAGTGGAGTTACCGGTGATAGAAACGCCTACATTCTCCATGTGCATGATCGCAACACCTTCCTGAACGTCGTCAGCGCCGTAGCATTTAACAGTAGCTCTCAGTCCGTTTGAGAAGGGCTTTTCATATACAACCTTCAGCTCCGCTGTCTTATAATCATATTTTGTTTCAACAAATGTAAAACCATTGATACGGGAAATGATCTGAGCAGCGTCTTTTCCAAGTCCGTTCAGAATTACACGAAGAGGTTTCTGACGAACTTTGTTTGCCTTTTCGGCAATACCAATCGCTCCTTCGGCAGCAGCAAAGGATTCGTGTCCTGCCAGGAAGCAGAAACACTCTGTTTCTTCTTCAAGCAGCATTTTTCCAAGATTACCGTGTCCGAGGCCGACTTTTCTGTGGTCTGCAACAGAGCCCGGAATACAGAATGCCTGCAGACCTTCACCGATTGCAGCAGCTGCATCAGCAGCACGGCGGCAACCTTTTTTGATGGCAATAGCAGCACCTACTGTATATGCCCAGCAAGCGTTCTCAAAGCAGATAGGCTGAATCTTCTTTACCTGTGCATAAACATCAAGGCCAGCATCTTTCGTGATCTTTTCAGCCTCTTCTATAGAAGCGATACCATACTCGTTCAGTACGGCAGTGATCTTGTCAATTCTTCTTTCGTATGATTCAAACAGAGCCATTTTATTACTCCTTTCTCGGATCGATAATCTTTACAGCATCGGCAACCCGACCATACTGACCCTTTGCTTTTTCCCAAGCTTCGGTCGGAGTGTCTCCCTTTTTGATGAAATCTGTCATCTTTCCGAGACTTACAAACTGATATCCGATTACTTCGTTGTTCTCATCAAGAGCTATGCCGGTTACATAGCCTTCTGCCATTTCAAGATAACGCACGCCCTTTTCTTTGGTAGCGTACATTGTACCAACCTGTGATCTGAGACCCTTACCAAGATCTTCAAGACCTGCTCCGATTGCAAGACCGTCATCTGAGAATGCGCTTTGGCTTCTGCCGTATACAATCTGCAGGAACAGTTCACGCATTGCAGTATTGATAGCGTCGCATACAAGGTCTGTGTTCAATGCTTCCAGAATGGTCTTGCCCTGCAGAATTTCTGCTGCCATAGCTGCGGAGTGTGTCATACCACTGCAGCCGATTGTTTCTACAAGTGCTTCTTCGATAATACCGTTTTTGATATTAAGGGACAGCTTACAGGCACCCTGCTGCGGAGCGCACCAGCCAATACCGTGTGTAAATCCGGAAATATCCCCAATCTGTTTTGCATGAACCCATTTGCCTTCTTCCGGAATCGGAGCCGGCTCATGCTTTGCACCCTTTGCTACAGGGCACATCATTTCTACCTCTTTTGTGTAAATCATTGTAATCTCCTTTCGCTTGTCTGTTGTAAGCAACAAACATAAAAATATAGAAAACGAAGTGTTTTCTTCGGGAGTTGATTAATCTCCCTATCATATTGATTATAATATTTTTTTCCTCGAATTTCAACAGAATTTTAAAAATTCTCTCTCCCTTTTTACTGATTTTTCATAGTTTTTTCGATTTCCTTTCATTTATTGTCAAAATAGCTTTGAAACCATACGTCAGGCGCCGTAAAAGTTTTGTCCTGCAGATAGCTCAGTATTCCTGCATCCGTCGTAAAATGAAAATGCAGCTTGTATGAATACAGAGCTTGATACTTATACCCCATTTTACGGTTGATTTCATTTTTTCCGTATTTTCCGTCACCCAAAAGAGGATGTCCTATAAACGACAGGTGCGCTCGGATCTGATGTGTTCTGCCGGTCAGCAATTCAACTTCCAACAGGCTGAACTGATCTTTTTCTGCCAACACACGGTATTTCGTTTTAATTGTTTTTGTCTGTTCGTTTGGTTTTTTGTAGATATAGACACGATTCTTTTTTTCATTCTTCTCAAGATATGCAACGAGCAGAGCTTCTTTTTGTTCCATTTTCCCTATGGCAATACACAGATAGTATTTTTCTATCTCTCTGTCCTTCAGTTTCTGATTCATAATCCGAAGGCTTTCTGCATTTTTAGCAGCTATCACAATTCCTCCGGTATTTCTGTCAATTCTATTGACCAGTGAAGGTGCAAAGGAATTTTCCTTTTTGGGATCATATTCTCCCTTGTCATACAGATAATGCTGTACCCGGGCAATCAGCGAATCAAAATGATAGGTATCGTCAGGGTGAACCAATAATCCCGGTTTTTTGTTCAACAACATTATGTTACTGTCTTCATACAGGATATCCAGCTTGACCGGCGCTTTCATGAAATCATATTGATCGTATGATTCTTCATAGAATTCTTCTTTGATATACAGTGTCAGAACATCCCCTTTATTGAGTCTGTCTGAAATAGTGCATCGCTTACCATTCAGCTTAATGTATTTGGTTCTGATATATTTATACATCAGTGAAATCGGCATATTCTTAAACCGCTTTGTCAAAAACTTATCCAGTCTTTGTCCGCTGTCGTTTTCTGTTATTACAATTTCTCTCATCTTACGATTCCTTTACCAGTATTCTTTTTTTCTAAATATCACTACTGTTTTTCTGAGACAGCTCCTGCATTTTTTTCAAAATGGCTTTTTTAGCGACTGATGGCTCGAGAATATTCTGAACTGTCTTTTCCATGGGGCACAATCCATTACCCTGTCGGTTGATAATATTGTCTGTCAATATCTGATACTCATATTGTACCCCATATTGTTCGAACAGTTCGGTTGCAGACCTGCTCATCACTTCGCCGAAAACCGCTCGTACACCAGCTTCAACGTACAGAAAAGCTGCTGCTTTACCGACAATCTTATCGGCAGCAGTAATGTCTGCAGCATTCTTCACAGCTTCCAGAGCCTGTATCAGCGGTTTAATTCCGGCGCCGTCACTGATGACGGTATCACAGTCTGCACAAATGACCAGCGAATGATGCTCTTTTAATAGTTTGCTTTTTGTATATTCCAGTTTGTACATACAGTGCTTCCTCCCTCCCAGCTGTCGCTTTACTTTGCGTCCTGCTTTACATTGGCAAGCGGATTGGCATTTAAGCCTCTTTTAATCTGTTCATCGGCAATATGGGTATATATTTGCGTTGTGCCAAGGTTGGAATGTCCCAGTATTGCCTGGAGTGTACGGATATCTACCCCGCCTTTCTGATACATAAGAGTTGCCGCCGTATGTCTCAGTTTGTGAGGGGAATAACCTTGATTACCAAGACCGATCTTTTCGAGATAATGATTAACCATGTGATAAACGCCCTTGCTGGTAATACGGCACTTTTTCCGACTGATAAATAATGCGTTTTTGTCCTCGATATCATTGACAGGGCGCACCTTCAGATAATCCTTCATTGCGTTGATACACGCTTCATTCAGATACAGTGTTCTTTCCTTGTTTCCTTTTCCTCTCAATGTCAGCATATACTCACTGTTGATATCTGACAGATTGATACCTACCAGTTCGGATAATCGCATTCCGCAATTCAGGAAAAAGATTAAAATACAATAATCTCTTTCTTTGAATTCGCCCTCTACAGCCTGCAAAAGATGCAGACTTTCTTCCAGCGTAAGATATTTCGGAAGCTTTTTTGCTTTCTTTGGTGCTTCCAGCGCTTCAGCAGGATTGTTATCAATTTGATGTGTTTTAACTGTTAGATATCTGTAATAATCCTTTAATGTTGAGGTTTTTCTTGCTCTTGTTGCAGCATTATTCATTCTTTCTTCTTTACAGTAATTCAGAAATAAAATGATTTCGGAATATGTAACAGATTCTACCATTGTCCTGTCTACTATAGAGATATCAATATTATCAATTGCTTCATCTTTCGGGCATAGTCCCCTGTCTTTGATAATAAAGCGAAAGAAGGTTCTAAGGTCCCGGTAATACTCTTCTGCTGTCAAATCGGAACGTCCCTTAATATTATTGATATAATCCAAAAAATCTCTGATTATAGGTGGTGCTTCTTTGAGCAATTCATATTTCAACTGACCATTACTCCGTTTCTTACTATTTTTCATTTTATTATTTGGATTATAGCATTTTGTCGTATTTTTGTCAAAACTTTCTGAAACAGTTTTATCAGTTATATCATAATATAGAAAAAATGTGCGTTTCACATTGATTATTACAGGATTGTATTTTTTAAAAAGCTCTGCATAAAGAATCACTGCCTGCAAGCATGGAATTTCTCCTGTGAGTCAGGAACGGAGAAACTGACAATAATACATTGGATTGGAGAAAAAGAACAAGGAATCAGATGAGGTAAATCCTGAGTGTTTGACACATTATTAAAAACCTGCAAGAGTCGACAATATTTTAATGCAATCAGCATTAAGTACTAAAAAATCATACATCAGGCACGGTAAAGTTGATTCGTAAACTGAATTTATACTTACTAATAAAGCAGCTTTAAGCAGCCCTTTTGGGCTGCGACGGCGGAATGCGAAAAAGGCAGCGGCTGATCGCCGCTGCCCGTGCCCAATGCCTGCGGAATAGAAGTTTCAAATCTGTATGAAGTAAGTGAGCGTTAGCGAACGATAGCGGAATCATCCTGTGCGGTCACGCACCAATGGTAATTTACAAAAATGCATACATCAGGCACGGTAAAGGTGATTCGTAAACACTGAATATATACTTAAAATAAAGCAGCCTTAAGCAGCCTTTTTGGGCTGCGACAGCGGAATTCGAAAAAGGCAGCGGCTGATCGCCGCTGCCCGTGCCGAATGCCTGCGGAATAGAAGTTTCAAATCTGTATGAAGTAAGTGAGCGTTAGCGAACGATAGCGGAATCGTCCTGTGCGGTCACGCACCAATGGTAAGTTACAAAAATGCATACATCAGGCACGGTAAAGTTGATTCGTAAATTGAATATATACTTAAAATAAAGCAGCCTTAAGCAGCCCTTTTGGGCTGCGACGGCGGAATGCGAAAAAGGCAGCGGCTGATCGCCGCTGCCCGTGCCGAATGCCTGCGGAATAGAAGTTTCAAATCTGTATGAAGTAAGTGAGCGTTAGCGAACGATAGCGGAATCGTCCTGTGCGGTCACGCACCAATACAGTTTTCAATAAAGCTTCGTAATGCTTCTATGCCACTGCCGGTTTGAGATGAGCAGGGAAATAACGGAATATCCGGATAATCCTGTAATTCTGTTTTTAGTTCGGATAGGCGTTTTTCCTGCTGCGTTTTTTTCAGCTTATCCATTTTTGTCAAAGCAATGACAAAAGGAAATTGATTCTGCCACAAATAATCTATCATCGTCATATCATTGACAGTGGGACTATGCCGCATATCACAGATTTGAACAACCAGCGAGATATTTCTGTTCTGTGCAAAATATCCTTCTACAAGCTCTGCCCAGCGCTGCTTTTCAGCCTGCGAAACCTGAGCATAACCATATCCCGGGAGATCAACAAAATAAGCTTCTTTTAGCGAGAAAAAGTTGATTGTAGCTGTTTTGCCCGGCTTAGCGCTGACTCTCGCAATGGATTTCCGAAAGAGAAGCTTGTTAATCAGTGAAGATTTACCCACATTCGATTTGCCGGAGAAAACAATCTCCGGAAGATCTGACGCAGGTATTTGTGACGACTTACCATAGGCCGCCTTGAACTCTGCAATATGAAAATTCATGTTACACCTCTTTGCATTTATCGTACCAGAGCAGTATCTAAAACATGATGAATATTGTCTGCCAATACAAAGCGAACCTCGTTTTTCACAACTTCATCAACCTCGTCAAGATCTGACTTATTATCTTTCGGAATGATAATAGTTTTGATACCAAGACGATATGCTGCCATTGTCTTTTCTTTCAGCCCTCCGATGGGCAATACTTTACCTCTGATGGTAATCTCTCCTGTCATGGCAACGTCATGTTTAACAGGTATTCCCGTTAACGCCGAGGTGATGGCTGTTGCCATGGTTATGCCTGCAGACGGTCCATCTTTCGGAACAGCACCTTCCGGAACATGAATGTGAATATCTTTTGTTTTATAGAACTCTGCTTCAATGTGAAGTTGATCCGTCATCGTTCTCACACAGGTGTATGCTGCCTGTGCCGATTCCTTCATTACATCTCCCAGCGATCCTGTCAACTCAATCTTCCCGCTGCCTGACATCACTGCCACTTCTATAGGCAGCGTTTCCCCGCCAACAGAAGTCCATGCAAGACCCGTTGCAAGTCCTATTTCGTCCGTCTTGTTCATTTGATCATTTTTATATTTTCTTGAGCCGAGATATTCTTCCAGGTGTTCCTTACTGATTTTGACAGATTTTGTTTCTCCCGAAACAATTTTTACGGCTGCCTTATTCATAACGGCAGACAGCGTTCTTTCAAGATTACGAACCCCGGATTCTCTTGTATAGCTGTCTATGATGTCGTAAATTGCATCATCAGTCATTCTGAATTGTCTTCCGTTTAATCCGTGACGCTTCAGTTGCTTTGTCAAAAGATGATTTTTGGCAATTCTGAACTTTTCCTCACGGGTATAGCTGTCCAGATGAATAATATCCATTCTGTCCAGCAGCGGCGCCGGAATCGCCGTGTAATCATTTGCCGTTGTGATAAACATCACTTTGCTTAAATCAAAAGGAAGATCAATATAATGATCGTAGAAAGTAGAGTTTTGTTCTCCGTCAAGAACTTCCAGAAGCGCCGAGGTCGGATCACCATGGAAATCCATCCCCAGTTTGTCCACCTCGTCCAGCAGAATGAGAGGGTTGGCAGACTTTGCTAACTTAATCGCATTCATGATACGACCCATCATTGATCCGATATAGGTTTTCCGATGACCACGTATTTCTGCTTCATCATGAATTCCACCTAAGGCAATTCTCTGATAGCTTCTTCCCGTTGCCTCCGCTATCGACTTCGCAATCGACGTTTTGCCTACTCCTGGAGGGCCTGCAAGACATATAATCTGTCCGTTTATATCAGGATTCAACCGTCTAACGGCAAGCGCCTCCAGAACCTTTTCTTTTACTTTTTTTAATCCATAATGGTTCTTTTCAAGATGAGCAGCCATCTTTTTGATGTCAGTTTTTTCTTTGGTATAAATACCCCAGGGAAGTTCCAGACAAGTATCAAGATAATTCCTGACAACGTTAGCCTCTGCCGAACCTGACATCATCTTTTCAAGCTTTGCTACTTCTTTGAGCAGTCTTTCTTTATTTTCGTCTGTCGTGTGAAGGAGCCTGATCTTGTTTTTATACTCAGATGCTTCAACATCCGGTTCTTCTCCTTCTCCTAATTCGTCACGGATGGCTTTGATTCGTTCCCGTAAATAGTATTCCTTCTGGTTCTCGTCCATGCCGAGTTTGGTTTTTTCGGAAATCTTTTCTTCGATCTCCAGCAGATCATTCTCATAACTGAGCATTGCCATCACAGCGTCAAGTCGTTTATTGATGTCAAACGTTTCAAGAATCTCCTGCTTTTTATGATAATCTCTGATAATATTGTCTGCAATATAATCAGCCAGCTTATCCGGCTCTTTCATCTCATAAATCGTCAGATACATATCCTGCGGTACATGACCGTTGATAATCGCATATTCATTGAACATCTCTTTGAGTATATTGACCCTCGCTTCTGTTTCCTGATCGTATAGCAATATGTCATCTGGCAATTCTTTCTTGACGATTTTTGCTGTTACGCACCTCTGGTTTTTCTCATACTCAATTACTTCTGCACGGCATTCCCCTTTGACCACAACACGAAAAACACTTTCGGATATTTTGGCAATCTGTAGTACACGGGCAAATATGCCGATTCTATACAAATCATCGGTGTCAGGATCATTCTCTGCAGAATCCTTTTGTGCCACAATCAAAATGGTCTGTTGATAATGTTCCATTGCTTCCATCAAAGAAGCGATGGATTTCTTCCTTGATACGTCAAAATGCAGTACTGAACCTGGAAACACCACCAATCCTCTTAGTGGCAATACCGGTACTGTCAGTATTTCTATCTTTTCATTTTCCATTGTTTGCTTCAATCCTTTTTTTTTCATTAGACACATTATATCACATGGTTATAGTTTTCGCAACAGACAAAAGCTGCTGACGAAGCTTTACATAAACATAAGCTGGCTTGTTTCCGGCAAATCGGCAAAGGCGCCGATTTCCTTTAATAGCTCTATAATTGACTTGGAAACCTTGGCTCGCTGCTGAAAGTCTTCAACAGAAGTAAACTCTCCGTCTTTTCTGGCCTCTGCCAGACTGACGGCTGCTGCTTCTCCTACACCGGATAAGGCAGAAAAGGGCAGACGTATTTTATCTCCCTCAACCAAAAACTTTTTGGCGTCAGACCGGTAAATGTCTATCGGCAGAACTTCTATTCCTCTGGCAAGCATTTCATTAACGATCTGTAAAGTAGCGTAAGTTGCTGTTTCTTTGGCAGTGGCTTCTTTCTTTTGTATTTTACCGCTGATTTCCTGCATTTTTAAACGTACCGCTGCTTTACCTTTACAGACCAGAGCAGCGTCAAAATCATCACTTCTCACAGTAAAGTATGCGGCATAGTATTCTTTTGCACGGTGTACCTTATACCAACCAAGACGAAGGGTCGCTATCATATAAGCTGCAGCGTGCGCTTTCGGAAACATATACTTGATTTTCATACAAGAATCTATGTACCATTGCGGAACATTATGTTCTTTCATAGCTTTGATATGATCCTCTGTCAGCAGCTTGGTTGCCTTGCCTTTTCGGACAATCTCCATAATTTTGAACGCCATGTCCGGCTCAAGACCTTTATGCATCAGATAGACCATGATATTATCTCTGGTTCCGATAACTTCTGAAATTGTACATATTTTCTTTTCTATCAGCTCAGAGGCATTGCCGATCCATACGTCTGTACCATGGGAAAGTCCGGATACCTGCAAAAGATCCGAAAAAGTTTTTGGCTGCGTTTCGATCAGCATCTGACGCACGAAAGAAGTGCCAACTTCCGGCAGAGAAAACGTGCCTGTTAAAGAATCTATGTCCTCCGGTGTGACCCCAAGCGCTTCAGTAGATGTAAATAATGACATTACCTGCGGATCGCTCATTGAAATGTTCATAACGTCTATTCCCGTATATTCTTCAAGATATCGATAGATCGTCGGAACATCATGCCCCAGTTCATCAAGCTTACACACCGTGTCATGAATGGAGTGAAAGTCAAAATGTGTGGTTAAGCTGTCTGTTTTTTGGTCGTTTGCCGGGTGTTGTATCGGACAGAACTCATAAACGTCATTCATTCTCGGAATGACAACCATGCCGCCCGGGTGCTGACCGGTTGTTCTTCTCACGCCGGTACAGCCTGCTGCAAGCCTAAGTTCTTCAGCTCTGTTGACTGTATTACCGGTTACTTCAGAATACTTTCTGACATAGCCTATGGCTGTTTTTTCCGCAACAGTAGCGATCGTTCCTGCTTTGAATACGTTTTCCTTGCCAAACAACACTTCGGTATAACGATGTGAGCGGCTCTGATACTCTCCGGCAAAGTTGAGGTCAATATCCGGCGTTTTGTCGCCTTTGAAACCAAGGAACGTTTCAAACGGAATGTCATGCCCGTCACGAAGATATTCCGTCCCGCAGTTCGGGCAATTCTTCGGTGGCAGATCAAATCCTGAACCATAGCTTCCGTCTGTGAAGAACTCTGAGTTACAGCATTTTGGACATACATAATGGGGACACAACGGATTAACCTCTGAAATACCAGACATGGTGGCAACAAATGAAGATCCTACAGAACCTCGGGAACCAACCAGATACCCGTGTTCGTTGGAGTTTGCTACCAGTTTCTGAGCAGTCATATACAGTACCGAGAATCCATTGGATATGATTGAATTCAGTTCTTTTTCAATGCGAGCCCGTACAATTTCGGGCAGCGGATCACCGTATTGTTTCTTTGCTCTTTCCCATGTGATCTGCGTCAGCTCTTCTTCTGCACCGGGAATAAAGGGCGGAAAATTTCCTTTTGGCACCGCCCGGATATCTTCGATCATATCTGTGATATAGTTAGTATTGGTTACAACTACTTCATACGCCTTTTCTTCGCCTAAATAAGAAAATTCCTTTAGCATTTCCGCCGTAGTACGAAGGTATAACGGCGGTTGTTCTTCAGCATCACTGAATCCCTGTGCCGTCAGAAGTATCTTGCGGTATTCGCTCTGATGAGGATCCATAAAATGTACGTCGCAGGTGGCTACAACAGGTATATCCAGTTCTTCTCCAAGTTCTACGATCAGTTTGTTGTATTGCCGCAGTTCTTCCTCATCTTTGACTCTTCCCTCTCTGACAAGATGCATATTGTTGCCGATTGGCTGAATTTCAAGATAATCATAAAAAGAAGCAATCTGCTTCAGCTCTTCACGGCTTTTACCGTCGAGAATTGCACGATATAATTCTCCTGCCTCGCAAGCGCTGCCAACGATCAGACCATCTCTTAACTTAACAAGTTCCGATTTCGGCAACAGCGGCTTTTTATAAAAGAAATCAAGATGCGATTTGGAAATCAGTTTATAAAGATTTTTCAGCCCAAGCTGGTTCTTGACCAGCAAAATCTGGTGGAAGTATTTATAGGTTTTAATGCCCGGCTTAGGAAGCGCTTTACTGATATCGGCAGTATTGTTTATTTTATACTCTTCTGAAAGCTTTTGCAGCATCACCTGAAAAATCTTTGCGAGCATCATTGCATCATCGCAGGCTCTGTGGTGATTGAAGGTGCCGAGTTTCAGGTGTTTGGCAATAATATCCAGCTTGTGCTTATTAAGCTGCGGAAACAATCCTCTGGAAATTGCCAGTGTATCTATATGTGATAGCGTATAACTCATGCTGTTGCGTTCACAGGCAGCTTTGATGAATGAAGTGTCAAATGAAGCATTATGCGCTACTACCATGGCATTATCTCCGCAAAAATCCAAAAACCGTCTAACTGCTTCATATTCCGACGGTGCGTCTGCAACCATCGTATCGTCAATACCGGTGAGTTCCGTTATTTTTTCCGGAATATGTTTTTCAGGATTCACAAATGTGGAAAACTGATCTTTTATTTCTCCATTAACCATTCTCACAGCGCCAATCTCAGTGATTCTTTCCTGTAATACACTTAAACCGGTAGTTTCAATGTCAAAGATAACATACTCTCCGTCCAAAGGACGATGAGCTGTACCAATTACGGCTGTTGACGCTTCGTCGTTAATAAAATACGCCTCAACACCGTAGATCACCTTGAACTTTCCACCTTTATTGCGAATCGCATCACACGCATTCATTGCGTCAGGATATGCCTGTGCTACGCCGTGATCTGTAATCGCAATAGCAGGCATTCCCCATGAATAGGCTCTTCTGACCAGATCTCCGGCACTTGTTACGGCGTCCATAGCCGACATATTGGTATGAAGATGAAGCTCTACCCGCTTGACCGGCGCCTTGTCTACAACCTTCGCTGTGGATACTCTGCAGACGGCTGACGCCATGACGGTGATATCGTGATCATATTTGTCAAGTTGTGCATCACCCTTGACAAGTATGGCATCTCCCTGTTTTAATTCCAGAATTCCCTTGCATTTCTCATTCAAATCAATAATTTTAACCGTGACGGATCCGGTGTAATCCGTCAGACTGATGGAGATGATTTTCTTTTTATTATCACGGGTATCACGAATATCTATGGAAAAGATTTCTCCCCAAAAAACAATTTTACCTACTTCGGCGGAAATATTTTTCAGCATAAACAATTCGCCTTTGATATGTCCGCCGTAAATAGTAACTGCACTATCCGGGTTACACGTCGGAAATAAAGTTGTACCCTCTCTGATCTCAATTTCGGATTGCACAGGCAATGGCTCTGCTTTTTTGGAAGAAGCTTTATGTGCATTGGCTGCCTGCATTGTCATGTTATACAGTTCCTGTTCTTCCAGAAGTTTTTCCCGAAGAACTTTTTCTTCATTGATTTTTTGCTGCTCAATGTAGGCTTCGCTGTCAGCATCAATCGTCATGACGCCGTCAAATCTGACGTGATAATGCAAACCGAACTCCTCTTTAATGAGTGCAGATAATTTCTTGTCAATACCTTTTTGCTGCAGCATATCCATTCCGCCGTGACGCAGGGTAATAATCATATCCTTATCTTCAATTCTGACTGCTGAATCATTAAAAGTACCGTTTAGTGTGGCGTTTCTTCTTTTCAATTCTTTAATCAATTCAGGATAATAGCTTTCTTCAAACAATTCCGGATCATACTTCGGCAGGATATGACACTGAAACAAACCAAGTATACTGTTGCATACCGTTTTTTCGGTGTTGAAGATCGTCTCTGCGCTTACCAGCGCAGAAAATTCCGTATTGATCTCCATTGATCTTTTTTCGGAATCCATCCTGATATCAAGTATATTGCCTTCCTTGACACATTCAGGAAAGCTGCTGATATCCATATATTTTCCAAAGAAATCCGAAAACTTATTCACTGTTCAATCTCCCTTTTTTCTGTTACATCTGTTCAATCTCTTCCATCAAAGCGTTAAGGAGCTGTTCTTCCGGCACTTTGCGGCATATTTCACCTTTTTTGAAGATCAGGCCTGCTCCGTCTCCACCTGCTATGCCAATGTCTGCTTCTGCCGCTTCTCCGGGACCGTTGACAACACACCCCATAATCGCAACCGTTATATTCTTTTTACAATCGGCAAGCATTTCTTCCGCCCGCTTTGCCAATCCGATCAGATCAATCCGTGTTCTGCCGCAGGTGGGACATGATATGAATTTAACACCAAAAGAACGAAGTCCCAGCGCTTTTAAGATATCCTTTGCGGCAGCTACTTCTTTCACCGGATCGTCTGTTAAAGAGACACGAATGGTATCGCCGATTCCCTCAAGCAACAGGCTGCCAATGCCTGCTGCCGACTTGATCAGCCCCATTCTTTCCGTGCCGGCTTCTGTCACACCTAAATGCAGCGGATAACGACAGTTTTCCGCCGCCAGTTCATAAGCTTCCTTCATGAAAGCTACGTTAGAAGATTTCATCGAAAGAACGATATTATCGAAATCAAATCGCTCCAATAATGAAGCGTGATACAAAGCACTCTCACACAATGCCTGCGGGGTTGGTTTTCCGTATCTGGCAAGAATATCCTTCTCTAAAGATCCGGAATTAACACCAATGCGTATCGGAATGTTTCTTCTGCGACATTCGTCAGCAACGGCTTTTACTCGGTCGTCTGAACCGATGTTGCCCGGATTGATCCGGATCTTATCCACTCCGGCAGCCGCAGACTCCAGAGCAATTTTATAATTAAAATGTATGTCGGCTACAATCGGCGCAGACACTTCTTTCTTGATGGCGGGTATCAGCTGTACAGCCTCCATATCAGGAACAGCGATTCGTATGATTTCACACCCAGCCTGCTCTAACGCCTTTGCCTGATGGACGCTGCCTGCAATATCAGTTGAGGGAACATTCAGCATTGACTGTATGCTGATGTCAGCGTCTCCTCCTATTTCAACACCGCCGGCCTTCACCTTATTTGTCATTCTTCTTTGCATATTATCGTCCCCTATTGCTGAAACAGCCGAATAATATCGTTGACCGAAATAATCAACATGAACAAAAGCAGCACTGCCATACCGATGGCGTGTACCCAGCCCTCATGCTCAGCTTTAACTGGCTTTCTGCGTATAGCTTCTATAATCAGGAAAATCAGTCTTCCGCCGTCTAAAGCTGGCAACGGTAAAAGATTGACTACACCAAGGTTTACGGTAATAATCATCATGATAAAAACAAGATTGCTCAGTCCATCCCAAAAGCTATGCTGCAATCCTGTTGCTGCAGCCTGTGAAATAGCAGATGTCATTCCGATAGGTCCGGCTATCTCGTTGAAACCGAACTGACCTGTCACCAAACCAATCAGACTTGCCCATACCATTCTGACAGTGGAGCAGGTCTGCAAAAACGTCTGCTGCATTAACGTGCCGAAATTGTTGGGAATCGGCGCTACCTTAAAATCAAGATGTATGATCTCTTTGCCGTCTTCAGTTTTGGTGGTAGGCAGCTTGATATGATCAAATGTCATATCTTCACCGTTTCTTGATACTTTGAACGTCATGTCATTGTTTTTCGCTGTTGCCAAAGCAAAATTCAGATCCATGGAAGTATAGATATCATATCCGTTAATGGATTTGATCTTATCGCCAACCTCAAGCTGCTGTGAAGAATTGCTGACGTCAGCGAATACGGCAATCTGATTGGACGCAAATCGCTCGCTGGGGATAAGGGTAATCATCATCAGGATAAATCCCAGCAGGATATTCATGACGGCACCTGCCACAACGATCAGCATGCGTTTCCATACAGACTTGTTGCCGAACGCCCTGCTGTCTTCGCTCTGGGCGTCTTCTCCTTCCATCGAACAAAAGCCGCCAATCGGAAACAAACGCAGTGAATACAAGGTTTCACCTTTTTGGAATTTGATGATCTTTGGTCCCATTCCCAAAGCAAATTCGTTTACTTTTACACCGCATTTTTTTGCAGTGATAAAGTGTCCGAACTCATGAATAAAAATAATCAGTTCAAATAACAGTATGCCAATAATGACTAACAATACGCCTTCTATGAGAATCATCTCCTATAATGTAGTATTCCTTCTCTCGTCTCTTTGTCTGCTTCAAGAATAGCCTGTAACGAAATCTCCTGATCTGTCTTGTGGAAGGCTGTTACAGCGTTCCCTACAATGTCCGCAATCTGGAGAAATGAAATATCACCCTCTAAAAATAGCTGTACTGCTGCCTCGTTTGCTGCATTGGCTATCGTCGGCGCTAAGCCGCCAAGCTGTAATGCTTTACGGCATATAGCAAGACACGAAAATGTATCCATGTCCGGTTTTGCAAATGAAAGCGTCGCTATATCAGATAAGTCAAGTTCCTTTACAGGAGAAGAAAGCCTGTCCGGATAACTCAGGGCGTACTGTATGGGGATACGCATATCCGGGACACCTAATTGTGCGATGACGGAATGATCCTGAAGCTCAATCATGGAGTGAATAATACTTTCCCTGTGAATCAATACGTCTATTCGTTCGTCAGGAACATCAAATAGCCATGATGCTTCAATGACTTCTAAGCCTTTGTTCATCATTGTAGCAGAATCTATAGTTATTTTCTTCCCCATGCTCCAGTTAGGATGTTTGAGAGCTTGTTCCACCGTAACATCTGCTAATTCTTCTTTCGTCTTGCCGAAAAATGAGCCCCCCGATGCCGTCAGAATGATTTTTTTCAGTGCATTTTTCGGACAACCCTGTAAGCATTGAAAAATTGCGGAATGTTCACTATCAACAGGATATAGCTTGACCAGATGTTCCCTCATTAAGCTTTTGACAACTTCTCCTCCGGCTACCAGAGTTTCTTTATTGGCAAGTGCCAGATTTTTCCCTGCTTTAATAGCTTCCAGCGTCGGCAATAAACCTGCTACACCTACGATGGCATTTACAACCGTTGCTGATTTTTCATAAGCTGCCGCTTCAAGAATACCTTCCTGTCCCTCCAGAACCCTGACAGAAGTATCTGCAAGAGCGATTCGGAGCTGTGATGCTGCAGATTTGTCCAGAACAGCAACGATATCAGGTAGGAACTCACGGGCTTGCTCTTCTAAAAGTTTGATACTCTTATTCGCTGTAAGGGCATATACTTTAATTCCATGCATTCTGGCTACATCAAGCGTCTGAATTCCGATGGAACCTGTTGAACCCAACAGGGTAATTGATGGCGTCATATTTACACTTCCATTCATATAGACATAATCGGAAAATAAGTCATAAAAATCAACATATAAGGCGCTACAAAAATGACACTGTCAAACCTGTCAAGAAATCCGCCATGACCCGGTATAATAAACCCGTAATCTTTGATCTGATAATAACGTTTGATTACCGAAAAAACCAGATCTCCTATTACAGATACAAACGAACCCAGCAGCGCCATGATACCCAGTGACAGATAATTGATATGCATTGTGCCTGCATAAATCAAATCAGCAAAAATCCAGCCAATCAGACAGGTAGCAAGAATACACAGGACAACGCCTCCGATGACCCCTTCAATCGTTTTTTTGGGACTGATATTGGGACATAATTTGTGCTTTCCTAAAAAACTGCCGGCAAAAAATGCTCCGATATCTGCCATCCATGGCAAACCCAGTGATAGTATAAAATAAAAGGAAGCGTGTGCAACATCCCGGTTTTTCATCAGAATAATAGAAGACATCGCCACAGTGACGATGATTGTCATACAGTAAATATATGCAAAGTCATGGTAGTTTATTTGCTTATGACAGAACACCAGTACAGATAATGCGATTCCTGTAAATACAAACCCTGTCAACAGTCCAAACCCGTAGCTGACCAGCATTGGATATGCCGCTGCAAACAGCAGGCACGGAATACTTATCGGGAATTTTTTGATTGTCTGCGTTGCATAAGAAAATTCTCCGACAGATATTGTGCAGATGATGGCAACTGCAATATCAAACAGGATCGGAAGGTTGGCGCCGAAGATAACCACTGCCAGTATCATAGGCACGCCGATTGCGGCCGCTAAGAATCGTTTTGCCATTGTTATACACCACCAAACCTTCTGCTTCTTTTGTTAAATTCTATAATTGCTTTATCAAAATCTTCTTCCGAAAAATCCGGCCAAAGCGTATCTGTTGAGTAAAACTCCGCATAAGCGGACTGAAAAAGCATAAAGTTGCTCAACCGGTGTTCGCCGCCGGTACGGATAATCAAGTCAGGATCCGGGATCCCGGCAGTATACAATCCCTTTGCAATATCTTCTTCTGTAAGACTGTCAGCATTTAGCCTGCCTGATGCAATTTCATTACAAATTCTCTTGATTGAATGCAAAATTTCATCTCTTCCGCCATAATTCATGGCAATATTCAACTGCATTCCTTGACGGTTTTTCGCAACCTCTTCGGTTTCGTTAATAAGCTGTATAATATCCGGCGCAAAAGCCGATCTGTCTCCTATGAAGGTAACTTTTATATCGTCATCCCTGAAATCCGTCAAGGCGTCCATCAAATATTGGCGGAATATTTTCATAATGGCATTGACTTCTTCCAATGGGCGTTTCCAGTTTTCTGTTGAAAAAGCGTATAAAGTCAGATACTTTACACCTTGTTTGCTGATATAACGGGTTATATTCTTAAATGTTTTAGCACCATAAGTATGTCCCACCGGACGAGGAAGACCTCTTTTTTTTGCCCAACGACCATTTCCATCCATAATGATACCAATATGTTCGGGAATGTACAGCATTTGTTCTGTTTTTTTCAAGCTTATCACCTCAACCATAACAAGAATAGCCGAGAAATAAAACAGCTCTGCCGCATTATTTCTCAGACTATTCTTTTAACTCATTTTATCGCTTGTTTCTTCTGATAAAACTCTGTTCCTGTTTTTTTAATTGTTCAGATCTCCATAATCTGTTTTTGCTTCTTTTCTGTCATGCTGTCAATCGTCTTGATATGTTTGTCGGTCAGATCCTGAATCTTTTTCTCACCGGTTTTCTGATCATCTTCTGTGATCTCGCTCTTTTTCTTCATTGCCTTCAGCTTATCCATGGCTTCTCGGCGAATGGAACGTACGGCAACTTTGGCATCTTCACCCATTTTTGCAATCTCTTTAACAATCTCTTTACGTCTGTCTTCTGTCAGAGGCGGAAAAATCATTCTGATGATTTTTCCGTCATTCTGGGGATTAATTCCGATATCAGATGTCTGGATTGCTTTTTCTATACTACGCAGTACAGAAGTATCCCATGGCTGTATCACCAGAGTTCTCGCTTCTGTAACAGAAACTGCTGCTAACTGGTTAATGGCTGTGGGTGCTCCGTAATAATCAACTTTTACTTTGTCAAGAACTGCCGGATTAGCACGACCTGCACGAATCTCGGAATATTCGGTTTCTAAATGATCCAAGGTTTTCTTCATCTTATCATCTGTGTTTTTAATCACTGTGTTCATAATTGTGACCTCCATTATGAAAAAAATTTATATCTGACGGGTATAATCAAGATTTCGTTTCATCTCGTAGGATTTATGGTTCAACTAAAGTACCTACATTTTCCCCACAGACTGCCGCAACAATATTATCTGGATTCTCAAGACTGAATACCATGATAGGTAATTTGTTGTCTTTACAGATCGCAGCCGCAGTGCTGTCCATTACTTTCAGATCATTGTTTAACACATCATGAAATGATATGACATCATATTTCTTAGCGTCCGGATTTGTTTTGGGATCACAGTCGTATACACCGTCAACCATAGTCGCTTTCAGAATAATATCGGCTTCAATCTCTGCTGCACGCAACGCTGCAGCAGTATCTGTCGAAAAGAAAGGATTGCCGGTACCACAACCGAACACAAGAATCCTTCCCTTTTGCAGATGTCTGATAGCTCTGTTGCGGATGTATGGTTCTGCGACCTGCTGCATGGCAATTGCAGTTTGCACTCTGACCTCAAGACCAAGTTGTTCCAAAGCGTCACATACACCTAAAGCATTGATTACTGTCGCCAGCATTCCCATATGATCGGCTCTTGTTCTGTCCATTTTTCCGCTGGAACGACCTCTCCAGAAATTACCTCCACCGACTACAATTGCTATTTCAACACCCATATCATTCAATTTTTTGATCGGCTCACAAAAACGCAGTACTGTATCAAAGTCAATACCATGTTTCTCATCACCTGCGAGAGATTCACCGCTGAGTTTTAATAAAACCCTGTTGTATTTTGGCGTCATAATATTCACACACTCCTGTTGTTTATATTATTTTATTATATTTTACTATATTCGACAAGTAAAGTAAAGCGGATTTTGTTTTTTTTCGGCTATTATTTCTCTTTTTCTTTTCTTTGTTCAGTTTGTGTTTTCACTCAGACGATATAACCAATCACCGATGTCCCACGGGTCTCGCCTGCCGGGTGCGTGACCGCACCGGACGAATATGTTCCGGTAACGATCTTTACATAGTCGCTTAATATGCTTCAAAAACGAAATCGACAGCGGAGGCACTCCGCCGGTGCTTCTGCTTCGCAGAGGTGTCCAGTGGACACCCGCACCCTCTTAGGCGGCGGGTGCCATTCGGACTTTCAGTGGGGGTTATAATCCCCCACTGAAACCCCGAGGAGCTAAAGCTCCTGCGGTGAGGTTGGATCAATGCAGCCGATGTTAAGCGAGCTTACATCGGGCTTTGCTCCGAGTTAAATATTAATCCCCATATTCATTATTTTGCCCACGCTCAAACAAAAAAATCTGCTGGATACAAAAACAGAGGGCGTCAGTGTTATTACCGATCGTCCTCTGCTATCTAATAGAATTATATCTTATTTAACCATGCTGGCAACTTCTGCAGCAAAATCATCTGAACGTTTCTCAAGGCCTTCGCCCTTTTCAAAACGAACAAAATCAACAATTTCAATCTTACCGCCGAGAGCCTTTGCAGTCTGAGCTGTATAATCATTAACTTTCATCTTGTTATCCTTAACGAATACCTGGTTAACAAGGCAGTTTTCTTCATAATACTTACCGATCTTACCCATGACTATCTTCTGAGCGATTGCTTCAGGCTTGCCTTCGTTCATTACCTGCTCAGTCATAATCTTCTTCTCATGCTCCAGAACATCAGCAGGAACCTGCTCTTTGTTCAGATAGGAAGGAGCTACGGCAGCAATCTGCATAGCAATATCTTTTGCATAGGTCTTGAATGCATCGTTAACCTCTACGTTAGTATCAAACTTAACCATAACAGCGATCTTTCCGCCGGCATGGATATAGGTAGCTACTACACCTTCGTAGCGCTCAAAACGACGAATGATAATATTCTCGCCAATTGTCTGGATCTTTTCCTGAAGCAGGTCTGCTACAGACATCTCAGTACCGGCTGCTGTCTTTGTCAGAAGCTCCTCAACCGTTGCAGGATTCTCTGCCATAACTGTTTCTGCTACTGTCTTTACGAATGCCTGGAAGTCGGCGTTCTTGGCAACAAAGTCTGTTTCTGCATTTACTTCGAGGGCAACACCTGCTGTGCAGTCATCGTTTGTATAAGCGAATGCAACACCTTCTGCAGCAATTCTTGATGCCTTCTTAGCAGCCTTTGCAAGACCCTGTTCTCTGAGTACGTCAATTGCCTTTTCCATATCGCCGTCAGTTTGTGACAGTGCCTTTTTGCAGTCCATCATACCGCAGCCTGTTCTCTCTCTCAATGTCTTTACATCTTGTGCTGTAAAAGCCATAATGATTACCTCCGTTTTTATCAATAATTTTCTTCTTCTTCTCAAAAAATACCCGCAGAAAATGCGGGTATTCTTTTATGTTTATTATTCTTCGGTTGCTGTCTCAGCTTCAGCCTGAGCTTCTTCTGCCGCTGCGCCCATCTTACCTTCGTTGCCTTCGATAATTGCATTAGCAATTGCGCCGGAAATCAGCTTTACTGCACGGATCGCATCGTCATTACCGGGAATGACATAGTCAATCTCGTCAGGATCGCAGTTTGTATCAACAATAGCAACGATCGGAATACCGAGTTTCTTTGCTTCAGCTACGGCAATTCTTTCTTTTCTGGGGTCTACAATGAACAATGCTCCGGGGATATCCTTCATATCTTTGATGCCACCGAGGAATTTCTCAAGCTTCTCGATTTCAAGGTTGAGCTTGATGACTTCCTTCTTAGGCAGAAGATCAAATGTGCCGTCCTGTTCCATTGTACGGAGCTGTCTGAGTCTTTCAATTCTGCGACGAATAGTTGTAAAGTTGGTCAGCATACCGCCAAGCCATCTTGCGTTTACATAATATGCGCCTGCACGAAGTGCCTCTTCTTTAACAGAATCCTGAGCCTGTTTTTTGGTACCTACAAACAGTACTGACTTGCCCTCTGAAGAAAGCTCACGAACGAAGTTATAAGCTTCTTCAAGCTTCTTAACGGTTTTCTGCAGGTCGATAATGTAGATCCCGTTTCTTTCTGTGAAGATATACGGAGCCATTTTGGGATTCCATCTTCTTGTCTGGTGTCCGAAGTGAACACCTGCTTCCAAAAGCTGTTTCATTGATACTACTGATGCCATTTTATTTCCTCCTTAGGTTATATCCTCCGCCGGCATGATTACGCTGTATGCTGCGCACCTAACGAATTTGACCGGCGTGCGATTTGCGTAAAATATTATAGCACATTCATCTGACGAATGCAAGACTTTTTTACAGTTTTTAATAATATTTCTGAGGATTATGGTTATCTGATTATCGTTTCCTTTCTTTTTACGGCAAGAATACAGTGCTTTCTATCATTTCTATTATATAATTGCGTAATGAGCAATGATATTCTCTTGTTTTTCTGAATAATAATAAACTGAGGTGAAATTGATGTGGGTTGAGTTTATATCTGAAATACTATCAAAGTTATCAATGGTTTTCATTCTTCATGTCACCAGTACAGGAGCCTTTCCCAAACCGCTGTCCCAAAAAGAAGAGATGCAGTTACTGCAAAAATGCGCCCGGGGTGATCTGAATGCAAGAAACAAGCTTGTAGAACACAATTTAAGACTTGTCGCACATATTGTCAAAAAATACTACTCCTCAGGATCAGATCCGGATGATCTGGTTTCTATCGGCACAATTGGTCTGATTAAAGCAGTTAATACGTTTAATGAAGAAAAAAACATCAAGTTATCCAGTTACGCTTCAAGATGTATTGAAAATGAAATATTGATGTATTTCAGAACAACAAAAAAGAATTCTCTCGATATCTCCATCAATGAGGAGATTGATTCTGATGCTGAAGGAAATGCGCTGACTCTGATGGACGTGATGGCAACCGACGATCATATCATAGATGATCTTGACACAAAGATCAAGACTGAAAAGCTTGGAACTTTTATGAAAGAAGTGCTGACACCTCGTGAAAGAATGATACTCAACCTTCGTTACGGGATTGATCAGGAAAAGCCGCTGACTCAGAGAGAAGTTGCCTCTTTATTGAAAATATCACGTTCTTATGTATCAAGGATTGAAAAAAAGGCTTTGGGAAAACTCAGAAAACGATATGAAAGCAACTGAAGTGCTGTGACAAAAAACGACCACGGATTACAGTTCCGCCAAGCGGTATTTATGTTTATAAGCATTATAACTCTCAATGAATTGCGGTGAACGTTCGGTCCTGAGTTCGTTTAAATAATCATGCTTGAACACATTGGCATGAGCGGTCTGGATGATAACAACCGCAATGTTAGAGTAATGGTCGGAAATACGTTCGATATAAATAAGCAGATTCGAAATGTGAACACCTAACTCTGGATTACATGACCCTTTTTGCATACGCTCAATGTGTTTGCGCTTGATTTTAGAAGTCAGATTGTCAATTACCTCTTCGAGCGGCTCAACCTTGTAGGCAAGCGCCAGGTCGTTTTTATTAAAGGCATTTACAGAAATCTCTGTCATTGCAGCAAACAAAGTGGTAAAATCCGCTTTTGCTTCATCAGAAAACTCCAATCCGCTTTCGTTTATCTCCTGCGAAATATTTACAATGTTGATTGCATGGTCACTGATACGCTCAAAATCTCCTATAGTATGCAAAAGTTCGGTAATTGTGTTGCTGTCCGCTTCCGTTAGCTCCTTCTGCAACAATTTAAGCATATAGGTTGCGAGTTTGTCCTCCATTATGTCAATTTTTTGCTCTGCGGCTTCCACTGAATCGGCAGTTATTTTGTCATATTTTAACATAATGCCGAGTGCGTCATGCAACGCCGCTTTGGAAAGCTTTGCCATTCCCTTGGCCTTTTGTTTGCACTGAGAGACTGCAAGCGGTGGTGAAGCGAGCAGACGCTCGTCAAGCCATACGGTCTTATCCTCAGTTTTACTGTTTTTGCTATCGGGAATGATTTTATACGCCAGCTTAACAAGGAGGTTACTCAACGGAAGTAATATAATAGTAGTGATAATATTGAAAATAGAATGAACAAAAGCGATTTCTAAAGGGTTAATAGCGTTGTCGAGAAAAGCAAAATGCATCAATGTGTCAAGACTGTAGAACACAAGCATACAAACCACTGTACCGATCATGTTAAACGACATATGAACAACCGTTACACGCTTTGCGTTTCTGTTTACTCCGATGGACGAGATCAGAGCCGTAACACAGGTGCCGATATTTTGACCCATAATGATCGGAATGGCCATTCGGTATGAGATTGTTCCTGTCATAGAAAGTGCTTGCAAGATACCGACAGAAGCTGCAGAAGATTGGATAATACCTGTAAATACCGCTCCAAAAAGCACACCGACAATAGGAACGCTGAAAGCAATCAACAGTTTTTGAAACTCCGGGATATCTGCGAGAGGCGCAACGGCGTTCTTCATCAGCTCCATTCCGAACATCAAAACAGAAAAGCCGAGCATAATCATACCGATATCCTGACTCTTTTTCTTTTTGCTGTGCATAAACAAAATGATTCCGATAAAGGCAACCAGAGGCGAAAAGTTTTCGGGCTTTAAGATCGAAATAAAAATATTGTCACTTTCAATGCCTGCCATGCTTTGTATAGAATGACCTCACGCGTAAAAACCGTCTTCGGTTTGCTAAGCAGCAGCTTGAGAAGTTCAAACTCCTTATAGGTCAATTCTGCCTTTTCACCGTCAACGAAAACTGTCCTCCCGCTGTCGGACAAGTCAATACCATAATAGCTAAACAAGCGACAGCTTCTTTGCCGTCGCTTGTTCCATTCTTCTTTTCTGTTTTAATTCGGATTTACCCCAACTATTGACAAAAAGCCTGTTTTTTAACTCCTCCGATTAACAATAAACCGAAATTGACTGTATCTTATGTTGCAGTCAGCTTTTTATCATCTGTGTCGACCGCCGCCGCCACCACCGACATGACCGCCGCCTATGTGACCGCCACCGCCGTGACTTCCGCTGCTGGATTGAATTCTTACCTTTGTGACATTTGTGCCAAGAAATACATCACTTTGCTCACGCATATGGAGTTTTTTCCGGGTTGTATATACAGACGCTGAGGTTGAGCTTTTGAATTTATATCTGTTTTTGACGTTAATGCTGATGATCACAGCAACTATACAGCCGATTGCAATGCCGAGCAATAATCCCCAGATCCATTTCCGATAGGGGCGCATCTGACTGCGAACAACCTGTCCGTTGGACGCATAAACATATTCCTTTGTATCAGGATCAATATAATATGCGTTCTTGTCCATACCTTTCTCTTTATAGTGTTTTAACTGCTTGACATATTCTTCTATGCCCTCAAACACCGATTCAGGATCTGCTTCTTGGCCGTCTGCAGGAAAAAAAGCCTCCATTCTTTGCAGAATCAAATCAATTCTGTCCTCTGTATCATCTAGTCCGTATGTATAGTAGAGACTGGCGTCATTGGCAGCAAAAATATAATCATACGCATTTTTTTTGCCGTCAAAATCTATATAACAGAATACTGAACCGGAATTGCCGCTTTGTCGCATTAATTCAAATGCATTTTTTTTGCACAGTTCTTTGATCTGCCTGTCCGTCCTGTCAATTCCGCCTATATATAATCCTATACTGAAACCGATTTCATCTGATGCCGCTGAAAGGATTGTTTTTATACTTTTTTCCTGATCATAACTATACATATCAGCTTCATCATATAAGGAAACAATGCTCTCTGCTGCACTGACCTGTAATCCTGAAATGCACACCAGCATATACGTTAGAACAGACAGAACCGACATAATCATTCTTTTCATATCAATCCCATCCCTTCTGCTAGATATCCTCCGAAGAATATCAGCGCTGCTATTAGTATTCCGATTATCAGACAGGTGGCATACAATTTTCTTTTGTCTATCGGCAGTTCTCCGGCTACTTTTCCGCTTTGTCCGTTGACAGCATATTCCCAAATTCTGCCATTATAATCAAAGCTCATAAACCATACCGGCAACAGCATATAATCCCAGCTTAATGCTTCTGTTTTATCAAAGTGACGCTCTGAAACCAAACGCTGATAATGCGTCGTTGACTTCAGCATCGTCAGATTATTGGTATACATTCTCTGCTGTATTCTTGGCAGTACCTGCTCTTTGTCTACGTCATATTTATCAGCATAGAAACCGCTGAGATATGCCATATTAAACGGTTTTGCTCTTGTATAGTCGAATGGTTCAATTGATTCCATCAGCAAATCTTCAATCTTCTGAGAACCGTCTGCAGGTACTCCTTCATAGTCTATGGCTGCATCTCTGATAACCCGATATCGTGATGTTTCCGTATAACGGTAATTACCGGAGACCCATGATCTTACGTTTTCTCCAACAGCTTCCAGTCTGCATGAGGTAGTAGATCTTGCTACCCAAAAAGGAACATACAAACCCGTCATTTTTTCAATCTGTACGGTCGACACCAGATCCTTAGGCGTAAACCATTTTGTTTTCGCCCAGTTCTTAAACAGGTCGACAGAATTATCTTTATCAATTGAAAACGGCAGTACCATGGAAGGACGATACATTCCGTCTACTCTGCCTTTCAGAATAACCGGGTTATGACAATAATAGCAGAATGTAGCGGCGGTGTTCGAATCAGATATGATTTCTGCTCCGCAGCTCGGACAGGAATACAAATTCGTTTCTTCTCTGAATTTCTCCCTCTCTCTTTTTTCCTCATCATTAAGAGGCATTTCCGGCGGCGTCTTATCGGCATCCTGAGAATATTTCTCTTCTGTTTCCATATATTTCTTCTGGAATGCCTTTACCTCAGCTTCTGAAAAAGAACTGCGGCAGTATTCACATTCAAATTGCTGACTGCCGGGAGAAAACTTCAGCTCTGCGTAACAATTGGGGCAATGAAATTGTTTTGCTTCCGTTGACATTTATTTGTACCTCCTATTATTTGTGATATTACTAAATTGGTATTTGTGCTGAAGATTTCTTACTTGATTGGATATCTTTGACTTCATAAACCATTTTTCTGTTATTCATCTTTTCTTATAAATCTATTATATATATCATACTATGTGACAGACTGATTGTCAATCAACACCGGGGTCTTTTGCCGCTTGTATAAACACTTAGTAACCTTATCAACGAGATGTAATGACACATTTCGCTCTACAAAAGTGGGAGTAAGAATAGGAATACTTTCTGTCCAACCGTGATGACACGACCTCTACGACAGGAGCAGTAAATCATTGCTGTCGAATCAACCATACAGTAAGGTATCAGCAAAAATGTCAAGCAGTCGAAAAGACAAGGTATACGCAAAATGCCCATAGTCACAAGTCGTTGGGTTTTATGTCTCGATAATCTCCTTATTGCTGACAGTTTGTGAATTTGTGAAACTCTTTTATGATAATATTCTGTGATATGAAAATGATAATAAATAAAAACATAAAATCATGGAGAAAAGAAATACAGAAACGCCGCTAAGAACAAAGAAGAGCGAAAATCCGCTTTTTCGGTTTCCGCTCTTTCTTTAATCATACATTATTTATTGCCGCCAAATAATCCGCCGAGTCCGCCACCCAGCTTATCCAGATTGATTTTAGTTTTTACGCCTTCAACAATAGCCTGCTGTTGCTCCGGCGGAATGTTACCAATCAGGGTCTTGACGGTTCCTGCAGGATCCTTTTCAAATTTTTCTTTCATACCGGCATCACCGGTAATCTTTGCAGTTATTTCGCCTATTTTGGCTTTGATATCCATTTGTATTCTCTCCCCTATTAATCATATTGTCCAAATATTACTGTATTCAAGTAAAATTCTATGTTTATTATATCATTTTATAAATAATTGTCAAGACCGGATACCTTCATTCAAGGAGATCATTTCTACACGGGAAGTCGCATAGGAAACAAACATAACTCACACTCCGATCACATAGTCACATACAAAGCTTTTCCTGAAACAGTTGGCTTGACTCATACAGTTGTATATCCTGTAGATACTGTAGGATATGTAACTATAAATCTGCAGACAGATTTTCGAACAGTTTTTTGGGGAAAATAAATGGTGATGCCAATATCTGTCAGATCATAGAAACAGATTTCCCGTATTGCCATATTCTGCTGAAAGTATTGCTTAAAATACAATAAAGAGCGTTGTTTTTTCTTGACAACCTCTGATTATCATACTATCATAGATTTAACATCTTACAGAAGGGAGTTTACGTGATTGAAACTCTTTTTCAGAATCCTTTCCGTCCTGTTCTGCTTGATCCTTTCACTGATGTCCGCAGGTTGTAAACATAAAACTCCGGATCCAGGTGACGAAATCATTTGCTACAGTATCACCTATGAACCTGATTCTCTCGACCCTCAGATTGCTGACGATGCTTCTGCAAGATTGATCGTTATGAATATATTTGAAGGCTTGGTTCGTCTTGACGACAAAGAACAGCCTATCCCCGGTGCTGCCAGCAAATGGACAATCTCCGATGACGGTTTGATCTATACATTTCATCTCAGAGATGACGCACGCTGGAGTAACGGCGAACAGGTTACTGCAGATGATTTTGCTTTTGGTATTAGCCGTACCATTGCTCCCGAAACCAATTCAAAAGGGGCTGACGATCTTTTTTCGATTAAAAACGCAGAAGCGGTACATCTCGGCAAAATGTCTTTATCGTCTCTTGGCGTTTATGCCAACGGACAGTTACTGATCATTGAGCTTGCTTATCCTGATCCCGATTTTTTGACGGCACTGACTTCTCCAGGTGCTATGCCCTGCAATAAGAGTTATTTTACCGCTTCAGGCGGACAGTATGGTCGTGATGCGGATAAGATTATCTCCAACGGACCTTTTTATATACGCCGTTCCGGGTGGTCCCACGAGGAATATATTTATCTCAGACAAAATTCGGAATACAGCGGCGAACACAAGCCTGTTCCTGCCGGCGTCAATATCAGTATCGCCTCTCCCCCTGATAATGTCTGTCAGGCAATTCGTGACGGAAGTATAGACTGCTATATGCTTCCCGGCGCTGAATTGGATCAGGCAAAGAAAAATCATCTTAACCTTACCTCTTTTGGAGAAACCGTTTGGGGTATTTCGTTCAATACTACAAATGAAATTCTTCAACATGAAGAAATTCGTCACGCACTTTTAGCTGCTCTCGATAAAAACCAGATTCTCAGACAAGTACCAGATGGATGCAGAGTTGTCAACGACATTATACCGGATTCAGTCCGTTATAATGGTTTCTCCTACCGTTCCCATGCACCTTCCGGACTTTGTATTCCATTCTCTGAAACAGCAAAAGATGAACTGAAGAAGGCTATGGCAAAACTGAAGATTGATTCTTTGCCCAAACTGACGATTCTGTGTACAGATGATGAAGCCACTCAGGGTATTGTCAATTCAATCATAGAAAAATGGAATGATCTTACCGGTTCGTATATTAACAAAAATCCGGTTTCTTCTTCTGAACTAAACAATGCTGTTCAATCCGGAGAATACCGAGTGGTGATCGCTCCTTTAGTTGCAGATGGCAACAGTCCCGTTAATACGCTGGAGCTTTTCTCCACAGGTAGTGTTTATAATTCCGCTAAATTGTCTGATGAAAAGTATGATTCTATCGTTGAAGACATTCATACTCTTCCGGAAAATGAGGCTATGGTAAAAATCATTGAAGCAGAACAGTATTTGAATGATAAAGGCGTTTTTTACCCTTTATATGCCGAAAATCGTTATTACGCTTCTTCAGAAAATGTGACTGGCATTATTTTCCATCCGTTTGAAGCAGGCATTGATTTTGCCGGGGCTACAAAATTAACAAACTCATGAGTATTTTCCCTCATGATTATTATTCAAAAGATTGTTTTCTTTTTGCCGGAAATCTGTTATAATAGTATAGCATCATTTGATAATTGAGGTGAAAAATATGATTGTTACGATTGCAAGACAATTCGGAAGCCGTGGAAAAGATATCGGCAAGCTTCTGGCTGACCGTCTGGCTGTGGATTTTTATGACAAAGAACTCATTACGATGGCTTCCCGTGAAAGCGGTATCAGTGAAGAGTATTTTGAAAAATATGACGAAAAAGCCTCCAACAGTCTGTTGTATACTTTGTCCATTGGGGCTTCTGCCGCTGTCAACAGCGACTACGGCATGGCATCAAATGTTCCGATCAATGACAGACTTTATCTTTTGCAGCATAATATTATTAAAAAAGTTGCTGATAAGCCTTGTGTAATTGTTGGCAGATGTGCAGACTATGTTCTGGCTGACAGAAATGATCTTGTAAGTGTTTTTATCTGTGCCGACATACAGTCCCGATCAGAACATATTGCTCAAAAGTATAAGATCAGTTTGGATAAGGCACTTTCCATGATCAAGAAAAATGATAAATCCAGAGCTAATTATTATAATTATTATGCTTCAGAGAAATGGGGAGATCCAAATCACTATGATCTGTGCCTGAACAGCAATAAAATCGGTATGGAGAACTGTGTTGAACTGCTTGTCTCCTATCTGGAAATGCGGGAAATGATTTGATATGAAAAAATGTTGTCTGCTGCTATTTTTGTTACTGACTGTTATGATAGCAGGGTGTCGCTCAAATGAATCTCAGGAAATCACCTATCCGCCGATTACTTATGATCCTGTTTCGGTTGACGAATCTTTACAGGATCAGCTCACTACTGTTATTCACGGCTATTGCCTTGCTCTGGAACATCACAGCTATGCAGAATTACAGTCTTATGCTGACGAAGAACTTCCTCTTTGCCGCAATGAAACTGCTTTTGATGATTATACCATTGGATTGTCAAGCGTCACGGTCCATTCTATGGACTTTGATCATCTTCTGAAAAACGGTGATGATTATCTGCTCAAAATAAACTACACATTAGTGTTTGAAGGTTCCTTTATTGATCTGGACGGCAATTCTATGGCTCCTTGTACAATGGAGCTAACGGATCTGTTTACGCTGTCATTGACAGATGATCAGTACCTGATATCATCTGTTCAGGAATATGGAGAGGGTTAATTTTGCTAAAGGACGTGATTAGAATGAAAGATTATTCTTTTTTGGGTCGTTCAGACGGCAGGAGATTCTGCATTGAAGGAATTGATGTGTTTGCAAATAAATGGCAGTCTTTAGGCGTTTGTGATATCGTTCTTGACCCTGTTGATAAAAAACCTTACAGCTTTTCTGTCTATCAGATAGTAACTGCAGCCAAAACCATAACTTTTGCAGCCGGCAGATTTCATGATGATTTATGGGGCTTTTATCAACTGAAAAATAACTAACAATTCCTGACAAGGAGGTATTTTCATAACTATGAACATTGAACTGAAAACCGAATGTCTGCTGGATCTTTCCAAAACGATTGCAGCAAAACTTTTCGACGGCCTGACCTATCCGTGGGAAGCATTACCGGGTATCTCAGATTTTATTCTTACAATAGGCAATACTCTGCCGGAAGATGAATTTGACCGGATCGGCGATGATATCTGGATTGCTAAAAATGCCAAAGTTGCCAAAACTGCTTTTCTGCACGGCCCGTTGATCATCTGTCAGAATGCTGAAATCAGACACTGCGCTTTTATCCGCGGCAGTGCCATAATTGGCAAAGGGGCTGTTATCGGTAATTCCACTGAATTGAAAAACTGCATTATCTTTGACAACGCTCAGGTTCCGCATTACAATTATATCGGAGATTCTATTCTTGGCTTTAAAGCTCATCTTGGCGCCGGTGCCATCACCTCTAATCTGAAGTCTGACAGAAGTCTTGTTACTGTCAGAATAGAAGATGACAGACTTTCTACCGAACTGAAAAAGTTTGGCGCTATTGTAGGTGATAACGTTGAGGTCGGCTGTAATTCGGTATTGAATCCCGGTTCTGTCATTTGCCGGAATGCTACCGTATATCCCTTGTCTATGGTAAGAGGTGTTGTGCCGCCTGACAGTATTTATAAGAAACAAGGGGAAATTGCCGATAAGCTCTACGTTTAAACTGCTGATTCCCTTAGACAACACAATCTTCTATCCCTTTTTATTTTCGGAAATTTATCTGTTTTCCATTGCAGAAGAAGGAAACGATAGGATAGCAACTATTATCAATTATTCTATCCCCTTTCAGTAACTGAAAAGATATGAAACATGACAACCGATAATACTATGATTATGGAGGGGTTAGTTGTCTTATCCTCATGACCGACATAGTCTGCCAATTGCAGCTTAACTAAAAAACAACACCTGACAGTACAAATTCATTGTGTCTGTCAGGTGTTGTTTTACTCTTTATAATTTGCCGTATAATATGCAATTTGTTTCAGTGTTTCTTTATCTATCTTGAAGGAGGCGGACTGCACTTTAGGCTGGTTTTTCCACAATTCTTCAATTGCCTGATCCAATATCTTTTCAGAGACTTCTGTTTTTCCGTATAGTCTGAGATACCACCTTTCAAAAGAGTCTGTGTCATGAAACCCCATGCTTTTCAGTAGATACGAGCGTTCTTTATCTGGAGCCTGTGCAAGATATCCTGCAGTAAAATAACCTACTGCTTTACCGTGCGGAACGTGCTTTTTGATTGTCAAAGAATAACTGAGTCCATGAGGGATCGTCGTACTGGTCTGTGCGATTGCCATTCCTGCCATGGCTGACGCATTCATCAGTTTCTGATACTGTCTGTCACTTAGTTCACCGTTTTCCAGACAGTCTTTGTTTTCTCTCCATAGCTTCAACCCACTATCGACAAACATCCGGCTGAAATCATCAGCTTTTTTATTCAGATAACTTTCTATCAGATGTGTTAATGCATCTAATGCAGTATTGCGAAGAACGGCAATTGATGCCGTTCGCAAATACTTTCCGTCAATCAACGCTAAATCTGCAAAAATCTTATGACTGATAGATTTTTTTGTCTGTTTCTCCGGTATCGTCAATACACTGACCGGCGTTACCTCCGAACCGGTTCCACAAGTGGTAGGGATCAGAATCAACGGTAAATGGTCATGATTGCCCTCGGTATATAACAGTCGGGAATGGATAGTCGGCTGTGCCAATAAAAAAGCCACTGCTTTTGCAGCATCAAGCGGTGATCCGCCTCCGATGCCGATTACAAAATCAACCTTTTCCTTCTGCCCCGCCTTCGTCGCTTTCATCACCGTATCAACAGAAGGATTTTCTTCGACATCATCGAAAATGATATAATCACATTTTCCGCCCTGTAAAGCTGCACAAACGTCGTCTATTGAACCATTCTGATATGAAGAACGCTTTCCTGTAACAATCAGTGCCTTTTTCCCGAATGAACATATCTCTTTAGCGTGTTTTGTAACCGCATTTGTTTCACTGTGTACCATGACAGGTATCAACATCTCGCAGCACTCCTTCTGTAGTATTTTGTCAAATCAGATAAATTCAACCTGTCCGTTTTTCAGATGATAAATTGCACCGACTACTTGTAAACCATGCTCTTCTTCTTTATGAATTTCAAAACTGTTTTCTATAATCTGTATGCTATGCCTGACGTTCAAACAACAGGCTTTCGCAGGGTCTTGTTCATCGCCTATCGCTGTGGATATTTCGTCAGTAATAAACTTGATATATCCTTCCGGATCATGATGAATAGCTGCTTCTATTGCGCCGCAGCCTTCGTGCCCTAACACTACAATCAATTTTACTCCCAGGTGTGATGCCGCATATTCTATAGAACCAAGCTGGTGATCGTCCATTACATTACCTGCAACCCGTATGACAAATAAATCACCTATTCCAGCTTGAAAAATACACTCCGGTATAACCCTGGAGTCCGAACATGAGATGATAATCGCATAAGGATGCTGCCCGTTTTGGGCTGTTTTGTTTCTTTTCAAAAAGCCGATATCTCCGTCATATTGCTCTGTTGTGCAAAATCGTCTGTTTCCTTCCCGCAGTATTTCCAGAGCATCTGCTGCTGACATTGTATTCTGTTCCTGTATTGACATACTGTTCCCTTTCTTTCTATACTCTTTCGGTCTAATTTCTTCTGAATGAATCATTCCTCTTGATCGGAGATGATTTTTTGGAGCAACAGCTCCCGTAATTGCCGATTATCTGTTTTACCTGTTGCGTTCAGCGGAAACCTTTCAAGCAATAAAATATGATTCGGTACTTTATACGAAGACAGTTTCTTCCGAAGCTGTCGTTTCAGACGTTCTGACGTCTTTTCTGCTTCTGACGAATTGGCAGGAATTTCTTTCATAACCACGCAAGCTTCTACGCTTTCTCCCAGAATATCGTGCGGAATTCCTATGACCCGTGCTTCAAGTACATCGTCTATTTCACATAATGCCTCTTCTACTTCCAAAGGAGATACGTTTTCTCCGCAGCGCACGATGATTTCTTTCATTCTTCCTGTCAGATGCAGCATATTATCTTCAGAAATATATCCGAGATCTCCTGTGTGAAGATATCCGCTTTCATCCAAAGAAGTGTCTCCTTGTGTAACTCCAAAATAACCGTTCATCGTACAATAGCCTTTGACGATGATTTCACCTGTTTCTCCGGAAGGTACATATCCCTTTTCCTTGTGCCATACTCGAACGTCAAGACCGGGCAGAATATGACCGACAGATGATGCTCGTTTTTCTAATGAGTCTTGAATTATCTCTACCGATATGACAGGTGAACACTCCGTTTGTCCGTAGCCACACAATATACTTGCCCCGCCAAAGGCTTTCTCCAGACGCATCATCTCTTTGGCACCGGTAAATCCTCCGCCAACAATGCAAAGATTCAGTTTCCCTTTAATTTTTTCTGAAAAATCCGGAAGGCGTGTCAGCATAGCATATACCGAACCAACGGATGCCATATCATCGCAGATTTCCCGTGCTACCACATCGGCAATGATTTCAGCTTTTATCACGGGTAAAAGACATACAGTTTTACCACAATATAAATATACTTGTAACACAACCATTCCATAGCTGTGAAACAGCGGCAGCGCATTACAGGAGCATTTGCCGATATTGCTGTTCTTCAGTAGCTCATAAGCCCCTATAGCATCGTTGATGATAGAATAGGCAGATAGCTGTACTGCTTTTGGTTCTGCGGTAGTTCCTGTAGTATAGATAATAACCTGTGTATCTTTGGAATCTGTCTGTTCGTTAATAGTCTGAAGTATACAGGTATCTTTTATAACCTCTTCTGTACAAGTATAATCCGTGAAAGGACATACTTTTTTTGCTTCAATTCCGGCTTCTTCGGCTGCAAGCTGTAGGGCTGATGACGTACTGATAATGGCTCCTGTTTTACCATACAATAGTCTTGAAGCCTTGACTTTTTTACCAAGTTTTCCTGCTTCATCAGCATGAATCCCATAATTCATCAACACTGCCGTTCCGCCTGCCAGCATCACGGAATAAAAGCATATTACCCATTCGATACAGTTGAATCCCCAGAGGATTACTTTATCCCCTTTTTGTAATCCGTCCTGTATCAGCTTGACAGCGCCTTTTTCACAGGCAGACAACAGCTCCGTATAGCTGATATTTTTATCTTCACAGATTATTGCTGTTTTATCTCGGTACTTTTCTGCCAAAAGATTAAGTTGATCGTAAAATGTACCCCGGTATTGTTTCACCTTTATTCCTCCTGTACGGACTTTGTTGCGTTACCCCGTACTTTTCTTTTTTTCTTCTTCTATGTTAGCATAATTTGTCCGTATATTCAATAGCTTTTACTCTATCCTGTTGAATTATCCTTCTCTGCTGATTGTGAGAATAAATGTCTGATTGATATAGCCATTTTCATCAATTATAAAGCAAGAAATAATTCTTACTTTATATTGTATCTTTCATGAAAATGTGTTATTATTGTAAACAGTAAACAAATATCAGGAGGTTTTTTATGATGACAGATATGAACAGAATTGTTTCTTTTCTCGATGATGTCCAGACGTATTATCTTGCAACAACTGAAGGAGATCAGCCAAGAGTTCGTCCCTTCGGCACCATTCTTCTTTATGGCGGAAAACTTTATATTCAGACCGGTAAATCGAAAAGTATCTCCAGACAACTTGCAGCTAACCCGAAGGCTGAAATCTGTGCTTTCAAAGACGGTGTTTGGCTTCGCATCAGCGGTGAACTGATTAACGATGACAGCTATGACGTCAAAACTGCCATGCTTGAAAAGTATCCTGCATTACGATCCATGTACAGCGCTGATGATGACAATACGCAAGTACTGTTCTTTCGTCATGCTACTGCTGTATTTTCTTCGTTTACCTCTGCTCCCGAAAGCTTTACTTTTTAATCCGTATTCTTTTTACGACACAGCTCCTGTTCTGCAGGGGCTTTTTTGATCATATCATAATGATGCGGAGATTTGTTCATTCTTCCTGAACGGTTTTGCTTCTTCTGTTTTTTTATTCGTATTCATATATGATCGTCATATTTATATCAAAGGATAGGACAATATATGAACAATCTGTTTTCAGAAATCCCTCTTCTCAAAGGCGAACGGCTCGTATTGCAACAAATGACAATAGCTGATGCTGACGCATTATCAGAGCTGGTTAATAATCCCTCTGTCTATCAATACCTTCCAACCTTTTTGTTTGAACAAAGTACATCCGACCTTCATAAAGTGATTCGTCTTATGTATGATAAGAACGTCTGTTCTTCTATCATTCTCGGAATATATATGGATCGCTCCTTCTGCGGGCTGGTTGAACTCTATGGATTTTGTGAGAATACCCATAAAATAAGTATAGGATACCGTCTTCTTCAACGATTCTGGGGGCTGGGAATTGCTACTGAAACAGTATCAATACTGATAGATTATCTGCATTCTCAGACTGACATTGACATCATCACAGCAACCACTATGACTGAAAACACTGCATCTGCCCATGTGTTGCAAAAAAACGGCTTTTCTCTTGTTGCTCATGATGTTCCGGAAGACTGGGGGTACAATGAACCTGCAATCGTTGACAAATGGATTCGGACATGATACACTCCTTGCCAATAAGTATCATTAAACAGTCTTTCCCTGTTATTTCGTTCCGATTTGTAGTTTCAACAAAACTGTACACATAAAACATAATTGTCCAAACAAGCTCTGACTATACACTGTTCTCTTTTTTCTGAAACAGATGTCTACTCATTATTCATATCCATCTTACCAATAAAGACAGAAGCAACAAGGAGTGAAATCCTTGTTGCTTCTTTTCCTTCATCTGACAGAATTAATTATTTTGTGGCTGTTACTGTGAATGTTTTTGTTACGACAGTTCCTGCAGCATCCTTTACCTTGACTCTTACCTGATATTTTGTGGCAGCTTTTGGTGTAAACCAAACTGACGGGCAATAGCTGTATCCCTGAATGGAAGTCCAGTTTTCTACGCTTGCTTTCTTGTAGGAAACAGCATATACATAGTAATCTTCGCCTCCGGAGGCTGCACAGTTAATAGTTACCTTTTCATTTACCTTAGCCGATGTTGTGGACACTGTTGATTGGTTGGTCAACTTCTTGACAACGCTGAAGCTGTATTCTTTTCTCTCGATTCTGCCGGCAGCGTCCTTCGCTTTAACGAGTACATCATATTCCCCGGCGTCTTTCGGTGTAATTTTAACAGTTTCTGATGCCTTATAGCTCTGAACAGTAGTCCATGTATTAGCAGAAGCTTTCTTGTAATATACAGCGTAAGTAAATCCACTGGATCCGCCGCTTGCTGCTGTATTGACTGTCAGGCTACCGCCTAAAGTGATCTTTTCAGCAGAAATGGTAGATTTATTGACCACAACTGCCAATACTTTGACTGTTATCTGTTTAGAAACAATCGTACCGCTGGAATCCTTTACTTTAATCAGAACAGTATAGGTTCCGACTGTTTTAGGCATAACGCTTACTTCACTGTTATACTGATAATTCTGCACGGTTGTGTAGGCTTTATCAGTGGATTTTTTCATTCCGACGTAATACTGGTAATTACCTGTGCCGCCGGAAGCTTTGCCGCTGACTGTCATGCTGTCGCCTACAATAATTTTGGTGGGTTTGATGGTTGACATGTTGCTCAGTTTCTGTACTACCTGAAGCTTGAAGCTCTGATAGGTTGTTCTTTCTTTTCCGTCCTTGACAGTTACCTGAATGTCATAATAACCTATCTCTGCAGGAGTAATAGTGAGTTCTGCTTTGTCAGAAAAATCTGATACTACAGTCCATTCACTTGTACCTGACTTCTTATACTCTACTTTATACTGATAAGGAGTTTCACCACCGACTGCTGAGCATTTGACTGTTACGGCACTGCCTATATTGAGCTTCTTTGCAGAAACGGTTGCCTTTCCAGTCAGCTTTTTCACAACGTTCAATGTCAGATTCTTGACAACAACTGTTCCTTCATCGTCCATGGCTCTTACTTTAAGATTGTAAGTACCTACCGCATCGGGAAAAATTCTGACAATCCTCTGCGGAGCATAGTCTCTTATACTTACATATTTCTTGTCGGTAGATTTTTTGTAAACGATTTCATATTCATAGGGAGCAGTTCCGCCTGTTGCATCACAGATGATGTCTGCAGGCTCACCCAGCATGATAGTTGTTGCTGAAAGTAATGAATTATTCTTCAGTGCAGCATTTACTACAAGATCAAAATCCTTTGTAGCAATTTTGCCTGCTGCATCCTTGACTTTAACTCTTACATCATAATTACCGATTGCTGTGGGTTTAATAGTAAAGACTGAGGTTGTGCTGTAGCCCTTGACGGTCGTCCAACTATCTGTTCCTGCTGCTTTGTAGTAGCAGGCATATTGATAAGACTCTTTTCCTCCAGTTGCAACAGCGTATACTTCTGTGCTGCCGCCAAGATGCAGTTCGTCATTCATCAAAACAGAATTGTTATTAAAAGCAGCAGCCGTTACTGTAACATCACATTCTGCTGTTACAGAACCGGAAACAGCTTTAATTGTTGTAGTTCCTACTCCTGTAGCAAATACTTTGCCTGCAGGTGTAACCATTGCGACAGATTCATCTGAACTTTCCCAAGTGATCGTGCCGATCGCCTTAGCGGGTACTGCTGTGGCAGACAGTGCAACACTCTCCCCTACCTTCAGCTTTGCAGTTGAAGAGCTGAGTGTGATCAGTGCTGCCTGAGGAAGAATCGTATACTTGACGGTATAGGTGCCTGTATATGCTCCTTTAAAGGACAGCTTTGCAGTGTAATCCCCAGCCGCCTTGCTGTTCTTATTAGAATAACTAATGGTATAATCTGTGTTTTCAGACAATGTATTCTCGTTAAATGAAACAGATATAGCCGGAAGCTGTACAGTACCGTCAGCAATCATTGTTGCATTCTCGGTTGTAATATCAAGATACGATACCGGTATTCTTAACAATGCAGGAACATAATCTCTTTTCTCTCTGGTTCCGCAGTTCATACATTCATACCATGTATAACCATCGTTAAGATAGGTAGGTTCTACTACTTCTACAGCTTCAAATGCATGATCTGTAAGAGGCAGCACACGCTGGAACGTTTCATTGCAATTATCACAATGAACCTCTGCAAGGCCCTCGTGCTGACAGGTTGCTTCGGTCATAACTGTTTCCTGTACATTAGTATGGTTGCAGTAGATTTTAAAGGAAACGGTTACGGACTCTGTGTAATTGCCGATACCATTGATAGTAGCATAAGCCTGTCCCGGTGCAGTATTGTCGCTGAAGTCTACTGTATAATCAACGTCCTGTACCAGTCGGTATCCGTCATGAGTAATTTTAATAACAGGCTTTACCCCTTCGCTGCTGTTCTTGTCATTCAGTCCCTGGTTACTGATAGCAGCGATGGTTACATCTGAAGAGTTGATTGCTTTAGGAACAATATTGAAAGTATACTCCCCGTGACCGGAATAATTACCAATACCGTCAATGATAACAGTTGCTGTATCACCAACTTTTGTGTTATTCTTAACGGTCATCTTATAATCGACATCTTTTTGAAGGAGTTGCTTTACATCTGTTGCAGGGTCACCGGATACTACTTTGACATCAGGAATGTATGCCGTTACCTTCGGTGAATATGCCATATCGTCGATGCTTACTGTTGCATCATTCATGGGATAGTTAACATGAACAATGCAGGTGTCACTTTTGCTGCCTGATTTTACCGTAATCTTAGCATCGCCAACCTGACGTGCTGTGACAAGACCGTCTGCGCTGACAGTAGCAACCGCTTCGTTATCAGAACTCCATACGAGCAGTACGTCACTAACAGACTGATCTTTTTCATTATAAACAGACGCTGAAAGACTGGTTTCACCTTTCATTTCATTGTCAAGTTCAATTGTAGTGTAAGGAAGAGAACCTGACGAACTGATGGTTACGTTATTCAGTACGATTGAGGAGGTAGTAAACGCTGTAAAGCTTTGAGACAGCGAATAACCTGATTCGGTAATCATGGTGACCGTTCCGTATCCGTTCTTGATGGCCTTGACGTTACCATCGTTGTCTACAGTGATAGATTTAGGATTATCAGAAATCCATTGTGCCACTTTATCATCATGATTATATGGCTGATTTGTATTAATCCTCAGATCTGCTGCCAATTTGATGGATGCGCCTACATTCAGAGTGGTATAGTAGTTCTGGCTCTTGGTCGCAGCATCATACAAGTATCCTTGTGTTGCTTTCTTCAGCACTTTCAGGGTAAAGGTCTTTTTAACAGCAGGATTGGCTTTTGAGGATGCTTCGATTGTCACAGACCCTCTGGAGAAACCAGTCATTACGATATCACTGGTTGTTACTGAATTAACATCTACATACTCGTCATTATTAGTGCCGTTGCCTGTTACGTTCCATACGATTGTATCGTCCGGGGAAGCTCCGTCTTCAGACACTAAAGAACCGGATACTCTGATCTGATTCTGGTCGAATACGGGAACGGTATCTCCTTCATTTACGGTAATGATCTGACCGTTTTTCTCGTATGTAAGAATAACATCCGAGGACACTACCTTTTCTTCAACATTGCAGGTAATGTTAGCTTCCACACCGGAGTTTTTGGCTCTTGCCTTAATGGTAACTACACCTTTGGATACACCTGTGATGACAGCTGTCTGCTTGTTTGTATATTCACCTGTCACAGTTGATCTTACAGTAGCTACTTTATTATCAGAGGAGGTCCATACAATTTCATCATCCGCTGTGTCAGGATCCATCTGGGCAGTGATCTCAACCGTATTGCCTACTCTGGTGGATATGGTGCGAACAGGGAAGGAAATAGAAGTTGCCTTTGTGACAACTCTGATGTTTGCCTCAGCAAACACATTTTCGTTCTCACCATATAATGTGATTTTGGCATCACCTTTTCCAACGGCTGTAATCAATCCCTTTTCATCTACACGAATTACGTCGGGATTGCTGGATACCCACTGGAATACGTCGGTGACACCCGTTTCAAAACCAGCGCCTGTATAGGTAGGTGTGGCTTCGTATTTTAACTGACAGGTCTGGTTCAGTTCCATGCCGGAAGGTGCGTTTGTGATCTTCAGAGCCTTGGCAGGATTTTCTTTTACGATGATAATATGAATATATTTCGGAATATTTTGATAATTCTCAATTGTTTGTGTTTCCGGGTTTCCTTCTTCATTGATAGTAGTATGTTCTTTTGGTCCAAGATTAAAGTCTCTTGGTGTAGTCACTGCAGGCTTGCATTTTGCCATAACCGTTACTGTACCGTTCATTTTCGGTGTAAACAAACCATCAGCATTAATTTCAGCTTTATTTGTTTCCGCTGCGATCTGATTCTCTTTGCCTTCGTAGTTTCCTTCATACACATACCACTCTACCTCGTCAGTAGAATCTCCGGGCAGAAGCTCAGCGTTGAACTGATACTTATGATTGGCAATAACCATTGTAGTGGCCGCATTATCAAGATTGTCTTTATTCAGCGAGAAGGTTACACTGGAATTACCGGAACTTTCGGATATAATCATATCCTTAGCAGGTTTGAGCGTAACAATTGTAACAGAACGATATACTTCACCGCTGGAAGTAGTGAAATACAAGTGTGTTGTTCCGGCTCCTTTTTCAGACCAGGTAGGTTCACCGTCCGGATTTTCTTCCCAACGGCCTCCGGCAAGTGTTGCTGTGATACTGCCCTGTCCGTTTGTCGGACAGCTCATATACACATATTCGTCTGTGTCATTTTCTGCAAAAGAGTGGATCGTGTCATTAACAGCCACACCACTGTCATTGCTTGCGACAACTTTAATCTTCTTTGTTACATTGTGATATACATCATTTTCGCCTGCAGCTTCTGAGGTATCCAGATAAATGATAGGATTATCTCCCAGATCATTTCCTTCCTCGTCCAGCACCTTTAATTGTGTAGCTACATTGGTACTGGCGGCGCTGACCGTAATGCCAGCCGGAAACACTGTTGAAACCACACCGGTCGCACCACAGGTAAGCAACATTGCTGCAGTAGACAAAATTGCAAGTGATTTTTTAGCTACTTGTTTTGCGTTGTTCATGCTGTTTTTCTCCTTTTTTGTTTTTTGTTTTCAGAAATACATTGAAATATCGTCTGAAAAGTGAACACTGACCGGATAATAAAACTCTCATTTTGTTTTTCTGCTCTTTGTCTCCCTTCATGACAATGCAAGAAAACGAACCAAAAGTTTCATTCCGTATGTAATAAGTGTATCATTTTAACATAATTGTGTCAATCTTTTTTAGGGAATGTTGTGATTATTCTACTATCGTTTGGTATTTCATCCGATATCTTCCATCAATCATTTTTGATAAATCGAAAATATCATATGATTTCTATCAAATAAATCCTAACAGTATGTGAACCACTATCATCATTCGTGCTTCTTTCTGACAATTGGCAGGCTTCAAACTAAACATTGACAAATGACGTTTTGGACCTTATCATAAATATGGAAGAGACTTTTTCTTAGGGAGAGATGCTATTTTGGCTACGGATCGTTTAATTCGAAAACATATTATTTTTTATGGATGGGTGCAAGGCGTAGGCTTCAGATACCGGGCTTTTCATGCGGCGGAGCTTTATGGCGCAACCGGTTGGGTAAAAAATGAATTTGATGGTTCTGTCACTATGGAAATACAAGGAACAGAAACACAGATTGACCAGGTTATTTGTTCTATTGAAAAAGGCAGCTATGTCCGTATTGAAAATATGAAGTCTTTCACGATTCCTGTTGATCCTGACGAAAGAAGATTTCGCATTAAATAACTTGACTGATTAACTTCACAGCTTTCTTTACTGTTTAAAAAGCAAGTCTCTCTTTTCAGATGAGACTTGCCTTTTTCTGTTTTTATTGAAATCCAGCTATGTTACTAATATCTTTCAGAATTACAAGCTATTATGCCATAATCTTTCTGTAAAGGAGCTTCAGATCCTCAACGTTTGTTTCTCTCGGATTTCCGGGACGACAGGCATCTGCAAATGCATCTGCGGCAAGACAGTCCAGATCCTCTTCTTTTACCTTCTCGTTCACCGATGGTATACCAACGTCTTCTGACAGTTGACGAACAGCGATTATTGCTGCCTGACGGTACTCTTCCTGCGTCATCCGGTCTACATTTTCAACTCCCATTGCTCTGGCAATCTCACGGTATTTTTCTCCTGTATATTCCTGATTATATTCCATTACAATAGGTAACATCATAGCACACGCTACTCCATGCGGTGTATCATAATGTGCGCCGAGTGTATGTGCTATCGAGTGGGCTATACCAAGTCCTACGTTTGAAAAGCCCATGCCTGCTACATACTGTGCAAGCGCCATACCTTCCCTTGCCTCTGGCTGATTCTCTACCGCACCACGCAGATTCTTCGCAATCAGTCTGATGGCTTCAAGATGGAACATATCTGTCATTTCCCATGAAGCCTTTGTTGTATATCCCTCTATGGCGTGAGTAAGCGCATCCATTCCTGTGGCTGCTGTTAATCCTTTTGGCATAGAAGACATCATGTCGGGATCTACTACAGCAAATTCCGGAATATCATGTTCATCAACACATACAAATTTCCGTTCTTTTTCGGTATCGGTAATTACATAGTTTATCGTCACTTCCGCTGCCGTACCTGCCGTGGTCGGAACAGCAATTGTCGGAACAGCATGTTTTTTTGTCGGTGCTACGCCCTCTAATGAACGGACGTCAGCAAATTCCGGATTAGCGATAATTATACCAATTGCCTTTGCGGTGTCCATTGATGAACCACCTCCGATGGTAATGATCGAATCCGCATGACACGCTTTGAATGCTTCTACACCATCTTTCACATTTTCGATTGTGGGATTGGGCTTGATACCAGAATAAACTGTATATGCAATTCCTTCTGCATCAAGCAAATCTGTTACCTTGGCTGTAATGCCAAAAGTAACAAGATCCGGATCTGAACACACAAACACATGCGTATAACCCTTGGATCTGACAATTCCCGGTATTTCTTTGATTGCTCCTTTTCCGTGATAAGACACGGGATTGAGTATGATTCTGTTTGACATAGTTTTGTTCCTCCTGTTTTGTAATAATTGGTTATAAATCGTGATGATATTTCGTGTCAATATCATCATTTTCTGTTAAAAATCTCTCCTGCACCATCAGTTGCCCTGATAATAAATGCTTCGGCATTTTTGCCCCATTCTTTTTGATATGCTTCCGTTATAACATGAATAAATGTCTGCGTATGTTCCGGCTTAACAAGATTTACTGTACAGCCGCCAAATCCTCCGCCCGTCATTCTGGAGCCATATACATAAGGAAGATGTTGTGCAAAAGAAACCAGAAAATCCAACTCCGCACACGACACTTCATAATCATCTCTCAGAGAATTGTGTGATGCATTCATCAGTTGTCCGAATTCATGCAGATCTCCTTTTTTCAACGCTTCTGCACCCTTCAGCGTCCTCTGATTTTCATATACTATATGTCGTGCTCTTTTCAGACACACTTCGTTGGTAATGTGTTCTTTTCTTGTTTCAAATTCTTCTGCGCTCAGAGAACATAGCATCGAAACCCTCATAGCTTTTGCTGCAGCTTCACATTCTCTCCTCCGGTCGTTATAGGCAGATGATGCCAATGAATGCCTGACGCCACTATTGACAGCCACTAACGCTGCGCCATTCAAAGGTGCGTATTCAAAATCCAGTGTATTGCTGTTTAACAAAATGGCATGATTTCTTCTGCCCATAGCGCTTGCAAACTGATCCATTATGCCGCAGTTGACTCCGATAAAATGATTTTCGGCAAATTGTCCCATTAGTGCTAATTCCTGCGGCGTAAGAGAAAGCATAAACAGCTTTCGAAGTATCACACCAGTCACCAGCTCTATGGCTGCAGAGGAGGATAAACCTGCTCCGTCCGGAAGATTGCCTTTGAAATAGAAATCTACTCCCCTCTCAATCGAATATCCGAATGCAGAGGCAGCTCGGATTACTCCTACAGGGTAATCTGACCAGTTTCCCTGTAAAGATAAATCTGTTATGGGATACACAGAAATACCTTTTTCAGAAAAATTGTCAGAATACAATCGAAATATCCCATCATCTCTCAACGATGCCGCACACCAAATGCCAAGATCAATTGCACAGGGAAAAACATAGCCTCCATTATAATCCGTATGCTCTCCTATCAAATTGATCCGCCCCGGCGCAAATGCCATTACTTGTGGTTGATATCCAAAAACCTTATTAAACCCTTCCGTTAATTCTCGCATCTGATCATCTCCCGTCAGACTATTTTATTCCGTGATTTCCTCTATAAAATACATTCTTGCAGCAAAATCCGGAAATATCCTGACCTTTTCATTAAATCCTGTTCCTGCAAATGCAGGACTGAGCGCTACTCCTGTTGACATCAGTATCTCTCCCGATACTACAATATCTTCTTTTTCACTCTTCAGTTTTACAGCTTTTGCTATAACGTTATGCACAACAGAATCTTGTTTGATGTGTATCGGTGAAATAGTGTTAATCATACTGCCAAATAGTTTGATATCAATTTTGTCCGGCACACTATACAGATGATATTGCTTTGCCGGATCCAAGCCATAAGCATAGAAACGCTGCGATTGCATATTGGGTTGGGACAGAACTTGCAGCAGCATACCTACCGCAAGTGATTTATCCTTTGAAACACAAATCCATTCATGGACGTTGTCTGTCAACATACGATAAAACTGTCCGTACTGAAGCACATGGCGCCATTGTTTATATAGTGCAATATGTTGCTGTATTTTTTGTTTCTGGACAGTATTGAAATCCCGCACATCGCATTCATAACCCAATAATCCGAAAGCTGACACATAAAAACGAGTATCCAACGGTGTCTTTCTCAGTGTCTGGTGATTAGGCACTGCGCTGACATGAGCTCCAAAACACGACTGAGGATAACCATAGCTGTAACCTTCCTGAATCAACGCACGACAAACAGCGTCTGTATTGTCGCTTGCCCAGATCTGCGGGAAATAGCAAAGGATACCCAGATCAAAACGATTGCCGCCCGACGCACAGCCCTCAAACAGTATTTTCGGAAAACGCTGCGTCAATATTTTCATGATCCTGTATAGTCCACATATATACCGATGTGCCGTCTCTCCCTGCTGCTTAGCAGGAAGATAAGGTGAAAAAACATCCGAAAAGATACGGTTCATATCCCATTTGACATAGCTGATGTTAGCAGATGAGAACAAATCGCTCATTTTTTCAATCAAAAACTCCTGTACCTGTGGATTAGCAAGATCCAGCACCCTTTGATGTCTTCCTTCCGAATGTTTTCTGTCAGGTATTGACATTGCCCATTCAGGATGTGCTTTGTATAACTCACTTTCTGTATTGACCATTTCCGGCTCAACCCAGATTCCAAAATCCAATCCCAGCCTATTGATTTTATCTGCACAAGGTTTTAGTCCGTCAGGAAATTTGTTTTTATCCGGCGTCCAGTCACCCAAAGACTGCGAATCATTTTTTCGGTTGCCAAACCAGCCGTCGTCCATGACAAACAACTCGGCACCAAGCTTTTTGGCTGATTTCGCAAGAGATACCATACTACGCTCATTCACGTTAAAATAGCAGGCTTCCCAACTGTTCAGCAAAACCGGACGCTCTTTTTTCTTCCACTCACCTCTCACAATATGCTCTCTGACAAACTGGTGCATATTGACACTCTGTCCTGAAAAACCGTGAGAAGAGTAGGTCATGACTGCTTCAGGGGATTCAAAGCTATCTCCCTCGTTCAATATAAACCGGAAACCTGACGGTTGAATACCATTGATAATTCTGGTTTTTCCGTAAGCATTTACTTCTACGGCAGCATAATGATTACCGCTGTATACCAGATTAAATCCATATACATTGCCATTACGTTCTGAAGCATCCGGTGAATGTACCATAAAAAATGGATTTGCTCTATTGGATGAACAGCCTGTTCTACTTTCAATAACATATTTTCCAGCCGTCAGTGAAAGCGTATGCTGATTCATCTCTCTTGCCCATGCACCGTGAAATGAAGTGATACTGACACCGCTAAACGGTATGTCTATCTGCAAGCTCATCAAGCGTTCCAGTTCTATCGGATCTTTACCGTTATTGCGAAGCCGACACGACCGTGTGATAACATCGCATTCAGCGTATACCCGATAATGCAGTTCCAGTTCGAGTTCTTCATCTTGAAAGAGAACACATAAATGTTCTGTTTCGTCTTTCGCTGCATAAGATGACGGCATTGTGGTAAAATCGCTCTCTTCATGATCAATACAATAGCTCTTAAACAAAAAATCCGAGCTGCGGCTGCCGTCTTTTCTGATAATTTCCAGAAAAGGCTCCCGTATATCTCCGTGACCTAATGATGAAAATTCCAGACACATATCTTCTAAAATGACAGAAGGAAATTCCTTGGAATATGCGATACTGTTACCGGCTTCAAATTCTCTTTTTTCGTTAAATGCATCACACTCTGAAACAGATTGCAGTTTTATTCTATCACCGTAATATAAATGCTCTGCATGTCCGGATCGTGTAATCATAAAAGCATAAGTGGTATGTGCTGTTTCTAAAACAAATGCATTCTTTTCGCCATCTAATTTTCTGATCAATTCAATCACCCGGCCCGTTATTTCTTCCCCTGTTTCGTTTCGATTGCAGACATCACTTTCTTTTCATTATAAAAGCTCAGTATCAACGCACCTGCTGTACAGAATACAACCGCTGCAAATCCTACGATCGTCATTCCCAGCACAGAGGCTGTAATATCATTGCTATTGGTGTTCTGAGTGGTGCCGATGATCGCAAGTGACGTGAATACCAGCATAGCCAATGATTGACCGAATTTCATTGCAAACGTGCGTGCTGCAAAAAACATTCCTTCACGATTTTCTCCTGTTTCATAACCATCTGCCTCCGCTACGTCAGCGACGATGGACTGTGGAATAATTCCAAGCAATGCCATCGGGAATGCTGCAATTACACAGATTAATATACCATATACTATTCCCGGTATGAGGGTTGTTCCGATTACTCCGATCAGGCCGGCAATCACATACGCCAGTGCCAAACCAAGAAAGCCTGCAACAACAAGCTTTTTCTTTCCGAATTTTCTGACCAGCTTCGGAACGATCGGATAGAATGCGGCTGAGAGAATTGTCATTCCGCCAAGAAAAATCATTGTAAATGACTCATCAAGTTTCATAGATACCTTTACAAAAAACGGCAATCCTGTCTGGAATAAAGTCAACCCTACCCAATACATGATATCTGAAAACACAAAGGTACGGAAATTTCCGTTTTTGAACGTTGCACCCAAGGATTTGAACATATTGGCATTAGACGGCTTTGTATCAACAAAGTCTTTTGGAGTGTTATCATGTAAGTAGAGTCGTCAAATGCCCAAAGGTGTGATATAATGAAAAATCATAAAAGAAAGGCGAGAAAAAAGATGACCTACGAAAAAAACTTTAAAGAAGAGGCAGTGAAGCTGT
>Ga0256405_10001343_pt1 | contig 67777 bp, 59 predicted proteins | sample RumenRJG_02DNA_FD_189096 | JGI IMG/M metagenome (GOLD analysis project Ga0256405, IMG submission 189096) | Bovine rumen microbial communities from Lethbridge, Alberta, Canada - RJG_02 | ecosystem: Host-associated > Mammals > Digestive system > Stomach > Rumen | place: Canada: Alberta... | reverse complement strand
CAGCAGTTATTTTTTGTGCTATCAAGGGTGGCGTCCGGCTACCTCAACCTATATATCTGCAATTTTCAAGGTTCATCTGAGCCTATTTTTTATACCCAGTTTTTTTCATAGATCATTTGACACTATCAAACTTTTCATTTCAGTACTTCCTTACAAGAAGCACTTTTCATTTTCACCAAACTCTATTTTATCATCTTTGATAATATAATCACAATCCCTTGCTTGAAATAATATAAAAGGGGCTGTCGCTAATTTCTTAGTGCGACAGCCCCTAATTTATTTAATGTAATAACGCAGTTTAAAGTTTATCTGAGTATTTTTTGTAGTCTGCTTTTGGAATGCCTAGTGCTTCCATGGCCTGGTCGGAGGTTAGCTTCAGGTTGTTCATTAACTGGGTAATATTATTAAGGATTGTATTTTCTTTTCCTTCTTCTATGCCTTTTTCTATACCTTCCTCAAAGCCTTCTGCCTTACCTTCAGCTCTTATGATGGCTTCCTCTTCCCATTTTTGCATATATCTCACCCCAACTCATTTTATTTCTCTCCATATAATTCATCTAGAGATGTGCGCAGTTCATGTACTGGATAATGTTTTAGATTTCCAGTAACAAGTTTTGCATTCATACACTTTAAATCATGGCGAATATCATAATCTGCGATTTTTCCTTTTAAATAAGCAACCGCTAATTTTCTATCCTTTTGTGAAAACTTTTGGAGTTCGTTATAAGTTTTAGCAATATTCTTTTCAGAAAGCCGTTCATTTTTCAAATATTCTTTAATAATCTTTATAAACCCATTCCTCAGCAAACCACACTCGCTCACCATCCACGTATTTATAAGCTCTTACATATGCCGTTTCATCACAAACGCAGTAATCATCTCCAAATAGACAAACAGCAACTTGAGTTTTATCTGTATACATTACTCCCCAGGTCCCACCAAATATCATGTCATATTTGTCTTTACATATCCTCCAATCTCCACCGTCATCATAATACCCTTTCATAGAAAACTGTCCATCAGATTTTCTTTCGACATCAATATTAATATAATGTGTTTCATCATAATCGTAATCTCTCCCTGACACCTGAACTTGGTATCCATCTGCTTCTTGCAAGTCATTCCAGCTCACAAGTACACTAGAAATATCACCACAAGGATCATAACGATATGTTTCATAGTATAAATCACCATACTCAACAATTGCATCAGAAAGAGCCTCCCACTCGCAACTCACATCTAACTCGTCATTACCATCCCACCAATAATTATTCTCCACAGAGTTATTATTGTAGTAACGCTGTATAGGTGAAACTACGCCGTTTCGGATTTCGAATACCTCCCAAACCAGGGCATTTACATTCTTAGGCATGTTGTAGGATGCGATAAGTCCATTGCTGTTATATACGCTGACATTAGCTCCAGAATATGACATTTCTGTAGAGTTAGCATTTCCTGCGCTTGAATTTGTAAAGTCTACTACACAGTATTTGTAATATTTTGATGCATCAAACTGGCTGATAGTAATTGTCTCAGGACCATAGGAAGAAGTATCATCCACATCAAGCCAGTTACCATAATCGTCGGATCTGTTGGAATACCAAACCTGCTGAGTGTCATTTCCTGATGAGGTGAATAGATGAGAATCCAAATCGTTAGGAGTCTCGCCCCAGGTAAGTACCACTGCCAGCTGTCCTTCGGCAAGCTCAGGAGCTGCATAGAAGGAATAGCTTGAAGTACCAACTGTAGGATTGGATACAACAGTGTAATACATGCTCTCGTAACCAGTAGCCTGGACTTCGATAGTGTAAACACCAGCCTTTACAGACATTGCGCTATAACCATTTTCATCTGAATTAAAGGTGTATAGAATGTCCCCAAGCTTGTTGTTGATACCGGCTCTTACATTTATAACTGCATTTGATAAGCGCTTGAGGGTCTCCCCGTCCTCAGCATAATTTGCAGCGTCACCAAGAGTGAGCTGTACTTCTGCTTCAGAATCGCTTTCAGGAATCATATAGGCAGTATCTGGATAAGCTTCGATATTTGAGGCATTAATGAGAATGTCATAAATGCTGCAAGGCAAGCAACCATCATAGCTTACGGAAATATTAAAGTTGTAATCTGCAATAGGAACCAATATATTATATGCCCCAGCATCATCTGTAGTGCAGCTAAAAAGTTCGGTTGTTTTATCATCTGCAAGGAGCTGGATTTTAGCATTTGGCAAAGCATTGCCGTTTGAATCTACAGCCAAGCCTGAAATAGTAGCCACACCATCAGCAGCCATTACTGCATTTAGGGTGTTGTAGGCAGCATTTATCATCTGCTTTTCATAGGTATTGACCTGATTCTTTTGCTCATCACTCAAATCCGAATAAAGAAAAATCTCGTTAGAATGATAGCTATCCTTTAGTCTGTCTGCCTCATTTTGACCATGAACAAAGTTTGCAATTCCACCATCTGATATAACGCGCCAGGTGCAGAGCGCATCATTATTAAATAAGAAGCGCTGTCCATCCTTGTCTGGTGTGGCATAGGTGGTCACGTAATTGTCAGTGGAATACATGAAAATAAAGTTGATTTTGCCATCCTCTGTATAATAGTATTCCATGACATCTATGCCAGATTCCACATTTTCAATGCTGACGATTTTATTAGGATTGCCCGAATTAGGGTTCAGATAAATCTCATACTGGATTATATTTCCAGTAGCTGCATTTTTTAGCTGCTTTCTAATAAGGTTACAATTGTTTTTGTTTACGTAACCGCCCTCATCCCCATAGCCTTCTAGAGCATAGAAAAGGGTTTTGTTCCAAACTGCAGTTTCATCACTTGGAGCAGGAGAATAATTTTCTGCAAACACATCAATAGTAGCCATTTGATAGTCGCCGCCATTTAAGCTTGCTATGGTGTTTGCAAGCTGAGTAGTAGAATCGATTTCCTGCTCTACTGAAGCTTCGGTCTCGGTGGCTTGCTTTTTTGCAGTAGGTTCTTCCTTTTTATTTGTAAGCAAAAATGCTCCTATACCAACAGCGACAACCAGTACAACTGCTGCCACCGGGATTATCATTTTAAGAGGAAGCCGCTTTAAAGGCGAAGCTTCTTCCTTTTCCAAGGGAGTGCCACAGTCTCCGCAGAACTTTGCGTCATCTGGATACTGCTTTCCACATTTTTTACAGTACATATATCATCCTCCTTAAATCTACTTTATGAGCTGAGTTCCACAATTAGTGCAGAACTTAACCCCCTCTCCTATAATGCTGCCACAGCTTGGGCAAATCTGTTACAAAACATGCTGCTTAAATCAATAACAGATTTGCAGGCGTCACATTTTCTCTTTCCCTTAAAAGCAAGAATCCTGACTTCTATCTCTTCCTTTTCTGTAAGCAGTTCCTTGATTCTAGTAATTTCTTCCTGATAGTCAGCCTCTACAGTAGCGTCAGCTAGATGCTTTTCAACATATCTTTTCCCAATTGCTGTTTCAAGTGCCTTTACTGATGCATCAATTTCAGATAAGCTTTGCTCTCCTTCCATAATTTTTCTAGCAACTTGTGATTCATTAGTCGCCATTCTTTTCATTCTCCTTTTTGAAAAAATTTTCTATACCATTAGCAATTCCTTGAACCATCTTTTCCTGGTATTCAGGAGTTTGCATAATTTCATCCTCTTGGGGATTTGTCATATATCCCATTTCTACTATAGTAACTGGCACCTGGCACCAGTTGATACCGCTCATGGTGTCTGTCTCCCAGACATATTCCCTGTTGCAGCCAGTGGATTTTACATAAGCATCCAAAATGCACTCCGATAAGCTATAGCATTGTTCATAAATAGCGGAATTGTAGGGATTATCCCTGGTCTGACATATGGTCATAGCACCAGTATCTTCACTGTTTTCTGAGCCATTGGCATGAATTCTAACGAAGGCATCTGCATTTGCCTGGTTTGCCAGCTCTGCCCGTTTAGAATTTGGAATATCCACCTCATTTGTTTCACGAAGCAGGATTACCTGATAACCCCTAGCCACTAGCTCATCTCGCAATTTTAGTGAAATATCAAGTGTAAGCTGATACTCAGGGACTTCTGTGGATACGCCTTTAGTTCCTGGTGCAACCTTGGGCTTTGTTTCAGTTGCCCCTGGTCCTATAGGCTCTTCCTCCCAGTTTGGGTTTGCTTGATGTCCTGGATCTATTACGATTGTATAGACACTATTGTCTATTTCAGGTTCAGTCTCTGTAGACACTTCAGGTATAGTTTCAGATATAGTTTCAGGTATAGTTTCACTTGCATCTGATGTTATTTGAATTGTATTGTTAGAACTTTCGCGAATAATCCATACAAATAATATGGCAAGCAGACAAAGCAAGGAGATGCTAATGGATATTTTCAATAGCTTTTTCATTGAAACAACATTTCACTCCTTTTTTTGCAACAAAAAAAGCAACACCTTAAGGTATTCCTAAAGTGTTGCTTAAAATATGTATAGTTATAGCCGTAAATTAAGCTAGTCTGTCTGTCTGTCTGTCTGTCTGTCTGTCTGTCTGTCTGTCTGTCTGTCTGTAAAGATTATATTAATCATAACTATTTGTTACAACTCCTTTTTACAGTTCGATTAACGTTTCAGTTCTTCTTTATAGAATTCTTTGAATTCTTCATATCCCTGTGCATTTAACTGCTCTTTCTGGAACTTCTTGTTTTTGTTCATCATGGCAACCAGAATGGTCTGTCCGTTTGCGCGAGCTGCCTGCGCTTCTTTCATAATGTCACTGACGCGCTCTTTTGACATGCCTTTTTCGATTAAATAAGCTGTCTTTTTATCTGCTCCCGGTACTTTGAAACCATTTTCCAACAGGAGCATGATAATACGTTCAAACCCGATGGAGAAGCCACATGCAGGTACATCATTACCTGTAAACTTGCCTACCATCTTGTCATAGCGGCCGCCGCCACCGCAGCTTCCGCCGTACTCCGGCATGGCTATTTCGAAAATGGTACCGGTATAGTAAGACATACCACGCACTAAAGTAGGATCAAATACCAGTTCAAAATAATCCCCTTTAGAAGCTCTTACAGAATCCAAAATCTGCTCAAATCCTTCTACTACAACCGCATCTAAATTTCCTTTGGCAACCAAATCGTTCTGTAATACAGCGATTGGATTCTCTGCATTCTGCAAGGAAGTTACCAAACCAACAAAAGTCTGGATGCTTGTATCTGCATAGCCAGCCTTAGCCAGTTCTTCTTTCACACCTTCTTCGCCGATTTTATCCAGTTTGTCTAAGATAATAAATACATCATCATACTGCTCTTCTGTAAATCCTGCAGCACTGGCCATAGCTTTTAAAATCTGGCGATCATTGATACGTACCTGGAAATTCTTGAAACCAAGTTTACCAAGTGTGGTAGTGGTAGCCAGAATCAGTTCGATTTCTGCCAGATTAGATGCCTCTCCAAGGATATCGATATCGCACTGCATGAACTGACGATATCTACCTCTCTGGGGACGATCTGCACGCCATACATTACCCATCTGCAATGCTTTAAATGGTGCAGGAAGTTCTGCCGCATGGGCGGAATAATAACGAACAAGAGGTACCGTCAGGTCATAGCGAAGGCCGCCATCTACCAGGTCGTTTTCTTCCTTTGCTTCATCGATTTTCAGTTTTTCACCACGTTTCAAAATCTTGAAGGTAAGCTTTTCATTCTCACCGCCTGCTTTGCAGTTCAAGTTTTCGATATGCTCGACACAAGGAGTCTCAATGGATGTAAATCCAAACTTTCCGTAGGTCTCTTTGATTACAGAAATCACATAATCACGGATTTCCATTTCTTCCGGCAGAATATCCTTCATGCCGGTAACAGGTTTCTTACTTAATGCCATAGTATTTCCTTATTGTTCTAAACTGTCTGTTACGAGTATCTAAGTAATGGATTATTCTTCTACATCTACTGTACGAATGTGCAGTTCTTCTAACTGCTTCTCCGTTACTTCGCCAGGTGCACCCATAAGAATATCCTGTGCATTCTTGTTCATCGGGAATGGGATGATTTCTCGAATGGTGTCCTCACCGGCTAAAAGCATAATCATACGGTCAACACCAGGTGCAATACCTGCGTGTGGTGGTGCTCCGTAGCAGAATGCATTGTACAGTGCAGGGAATTTGGACTTCACATCGTCCTCACCCAGACGCACTAATTCAAATGCTTTGATCATGATCTCAGGATCATGGTTACGTACCGCACCGGAGGATAACTCTACGCCGTTACATACTAAGTCATACTGGTCTGCTGTGATGGACAGAGGATCGATTTCTCCTCTTTCTGCTTTTTCCAAAGTCTCTAATCCGCCGCTTGGCATAGAGAATGGGTTGTGGCAGAATTCCAGTTCTCCGGATTCTTCCCCGATTTCATACATAGGGAAATCTACAATCCAGCAGAAGCTGTACTGCTCTTTGTCCATATGACCGGGTACTGCTGCACCAAAGGTCTTTACGATGACACCTGCTGTCTTCTGTGCTGCAAGCTTCTTACCAGCAGAAAGCACTACCAGGTCATCCTTCTTAAGTCCTAATTTAGCAACTACTTTATCTTTGATAGGTGCTACAAATTTAGAGATACCACCTACGATTTCTTCGTTTTCATCCATGCGGAACCAGTAGCCCTTTGCACCGGCTACCACTTCTACATCAGCCAAAGTCTTATCGATGAACTTACGGCTTTCATGGAAGTCAGAGATGACTACAGCCTTTACACACTCATCCGCGAATGGCTCAAAACCGCATCCGCCGAGTTCTTCAGTCACATCCTGTACAGTTAAGTCGATACGAAGGTCCGGCTTATCAGAACCGTACTTCTCCATAGCTTCCAAATATGGAATCTGAACAAATGGAGATTTGCTTGCACGGTTATAAGTACCGTATTTTGCAAAAATAGGAGGAAGCACGTCTTCACATACTGCAAATACGTCATCCTGTGTAGCAAAAGCCATTTCCATATCCAGCTGATAGAATTCACCCGGGCTTCTGTCTCCTCTGGCATCTTCATCACGGAAGCAAGGTGCAATCTGGAAGTAACGGTCGATTCCGGATACCATTAAAAGCTGTTTAAACTGCTGTGGTGCCTGTGGTAATGCATAGAATTTACCTGGATGCTTTCTGGCAGGTACCAGGTAATCTCTTGCACCTTCCGGAGAAGAAGCAGTCAGAATAGGGGTTGTGATTTCCATAAATCCATGTTCAGTCATGGACTGACGCAGTGCTGCCACTACCTGGCTTCTTAATACGATGTTTTTCTTTACTTCCGGATTTCTCAAATCCAGGAAACGATATTTCAAACGAGTAGTCTCATCTGCTTCTCTACTGTGATTGATTTCGAAAGGCAGTTCTCTATAACGGCATTTACCAAGAACTTTTACTTCAGAAGGTACTACTTCGATTTCACCGGTTTCAATCTTGGTATTTTTATTACTACGTTCTCTTACAACACCGGTAACAGAAATCGTAGATTCCTTGGTGATTTCCTTTACAGTGTTCATCATCTCTTCTGTTTCAATGACAATCTGAGTTGTTCCATAGAAATCACGAAGAATCAGGAAGCCTAGGTTTGCTCCCACTTCACGGACATTTTCCATCCATCCTACTAATGTTACCTGCTCGCCGGCATTAGCCAGACGTAATTCACCGCAGGTATGGGTACGTGATTGCATCATTTGTAAATCCTCTCTATCTATATCTCTAGCTTTTCTATATACAAGTACGGGATAATCCCCTCAAACTTATGATATTTTACCTCAATCAGTTGCATATGTCGAGTAAATATACACGTGATCGTAGATACAACGCCAACTGCTGTGTGCATTTCCGGTAACACAGATGTAGGGCGTCCCTTTTGCATTTTTGAAGTAGCTGGCCGCACAGCTTCCGGATTGTACTACGAAACCTGTTTTTGCACCGATAACCTCTCCGCCTGTTTCTTTATCTTCGATTCGTCTTAGAAACCAGTTGGAAATGGTGATGCCCTCCGGATGATCCGGGGTAGAGCTGGTGGTATAGCTGTGGGCAGAAAGAACCTGTCTACATATATCTCGCTCCATAGCCGCTTTTAAAATCATGGCCATATCCCCTACGGTGCATTTGTTTGTCTCACTGTAGATTCCGGTACAGTTATCAAAGTGAGCAGTTTTTGATAAACCAAGCTCCTTTACTTTGGCATTCATCAGTTTTACAAACTCTTCCTGGGAGCCTGCCACATAATTGGCAAGTGCCAGAGCAGCATCCGCTCCGGATGGAAGAATCGTACCGTAAAGCAAATCCTCTATGGTCAGTCTGTCTCCGGGCATAAAGCCTACCGCACTACAATCATGCACGTACACGTAATTGGGGATTTCTTCATTCATTACGATGGTGTCATCCAAATCCGTAATATAATCAGAGGCTGTCAGCACTGTCAGAATTTTTGTCATAGATGCAGGACTGATGATGGTATCCGGGTCCTTTTGCGCCACCACATCCCCTGTTTCCAGGTTGATTAAAATGGCATAGGAACTGTTCATCTCATCTTCTGCTGCATCTATGTAGGTTCTGTTTCCTGTATCACTGATACTGTATCCTTCATAAAACAAAGCCGCATCCTCTGAAGCGGCTTTGCCTAAAGGTTCTTCTTCTATGATTTCTGTCTCGGATTCTATGGCCTCTTCTGTGGGGAACTCCACAGTCTCTATGGCCACCGTTTCCTCCACCGCAGTTTCTTTGTGTACATGGTGGATGATGCTGACCACAGCCAGCTTAATGAGCCAAATGATACCCACTAGGACAAGTAACATTCCCAGTAGCACCAAATCCCTCTGAATCCGGCGAATGAGACGTCGTCTTTTCCGACGTTTCATGATTTCTTCTCGTCTGTTATCCATTCTTTTAACTCTTTAATTGGGATAGGTTTCGAGTACAGATATCCCTGGAATGATGCAGGGCTATATTTCTGCAGCACGGTTTTCATCTGTTCTGTCTCGACACCTTCTATGCACACCTTGCGATGAAGTTTGTTTGCTGTATTGGTGATTCCCTCTACAATCGCCTGATAGATTTCGCTCCGGTCAATATCTTTTACAAAAGTACGATCCACTTTGATGATATCAATATCCGGCACCGCATTGATGATCTCCATGGAAGAAAATCCTGTGCCGAAATCGTCCAGCGCAATCTTGATTCCCTCACCTTTTAGCACCGTGGTAATCTGTTTTACCAGTTTCATATCCAGAAGTCTGCAACGTTCTGTCAATTCCAGGCAAAGATTCCCCGCCGGGAATTCCACTTGCTCCATGATTTCAAAAAGCTTTGTGAGGAACTCACTTTTTTCAAGCTGTGCATAGGATAAATTAATATTTAACTGTAAATCCGGATACACCTGCAATAAAGGCTTCACTTCCAACATAGATTGTCGCAAAATCCAGTTGCCAAGCTGATAAAAATTCGTATCCGTCTCCAAAATCGGGATAAACACCCCTGGTTCTACTTTTCCGTACTTGTCATTCTGCCAGCGAACAAGAGACTCTAGTCCAATCAGTCGTTCTTTCTGGGCATCCATCACCGGCTGATAGCACATGTAGAAGTCTTTGCAGCCATCCACTATGTCCTCTCGAATAGCAGAAATGATGCGCATACTCTTTCGGTCTTCCAAAGAGACCTGATTATCGAAAATAACAAGTTCACCCTGTTTTAAATCTCTGGACTCGTAGTATGCATATTTCAGACAGCTATAAACCGTATGTGCCTTCACGGTGAAATCGTCAAAAGAGAATAAACCACCGCTTAATAAAATATTCACGCGGCAATCATTTACTCGCAAGTGACGAGACACTTCCTGTTGTAATTCCAGGTAGGCCTTTTGCATTTCTTCCAGAGTCATGGCTTCCGTCACCACTGCGAATTTCGTACCTTCCATACGATACACAGTAGTGTAGCTCGAAAACTTGTCAGTCAAAAACTTTGCCAGTTCCTTCAGTACCAAGTTGCCAAAGGTATATCCATACATGTCGTTGATTTCGGCAAATTTAGAAATACCGGTCAACAGCACAATGCAGGACTGCTCCCTTTGACGCTTCCGCTTCATGTCATTGAAAAAACCATACAGGTTTCGAAGCCCTGTTATTCTATCGATGCTGCTCTGCGCACCATGACTAATAATCGAGCCCGCCAAATAAAGCGGATTTCCATCATCGTCTCGAATCACTTTTGCATTACAGGTACATTCCACATACTTACCGCTCTTTGTTTTGACGCGATAGGTCATGATGTGAATGTCTTTTTCACCCTTGATGCACGACTCTACATCTTTTTTGAAACTCTCTCGATCTTCCGGATGAACATAATCCCCCCAGATTTCACCCGCTTCATCGATAAACTCCCCAGGAAGTCCGAAAAAATCCACTGCTTCCTTCGACCATCTTGAGCGTTTTTTTGTCAAATTGGACATAAAGTAGTATGTCCCCTCTGTCGCACTAGAAAGCGCATAAAAAATGGCCTCTAGTATATCATCTTGTTTTGTCCCCATGTTGTACCCACTTTTCATATTCTCTCGATTTTTATTATACGGTCTTCCCCCTGCCTTGGCAATGAAAAAACCCGAAAACAAGCATTATCGCTATTAAAAGAGAGAACCCATCATAAAGTCGCCAACGAAGAGGTTCTTGAAAACGAACCACAACTTTTCCGATAAATCCCGCCGGAATCTCCACCGCTATCTTCTGTTCCTCCTGCAGGACAGCCAGTTTTTGTGAAACGTCCATAGAGTTTGTTTCACTATATCCTTTGGCTACGTATCCCGGATAAAATAACAGGGGTACCTGCACTTTCTGAGCGGTATCGTTTCTATTAGTTAATTCTAAAGTTAACTTTCCGTTTTTCAGGTAAGATGACTTCTTTTCTACTCCATCCGGAATCTTGTAATCATCGTAGGTAAGGCTATTTAAGTCTGTTCCAAGCAAGATATACTCTCCACCTGAAATATACCCATTTCCCATACAGGTTTCATCATAAATCTGCATGGTACCGGCATCCTGCAGTAGGGACTTCACGAAGCTTCCACTACTGATTGTGATACCCACTAGCACAAGAAATAGCATTCCTAATTGGACATACTTTTTCGATGCATCCAAAACCCAGATGGCCAATAGAGAAATACACAATACCGTAATGGATTGAAATCTGGTTTGGAACTGAATGGAAGCCACTATTCTTTCCAGCAGCGGGTGCATATCCGCTATAGCGTCCCAAGGAAAATGATAAGTAGACATCCACAAAGTCAACACACTGACTCCTAATAGGAAGGCCGCAATGAAAGCCCCTGTCACGCGCTTGTATAGTCCTTTATAAAGCAGCATAAGGACAGCTAAGGTCAAAACCAGGATGAGTCCAAGGCCAATGGTATAATGCAATTCTTCTGCCGGACCATTCTCCACCGGATACGCCCCATAGAGCCCTGCCTTCGGGCACAAGGTAAAAAGCTGGCTCACATACATACCATAGGTTTGGATTCTCTTATGGATTGCATTGCCCTCCAGAATGGCAAAATCCAGACTATGACTGTATTCCAGCATAGGCAGGAAATACCAAACTTGCAAAAGGAAGCAGGTGACTGCCGCCGTTACAAATTCCAAAAAGGTCTCCTTTTGGAAAGTCCATTTGGCAAAGCAAAGGGCTGTAATCACTAAGAAAAACGTCAAAAGAATGACGCTCAGGACATGGGATTGAATGACAAAAGCCATGCCTAATGTAAGAGGTAAAAATCGAAACTTCTCATGAGATGTCTTCTCATAAGGCGCAAAAATCCCTCTCCCATAGATACGGAATACGCCATAGGCCACCAGTGGGAAAAAGGTCAAAGCAGTGTACTGGCCAACTCCTTCTATGGAATACATATAAATCAATCGAAAAATAGAAAGGCTATAACACACGGTAGCCACATAAGCCAATGCTCTTCGCTCATTGGCAATTCGATAGAAACACCAGTAAGAAAGCAGTATGGTAACGCATGTTATGATTAATTGGTAAGCTTTATACGCTTCCATTACATCAAAGGAAAGGCATCTAAGTAGTGCCGGAATCACGAAAAAGAAATCGCTGTAAAACATGCCGGAGGCATAGCCATGACCTTGCAGCCAATTAGGTTCAATACGCACAGGAATCTGTCCGGATAAAAGCGCTTCCTTAGTACCTTCGATACGTAATAAATGAAAAGTAGCATCCGCTCCGGTGTAGATTCCCTTTACCATCAGCGGCAAACTTGCCACCACTAGGAGAATCAGAAGTCCATAAGCTACCATTCGGTTTTCTCTTTTTCGTAAGGCATGATATGCGCTTTTTCCCTGCCAGATAGGCCAGGCCAAACATGTACCTACAAGGATCAGTAAAACCAGTCCCAGTGCCATACCAAACTGCCGCTTTTCCATTCCATTGGTAAGAACGACATACGCGCCTTGTATATCAAGCTGACTATCTGCAGCCTGAGAAATCTCAATTCGCACATCCTCCGCATCCTGATTCAGCCAGAAGTCAAAATCCGTTTCCTGCAGTCCTTTATAAAGTACTGTGGTGTTGGTACGAAGTTTTTCTCCGGCGGATGGTGCTACTACCGTAACCGCATTCACCATATCTTTATCTGTATGATAAAGAAGATGCAATTGATAAACGCCTCTCTCTAAAGAAAATGGTTCCGTTAAATCTACATTTAGCACACTAGGTGCCTTTCTGGTCCGTAGGCCAAATACGCACAAAATCCCCAGGCATATGAGTGCTATGCCTAGGGATAGTTTCTTAAGTTTTTGGTTCTGCCTTTGATTCAAGTTTCTAACCTCTGCTTCTAGATAATGATAAGGGAAGTTCTAATCCATTGGCCTCAAGAAGAGCCTGATCTCTTAAAATTTCCTCGGTAGGACCATCTGCTATAATCTCCCCGTGATTCATCAGGATAACCCGAGAGCAAGTGTCCCAAATAAAGTCCAAATCATGACTTGCTATGATTTTCAAGTGATCAAAGCCCTGTAAAATCCGGATTAGATTTCTACGGTTTCTTGGATCTAACGCCACAGATGGTTCATCCATCAAAATAATATCCGGGTGCATGGATAAAATCGTAGCAATGCTGGCAAGCTTCTTCTCTCCCCCGGAGAGTTTGTAGATAGGTCTGTCTGCCAAATGAGAAATCTGCACTGCTTCCAAGGCATTTTCCACACGTCTTTCTACTTCATCTCCCGGAAGCCCATAGTTCTTTGGTGCAAAGGCTACATCCTCCCGAACTGTAGTCATAAAAAGCTGACTATCGGAATCCTGAAATACATACCCTATTTTTTCTCGAACCTTCGTCAGCGTTTCCTTGCTAAGCGGGATTTCTTCTATTCTGATTTCCCCTTGAAAGTTCAGTTCAAGGCCTACCAAAAGTTTTAAAAGGGTGGACTTTCCTACGCCATTGGCACCGATCAATCCAATTCCATCTTCTTCATGGGCATGGAAAGACACCTTTTGCAAAATGGGTTTGTTCTTTTCGTAAGCAAAGCTCACGTTTTGTATATCCATATGTATATGACTCATAGTCTCATCCTCTATCTCATCAAAATCTAACTATTCTGCTAGGAAAATGCTTCTATCGCCTATACCAGACTCCCTACCAGGTAAAATACAGGGAAAATACGCAGCAGCAAAATAGCCACTGCAAAAAACAGGAAATAACAAGCATCTTTCATATGAAAGCCTTGTTTTTCCAAATGAAATTCTCCTTGAAAACCTCTTACGCACATACTCTGATACAACATATCTGCCCGATCCATGCTTCTTAAAAGCATCTGTCCCAGTAGAGGCCCCCATGCTTCAAAGGCAATGCCCTTTTGGCCCGGAGCACGAAGCATATAGGCATTCATCACCCGCTTTGCTTCTCTTAAAAGAACCGTAATATAACGAAAAATCAGTAAAATCTGCACCACGAAAATCTTGGGCAAATGAAGTAATTGAAGTGCGTAGCAAATCTTCTCCACTGAAGTTGTGGCAATCAGCAAATAAGATGCCAAAACTGTGAGAACACCCTTAATCATTAGAGTTAGCATGGATATAATACCACCCGTTATGATTAAATTCCCCAGTTTGGTTATGGGGGTATGATCAAAAAATGGATTCAAAATACCCACAATGCAAACAAGGGGCAGCACCACCCGCAAGCGATATAGGCTCTCTCTTACAGAAATCTCCCCTATCACAAACACCACCATCGGATAAACTAGCATAGAAAGGGTTCTCTGCATATCATACTTTGGAATGGATACTGTAACCGTAATATAAAAAATGGTTAAAATCAGTTTCACCAAGGGATGAATCTGATTTAGCCATTTCTCCTCTTTGGCCATAGCATCTATGGTATTCAGTTCATGAAGTGCTTTCCCAATTTCATTCATATTCTTTACTCATCCAAGCATTATTCTATCATAAAAAGCAATCAGCGGGACAAGATTTGTCCCGCTGGCTATCTATATCTATGAGTTTTTAGGAAAATGTGTATGTCTAATTAAGCTTCTGCTTTTTTGCTTCTGAAGAAGCGGAATGCATAGCTGGCTCCGATGCATACTGCTAATACAATCAAACCACCTACAATACCGGATACGGTAGTACCCAGTGGACTATCCGAATTTGTAAATGCATAGTCAGGAAGGAAGCTGGTGCTCTCCTGTACTGCTGCAAACTTATCGTATACATTTCCGGTCGCTTCCAACTCAGTGGTACCGGCAATTCTTTCCATGGACCATTCTAGACCATCCGGAAAAGCGGAAGCAAAGAGGGAAACAAAACCTCCAATTACCAGTGCAGCTACTCCTAAAATGGTAAGGGTAGTTTTCATGGAGAATCTGTCTTCTTTCTGAACTGCCCCAGCTCCAAAAATCAGTTCCGGTCTAGCTTCATAAACAAAGCAAAGAACTACTGCTGTAATAAGGCCTTCCACAAAACCGATTGCCAAGTGAATGGGAAGCATGGTACCAAGGAACACACCGAAAGGTAACTCTGTGATTCCGGAAATCAATGTTTCAATTGTTACAGACAAAGCACCTAGCTGCAAGGTAAGTACACATCCAATAATAGATGCAAGGGTGATTTTCTTTTTGTTCATACCCCCTTTCATCATAGGCTTCCAAATCAGAAGCGCACCGATGAAGCATCCATAAAAAGCCATATTCCACACATTACATCCTAGTGCTAAAAGGCCGCCATCCGCGAAAAATAGGCACTGGATCAAAAGCACTGCTATCATAGTCAGGAATCCTGCGTAAGGACCCAGTAATGCGGACAGCATCATGCCACCGCATAAATGTCCGGAAGAGCCTGTTCCGGGAATTGTGAAATTAATCATCTGTGCTGCGAAAACAAATGCTCCCATAATACCCATAACAGGAATTTTCTTTGCATCATTTTCCAGTCTAACTTTGTGAACACTCACTCCTGCTGCTGCAGTAGAGCAAGCATACATTGTTCCGGCAACTGCCGGTGCCACAAGGGCATCTGCCATATGCATAAAACATATCCTCCCTGTTTTATAAATCTCAACAATCTAATTCTAGTAAGTCATTCACCGACTCACAAGCCCCGTGGGGGGTTATTTTTTTTAGAATTTTTAGAATTATTTCTGTAAATTTTATTAGGTTATTTTGTTAGAAACATGTATGATATAATATGAATAAGTATGTAATATGAGGATTTTTTATGAATATTTTTTTCCCGGCTGCTATAGAAAAGAATGAGCGTAAGCAATTCTTTCAAGCCAAGTTTGATTATTATGAGGATGTATTCCGTTGGGTTGTCATCCTGATTTGTTTAGCCGAAGTTTCTTATTTTGTAACAGACTGTCAGATTTTCGGTCGAATGGCCTGGGAGGTATTGTTCCCCAGATGTTTTGTACTTTTACCGATGGGGCTTTATCTTCTATACAATCACTTTAGACATGATTACCTTGGAAATACCATCATTGGATACCTGGTCATGCATGCAAGCATGTGGTGCACCATATGGACTATCTATTATTTGCCCAACAGAGATTTTTCCAGAGAAGGCTTCATCGTTATGCACTTTGGATTTCTTTCCCTTGGATTAGCTGCTCCCATGTACCTGCATACCGTTTTGCATTCCATCCTTTTGTTGGACATCGTAGTTTCAAACTTATTTATCCACTACGAGCACTTCTCCATGATGATTACACTAGGTCTTCCTATTTATGTAGGCATACTCCTACTGTTGAAGATTCTGGAAAATGCCTATGTGGATCATTACATTAGTAATAAAAAGCTTGAAGCCATGTCCACCACGGATCAGTTGACGCAAGCGTACAACAGACACATTTTGGATGGTATTTTGGAAAGTGGAACCTCCAAACTAAAGTTTAAAAGCACCGACTCTATTTGGTTTTTATTAATTGATGTGGATTTCTTTAAGAAAATCAATGACAACTACGGCCATGAAGCCGGTGATCGTATTTTGATTGCCATCTCCAGTAAGATTAGAGAGAATATTCGTGAGAACGACCTATGTCTTCGATGGGGTGGTGAAGAATTCGTTGTGATTTTGCAAAACGCTGCCAAGGAAGAGGCGATGCAAATCGGTGAAAGAATCAGAAATTCTATTTCCGGTTCTGCCACCATCTCACCAAAGGTAACTATTTCTGTGGGCGTAAGCAAGTACTTGGGAGCTGATTATCATCAAGCGATTAATGACGCTGATAAAGCCATGTACTATGCAAAAAATCATGGCAGGAATCAAGTAGTCTGTGTGGAAGACCTATAAAGGTCTTCCACTTTTTTATTGTTCCCAAAGTGTTCTTTTTCGCTGAATCATCTCTTCTACACGGTTCAGGTATTCAGATACTTCCTTTACATTTTCACAGCGTTCGATTCTGCCGGAAGGATAGACATGTTTTGAGATGACCCCGGCTCCGCAAGCGATAATATCCTGAATTTCCTCCATAATGAGAATGTTATATAACCCAAATTTACCGGGTTTTGCATATCCCACATTTTCAAAATTACCACTCATGTGTTTCTGTCTGTATAAATAATATGGAACCAGGCCCATTCTCTGCGCATATTCTGCAGCAAGTTCTACAGCCTGATCCATGTCTTCCATGACGGGCAAGCCCTTTTCCGCCACATATTGTTGCATACGGCTTCCTTTTTTGATAGCCAGGCAATGAACCGTTAGATTATCCGGCTCCATCTTAGTGATTTCTTCTAAAGTGTATCTGACATCCTCCAGGGTCTCTCCCGGCAATCCCAGAATCACATCCATATTGATATTATCAAAGCCCACTTCTCTGGCTAATGCAAAAGCATCTCTCGTCTCCTGCACCGTATGAGCACGACCAATCAAACGAAGCGTCTCTTCTTTCATAGTCTGCGGATTAATGGAAATACGAGTAACCCCTGCTTTTTTCAGCACTTCCAGCTTCGCACGATTTAAACTGTCCGGTCTTCCGGCCTCTACCGTAAATTCCTGTAGTTCTTGGATGTTAAATTTACTTTTAATTTTATCCATTAACCTCTGTAACTGCTCTGCGCTGAAGGTGGTTGGTGTACCACCACCAATGTAGATGCTGTCACAAGGTCTTCCGGACATCTGATCTGCCACATCATCGATTTCTCTTTCTAAACAAGCCAGATACTGATCAAGGACCTTTTCTTTTCCAAAGCTTGCATTGGACGGGAAGGAACAATACAAGCAAGTAGTTGGGCAAAAGGCTACTCCTATATACATACTGTAGCCATCTACTCCATGGGTCTTTCCGAGGATGGTGCTTTCTCTTTCCGCGATATCTATAGCAAGCGTTATTTTATCATCAGATACTCTGTGTGCGTCTTTTAGAAAGGCTTCTACCTCTTCTTTGGATTTTCCTTCTTCCATCATGGTCATAGGAATCTTTGTAGGTCTGATTCCCGTCAGGTCTCCCCAAGGAAGTTCTTTTTCATGATACTTACACAAAGAGTCGTACACAAATAGTTTTAGAGTATTCTTATATTCCTGATTCTCTACATTCTGAATCTGAATTCTATATTCTTTTTGGATAGATGCAAGGCTATCTTCTTTTGTCCAGCCTTCCCCTATGGTTTTTGCGGATGCAAGAAAACGGCAAGTCATCTTGTCCTTGTCTAATTCCAATTCCATAGATGGGCTTGCCTTTTGAATCTCACGATTACGTATCACGCTGTCTTTTGTTAAAACCTTCACCTCATATCCAGGGGTAAAAGCAGATACCAAGGCGTGGATATCATAGATATACTTGCTTTGGTTACATAGTACGATATAGTATTGCATAATGCTTCTTTCTAACTTCTCTTCTATTTCTACAGGATTTCTCCCTGTACAAAAGGATTGTATCTTTTCTCGTATCCGATGCTGGTTAAATCCCCATGCCCCGGATATACCGTTACATCTTCCGGCAACACAAAAAGTTTTTCCCGGATGGAGCGCACGATTTCAGACATGCTACCTGTAGGGAAATCGGTACGCCCTACCGACTCCTGAAATAGAGTATCTCCGCTCATCAAAACTTTATGTTCCGGAATATAGTAGCAGCAGCTTCCCTTGGTATGTCCCGGCGTAGCGATACAGGTAATGGAAAGACCTGCCAGCTCAAAGATTTCACCATCCTTCAGCCACACATCCGGTTCCACTCTGCAAGGTCTCCCGATACTCTCAGATAAATTCAGATTCGGACTGGATAAAAGGTCTTTTTCTCCTTCATAGGCATACACCTTTGCGCCGGTCTTTTCCCGCATAGCAGCTACTCCAAGAATATGATCGTAATGTCCATGGGTTAGCAAAATGGCTGCTACCTGTAAATTATGTTCCTGCAACTTCTGTACCAGATAGTCTCCCCTGTCTGCAGGGTCAAAGAAAAGGACCTGTTGCAGGTCCTTTCCATCTTCTGTTTTACCTTGTACAAAAAAGCTATTGGTTGCTGCCATACCTAATGTTACATAACCGATTTCTAAGCTCATATTTGCCTCCAAATCCGTAAGTCTGTATCAGGCTTTAGCCTGTGGTTCTTTGTACATCTAACACGCTTGGAACGCTTCGCAGACGCTCTATCATCACCTGTAATTCATTTCTACCGGATACGTAGAAGGTAATCATCATCGTTGCAATGCCCTGCTTGCTGGTTCTGGTGTTAATGGATAAAATATCGATTTTTTTGTCTGTAAATAGCTTCGAAATATCTGCCAACAAACCACTTCTGTTATTGGCATAAATGGTAATGTCAGAGAAGTACTGGCCGGTAGCTGCTTCTCCCTCCGGTACTTGCCACTCTGCTTCGATGATACGTACTCTATCCTCATCTGATAGATTGATGATATTCACGCAATCTGTTCGATGGACTGAAATGCCTCGTCCCCTGGTGACAAATCCTACGATTTCATCTCCCGGTACAGGAGAACAGCATTTACTAAAGTGTACCGTTACATCATGCACACCTTTTACCACGATACCGTTCTTAGAACGCACGGTTAGAGATTTGCTCTTTGCACTCTCTTCTACCGCAGCCATAACCTCGTCATCCGACATAACGCGTTTATGGTCTTTATCGTAAAGTTCCTGCATACGGTTAATGATCTGGCCTTCTTTTAGACCACCATGTCCTACCGCAGCCATAACAGAATCCCAATCATGGAATCCATATTTTTGTAAAATCGCCTTTTGGTACTCCGGCTTCATCAGGTCCGGCAAATTCACCGCTTTTGCTTTGCAATAAGCGTTAATCATTTCCTTACCTTTGACGATATTATCTTCTTTTAATTCCTGCTTAAACCATTGGTTGATTTTGTTTTTCGCCTGAGTACTCTTTACCAGCGCAAGCCAGTCCCTGCTAGGTCCTTTGGAGTTCTGGCTGGTCAGAATCTCGATACGGTCACCATTTTGAATCTGATAATCGATGGTTACCAGCTTACCATTTACTCTGGCGCCAATCATACGATTTCCCACTGCAGAGTGTACCGCATAGGCAAAATCGATAGGGGTAGATCCCCACGGCAGGTTCTTTACTTCACCGCTAGGGGTAAAGCAATAGACATTATCGGAGAACAAGTCTAAATCGCTCTTCAATAAGTCCATAAATTCCCTGTTATTGGATGTGTCTTGCTGCCACTCCAAAATCTGGCGTAGCCAAGCCATCTTCTCTTCTTCTGAGTCTTTTCCTAACTTCTTACCATCAGAAGCTTCTTTGTACTTCCAATGGGCTGCGATACCGTACTCAGCGGCACGGTGCATTTCGAAGGTTCGAATCTGAATCTCAAAAGGTTTGCCGCCTTCTCCGATCAAGGTAGTATGTAAGGACTGATACATATTTGCCTTTGGCATAGCGATATAGTCCTTGAATCTACCGGGAATAGGCGTATACATTTCATGGATGACACCCAAAGCTGCATAGCAATCCTTCACTGTGTCCACGATGATACGCACGGCAAATAAGTCATAAATCTGATCGATGGTCTTGTGCTGATTCTTCATCTTCTTGTAGATACTGAAGAAATGCTTCACACGACCATCTACCTGACCCTTGATGCCGGCATTTTGCATATGAAGCGTAACTTCACGCACGATACCTGCGATATACGCCTCACGCTCGCTCTTTCTGGTGGCAATTTTATCCACCAAATCATAATAGACATCCGGCGCCAAATACTTCAGAGATAAGTCATCTAATTCTACTTTGATTTTGGAAATACCAAGTCTGTCCGCTATAGGAGAATAGATGTCCAAAGTCTCTCTGGCAATACGCTGCTGCTTCTCTTCCGGCTGGTACTTCAGGGTCCGCATGTTGTGCAGTCTATCTGCCAGTTTGATCAAAATGACACGGATATCCTTGGCCATAGCCAGGAACATCTTGCGAAGATTCTCTGCCTGCATCTCCAGTTTATCCGGAGGCTGCGGCTTTCCCTCTTCGTCGCTTTCACCCATGTTGAAATTCTGCAGTTTGGTAACACCATCTACCAGAAGAGCAACTTCATCACCAAACTGCTCTTTGATTTCTTCATAGGTGTATATGGTATCTTCTACCACATCATGTAAAAGACCTGCTGCAATGGTCTCTTTATCCATCTCCAGTTCGGCCAGTATAATAGCCACACATAAAGGATGGATGATATAAGGCTCTCCGGACTTACGTAGCTGTCCCTCATGGGCATCAAAAGCAAGACGGTATGCCCGCTCGATAAGTGAAATATCATCAGAGGGGTGATACTGTCTTACTGTAGTGATCAATTCCTGGTACAAATCATCAGGAGTATGGTACTCCTTAATCGGTTCTATCCTGCCATAATCGATCACAACTTTGGATTTTGGTGGAAAAGTTCTATCTTCCATACCCAGCTACTCTACCTTTGCCCATATATTCTGTCGTAAATCCCAATTATTTCCCTTCGTATGTGATACAGGAATCCAAACGATATCCTTTGATACGCTCTCTGCCCTTTAATCCGGCAAGTTCCATCACTACATTGATACCTACTACTTCGCCGCCTAAAGACTCGATTAATTTAATCATGGCTTCTGTAGTACCGCCGGTAGCGATTAAATCGTCTACGATTAATACTTTCTGACCAGGTTTGATAGCATCTTTGTGCATCTCGATGGTTGCGGTACCATATTCCAGCTCATAATCGATGGAAACTGTTTCGCAAGGCAATTTACCTTTTTTACGAATCAGTACGAATGGTTTGTGTAAATTATAAGCAAGTGGAGTTCCGAAGATAAATCCTCTGGACTCTGCACCGGCAATTACATCGAAATCCAAATCTTCTACTGCTTTCTGCATGGAATCGATAGCAAGCTGTAAGCCATCAGCATCCTGTAAGATGCTGGTCACATCTCTAAACATGATGCCCGGTTCTGGAAAGTCCGGAATAGTTCTTACGTAATCCTCTAATTTTTTCATTTTCATGACCTCTTTCTACATCTACGAATTATGCGCATAGAGCCAATCAGCTCATCATGGCACATAGATAATTACATTATATGCCTCTATTCCCTGCAAGTAAAGAATTCATAGAAAAATTACTTTACCATGAAAAAAAAGAAACGAGGCAGAATCCTGTCTCGTTTCTTAAAGTTCTTGTAGAACGCCTTATTTATTTTGCGGATTTGACATCTGTTACAACAGATACCATCTTGTTCAGCATCTCGCCTTCTTTGTCGTTGACTACTACTAAGTTATTCTTGATATCGTCTGTCAGTACGCAGATTTCAGAATTCTTCAAATAATCCGGCAGTAATTCATAAGCTGCTTTATTAAAGCATACATACTGGAATTCTTCTGTAAGCTTCTCTGCAATATCAGGACGCATTAAGAAGTCGATGAAAAGCTGTGCTTCTTTTTTGTGCTTGCTGCCTTTCAGCAATACAAAGTTGTCCAGAGTCAAAGGGAACTGCTCTTTTTTCATTACAACTTCCAGGTTTTCATTTTCCTGCATTGCCTGAAGAGCATCGCCACTGTAGATATAAGCCAGTGCTACCTCTCCTCTAGCCATAGAGATACGCTCATCAGCAATCTGAGAGAAGGATTTCAGGTTTGCATTTAACTGAAGTAAGTAGTCCTTTGCTCCATCTAAATCATCCAGATTTGTGGTGGTTACTTCTTTTCCGGCACCCTGAAGGCCTAAGGTAATATCACCTTCTACATCATCAAAGATTAAAATATTGTTACTTAAAGCCGGATTTAACAGATCCTGTGCAGTCTCTACTGTAACTCCCAGTTCATCTATCATAGGCTTATTGGCTAAAACAACAGAGATAGTACCCATGTATGGCACGCAATACTCATTGTTTGGATCATAATCAAGGCCAAGGAACGCTTCATCAATATTAGATAAATTGGTGAGGGCATCTTTGTCAAATGGCTCTAATAAATCGTTTTCTCTAAAAGCTGTAATGTAGGTATTGGTCGGTACTGCGATATCATACTCGCCCGGCTTACCTGCAATCAATTTGGCCAATAGTTCATCGTTGGATTCAAAGGTCGTCTCCACTACCTTGATACCGTACTCCTGCTCAAACAAATCCAGAACTTCCGGTGTCATGTACTCTGACCAGTTGTAAAGATAAATCTCATCTGCGTAGCCGTTGCCATCTTTATCATCTGACGCTCCGGCGTCACCCCTTCCGCATCCGGAAAGTGCGCAGGTTCCCATAAGGGCGATGAGTCCTGCTGTTAGTAATAGGTTTTTCTTTTTCATAATTTCTCCCACACTTTCTGTCCATGTACATAGGCGGATAAGACCCTAGTTTCATATATCCTTTGTGGCTCCATGGTAAGCACATCTTTATCTATGATAACGAAATCTGCGTCATTGTCAATCATTATTTTTCCTTTTTTTGACAAACGCAGTTGTTCATAGCCACCGGCTGTCACCACAGACAGGGCCTGCATAGGCGTCAGTTTTTCCTGTTCGCCAAGGGGCTCAGTTTCCACGTCCCCCGGATACTGTCTTGTCACCAGCATAGACAGACACTTCATGGTGTCAGCAGGAACAGACACCGGCCAGTCACTTGCAGCAGACACAGTAACTTTTTTTTCTAAAAGAGAAGCTACCGGATATTCTTTCGCTGCTCTCTCTTCTCCCAGATAAGGCACCTCCAGAGCATCAAAGTACATAGGATCCTTGAAATGCCAGTAAGGATTTACTACAGCATGTATCCGGTATCTGGCCATGAGCTCCATTTGATCCGGTCTCAGAACCTGCAAATGGGTAATGGCAAAGGTAGGACAGCCTCTAAACTCAAAGGCCAATCTATCCTTGATACGAATTGCTGCTTTGATGGCAAAATCCGTAGCTGCATCTCCGATGGAATGAACATGTACCTTAAAGCCATATCTCTGGAAGAAAAACAAAAGCTCTTCAAAACGGGCAAAATCCCATAATGGGCTTCCGGTTACTGCCTCACTACTGTCGCAATAGGGTTCTGATAAAAACGCTGTATGATTCTCCAGCACACCATCTACGAATACTTTCACCCAGTTTAAGCTCACATGCTCATCCCGTTCCAAATCGGTTCGAAGCTTGCTGGCTTCCTTAAATGCAGCCTCTAAGTTATTATCCGGATAAATGGTATAGCCCAGTTCAAAGTGGATAATCAGCTTACCTTCCTCTTCCAACTCGTGATAAGCTTCCACCCTGGTAGCAAAGTCCAATTGTGGTGCTAAAAATGGCTCAAAACAGTAGAGAATACCATTGGATAATGCCATTTCCTGATAATACAGAATCGCTTCTTTGAACTCTTCTTTGGTATGTAACGGCAGACTTCTCACCATAATGTCTGCGTCCTCTTCCACCAGCAAACCCTTGTGTTTTCGAATTTCATCACGGACGTTATTTTTTATTTTGCCGCTAAATTCATTTTTGATTTCATCCGGAATCAGCGTAATCGCCTTTGTATTATGCCAAATGGTATGCAGGTCTTCCCCCCTAACAATGATAGGGAACTCAGTGGAGATAGCATCCAGAAGGGCCGCTTTATCCTCTACGCCGGCTAACGCTGTAGAAACTAAACCATTTCCAAAAAGGATGAACCCTTCCTTGGTAGTATCTTGTCCGGCCAAATACTCTCGCAAAGCCGATATATACTCCTCAACGGTTTCTAATCCATAGAGAGAGGCGCCGTGCAACATATCCACCGCCTGGGTTACATGAGCATGTCCCTCGGTCATGCCCGGAAGAATCATTCCTTCTGTCACATTTAGTCTATCTACTTCGTGACCATATCCCTGCAGCTCTTCTACTCTCTCATCGCCCTCTTCTTTGCTCCCTACAAAGATAAATCGTCCGCGTCTAATCAAAGCTGCAGATGCTAGTGGCCAGTTTTCGTTTCCTGTATAAATTTTGCCGGTCAAATACAATAATCTTTCACTCATGGTTTCCATTATAACTGAAATCACACAAATGTGGGACAGTTCCTCCTTTTTTACACAAAAAAATCCGGAGCACTCTTTTGAAGGTAGTGCTCCGGTCCTCTTTATAATCCCTTACTTTCTCTTTGGGCTGCCCGTAGTCTTGCCATGGCTCTTGCCAAAGAAATCTTGGAATGATGATACTCCATCATACTTTGTTTCTGTCTTAGCTGCTCTTCCGCTCTTTCTTTTGCTTCCTGGGCACGCAAGATATCAATTTCTTCCGGTTTCTCACAAGTGAACACAAACATGTTTACACGATTATTGGCCACTTCGATGAATCCCTGAGAAACTACTGCAGAAATCCAGGTTCCATCTTCTTTTTGCACCTTGATATCTCCGATTTCCACCGCAATATTCATAGGTGCATGATGGGCCATAATCTGATAAACACCATCGGAAGCCGTAAACAGTAAGCTGACAGCTTTATCATCATAAAATACTCGATTGTTACTTACAATTCTAAGACGAAATGTATTAGCCATTTAAAGTCCTTGCTTTCTCAATTACATCATCAATGGTTCCCACATTGAAGAATGCCATCTCCGGATAGTCATCCATCTCACCATCTACAATGGCCTTGAAGCCACGAATGGTTTCTTTCAGTGGTACATACTGTCCCTTTACGCCGGTAAAGTTCTCTGCTACAGAGAACGGCTGAGACAGGAATTTCTGAATTTTACGAGCACGGTAAACCGTAGCTTTATCTGCTTCAGAAAGTTCTTCCATACCAAGGATTGCGATAATATCCTGTAATTCTTTGTATTTCTGTAAGATTTCCTGAACCTTACGAGCAACACGATAGTGTTCTTCGCCAACCACATCAGCTTCCAAAATACGGGAAGTGGATTCCAACGGATCTACCGCAGGATAAATACCCTGTTCTACGATTTTACGGGAAAGTACTGTGGTTGCATCCAGGTGAGCAAAGGTTGTAGCAGGTGCAGGGTCCGTCAAGTCATCTGCAGGCACATAAACTGCCTGAACAGAGGTAACAGAACCATTCTTGGTAGAAGCGATACGCTCCTGCAGGGCACCCATTTCATTTGCCAAAGTAGGCTGATAACCTACGGCAGAAGGCATACGTCCAAGAAGGGCGGATACCTCGGAACCTGCCTGTACAAATCTGAAAATATTATCAATGAACAAAAGCACATTCTGGTGTTTTACATCACGGAAGTACTCTGCCATGGTAAGTCCGGTTTCCGCAACACGCATACGAGCACCGGGGGACTCATTCATCTGTCCGAATACAAGCGCTGTCTTCTCGATAACGCCGGACTCCTTCATTTCTGTCCAAAGGTCATTACCTTCACGAGAACGTTCACCTACACCGGTGAAAATGGAGTAACCGCCGCTCTCCGTAGCTACGTTGTGAATCAGTTCCTGAATTAATACGGTCTTACCTACACCGGCACCACCGAAAAGACCTACCTTACCACCTTTTGCATAAGGTGCTAAAAGGTCAATTACCTTGATACCTGTTTCCAATACTTCAACTACAGGGCTCTGTTCATCGAACTTTGGAGGTTCTCTGTGGATGCTCCAGTGTTCTTCTTCCTCCAAGCTTTCTCCGCCATCCAGGGTATCCCCTAGGACGTTGAATAGTCGGCCCAGTGTTTTTTCACCAACCGGAACCTTGATGGAATCTCCGGTAGCTACTACCTCCATATCACGATGTAAACCTTCGCTGGCTCCCAGCATGATACAACGCACTGTATTGCCACCGATATGCTGCTGTACTTCCATCACGCTCTTCTCACCGTGATTCATCACATACAGAGCATCTCGAATCTTAGGAAGCTCTAAGTCTTCAAATTCTACGTCTACTACAGGTCCGGAAACCTGTACAATCTTTCCGTTTTTCATTTTAATTCTCCGCTATTACGTTACTGGCCAAGCTACTTCTGCGATTTCTTACGTTTAAGAGCCTTTGCGCCACCTACTACTTCATTGATTTCCTGGGTGATACTAGCCTGTCTGACACGGTTATACTGAATCGACAGGTCATGCAACATCTTTGTTGCATTGTCTGTAGCAGCTTTCATCGCTGTCATACGGGCATTTTGCTCGCAGGAATAGGACTCAATCAAAGCACCGTAGATATAACCTGTAATACCACTAGGTACGATATGCTCCAACAGTACTTCCGGAGAAGGTAGGAATTCAAATTCTTCCTGCACAGAATCCTGCATAATTAATTCAGGATTTAATTCTCCGGTGTATTCTTGTCGTTTCAGTGGTAAGAGCTGTTCTACTACCACTTCTTCCTCCATGGCATTGGCCATTCTGGTATAAACCATATACACTGCATCCAGCTTTTCTTCCAGATAATCCTGAATAATCCTGTCGCTGATAACTCTGGCTCTATGCATGGTAGGATTTTGCGCCGTATACAGGAACTCCTCTTTTAAAGGGATATCCTTTCCCAAGAAGAAATGGTATCCCAGCTGTCCAATGACATAGACATAAGGATCCTCCGCTTCTTTGATGAGCTTTTCTGCGGTCTTTAGAACATTATGGTTATAAGCGCCTGCCAAACCCTTATCCGCTGTAACTACCAAAAAGCCTTTTTTCTTTACCACTTCCTGCATATCCTTTTCACGGTTGTCAAAATAGATATGCCGAATATCCGGGAAATGTCTAAGGAGTCTGCTAATCTGCGCCTGCACGCCATAGAAGAAAGGTTCCGTTGCCAGTCTGTTGCTCTTTGCTTTTTGAAGCTTATTAGAAGAGATCATGTACATGGCTTTGGTAATCTTCATGGTGTCATTGATGCTCTTTATGCGGTTTTTGATTTCAATAGCATTTGCCATAATTACGCTTTCACTTCTTTATCATATTCCTCACGGAATGCTTTACTTGCTTTCACAAGTCTATCTCTCAGAGTGTCAGATAGGTCTCTGGCTCTGGTAATTTCAGATACCAATTCGCTGTGTTTCTCACTCATGTAAGCAAGGAGTCTAGCCTGGAAAGCCTTTACTTCTGTGAGAGGAAGTCCTACGAATACCTTACCGGAAGCTGCTACCAAAGTAATAACCTCATCCGCCATACTCATAGGAGATGCCAAAGGCTGTTTCAGCAGTTCCATCAAGGCTGCACCATAGGAAAGCTGAGCCTTCGTTTCGTCATCCAAATCAGAGGAGAACTGGGTGAAGACTTCCATTTCTCTATACTGTGCCAAATCGATACGGATACTACCCGCCGCTTTCTTCATGGCTTTCGACTGAGCTGCACCACCTACACGGGATACAGACAAACCTACATTGACCGCCGGTCTCATACCGGAGAAGAACAAGTCACTCTCCAAGAAAATCTGACCGTCAGTAATGGAAATAACGTTGGTCGGAATGTAGGCAGATACATCACCTGCCTGGGTTTCAATGATTGGCAATGCAGTGATACTACCGCCACCTGCTTCCGGAGTCAATCTACTGGAACGCTCCAAAAGTCTGGAATGCAAGTAGAATACATCACCTGGATATGCTTCACGTCCCGGTGGTCTCTCCAAAAGTAAGGAGATTGCACGGTAAGCTACCGCATGTTTGGATAAATCATCATAAATAATCAATACATCCTTGCCCTGATACATGAAGTGCTCTGCAAGAGCAGTACCGGAATAAGGTGCAATATACTGCAATGGTGCCGGATCAGATGCAGATGCGGACACTACGATGGTATAATCCATAGCGCCATGCTTCTCTAAGCTGTTCACGATTTTGGCAACCGTAGAAGCTTTCTGACCAATGGCTACATAAATACAGATAACATCTTTGTCTTTTTGATTGATGATGGTATCTGTGGCGATACTGGTCTTACCAGTCTGACGGTCACCGATAATCAGCTCACGCTGTCCTCTACCAATAGGGAACATGGAGTCGATGGACAAAATACCGGTTTCCAGTGGTACCGATACAGATTTACGATCTACGATACTTGGAGCCGGGTTTTCGATTGGGCGATAGCCTTCTGACTGAATCATGCCCTTGCCATCAATAGGTGCACCCAATGCATCCACAACTCTACCTAAGAACTGATGGCCTACCGGAATGCCGGCACGCTTGCCGGTACGAATGACTCTGGTACCTTCTGTGATAGTTCTATCATCACCGAAAAGAATACAGCCAATGCTATCTCTGCGGATATCCTGTACCATACCCTTTACGCCGCCATCGAAAAGCAGGATTTCACCATATTCAGAATGGTCGATACCGGTGATTGTAGCGATACCATCGCCTACCCACTGTACCAAACCGATTTCTCTGTGCTCCGCCTTCAAATCAAAATCATCGATTTCTTCACGAAGAATAGAGACGATACCCTGAATACTCTGGTTGCTGTCCCCTTTATACTTTTCACTGATATTCTGGATTGTACGGCGAAGCTGATCTACACGTCCGCTCTCACTCCAGTCGTATTCTTCTTTGCCGACACGAAGAATGAAGCCACTCTGTAAGGAAGGGTCTTCCTTGGTGATAATCTCCATATTCGGCTGTTCATATTTTTGAATTAAGAAATGACGAATTCTCTCCAGCTGTTGCTCTGTAGGAGGTGTCACATAACGAAGAAGGGCATATTCATTGCCACTTTCTTCCTGATACTTCAGATTGTATTCTGCGATGATATCAGGCAAAAGGCCCAAATCACCTCTTTCGCATAATACAAACAGTACATCACGCACCTCTGTCGGGAACACACGCTGAATCAGCGCAGACTTATGCTCCAAAGCAACAGATGGATTTGTCAAGTCACTTAACAGTTCCGGCACATCTTGAAAGATGGACTGTGCCTCTTGTAATGCCTCTTTCGGGATATTTAACTCCCGTAATCTGCGGCAGTAATTATCTACTTTACTCAATGGAATCACCCGCCTTATCCAGGAACTGATCAAATAAATCCGAATCTCCCGGATGGTCCTGTGCGTTGGACTTCAGTCCGGCTACTTTACCGGCTGCATCCAAAATCAGATTTGAAATGTCTTCCTGTGCTTCGCGTAAAATCTTAGCTTTTTCAACCAAAGCTTCATCCTTCGCATGCTCCACAATCTGTTTTGCCTGCTCGTCTGCTTCTTTTACGATTTTCTGGTACTCTACCCCGGCTTCTTTCTTCGCTTCGCTCAGAAGTTCTGCTTTCTGCTCTTCCATCATTCGAGCCTTCTCCTGGCTTTCCTGCAATGACTTATCGGCTTCTTCTGCTTTCTTTGTAGCCTCTTCCATTGCTTCGTCAGCAAGTCTTTGTCTTTCCTCAATGATTCTGTGCACCGGTTTGAATAAGAATTTCTTCATAAGGAAAAACAGAATCAAAATATTGAGGGCTGACCACAATACATTTATATCTAGTTTTAACATGACGTTATCTCCCCGAAATTATTTTACAAAGAAAATTACCATAATACCGATTAACAAACCATAGATAGCGGTTGCTTCGGCAAGTGCACAACCTAAAAGAAGTGTCTTTGTGATTTTACCTTCGGCTTCAGGCTGACGTGCTACTGCATCTGTAGCCTTTCCTGTTGCGATACCGATACCGATACCAGCTCCAATACCTGTTAATGCTGCAATTCCTGCTCCTACTGCGATCATTTTTTTACTCCTTTTTACTTAAAAACTTTTCATTTCCATATATGTAATTTTGGTATTCTACTCTGCCTCAATTAAGGCTTCCTTGATAAACATGGAAGTTAAGAATACAAAAATATACGCTTGAATCAAACCATCGAACAAGTCGAAATATAAGCTGGCAGCTGCCGGTAGGACCGGAGGACATGCCATTTTCAAAAGTTCCATGATGGTAAATGCACCAAGTACGTTACCGAAGAGTCGCATACAAAGAGATAAAGGTCTAATAAAAATCTCCAGCACATTCAGTGGTGCAATGACTGCAATCGGCTCTGCAAAACTCTTTAGCCAACCTGCTGCGCCTCTAGAGTGAATTCCTGCATACTCAATGAGGCAAATACTCATAAGGGCCAAAGCTGCGGTCACGTTCAAATCCTTCGTCGGCGGTTTCAGACGAAACTCAAAAAGTCCCAAGTCGAACACACCGATGATGTTAGACAATCCAATGTAGAAAAGTACGGTGGCCAGATATGGAACATATCTCTTACCGCCCGGTCCAATCATTCCTTCTACAATGCCCTCTAGCTTCGTAACGATGAGCTCAGCTACCGCCTGTCTCTTGGTGATGTAATGCACGGACATACCGGCGGTTAAAAAAATAGCGAGGCCCACCATAATGACCATGATAATCCACGTCATAACAACAGACTCCGCCACCTGGCATTCCATGCCAAACGGATGGAATGTAATGTAGTGTACATTCAGTTCTTCTTCTAGTCTTTCTGCAAGGTTTCCCATGCTTTTGCCTCCTTGTCCCAAATACATTTAAACCCTATTTCTAGTTTATCAACTGCACCATTTCAAGGCAAGTTCTTCGTCGAAGAAACCCGAAAAAAGGGTAAAAAAATACTGCCGGATGGGCAGTTTCTTAAATATATTTAGGAAATTGTCTATCTGTCTAAATCTTACGTCGAATACTTACGCACATCTTGCGATAAGTGAAGCAATAATTATCGGGTAGTCATAACTACCTTCTTCTTATGTGGCTATTATGGACCTGAAAACTGAAAATGTCAACACCAGTTTTTGACAGTGTAAAAAGAAGTCAAGACGATGGGACTCCTCTGCACGAACAAAAAGACCAGGTCGTATGACCTGGTCTTCTTGTTCGTGCAGAAGATGGGACTTGAACCCACACTGTATTGCTACAACAGGCACCTGAAGCCTGCGCGTCTGCCAATTCCGCCACTTCTGCATGTGCGGTGAACCGAACAAATGCTATTCTACATGGCTTCAGGCAGTTTGTCAACTAGTTTTCTTCATAATATTCTAATAATCTTTGTACAACCTCTCCATAACTGGCAACACCCTCTTCTACTCCATTGAGGTTTAGATTCGCATTTAAAAAGGCATTGCTGGCTTTTTTCACGGTAGTGGTTTTCACTACTGCATTTTTCTCCACTTCCGTCCAAGCTTCTTTCGTCAAGAAGACCATATCTTTCTTCACCCTGTTGTTACACTGGCGATAGGTCTTATAAAGCTGCTTATTTTTATCCAGGCTCTTATATAAGTCATCATTTAAGTAGGCAATGACGCTTAGATATCCGCTGTACTGGAAGAAAGGATCCTCAGAGGTGACGCAAGCCAAATATCCAATCAGGTTGGCATCATCTTCGTAGATAAAGCCATGTAAGTGTGCCAGTTCATGACAAACCGTAGCCGGCACATTGGCAATATACATTTCCGTATTGTAGTTAGCTTCCATGGAAAATGGAAAATAATATCCCATAATATACTGCTGGCTTAAAAACTTTGAACTATGGATTCCTTTTCCTCTTGGACAATAACCACTAAGCTGAGGATACAGTTCTCCAAGTCTTTCGATTTCCTTGGCACACTGCGCCTCCATATCTCCATCGTAGATAAGCATGCCTTTCTCATCTCTTGGAAGCTCTTTGGATAAGGCATTGGCCTGTCTAATGACATAGTCTCTTAACTCAATCAATTCTTTGGTGGTGTATTCCTGGGTAGCCCCATCTTTCTTGATATACAGATCATTAAAAGAGCTACATCCATAGAAAACATAGCAGTTCAGGCTCATAATCCAGCCCAATCCCAAAAGGATCCATGCATATATGCCGGCATAGCGTCGATAGCCTTTGGAAAATCCCATTCCAAAAGGTTTCCTACTTTTACGAGTAAATAAAAAGAGCAGTGCTCCTAAGACCAACAAAATGGTCAAAATAAGCCCTGCTAAAATAAGCCCTTCTCCAACGGAAAAAGGAAACTGTCCTGTTATTCTGGAAAATGTGGACACAACAAAAGGAAAGCAGACTCTACGATACGTATCTGCAAAGCCCTCCTGTGTGCGTACTAGTACATGGAACAAAACAAGCAGTGCACCAAGCACTGCATAGATTTTGCGCTTCATATAAGCCCCATTTCCATAGCCCACTGAATCAGTAAGCACTCCTCATAATTAGTATATCATGACTTGGAATCGTTGCCCATAGATTCTGCCATATGATCGATAATTTTTTCCACTAAAGATTTCTTTGTATGGATATCAAAGCATAACGCGCAGATATAGGCGAACAACTGCAGCATCTCTTTATCTTCTTCGTCGTCTACATCTGTAAAGCTACTCTCCGCCTGTTTCATTTTGCGTAACAGGTCCTTTTTCGTATCATCCACGCCCTTGGTACAGATATCCACGATTTCGGTGTAGATGTCCTTTAGTCCCATCTGTCCATCATCATCCAGCTCATGACCAAAGTATTTATCCGTCAGTGGATTTAGGATGGTCTGAATATCTTTTATAGAAAGAATCGACTTATAATAATAAATCAAAATCAGAAGAAGTAAGTGTTCTTTGGTGTATTTCTTTTTTTCCGGTGCCGGAATCAACTTATTCTTCGCATAGTTGTTAATCATGGTCTTGGTAAGGATCTTGTCTTCCTCAGGATTTCTGGAAGACTCACGGAGCTTACTCTCCATAAAGGTCGTCACCTGATCCATATATAAATCGATATTTGGAATATCAGAAGGCTTCACATATTCTGTGGCATTTAATTCCTTCATCAATTCCGAAAGCAATGCATGATAGTCCATTTGAATTGTCCTTTCCTAGATAACTAGATTATACAGTTTTAAAAACCGTATCGCAAGGAAATCGTCAGCCTATTTACGACAATTCAAAATCGTGTTACTATATTAACAGTTTAGAGTGTTAAAGTGAGGTAATCATGAACAAGAAAATTAAAACCGAAGCTGTAGAAAGCCTTTTTGAAGCGATTCTACAATTAGAAAATAAAGAAGAATGCTTTAACTTCTTCGAAGATTTGTGTACAGTAAACGAGCTTTTGTCTCTTTCTCAGAGATTCGAAGTAGCCTCCATGCTCAGAGAAAAGAAAACCTACATCGAGATAGCGGAAAAGACCGGTGCGTCTACTGCTACCATTTCTCGTGTCAATCGTTCTTTGAACTATGGCACCGATGGATATGAGGTAATCTTCAAAAAACTAGGCAAATAAAAAATCGGGACAGTGTTCGAAGAACACTGTCCCTTTTATGATTAAGGCGTAGGCATTTTGCCTGCGCTTTTGTCTGTAAAGAAAAAGGCAATCACGGAACCAATGGCGGACACGATAACTCCCACAAACAAAGAAGTCTTCACGCCTAACTGATCCATCATAATACCACCGATGACAGACGCAAATACCACTGCCACATTCATGGCTACGATAAAGAAGGTCTGTGCCTTTACAAGGTCTCTTGGATGGCTTACCAGAGTAGCATAGTGTACGGATGCCGGTGTATATAAAGCAAAGCTAAGGCTCTGCAGGGCAAATGCTACATAAAGCATTCCCATGGTGGGTGCCAGGTAGATGGCAAATTCCTTGACCGTAAACAAAATCAAAGAGAACACCAGTAAGCTTCCACAAGGAATCTTTTTGGAAATCCTGGTATATAAGAACATGGCAGGCAATTCCGAGATAGCCATAACCGCCATCACTCTTCCCATTGCTTCAGATCCGCCGCCTACGTTTTGTACCACCAAATTGGGGAAATTCGTAATCATGGAATGGGTAAAATAGGTAAAAGCAAATCCCACCAGGAGCATCATGAGCTTCGGATTTTCCTTTACAAAGGAAAGCATGGTATGCTCTCCCTCTTCCGTCTGCATCGTATGTGCCACTTCCACCTTTGGGAAGCGTCTGCTCTCTACTTTCACCATAATCAGCAAAAGCAAGAACATTATGCTTATCACTAAAGTACCAAGCATAATAGAATCCACGCTAACGCGCTCCACTAAAATACCAAGTACAGCGGATAATATAGAATATGCCAAAGAGCCGATGGCTCTACATGCGCCAAAGTTAATCTCATGACCGCTTCGTTCCATGTAGAACTTTAGAGAATTAGTCATAGACAAAGCCGTATTAATACCGGCCATAAGCACAGTCATACACAAAGAAAGCACGACACCTCTTGTGGAGGTCAAATAACCCACCAAAGAGCTCAGGATCATAATGGACAGGACAGCCAGCAGAATGTGTAACACATTACACTTTTCAAATCGATCTGCAAAGTCCGCCAATACAGGCTGTAAAATCATAGCCATGATATTGCCAACCGCCATGATGATACCGATTTCCGTACTGCTATAGCCTTTGGCCTGTAAATACGTAGAACAGAATCCAATGATGGTACAGAAACACATCCAAAACGCACCCTGAATAGAGGCATACTCAATATTATATTTTGCTTTCATAAATACTTCCTAACTTCCTAAAAACTACTTCGCACCGCTTCCCTTGAAGCAAACCAAAATGGTTTTAAATAGGAGCTTTATATCAAGTCCTACACTCCACTGGTCGATGTAGCGCAAATCCATCTTGACGATTTCATCAAAATCCAAGATATCGCTTCGACCGCTGGTCTGCCAAAGTCCGGTCATACCCGGTGTCACAGAAAGTCTACGTTTCTGCTCAATACGGTACTGCTCTACCTCATCCACCGTAGGTGGTCTGGTGCCTACCAGGCTCATATCCCCCTTCAGCACGTTAAAAAACTGAGGTAGCTCATCCAAACTATATTTTCTAATAAACTTACCCACTTTGGTAATTCGTGGGTCATTTTCCATCTTAAACATAGCCCCTTGCATCTCATTTTGAGCCATAAGGGCTTTTTTACGTTCATCTGCATCCTGATACATGGAACGGAACTTATACATCTTAAAGTGTCTACCGTTGCGCCCCACTCTAGTTTGCGAGTAGATAGCAGGGCCCGGAGAATCCAGCTTAATAGCAGGCACTAAAAAGATGCCCACAAGTACGGTCAGAATGCAACCAATCAAACCACCGATGATATCCATCAGTTTCTTCATAATCATCTGTCCCGGATTCCGTAGTCTGCTGGCGTAGCTCACCACCTTGAACATACCAAGGTTCTCTACCACCTTCTCCGATACATCCAATTCCAAGGCGTCGATATTCACATGTACGATGACACCCATGCTTTGGAAACCATGCAGCACATCACGCACATTGAAATTCATATGGCTTTGATAAGATACATTGATAAACACACCATCCAAGGTAATGTTCTTTGCCATCTCCAGCATATCGGACACATTGGCGATAACAGGAATACCATGATACTCCTCCCCTTTTCGATCTGCATCCGCAAATACCAGATACGCAATCTGAAAATACCAGTTATTGGTAGTCTCAAACTTTTCCAGAATATCGTCTACCTTATCTGAGCTTGTCAAAAGCATAATCTGCTTTCTGGAAGTACTGCGTCTATAATAGTCTGATACAAACTTACGTAAAACCATATGCCCTAAGAAAGATAAAAAGGCATAAATCGGTAACATGTAAAGCATCTGTAAACGGGAATATAAAAGACCCTTCTGTGAAAAATACAGATACACAAGTACAGACACAAAAATCGTGGCGCAAGATTTCATAATCGCAATGAACTCCTGATAGTATCCACGATCAAAAATATGTTTTTCCAAACCAAAGACTACATTGCCAAAGCAACAAGCCATAATGGAAACTACTAAAACTTCCAGATACAAGTCGTCAAAGTCGCGTAATTGCAGCTCTCTAAAGCGAATGATGTTCGCTAAAACCAGGGCTGCTACAAGGCTCAATATATCTACAAACAAAAATAAATATCTCTTGATGATAAACTCTTTTTGAAACATATTCACTCCGCTTTATAGATTGACACACAAATACTATTTTATTGTAGACGGCTTCCCTAAAAAAAACAACTTTTTTATATGCAGAATTGCTTTACTTATGCGGTAAAATCTGATATTCTGAATTTGTTGTGGAAGATTTGGAAAAAGTTCTAAAATTCTGCCATAACGGGTAATATTTTTCACAATTTCTTGGAGGTAGTATCATGAACAAAGGTACAGTGAAATGGTTTAACAACCAGAAGGGCTATGGCTTCATTTCTGACGAGAATGGTAACGATGTATTCGTACACTATTCCGGTCTGAACATGGAAGGCTTCAAGTCTCTTGAAGAAGGCCAGTCCGTAGAGTTCGAAGTAGTCGAAGGCGCTAAAGGTCCTCAGGCTGTAAACGTAACAAAACTCTAATTTAATCTTTACACAATTGTGCCTGTTCTATATATATAAGTAGTACTAGGGGAGATAGCCGAAAAATTATTTATACTTGTAGGATTTGCAATATTGTTACACAGATTAAAAAAGAACTACCGCACCGATGGTGCGGTAGTTTTTTCTGTATTCTAAGCATTATTCTTTTTCGGACATAGCTACTACTTCTTCAAAGGATAAGTCTCCTCCAAACAAATCCAACGCTGTGCCAATGGTATAATCCACTTTTCCACAGCCTTTTTCTCTGATGAACCTGATATCCTCCATACTATGGATGCCACCTGCATATGTAACAGGGATGCTACTCCATTTTGCTAGGTTTTCCACTAAATCTGCTTCGATTCCACCGCTTTTTCCTTCCACATCCACTGCGTGAATCAAAAACTCATCGCAATTTCCGGCCAGTTGATTTAGGGTCGTCTCATTTACCGGTATGTCCGTCCAGGTCTGCCATCTATCCGTCATGATATAGTAAATACCATCCTTTTTCCGGCAGCTTAAATCCAGCACCAGTTTTTCCTTGCCCACTGCTTCTACTAGTCCATGCAGACGTTTTTCTAATATGCGTCCACCTTTGAACACATAGGAGGATACGATTACGTGACTTGCACCCTGTTCTATATAAAAGGGAGCATTCTCAGCGGTAATGCCGCCACCAATCTGTAGTCCCCCGGGGTAAGTTTCCAAAGCCTCCAGTGCCTGTCTTCTGGTTTCCGCATAGTAAGGGCTGTCACCGGCATTTAAAAGTATAACATGACCACCCTTTAGTTCTTTCTCGCGATATAAATTCGCATAGTAGGCAGCCGGCTTGGTGGATACGAAGTTTTCCTTTGCAGTATCTCCTGTATCCTGCAGGGAACCACCTACAATTTGTTTTACCTGTCCATTATGAATATCGATACATGGTCTAAATCTCAATGTAAACTCCTAGTTTGCTGCATCAATCACCTGTGCCATATCATACATACCCGGTTTTTGACCCTGCATGAATTTTGCTGCAGATACCGCTCCCTTTGCAAAAACTGCCTTGGAATATGCTCTGTGAGAAAAGGTGATGACTTCATCTTCACCTGCAAAAATCACATCATGATCTCCTACAATAGTACCTCCACGTACTGAGGAGATGCCAAGTTCTTTCTTCTCTCTTTTCTGGCGCACCTGGCTTCTGTCATAGACATACTCATATCTGCCATCCATAGCTTCATTGATGGAATCTGCCAGCGCAAGAGCTGTTCCGCTGGGTGCATCCACTTTCTGATTGTGATGTTTTTCCACGATTTCTACATCAAAGCCCGCTTCGCCAAGTACCTTCACTGCTTCTTTTAACTGTTTCATAAGAAGGTTAATTCCCAGGGACATATTGGCTGAGCGAAGGATTGCTACTTTCTCACTGCATTTGTGTACTTTCTGAATCTGCTCGTCACTAAGGCCGGTGGTGCAAAGAACCACCGGAAGCTGTCTTTCTACTGCAAATTCCAATAAATGATCAATGGCTGCAGCATTGGAAAAGTCAATGATAACATCCACGTCTTCCTTAACTTCATCTAAAGAAGCATACACCGGGAACTCACAAGGGCTTTGATTGTACGCATCTACACCGGCTACAATCTGTGCATTCTCATCTTCTTTACATATAGAAGCAATGGACTTACCCATTTTGCCATTGCAACCATGCATTAAAATCTTAACCATTCTATTCTCCTCTACCTAACTAGCTATCCTACTGTACTTTGATACCGAAGTTGATCATTTCCTGTTTTAAAACAGCTGCATGGCCCTCTTCCATTTCAGTTAAAGGCATACGCATAGGGCCTGCTGCAAAGCCTGCAAAAGCCAAGGCTTTCTTTACAGGGATAGGGTTCACTTCGCTAAATAAAGCATCGATAAGAGGAAGCGCACGGAGCTGGAGTTCGGCACTTTCTTTTACCTTTCCATCAAAGAATAACTGGCAAATGTCGTGGGTCTCACGAGGTGCTACATTAGACAATACGGAGATAACGCCCTTTCCGCCTAAGGCCAAAAGAGGAACCACCTGATCATCATTACCGGAATATACATCCACTTTGCCTTTTGCCAAAGCAAAAAGCTTGGTAACCTGTGCGATATTGCCACTGGCTTCCTTGATACCTACGATATTCTCTACTTCAGTGCAAAGTTTCACAACAGTTTCCGGAAGGATATTGCATCCTGTACGACTTGGTACGTTGTACAGAATCACCGGGATATGAATGGAATCCGCGATGGCTTTAAAGTGCGCATAAAGGCCCTTCTGGGTTGCTTTATTATAGTAAGGCGTCACGGTAAGCACCGCATCTGCTCCTGCTTTCTCTGCTTCCTGGGATAAATAAATCGCTGTCTCGGTGCAGTTAGAACCGGTACCTGCCACAACAGGGATTCTCTTATTTACTACTTCCACGCAAAATCTGATTGCTTCAATGTGTTCCTCATGGGTCAAAGTAGAAGCTTCACCGGTGGTGCCCATAACGATGATGGCATCTGTACCATTCTCCACCTGATAATTGATCAGTTTGCGAAACTCCTCATAATTCACGCTACCATCTGCATGAAATGGTGTAGCAATTGCTACGCCTGCTCCTGTAAATACTGCCATAATAACCTCTTTTCTGCGCTGTGCGCTCAACTAATTGGAGACCTACAAATAAGAAAAGGGCCCATATACTATGGGCCCACAAATTCAACATCTGTTGGTTTGATAGCCCTCCATTTATCGCTTCTGCGATAGATGACAGTCATACATCTCTTAAATGTATGCCCAAGGTAGATGCGCAACCATCTCCCTTTCGGCGTGTATCCCTTTTACTTATCTTCATCTGTGTCTGCCACATCCGATAAGCTACTTATGATAAACGCGACCTCTATCTAAACAAATCATAACAAGGATGTGTATATATTTCAACACTAATCATCCCATTTTTTGAAATTTAACGTCTGAATCTTGGATACTTCATCCGCCAAGACACATACTTCATCGTCCAGGGTGATACCGGTCATAACCAAAGTGGTATCTTCCTGCTTGCACTCAACTAACTCACGAAGTTCGTCAGCAGTGACGATTTGATTGTCCACCAGGCCAAGCACTTCATCCAGAACTACCACATTAGCCTCTCCTGTAGATAGCACCTTTCTGGCATATGCAAATCCATTTTTGATATTCATAATGGATTCCTGTTGCTGCTCCTTTGTCAGTTCATCGTAGTTTTTATCTTCCTTTTCAAATCGGAAAAGCTTGATTTCCGGTTCTAATCTTTTGACGAACTCAGATTCTTCTAATCCTCGTCCCTTTAGGAACTGAATAATGATAGCCGTCTGGCCTTCTGCGGCGGCCTGTAATGCAATACCCAGCGCAGCCGGAGTCTTGCCGTGGCCTTCTCCCGTAAAAATCAGAATTTTGCCTTGATTACTCATGATTCTCCCTTTCTGGTGTCCCAAATCTGCCGTAATCCACAAGTTGAAGTCATATTAGCATACTTTATTGGATATGTCCAATTTCACTCTTCTTGCCACTTTCTTCATCATATGATATAATTCATAGGTTTGTTAGTTGATTCAATTTTGAGGTAATAATAATGAAACAAAAAAGAGAAGATGTACGTAACGTAGCAATCATCGCTCACGTAGACCACGGTAAAACCTCCCTGGTAGATGAGCTGTTAAAACAAAGCGGTGTATTCCGTGACAATCAGGAAGTAGCTGAGCGTGTCATGGACTCCAACGATATCGAGAGAGAACGTGGTATCACCATTCTTTCCAAAAATACCGCTGTTGTATATAAAAATACAAAAATCAACATCATCGATACCCCAGGCCATGCTGATTTCGGTGGCGAAGTAGAGCGTGTACTGAAGATGGTAAACGGTGTAATCCTTGTAGTAGATGCTTTCGAAGGCCCTATGCCACAGACTAAATTTGTTCTTCGTAAAGCATTGGAATTAGACCTGCCGGTAGTCGTATGTGTGAATAAAATCGACCGTCCGGAGGCTAGACCTACTGAAGTAGAGGAAGAAGTTTTAGAGTTGTTCATGGATTTGAATGCCAACGATACTCAGCTTGACTCTCCTTTCATCTTCGCTTCTGCAAAAAAAGGTATCGCTACTGCAAACCTAACTGTAGCAGGCAAAGATATGACTCCACTTTTCGATGCTATCCTGGAGCACATTCCTGCTCCCGAAGGAGATCCTGATGCAGCTACTCAGATGCTGATCAGCACCATCGATTACAACGAGTACGTAGGTCGTATCGGTGTAGGTAAGATTGATAATGGTTCCCTGAAAGTAAATCAGGAAGTTGTCCTTTGCAACCACCACGATCCAGACAAACAGAAAAAAGTTAAGATTAGTAAATTATATGAGTTCGACGGCTTACAGAAAGTCGAAGTACAGGAAGCAACTATCGGTTCTATCGTAGCTGTGTCCGGTATCGCAGATCTCCACATCGGTGACACCCTCTGCTCTCCTGATGATATCTCTCCGATTCCTTTCCAGAAGATTTCCGAGCCTACCATCGCTATGCACTTCATGGTAAATGACTCTCCTCTGGCAGGACAGGAAGGTAAGTATGTGACCAGCCGTCACCTCCGTGATAGACTGTTCCGTGAATTAAATACCGACGTATCTCTTCGTGTAGAAGAAACAGATAATACCGATTCCTTCAAGGTATCCGGTCGTGGTGAATTACATCTTTCTGTATTGATTGAAAACATGAGACGTGAAGGATACGAATTCGCAGTAAGTAAAGCAGAAGTTATCTACAAGCAAGATGAGAATGGCAAAAAGACAGAGCCTATGGAACTGGTATACATCGATGTACCGGAAGAATACTCCGGCATTGTCATCGAAAAGCTCAGCCAGCGTAAAGCAGAACTGATCAACATGGGGCTGGCAAATGACGGATATACTCGTATCGAGTTCCGTATGCCTAGCCGTGGTCTCATCGGTTATCGTGGCGACTTCATGACCGACACCAAAGGTAACGGTATCATGAACACCCAGTTTGATGGTTATGGTCCATATAAGGGAGACATCCAGTATCGTAAGCTTGGATCCCTCATCGCTTTCGAAGCAGGTGAAGCTGTTACCTATGGTCTCTTCAATGCACAGGAGCGTGGTACCCTCTTCATCGGACCCGGCGAAAAAGTATACGGCGGTATGGTAGTCGGTGAAACAGGTCGTTCCGAAGACATCGAAGTCAACGTATGCAAGACCAAACACCTGACCAACACTCGTACTTCTAGCTCCGACGAAGCACTTCGTCTGGTACCAAAGAAAATCATGAGTCTTGAGCAGGCCCTGGACTTCATCGAAACAGATGAACTTCTGGAAATCACTCCTGAAAACTTACGTATCCGCAAGAAAATCTTAGACCCTACTCTTCGTAAGAGAGCCGGATTCAAACACTAAATCAAAAGACTTGTATGAAATGATTTCATACAAGTCTTTTTTATTTTAATTATCTGTGCTTGGATAGTATGCTTCTCCCACGATTTGGCAGGTAGCTTTCCCGCCGCTCAATTCTGTCACGGTCTTTTGGATTTCTTCTGCCAAGTCCGCCGGAGATAAAACATCCATCTGGACATCAGCTCCGTACTCTAGATTTGTTGGAGTGAGGGATTTCGTTTCTATGAAGTATTTGATTTTCTCCATATTACTGTAGTCTGCAGTGATATGGAGCTTGATACCCGGTTTCATCCAGGTAAGTTTGCTCTCAGCTAATGCTGCTTGTGTCGCACCGGTGTATGCTCGAACCAAGCCACCTGTTCCAAGTAGCGTTCCGCCAAAATATCTGGTGACCACCGCCAGTGTATTACACAGGTTCTCGCCGGTGAGCACCTCTAACATGGGTCTACCTGCTGTACCTTGCGGTTCACCATCATCCCCATATCTCATGATTTCTTGTTTCTTTCCTATTATGTAAGCAAAGCAATTGTGTCTGGCATCGTAATGTTTTTTCTTTACTTCCTCGATGCGTGCTCTCGCTTCCTCTTCACTTTCCACCGGAAAAGTCACACAGATAAATCTAGACTTCTTCTCTTCTATTTCTGCTTCAGCACCCTTTGACAGGATGCGATAAGAATCTGCCATAATCTTCCTCACAAACTTTTAACATTTCACCTCTATAGTATAGACTATATTTCCGCCGCAAGATAGACAGACTTTGCCGAATTTTACCCTGTGTAGGGGATGTGTTATAATGTACGGAGGTATGCTTAAACCTAGGAGGCATTTTATGAATTACGGAAAAAAAGGCATCATCGAAAGGCAAAAGCAGCTGAACTCTCATAAAGAACGTTGGAGTCATAAGCTGACACTTTGTCTTGTCGAACTGATTTTAATAGCGATACTCGCTGTTGGTATCATCGGCGTATCCGCCGGCATCGGAGTGTTCCGTGGTATCCTTGCGTCTGCTCCGGATATTACCAATATCGATGTATCCCCTTCCGGCTATTCCACTTTTGTGTACGACACAGCCGGCAACCAGACAGCGAAACTGGTATCTACGGATTCTAACCGAATCCCGGTTACCATGGCTCAGATTCCCGAGGATTTGGCCCACGCTTTTGTAGCGATTGAAGACGAGCGATTCTACCAGCACAACGGTATCGATATCCAGGGTATTGCCCGTGCTGCTTTTGTAGGATTAAAAAACAAGGATTTATCCCAGGGCGCCAGTACCATTACCCAGCAGCTCCTTAAGAATAACGTATTCTCTGGCTGGACCAATGAGTCCACCAGTGAAAAAATAAAACGTAAAATCCAGGAACAATATCTGGCTCTTGAGCTTGAAAAAGTCATGGATAAAGACGCCATTCTGGAAAACTATATGAACACCATCAACTTAGGTCAGAATACCTTAGGTGTACAGGCTGCGTCCCTTCGATATTTTAATAAGAACGTATCGGATTTATCTCTGTCGGAATGTGCTGTTATCGCAGCCATTACCCAGAACCCATCCAAGTATAATCCGATTTCCCATCCGGATTCTAACGCAAAGCGTAGACAGACGGTACTGGATTATATGTTAGACCAGGATTTCATCACCAGCGCTGAATATGAAGCTGCTGTAGCAGATGACGTCTACTCTCGTATCCAGACTGTCAACGAAGCAACCACTGACGATACCATCAACAGTTATTTCGTGGATGCTTTGGTAGATGAAGTATTAGAGGACTTGATCAACGCCGGTTATTCCGAAAATCAGGCTTACAGTATGCTGTATAGTGGCGGCCTAAAGATTTATTCCACTCAGGACCCTAATATTCAGCGTATTGCCGATGCAGAATTCACCAACGAAGAGAATTATCCATCTGATACCAAATGGTCTCTAGACTACAAACTGACAGTGGAAACTTCCTCAGGCGAACGGAAGAATTACAGCAAAGAAGCCTTTGAAAAATGGTTCAAAGAAAACGTGAAGTCCGGTTATAAGCTGCTGTATAGTTCTCAGGATGACGCTTACGCAGACATCGAGACTTTTAAAGCAAGCGTAGTAGAACCCGGAGAAGAAGTTCTCGCAGAATCCGTATCCCTGACTCCACAGCCTCAGGTGAGTCTCACTATCGAGGATCAGAGCACAGGATATGTAGTTGCTATGGTGGGTGGTCGAGGCAGCAAGACCGCTAGCCGAACCCTAAATAGAGCTTATGAATCAGAGCGTCAGCCCGGTTCTACCTTTAAGGTTCTTTCCACTTATGCACCAGCTTTGGACTCTGCAGGTGTGACTCTGGCAGATGTCCACATGGACGAACCCTATAACTATGAAAATGGGCGTCCTGTAAAGAACTGGTACAGTGGTTACCGCGGTATCTGTTCCATGCGAGATGGTATCAGAGACTCTCTGAATATCATCACCGTTAAGACTTTGACACAGATTACTCCTCAGCTCGGCTTTGACTACTGCTTAAATTTTGGTTTCACTACCTTAGTTGCAAATAAAACTGTAAACGGTGAAGTGAAATCCGATATCCAGCAGGCTTTGGCACTTGGTGGTGTAACCTACGGTGTCACCAATATGGAGCTGAACGCTGCTTACGCTGCTATTGCAAACAATGGTATGTATAATGAGCCTATTCTTTATACCAAGATTACAGACCACGATGGTAATGTTATCTTAGATAGAACCAGCACCCAGCAAAGCAGACAGATTATCAAAGAGACCACTGCATTCCTTCTGACAAGTGCAATGCAAGACGTAGTTACCTCAGGTACCGGTGGTTCTGTAAACTTTGGCGGTATGTCCATCGCTGGTAAAACAGGTACTACTACCGACTACCACGATGTATGGTTTGCAGGTTATACACCATATTACACCGCTACTGTGTGGGCCGGATTTGATGATAATACAAAGCTTTCCAGTAGTGCTGAAAAGAACCTAGCAAAGAAACTCTGGCGTGAAGTTATGAGTGATATCCACCAAGATTTGGAGAATCGCTCTTTCTCCGTACCAAGTGGTATTGTAAGCGCTACTGTATGCTCTCAATCCGGTAAGCTACCGGTTCCCGGTCTTTGTGACGGTTGTCTCAAGACAGAATACTTTGCAGAAGGCACTGTACCTACCGATACATGCCACGTACATTATTCCGGTACAGTATGTGCTCATGACTTGCTCCCAGCAAGCCCTGAATGCCCATTTAAGACCGTTGGTGTTCTGACATTGAACCCAGATACCCTAATGACAATTGAGCCTGTAGAAAACGCTGATGGCACTACTACAGCCACCATTGATACAGATGGTGATGGTGTTCCGGACGCTACTACTGCTCCGGCAATGTGTCAGCATAACGCAGCATTCTTTGCAGACCCGAATCACGAGGCTATCCTCCAGCAGCAACGTTTAGAAATGCTTGGAGCCGGCGTTGCTATTCCAAATGCGGATGGCAGCGTCACCAACCCTGATGGTACGATTACCCACCCGGATGGCTCTATCACTTATCCGGATGGCACACCGGTGGCACCGGGACAGTAATTATATAAGATAAATTAAAGAGGCATAAATGCTCACGCATTTATGCCTCTTATCATATCAATCTATATTCATATTCTTAACACATTCAAAATTGCTGTTCATCCACTTAACCGCTTCTTTAATCCCATCTTGGTCCAGTGAGAAGCACTCTCGAATCTTTTGCTCTTCCGGGGTGCGGTGATAGCCGTATGGTTCCGGCCAAAGCGTGACTCGCATACAGGTTTCTTCTTTCTTCTCTTCGCCTTCTCCCTCTACCTTCACATACTTTTCCATGAGATAGCGGACACCGTCGCTGCTACCGGATAAAGGTTCTTTCTTTATGTAGTTTAAGTCTAATAGAATTTCATTTAAGTCAAACATAAACGTCTCCTTCGGCGCGGTTCGGGGCTGCAAATGGGATACCCCGCCATGAAAAATTTGGTTTCGCCAAATGCTCGGGTCTACGTCAGGCGGGAAGACCCCGCCCATGATAAATCGCTTCGCGATGGGGCGGGTCTGCAAACGGGAAACCCCGCTATGAAAAATTTGGCTTCGCCAAATGAGCGGGGCTACGTCCGGCGCGAAAACCCCGCCCATGAAAAATCGCTTCGCGATGGGGCGGGTCTACGTCCTAAATCAAAGATTTAGGACATTAAAAATAGCACCGTCGCTACTCATAAAAGGCTAAGTAGTGAGGTGCTTCTCGATGCATATCCATGAGGGGGTGGGTGTGTATGATATGCATCGCCCAAATAAAAACTGTATGAGAGCTACTAACCAGAATCGAACTGGTGACCTCATCCTTACCAAGGATGCGCACTACCGACTGTGCTATAGTAGCCTGTGGTTTCTCAACCGACAATGAATAGGATATCAAAAGCGCATCACTTTGTCAACACTATTTTTTTAATTTTTCCTTTTGCTCTTTGCAAAGCATTTTCTGTGGCTTTATCTGTCTTTTTTAGAACCGCTGCAATCTCTTTATAAGGCATTCCGGTTAAGTATAAATCCAACACTTCCTGCTCAAACTCTGACAGTTCTTCATTGATTTGCTTTTCTAATGCCTGCAGATTCTCCGAATCGATGACCACTGTCTCCGGATTCACATGACGACCGTCCTCCAGCGTCTCTAGCAGGTCAAATCCGTCCTCTTCCCCTGTCATGCTACTTGTACTGTATAAAGAGATGTACTGGTTCAAAAAGCTGTGTTTCTCGCGATTAGAAGCCTGTACTGCTTTGTACAGTTGTCTGTTAATGCAAAGCTCTGCAAAGGTGTAGAAACTGGCATCCCGTCCCGGATCGTAATCTTTCACTGCTTTAAAAAGGCCAATCATGCCTTCCTGCAATAGGTCATCGTAGTCAGCGCCCAAGATGTATAATCTCTTGCTTAGACTACGAACCAGGTTCTTATATTTACTTATGATATAGTCCATGATTTGTTCTTCGCCCTCGCGAAGTCGCAGGATGAGGTCCTCATCTGCTATTCCATCATATACTGCCATATCTGTCTCCCTTCATCCCCTGGGATGAATAGTTGTGCTAGCCTCTTCTCTGTCTTACAATTTCAAATGCCAGTACGCCGGTTGCTACAGAAGCATTCAAAGAATCGATATCTCCTGCCATAGGAATAGAAGCCACCATGTCACAGTTCTGCTTCACCAGTCTGGATACACCGTTTCCTTCATTTCCTATCACCAGGCCGATGGAACCTTTCAGATTCAGGTCGTACATGACGGTGCCATCCATATCGGCACAGGCAAACCACATGCCTCTTTCTTTGCATTCTTCCATGGTACGCACCAGATTGGTCACACGGCATACCGGTGTGTAATGTAATGCTCCGGCGGATGTTCTGGCTACAGTCGGTGTCAGTCCCACCGCGCGATTCTTTGGGATCACCACACCATGCGCTCCGGCCAGGTTGGCGGTACGGATGATAGCGCCTAGGTTGTGAGGATCTTCGATATCATCTAAGAAGATAAAGAAAGGAGCTTCCCCCTTCTCTTCTGCCTTTTTAAATAAATCATCCAGTTCTGCGTATTCATAGCTGGCGATGTAAGCGATAACTCCCTGGTGGGTGCCTGTCTCAGACATCTGATCCAAGAGTTCCTTTTTTACAAAACGAATCTGACAATCCGTCTTTTTGGCTTCTCTTTTAATGGTGTTGATGACACCGTCCTGCAGGCCATCCTGTACCAAAAGCTTTTCCACGGTAGTTCCTGCGCGGAACGCTTCTAACACGGCATTTCTGCCTTCTACTCTATTCTCTGACATAATTTGTCTTCTCTTTCTACTATCTATCGTCTTATTCTTTCTCTGTGTCCTGTAGACCAGCCGGAAGCATATCCAGCTTTTCCAGCCCGCTTCTTAAGAGCTCCACCGCTCTGGGAAGTTGATCCGTCAAATACAGATAACCATACAGGGTTTCTACTCCTGTCGCCTTACGGTAGTCGGAGGTAGTGGCATTTTTGGCTTTTGTATAGGATCTGGCGTTACGGCCTCTTCTGATATAATCCTTTTCTTCTTCCGTCAATTCCTCTTCCCAGATTTTGAAAAGCTTTGCCTGGGTACCGGCATTGACATACTTCACGGCTTGTTTGTGTAGTTTCTCCGGCTGCTTATTTCCCAACTCCATAATCACTGTACGGATAATCAGCTCAAAAACACAATCCCCCACATAAGCCAGGGCCAGTGGGGAATACGTGCGAATGTCTTGTTTGGTTGTAGGGAAGGCAGTCTGAATCATCTGTAACAGATTTAGATTCTCTTCCATTGCACTCCTTCTCGTGTATCTTTTAATTCGATACCTTTTGCTAAAAGCTCGTCTCTGATTTCATCGGCACGAGCAAAATTCTTCTCTTTCTTTGCTTTGGTACGTTCTTCGATCAAAGCTTCGATTTCTGCATCTAAGCCATCATCCTTTTTCTCTACCACTAATCCGCAGATATCTGTCAGAGTCAGGATGCGTTTCTTTAATTCTTCCAGGAACGCTTTGGATGCAGTCTCTGTGGTATTGGTATTGGCGAATTTCACCAGTTCAAAAATTGCAGAAATGGCATCTGCTGTATTAAAATCATCTTCCATGGCTTCTTCGAATTTCTTTGTAAAGCCATCTGCTTCAGCAAGTAATGCTTTTTCGTCCTCTGTCAAAGCGCTGTCAGCCTTATTCTGAATCTGGAAGTCCAAATTGGAAACGGTATTTACGATACGCTCAAAGCCGTTCTTTGCTGCTTCCATCAGTTCGCTGCTGAAATTAAGTGGGCTTCTGTACTGTGCAGACAGCATAAAGAAGCGAAGTACCTGTGCGTCGTATTTTGCCAGGATATCTCTTACAGTAAAGAAGTTTCCGGCTGATTTGGACATCTTTTTATTATCAATATTCAGGAATGCATTGTGCATCCAATAGTGAGCAAAGGTCTTGCCATTGGTGGCTTCAGACTGAGCGATTTCATTTTCGTGGTGCGGGAAAATCAAATCCTCACCACCGGCATGGATATCGATTTCCTCGCCTAAGTACTTTTTACTCATAACAGAGCATTCGATGTGCCAGCCCGGTCTTCCTTCGCACCATGGAGATACCCAGTAAGGTTCTCCCTCTTTCTTTGGTTTCCATAATACGAAATCCAGTGGATCTTCTTTCTGTTCCTCACCACTTACTTTCAGTTCACGGTTTCCACCACGCAGGTCATCGATATTCTTATGAGAAAGCTTGCCATATTCTGCAAAGCTTCTGGTCTTAAAGTATACTGTACCATCCTCTGCTACATAAGCATGGCCCTTTTCAATCAGGGTTTTAATCATGTCAATCATGCCATCGATTTCTTCGGTGGCTTTTGGGTTCTTGGTAGCAGGTTTGATATTCAATGCGTCCATATCTTTTTTGCATTCTGCGATATAGCGCTCGGAAATCTCGGAAGGATCTACGCCTTCTTCGTTTGCTTTCTTGATAATCTTATCATCTACATCTGTAAAGTTAGAAACGTAGTTTACCTGCAGCCCTTTGTACTCCATGTAGCGTCTGACTGTATCAAATACAATCATAGGTCTGGCATTACCGATGTGAATCAGGTTATATACGGTAGGACCACAGACGTACATACGGACCTTGCCTTCCTCGATTGTCTTAAGTTCTTCTTTCTGCTTGGTCAGCGTGTTGTAAATTTTCATCTGTTTCCTTCCTCATTTCTTTCTCTATTGTCTAAAGCATAGCGGAGTCTAATGATCCAAGACCTGTTGTAATCAGGTACGGATCTCTTTCTAGCGGTTGCTCGCTAAACTTGCTTTCCCCTTTGTCTAACTCACGACGAAGCTTACGCACTTCGTTTTCCAAATCCAGCACATGATCTACCAGTGCGGAATTCTCTCGTTGCAATACTTGCAAATCTTCTTTGATTGGGTCAGGTAAATGAATCTGATCCATAGTGTCCATAGGACAAGAGATATTGTTACGCTTCACCACGCGACCCGGCACGCCTACTACAGTAGCATTACTAGGCACCTCAGCCAATACCACGGAACCCGCGCCGATTTTGGCATTATCCCCTATGGTAAAGGAACCAAGTACCTTGGCACCGGCACTGATCATGACGTTATTGCCGATGGTAGGATGTCGCTTGCCTTGTTCTTTTCCTGTACCACCAAGAGTAACCCCTTGATATAGGGTCACATTGTCTCCGATAATGGTGGTCTCTCCAATGATAACACCACTACCGTGATCAATAAAAAATCCTTTGCCAATCTGTGCACCGGGATGAATCTCGATTCCGGTCTTTCTGGCTGCCCTTTGGGAAATCCATCTGGCGATGAAATAATGTCCCTTCAAGTAGTGCTTGTGGGCTCTACGATACTTCAGCATGACACGAAAACTCGGGTATAGGAACACTTCAAAAGGACTATGGATAGCAGGGTCCCTAGCCTTGATTACTTCGTATTCCTCTTTTATCTGCTTGATAATACCCATTTTCAACATGCTCCTCTGAAAGTTAAGGATATCGAAAGATGCCGATTTTGTCAAGGTTTCTGGGGCTTTCGGGTGGTTTTTCCTACTGGTTTATTGGCAGTATTTACGAATCGATTTTTAGACTTAAAAAACCGGCAGAGTTTGTACCCTGCCGGCTTAAAAATTTGCATTAGATATGGAATTCTTTCACTGCTTTTAAGATGTCACTTGATGCACCTTCTACAGTTTCGGAAGTATTGGCTACTTCCTGGCTTCCATTTGCTACCTTTCTGGAGCTTTCTGCCAGGTTCTCAATAGTTGCAGAGATTTCCTCTGTGGATGCACCCTGCTCTTCTGCTACAGAAGCCATATTGGTAGCTACATCGTTGACCTTATCCATCTTCTTCGCCATAGCTTCCATAACCCGGTTGGTCTCAGAAAGTTCTTCATAGATTTCCTGGAAGGAATTTGCTGCAGTTTCCACTGCGGTAGAGCTTTCAGAAATCATCTTGTTATTTGCTTCGGACTTTTTGGAAAGATCCTGCACTTTGGCAGTCATTTCTTTGATGATGTCCGCAATCTGCGTCGTAGCATCTGCGGAGTTATTAGCCAGCTGACCGATTTCGGTAGCAACTACCGCAAAGCCTTTTCCGGCTTCACCTGCTCTGGCTGCCTCGATGGAAGCATTCAGGGACAGCAGGTTCGTCTGACTTGCAATGGAATTGATCATATCGATGATTTCATTAATTCTGTGTGCCGCTTCGTCCACACCCTGTACAGCCTGATTCATATCATCCATAGACTGTGCAATGGTACTCATGCTGTCTCGTACACCACTCATATCCTGCTGCTCTGCGTGGGCTTTCTCCACCAAGGTCCGCATGGTATTTTGAGCAGTTTCCTCTTCATCTACCAGGTCTGCAAAGGTCTCTGCCAATTCTGTTGCATTCACTGCTACATCATTGACAGCCTGTGCCATGTTTTCAACGGTAGACTTAATCTGATCCATAGAATTAGACTGTGCAGATGCTTCATCATTCAGTGTCTCAGAAGCTGCCATGGAAGATTCCACCTGTTCAGACAGTTCTTCTGCCACATTCTGCATGTTCTGCAAAGTGCTTCGCATATTGGTGACAAAGGTCTTCATAGACTTATTCATATAAGCGATTTCGTCATTGCCTTTATCATTGATATCTACTGTGAAGTCACCTTCAGAAATCTTATTTATATTCTCTGTCAACTCGCCTACAGGCTTGCGAACCAGTCGACCTACTACGGTATTCACTACAATCGTGGTTAGTGCAATACCAATTACAGAAAAGATAAGAACAAAGACAACAAGGAAAATGATGTCCTTTAATACATCTTTTGTTGGGGCATAAGCCACAAAAAGCCAATCCGTATTAGCTACTTTTTGGAAAACTGCATAATACTTTCCTGCCGGTCCATCTAAAGTGGTCAAGGTTCCATCCTGAGAGGTAAGTTTCGCGCCTATGCTCTGCAACAATACATCATCCGGCAAATCTGCTATAGAGCTTCCTTCTGCTTCTGCATTTTCATAACTAAGCACAAGTCCCTGACTGGTAACTAGCATGCCTTTGCCCGTTTCAAAAATCTTGATATTGTTCAGGGTATCCTTCAGCCCATTCAGCATAAGGTCGGAACAAATAACCGCATCACGACCGTCCCTGAACTTTACATGTTTGATGATAGTGTCGCACAAATTTCCCGTATCCGAATCAAAATACGGCACATTGTAGTGAATGTATCCTGGTTCTGTAGACGCCATGGCATCCTTATACCAGTTTTTCTCCGTCGGAATATAATCCGGTCCCGGATCCCAACCTGACGGGTCAATATAGCTATTATCGGACACGCCGATGTAGACGCCGGTCGGAATCATATCGTTATGTCCCAGTGTAACCTTCAGATAATTGGTGATAGCCATGTTATTGGCAAAGCGAATATTTTCCAGGGAATCGGCGATTCCATCCAGATACCCAAAGGTCTCTGTCAGTTCATTTTCAATTACTTTGGCATCCGCCTCTGCTTCCTTCTGCATAGACGCGGTCAGAAGTTCATTGATGACGCCTCTTCCTGTAATCGCGATACCTGCCAGTAACACCACCAGCGCGATTGCCACTACCGGAATGATGCCGCTAATGAGCTTCGTACTGATGCGACGCATCGCTTTATTATTTGCTGGCTTTGATGCTTTATTTTTAACGCCTTTTGCCATTTGTATTCCTCCTTTACACAGTCCCTATAGCAAGCTTTTACATGCCCTAATTGTACCATGCAGAATACTAACAAATGCGCTTTCAATTCTTAATTTTCTCTGAAAAAAACAGCCGGAATTTATGAGTTTTTATAATCTTCTAAACCTGTTCCAAAAGTGCCTGGCACCCTTCTAGAATCTGCTGATAAACGCCGGCAAAATCTCCCGTATACCAGGGGTCATCGATGTCTTCTTTACGTCCCGTAAAGTCCATCAGAAGATGCACTTTATGCTCCGGGTCCTCTTCCAGGATTCTCATCATGTGGGTGATGTTTATCTGCTCCATACCGATGATATAATCCCAGTCACCATACTCATCCTTGCGAATCTGTCTAGCGGTTTTGGCACTCACTCCCAGCTCATTTCCGGACACGCCGATACCATGCCTTTTCAGTTCCGCTTTCGCAGGCGGATAGATTCCATTGCCAATCTCTTCTCTACTATGCGCTGCAGACTCGATGTAAAACTCCTCTTCTCGTCCCGCTTTTTTTACTAAATCTTTCATGATGAATTCTGCCATCGGGGAACGACATATGTTGCCCCAGCAGACGAAAAGAACTCTAATCATATTTAAAAGCCTCGTAAATATAGCGCTCGACGTCAAAATGACGTCACATACTTTTATTATCCGAAGGTCATTTCCAATAATTCCTGAGCTGCATCTTTGCTCTTAACACGCATCAGATTATCATCACTCTTTGCCCTCGAAAGTAAATTCATGCTTCCGTACCATACTATTTCATCGTCAATGATGGCAAAATGTTCATGCATATGATCCTGGAGTCTAACCTTTATGCCACAGTTTTCTAATACCTGTACAAGAGCCTTTGTATCTTCAATCTTTTCTTCCGGGTATCCTTCGGGATCAAGTGTAACAACAGTAATCCTCACCCCATTTTCCTGTCTTTGCTTTATAAGCCTTACAAATGCATTCACCTTAGCCTGATTTAATCCAGGGCTGGAAATAATGACCTCTTTATTCGCCTCCTGTAAATCTCTCTCATACACTTTTTCATATGTATCTATACCAAAGATTGCATTTGCATTTTGCTTTTTCGCAATAACATTATTGCATATTTTGTATCCTATCTTCTTATATGTTCGAAGTCGTTTATGATACATTTTTTCAAGGACACGAATATGGGAATCTACATAGTCGTAAATGATAACTTCTGTCTTAGTTTCATAGTCTCGATGGAGGCGCCCGGCAAACTGCTCGATATTTCCTTCAGCTGCCGCAGGCATTGTAAGCATCATTGTATCAAGCCTCGGATAATTGAATCCTTCGCCAATATACTTATCTATCGCTACCAGGATGACTGACTCCTCATCCGGAACCGACCGCATTTGCAATCTCATTTCATCCTTGGCTTTTCTACTGCCTCCGCCCTGAAGAAGATAAATATGGTCCGCTTTCCCTTGCAGTCTTTGAAATAGAAGCTCCGCATGTTCCTTATACTTTGTCAAAACAAGCGGGGTTCTTCCATTTTGAACGCAGTTCTCAACATCTATAATAATCTGCTCATTTCTGGAATCGCATTCAATAATCGCTCTGTTTGCTTCGGTAACTTTAAGATCAGATGCACTAACAAGCCTTGTAAATCTAGGATAGACAAAATGATCAATGCCCTGTTTTTCAGCTCTTTCTTTAGCTGTATAACGGAATCTAATCGGACCGAACTGCATAAATACTTTCTTTTCGAGTCCATCTTCCCTCTTAGGCGTTGCGGTCAATCCATAAACGTACTTTGCTTTTGCCGATCCTATAACATCCTCGACAGTTTGTGCCGCCCCATGGTGACATTCGTCCATAATCACCATTCCATACTGTTCAATAATCGGATTGATATCATCTCCCTTACCCAAAGATGAGAATATAGCCACATCAATAATCCCCGTCATGGAATTATGTCCGGCATATAGCTTTCCAATTAAGCTTTTTCTCTTCTTTACCCTTCCTGTTTTGGTCTTATATTCCGGCAGCTCAGCATTTATATCCAAGGACTTAGTTAAATCCTCTATCCAGTTCTTTTGAATTTCTGTATTATGTACCAGAATAAGGGTATTAGTTTTTCTTTGCGCTATCATATATGCGCCTACAACCGTCTTTCCAAATGAAGTAGTTGCAGCGAGAATGCCATTATCGTGTTTCAGAATAGTCGATGCTCCCCTCATCTGCTCTTCATATAGTGTTCCATTGAAAGAAACATCCAAAGGTGTTCCGGTGCACCTATTATCTATCAGCGAAAAAGGAATATCCACCTCATTGAATCTATCAACCACAGGATCAAGCAAGGCGCGAGGAATACAAATATACCCCGAGTCATCGTAACCGCAGAAAACTATTCGCGGTATGCCTTTTGTTGATAATCCCATTGCAGCCTTCTTATAAAAATTCGGATTGCTAAATGCTGCCATGCGCCGCAATGCATTTTGCATTCGTGGTTTCATGTTCTTTGTATTTATGTAAACCTTGTCAGTAATTACAATCTCAACAGCAGAGGAAACGTCTTCTTTATGCAAAGGATGTTTAGCTTTGTCCCAAGGCTTAGTATCGTTCGAAGACTCAGAATTCGCTTCAAACTCATTGCTAAGAACACCAAGGATTCCTTCTGCTTACCATTCTTTTATTCTTTCTTCTACGGTTTCAGAAGAAAGTTTTTTCACCTCTTTTAAACAATCCCATTGATTTGGATATGCATTCCAGTTTTCATCAATAAAAGCGCTATTTCCATACTTCAAAGCCTGTCCTTGTAATGGCAGTGCTACAAGATTACCCAGTCCCGGCTTGCCTGTTTTTGTATTAATCGGTATATGATCCTGAGCCGGAAGCATTCTGTCATAATACATGAAGTTTCTCATATTAACAGACTCAGCGCCTTTAGTTAAAAGAGCCGTCCCGAATTTTCTTGCTGTAACGGCAAGTATCGGCTTTTCGAAGAACATCCAAATATGAGCTCCTTTTCCGGACCGTGAACGTTCAACCAAAACCGGAACATCATTGTTTTCACAGATCTTCCTGAAAGCATTAACCTCTGTCATCCAGTCCTGATCAAGGTTTGCACCGTCATCTCCACCAATTTTGTCGTCATGACAATCAAAATCAAATACAAGAAAGTTGACCGTTTCGTCAGGAAACATCGGATATAATCCAATTACATCCGAGGCATCTTCCTTCGCACCGATTAAATGCTCATACAGTACCTGCCCGGTCAATTCTTTATATCGCTGATTCTGGCACTCTCCGCAATTGAACTGAGGATTATTCTTCTTAGGACATATTCCATCTTTCCAGAAATTCCAGCATTGCGTATAGTATCCATGCTTTCCTGTTTTCTTGTTAGCCTTTCCGGAACGTTTACTATACACATCATTTCTACCCTTGAACAAATAATAGTAATACTGGATATGCTGCTTGGTAATAGTAACCGGAAGAATACGAGCTCCTTGATTCTCTTCAAAAGCAAGATTCCTGTTTGATGACAAATCATCTAACTCCTTTGCCTCTCGTTTATATGAAATCCCAGCATTATCGAGAAGTCCGTGCAAATATTCAATTTCATTTTCAAGTTGACTTATTCTCGATAAGTACTGTTCTTCATTCATTGCAATCCTTCAATTTTTTTATTTTGCTTTATATTGCTTCCAATACTTTTCAAAGCATTCCATGTATTTCTTTAAATCCTCTGCCGTGGGTATGTCTCCATTAATAGCTCTTGCTTGATCATGACACCATGCCGAACACTCCGTCATGCCAGCCTCTAGCTCTGAATACAAATCTTGAGTAAACGGGGCTTTCTTAAGCCTTTGTGTCTGTACACAAGGGTTATATCGCTGAATTGCATCATTAAAAAGGATTTCTTCAACAGCTCGCTCCCAACTTTCTCGAAGTAATTCACACCACTCTTTAGCTCTGTAATAGTAACTATCCATATCCCCCGAATTATAAAGAGAAACTATACACTGTAATTCATTTTTTAACTTTCCAGTTCTGTCTTTAACCGTCATTCCTTGCCAAGGAATAATCTGTGATATGTCTCCTGGCTCATTACAATAATTTCTTATAGTTTCTTGCTCAAAAATCACTCCACTCCTATCGGCCTCGGTTTTTAATTCCATAAAGAAGGTTATCTCGTGAGTAAAGACCACAACCTGACGGTTTGTCGCTTCTTCTAGAAGTCTTTTAACAATGAGGCTTCTTCTTTTATGATCTAACGAACATACAGGATCATCCAGCACAATTCCTACATTTCGCGAATCCATCCTAACTTCCGTAAGGAAATTGGCTATAGAAATTGCTCTTTGCTCGCCCTCGCTCAAAACTTTACCTGGAGCTGTTCCTCTGATTTGTAATTTTTTTAATGTCTGACCGCTACTGCCTCTTGATACGATTTCAACATTGAAATTTGCATTAAGTTTTTTGCACTCTTCTTCAAAAGCATGCAAATAGTCATCTGTGACATATTTTTCAAACAGTTCCTTCTGCTTAGTCGTAATTCCTCTTGTTTTAATCTTACTTTTTTCTGCTATTGAATCCCATTTTAGATATTCAACATAAGCAGTAATAGCTGGGATTAAATCTATAACCTTTGTTTTATCTATATATTCCTGTTCTATCTTTTCACATTCAGAAATACGTTTATTGACGCTATCCTGATTGAGTCCGTCTCTCTTTTTAATAATCTTTGACATCAGTCCTTGAATATCCGGTAAAGCGAACTCAATCGGATTTATAGTAACATTACCATTTATCGATTCCAGTAGGCTCTTTATTATCTCGTCTGCTTTCGTAAATGATGAACTTATTTCTTCCGTTTCAGTCTTGAAATTATCTAACAACCATTGCTCTTGAACAGACGAGCTGACTAAGAAAGTTAAATCCATCTTTTCCAAGTCATCTGTTGTATACTTCAAAGTATCTTTTGCGAATTTGAGATTTTTTTCTGCATCGCTTTCTAAATACTTCCAATACTTGAATATTAAATCCTTCTCATCAATCTTGTGCCCACACAAAGGACATATATCATGCTGAGAAATTGCATCATAATACTTTTTTGCTGCAACGATAAACTGCTTCCACTCTGGACTACCAAGAGATTCTATTCCCTCATTCTCCAATATCGATAGCCCATCTGTTTTTTGAAGCAGAATACTTTTTTTCATAAAAGTTATCTGTTCATTGTATATTTCAATACTTTCTGCAGAAATTGATTGCATAAACAGATTCATTTTGTCAGCTGCTTTATTTAAGGTATCAAGCACTTGTGCAATTACCGAAATCTGTCTATTAATATCTAAAGCAATTAAAGCAGCTTTCTCTGTTTTCACTTCTTCAATTTGCTTTTTTTCATCTTCTGTTATAGCAAACATTTCTTTCAAGTCGTCAATATTTGTCTTGGAAGAAAGTGCAGTCATCTGTTCAAGCGCCTTACCATCATTTGTAAAATATTTTAACGTCGGATTATCAATTCTCTTTGAGTTTCTTTCCTCATCAAGTTTTCTTTGTATATCTCCACATGCAGTTAGAAGCATATCAAAAAAGGAAAGTTCACTCGGGGCAAAATCTATTGCCGACTCCCTATTCATATCGTCAGAAGCACTTTTTGCATCAAAATTACGAATTGATTTAAACGGAAATGTATCCTTCTTTTCAGGAAAATGATACTCCTCAATAGTCCCATCGATTGAAAATTGGAAATCTGCAGCCACTTCTTCAGGATTATTTGAATAAATATCAGGAAGTATTTCCTGATCGCCTCTTGAAATAAATGCGTTATTTAACAGTCTTGTATAGCCTGATTTGCCACTTCCATTTTCTCCATAAACAACCGTCAACCCATCTGATACGTTAAGAACTGGTCCCGTTTTAAGTTTGTTGACTCCATGAATATTACCAACACTACGCCATTTAATATCATGAGAATCCTCATTTTCATAAGTCTGCTCTTGGATGTCATAGTTCGAAATATCTCCTTCAGTCAAAGACATCTCAACCTTAAAGATTTCATATATTTCTTCTAATTCTTCTTCAGTTACTTTTTTCTTCTCTACCAGAATATAACTAAGCTTCTGTTGCCACCTAGGTAATGTTGCCACCCATTCTAATATATCTTCAGTAATCAAGTTTACTCCTCCCAATTCACTACTTTGTTTACGCCGCTATCGCGTTATCATTTATGCTTTCTATAACCTTCCGGATTCCCATCCAAACATTCAGATCTGTAAATATCTCAACCACGCTTCCCTGATCCGTGAACAGAGATTCCTGAAGCACTGACAAATCTTTCATCATACCATTGTGAACAATATACTCAATTATCTGGTTCACAAAGTATATCTGTCGGCTGTCAAGGTTAGCCCCCTCCAAATATTCTGAAAATGCTGCTTTGGCTGCATTCATATCAAGGCCTACAATCTCACGCACGAGCTCACCCAAAGGCTTAGAGCCGTATTCCTGCTCATATTCTTCTTTGGTACCAAGTTCAGACCAAAGTACCTTTTCCAGTACCTCTACTCAGTCTTTCAGACGGCTCTAACTCAATTCTTCTACAGTTATACGTGGTTCCGTTACGTTTTGAATGTGTAAAACTGAGTAAATGAGCATGCCATTCCTTACAATCAGACAGTGCGCTAAAAATCTCCTTTACCAAATCCAATGACATAAGCTCATTTCTCCTTTGAAATCTTAGATTTTATTTCTCTCACCAAGCGATGTACCGTCGTACAAGGGCACATTTCCGTTGGCTTTTCATTACCATTCGATATGTGCTCGTTGTATTTCCGGTCAGCAAGTTTTATTGCTTGTTCCTCATCACCATAACGATTAAGTTTCTCGTAAATGTCCTTATCCGATTTAACATACTTCTGTCCAGTAATTCTTCTGAATGTCTGAGCAAATCCATTACAACAAGCGACGGAATCCTGATATGTAGGCATAGCGCCAAAATAAGCGTTAAACCATTCCTCGATACATGGATTTGTCCATCCGACACTGATGCCTTTATCTTCGGCCTGTCGAATTATCTCGTCAAAATTCATGACCTTATCGCGATCAAAAATAATCCATATCTCGCGATATTGTACATTGACAGATGCTAAATTTCTGGCTTCATCAACAAGGTCGCTAGATTTAGTCTTAATTACCTTTATGACCAACTTGCCCTGTAATTCTCTCGGTATAGAATCTCTTAATCCATACATATAGTTCTGTTCAGTTTCTTCTGTATCAGTAACTATGAAGTAGTAACCCAATTCGGGTACTCTTCTTTTTGCAAGCTGATCTCGGGTTTTCCGTTTCCCGTTTCTTTCTATATGAGCCATACTTTATTCCCCCTTGAACATGTCAAAATGTTTCAAAGTCGGTATTGCCCCATACTTTCCTAACAAATAATTCTTTTCGTAATTTTCATCCTTCCGGATCTTAACTCCATCTTCATCTACAAAATCTGCCAATGAGAAAAGGTATGAAATTCCATTTGAATCTTTTTCGGTGAACCAAATCTCATCTCTTCTTAGAATATTACCGTTAAGTTGCCAAGAATCATGAGATGTAAAAATCAGCTGAGCGTGATTTGTATTAATCTCAGGATCAAGGAATGTAATAACAAAAGCTCTAACAAGCAAAGGATGAAGTCTAGCATTAAGTTCGTCAATAAAGAAAACACCTCCAGTTGACAACACATCCTGCAACATAGGATACAATGCAAACATCTTAAGAGTTCCTGCCGATTCATACTGAAGAGGAATAGACGTTGTCTGGTCAGAATCTATCATTTTATGCACAGCATCTATTCTGAATTGCTTATCTGCATCATCGATATCTGACTTTATAACCTCAACTTTAAAGTCTATTATTGAAGGATCGAATGATGAAAAGTAGTCAACAACCTTCTGACGAACACTCTCATCCTCTTCAAACCCTTCCGGAATTAACTGAGATAAGAAATAGTTTTCGATTGGCTTACCAAAATCAGCAAAGTCATTGTGAACAAACCAATCCCTTATAAGTTTCAGTTTATCTATCTTGAGTTTTGCTCCAAGTGATACAATGAGAGTTTCCTTTTCCAACGCAATTTTTAAGTTTTCCTGGCTCTTGGTTGGAATGCCTACAAAATCAAATTCATCTCCATTACGATAGAAAATACGCTTAAAATCCCCTCTTGATGACTTAGCCTTATAGTTCAGCCATTCCTCGCATATGCCATTGCTACCAACTGTGAATCCATAATTGTAAGTTTTTGCGCCATTTTCCTCTGAGTCAATAAAATATACTTCAAATGAGGACTCTGCACTCTTACTTGTATTATCAAATAAAAATGGAGTCGGCTTGAAAAACCTGGAATTCTTCTTAGACTCAGATTCATTTCCATAGTCGAGTGAATTTATAACATACGCAGACATATATCTAAAGGCTTCTTGAACATTTGACTTTCCGCTTGCATTTGCACCAAATATTGCTGCAACAGGCAAAACCTTCTCATTTGCAATAGATACAACATGATTATTAAATTCAGAAATCTTCGTTGCCGTTAAATCTAATGTTGTATCATCCCTGAATGATTTAAAATTCTTATAATTGAATTGAAGTAGCATAATATATATAGCCTCCTTTTCCTTCTTACTATGTATTATACGCAACTTTTTGGAATAATCAACATCTATTTGAGTTTTTTTCTCACTCACATGTATCTTTCTTTTCAAAATGAACATCTTGTATAATCAATCCAAAGTTTTTTCTCCGCCAAGCAAAAGAAAAAGCACCCCGCATTCTCGCAGAGTGCACTCATCATTCATCGGGTAGTTCACCTTAAAAGGTGTAAACGGGGTGTAAATCCGTTTAAAAAATCATAAAAGTCCCCTGTTTTCAAGGTTTTCAATTCAACTGAAATCTTTTGTCCCAGCAGACGAACAGTATTTTTACCATGTTTATAAACCCTCCTTTAATAATCTGTCTTAGTAAAAATCAAACGGTATAAATTCTTTCGTCATATCTTCTAAATGCTTGATTTTACTAGGTTTGTATGGTCAGGTGAGTATCCTGCCGTGTCCATCCGTTCTATTTCTTGCCGATGCCATCCCTTCGTTTCCACATTCTGAACACTTTCAATGATATTTTGCAGAACTTTTAAATGGGATGTCTTCCGTTTTATCGGATCATTTTTTCTATAATCCCATTCGTCTAAAAGAGTTTGATTATTCTTTTTGCACCATGATTATAAATCGTTTTCCCCTTTAATTCCCTTCATAGTCATCGTGCTATTCCTTCAGCAGATATACTGCTAAAACAATAAAGAGGATAGTATCTCCATCCTCCTTGTTGTTTTATTATCACCTATCCCTATTATATTAAACCATAATCTTCAATGCATGCTGAATCGTCTTTACTGAGGTACTACTTTATACTTCCGCATCAACTCATCATACTGGGTAGGAAGATTCATATCATAACCGATATCTGAGCGCAATTTCTCTAGATATTTTGTTTGGCAAGTAGCGCTTCTTACCCAGTTATTTATATTTCCCGCCTTTCCATTTTCCTTTGCTGTATTAAGCAAAACTTGTACAGTTCTTACTAAAAAGAAATCTGCAAATGAAGCAACCACTTCCCTGCGATAATTTTTGTCTGTATAGAATTTCTCAAAATCATATCGTTTTGTGCTCCAAGAAGATCCATACTGCGCATTGAATTCATAATATGTTGTTACAAAATAGAACATACATACACCAATCGCTTCAAGCATGTTTGAATCTCTATCTATACGTGTTTGGATGGAGTTCTTTTGCTCCGGATCACTCTCAGCTTCGTACTGTGCTCTCTCAGCATCTAACCTTTCCTGTATCTTGCTACGCAGATATGTTTTTCCTTCTTTGTATAATTCTTGTGAGAAAAGAAGTTCGTCAATCTCACCCTTTGATTTTTTTAACAAAATGCCATTCTCGTTCTCATCTTCTGCATCAAGATTGAATACCTTATGATATATTTCGTTCATGGTATATTGTGTTTGAGATATGTCATTATTGAAAAGAGCTGCCTTCTTATCTTTAGCCGTAAACGGCTGTAAGAAATAGCCAGCGTATGCTAACTGTGCTAATGCTTCGTTAGTCGTTTTTCTATGCACAAATAATTTGTTGAAACTCTGCGGGATTTTAGCTCCTCTTCGTATCTCCATGTAAATCTGAGGATACGTTGTGTCAATCAAACGATCATACAATGCCGTTTGTTCAGGATTATTAGCCACCATATCTCTTGAAGTGATAGGGTTCTGCGTATTGTTGTAAATTGCCACATTATTTTCTGTCTGTGTATCATTTACTATCAGTATTCTGGCTATAATATATGTTTTCTTAAGCGAATCTATAGTAGCACTATCTCTATTTCTCTCAGCCTCCTGAAGAATCAACCCCAAGGAGCTTGTTGTCTGCGCACCATTTACGATACTGAATCTTTTTAGATGGATGGATGTGATATCTTCCACTTTATCAGTTTCTACTTCTTCTGCAATTATTGTAATACCATTGTTATAATACCAAAAACACTCAGGTGATGTAGTTACTGTCTTTTTCATTCCAGCATATGATTTGCTTGTCTTAGGATTCAGTGACTCTCTAAGGTTATGTCCAAACAGGATGTTTCTTCCAATCTCTGTGCTGTAGTATTTATTGTTCAATGTTGCCAAATCATATCCGTTTATATTGCATACTATGGCGCTCTGCTTATCTTCCGGATTTCCGAAAGGCATGTAACCGCCTTCGCCCGTGATTGACAAAACATCTTCTTCTACTTTGTCTCGCTTGCACTTTGCAAGAATTTCTAAATCAACTAAATTTATAACATGTTCATTGTCTTTTATTCCGTTGAAATCTCTCGTATCGCCAGTATGTACTACATAGTACTGGCAGTTTTTCTTACTATTTTTATCAAGACTCGAAGCACTCAATATAGCTCTACAGTATTCACTGGTAACATTAACAGGAGAAACACAAAAATCAGCTATAGTTCTTTCCATAGTTGTAACAGCATCTCTAAGCTCTGATTCAGTTAATGCTTTATTCTTTACTTGAATAACATCGTATACAGCATCATCCATATCTCCACGCTGTACAAATATATCAATCCCTGAATCTGGAGGAGCAATAATATATTTTTGGAGATCTTCTATATGATCTTTATCAAATGTAATATCAAGCAATCTCTCATACATTATTTTTAAGACAACCACTTCAAATGCATCGTTTACGTGGTTGTTCCTTACGATAGCCGGCTCACCTACTCCATGAAATTCCTCGTAGTATTCCTGTATCTGTTCCTGCATATATAGAACCTCCTAATCTATACGACATATTACGTAAATTTTAGCATAACTTATGTTATTTTCATACAATGAAAGTTAATCGTATGTGATCCCTTGGGGACGGGGTTAGAGGTTCATTTTCAAAAAACATATTGCATTTTCCTCTCAAATAGATTAAATTCTTATGTATAATCTTATATCATATTCAAGTATCTAGGAGAATATATGCCAAGAAAACCACGTATTTTAAGTCCTACTGGCATATATCATATCATTCTTCGTTCTATTAATCAGCATATCATCTTTGAAGAGGATGCTGATTATCAAAAGCTGCTTTACATCCTATCCGACTGCAAAAGAACATTTGATATTGATATATATGCCTATTGTCTTATGGACAATCATATTCATTTGCTAATCCACTCTTCTGATGATCACTTAGCATCTTTCTTTCAAAGTCTGGGAACTCGTTTCGTCCGTTGGTACAACACCAAGTATTCACGTTCGGGGCACTTATTTCAGGACAGATATTACAGCATCCCTGTGATTGAAGAACAGCAATACTTATCTACACTAGCTTATATCCACAACAATCCTGTAAAATCTTCAGTCTGTCGCTATCCATCCGAATACCGATGGAGCAGTTACAATGCTTTTTATGGTCAAAAAAATCCCTTGGTCGACACGTCATTCTCTTTTGACCAGGCCGGCTCAAAGGATCTTTTACTTAAGTATTTTTCAACGGTTTCTCCATATTTTGATGACGCTCAAGTTATACCTGCTTTTGAAAAAACCAGACATTTTATGCCCGACAAAATTGCACTAAATATTTTCAAAGAAGTTACTAAACTGTCGTCAACCTCTGATGTGGTAAATCTCCCGAAAAGCCTTCGTAACAAGTATATGAACGTTCTATATAAGAAAGGACTAACCAAAAAGCAAATCGCTCGTCTAATGGATGTATCGATTTCAACCGTAAAGCGATACACAAAATGACCCCCTAACCCCGTCCCCAAGGGTTCATATCTTCTTCAAATAAAAATACTTACTAAGCTTAGAATCACTATCCTTCCGGACAAATTCCAATTCATATCCTAGTTTTTTATAAAACTCTGGTGCCTGAAACCCAAATGTTGTAAGTGCTATTTTTTCATAGCCCTTATCTTTGTATGCATTCTCTACGGCCTCAACAAGTTTACTGCCAACGCCATCTCTTCTGTATGCCTTGCCAACAATCAGATCTCCGATATGCACCTCGTTATAGTATGCTCTACCAGTGATAACTCCTGCAATTTTGCCATCATCTTCTGCCACGAAGCAAAACTCTTCGAAGTTAAGTGCTACATCACAATCAGCAGCATACTCTGAAAACGCTACATTTATGAATTCGCCTATTCTGTCATTCTCCTCAACTCGCTTGATTTCCATTTTTTATCCCTCGCTTATAATATTGGAAGTTATGAATTCATCTCATCAACAACGTCCGCCGGCTTTACAATCTTTTTTCATATAGCAATATTCGTAAAGTTTCACAAATCCTATCTTCTTATAAAGATTTAAGGCAATTGTATTATCCTGCAAAACCTGAAGATATAAATACTTCGTGCCGAGCTCTTTGGACTTCTCTATGGTTGCTCTGCACAGCTTCTCGCCCAGCCCAATGCCTCGAAGTGATTCGTTAACGACAACATTATGCAGAAGGCTGTATCCCTCACCTGTTGCAGTAGATGCAACCGCTGCAGTACTACCATCATGCATAACCTTAACAAACAATTTATCCTGCGTAACGTTGTTATTTACCCTTTTGCAAAGTTCCTGATTTTTTGCGTCCTTCGGGCCCTCGAATTCAAAATATGGTTCATACCAGGTATCGGGTTCTGCACTGAATACTACATTTTTCAAATTTTCTTCCGGATTATCTGACTGATATTCATCCAGTTTCAGTATCATCAGATCCGTTGGAGCCGCGATGATATAACCGCGTTCGTGAAGTTTTTCCGCAAGTTCTCTGTCCGCATCAGTGATTTTAAAAATGCACGGAAGTCCATGGGATCTATACGCATCCTCACAATATGCAATCTTTTCATCCACATCGAGTTCTCCATCTTCATATACACTTACCGAGTTAACGCGTCTTGTATATCCTTCAGAAAACCTGAGTTCCCACCCGTCATACTGCTTGATTTCCAGCCCTTTAAATCCCTCATTCGCTGCTTTTTCAAAAAAACGAATCCGTGCCTTTTCCATATTCCGAATCTCCCTCTGATGAATTCTAATTTGAAATGGCCCCCTAACCCCGTCCCCAAGGGTTATTCTTCTACCACTTTCTTTTTCGTACTAAACCAGAAGATAACGGTAATCAGTGCAACCACGGCACATACTACCGGTGCCATAGGCAAAACTGTAACTACGTCGTCATCAATGCTTTCAAAGAGGTATTTTCCAAGAGCTGCTACGCCAAGGTTTATAACTGCATGAATCAGGTACAGCACAAAGCCAAACCCTTTGTTTTTCAGTGCAAGCAGGGCTGAAAGAACTGCCCAGAAAATTGCAAGGCCTACCATCACATAGCAGAAGATTTTGATGCCATTTGCTGTGGCTTTATCGTCTTCACTAAAGTGAAAGGAAGAGTCATACTTTACAGCGAAGTTTAAAAGCTTTGCCATTTCCAAATAGGACACGCCACTATCTCTCATGGTTTTCAGCGCTGCCTTGATATCTGCAAGCACTTCATCCGGATCTGCATCACCGGCGCTTAAAACCGTATCCATTACCTTTTCTACTTTTCTGTCTTCTAAAGAATCCAGTAAAGAATCGATGGCTTCTTTTGTGGACAGATCTTCCTCTAAGATTTCTTCATCCCCTGCGATTTCTGCTGCCAGTTCTGCTGCATTTCCCATCAGGGTACCTTTCAGCCCATTTTTAAACTGGAACTGTAGAATGTTCCCTAGAAAGAGAACTACAGATACCACTAATAATACAATTGTTACACCTAATCTCACTTGTTTTTTCATTTTTCCACGTATAATCCAATTATCAGTTGATGATTGGATTTTTTCCTTTCTCCCAGGTTCTTCTGGGTAATCTAATCTCTATCTGATATATTTATTAAGGCGCTGTGGATCTGTGTCTATTTTTTTACAGCTTT